>OGES01000878.1_pt1 | contig 26899 bp, 19 predicted proteins | sample 1570711 | NCBI WGS metagenome assembly OGES01 (sample SAMEA2582133, study PRJEB24529) | metagenome | biome: Human gut stool | place: China | collected 2011 | reverse complement strand
CAATTATGAAAGACTGGAAGGTATGGTTGCGGCCACCTTCACCCCAATGGATGAAAATGGGGACGTGAATTTATCTGTTATTGATAAATATGCTGATTGGATAGCATCAACTCCTGTAAAAGGGGTATTTGTGTGTGGTACGACTGGTGAATTTTCTTCGTTGACTATTGACGAGCGTAAGGCGGTTCTTGAAAAATGGGTAGCCTCTGCTGCTAAACGTTTTAAAGTGATTGCACATGTCGGTTCAAACTGTCAACGAGACGCAATGGAACTGGCAAGCCACGCGGCACAAACTGGAGCTGATGCTATCGCTTCAATAGCACCTTCTTTTTTCAAGCCGGGAACGGTAGATGAACTGGTCGATTTTTTTGCACCGATTTGCCGGGCCGCCAGTGAGTTGCCTTTCTATTATTATAATATGCCGTCAATCACAGGGGTTAACTTGCCGGTAGATAAATTTTTGATAGAAGGCAAGAAGAAAATACCAAATTTGGTAGGAACGAAGTTTACTCATAATAACCTGATGGAGATGGGGGCTTGCATCGATTTGGAGCAGCATAAGTTTGAAGTTCTGCATGGCTTTGACGAGATTTTGATTGCAGGTTTATCAATGGGAGCTGTGGCAGGCGTAGGAAGTACATATAATTATATTCCGAATGTTTACCATGCCATTTTTGAATCAATGAAGCAAAATGATGTGGAAACAGCACGTGCCTGGCAAATGAAATCTATACGTACAGTGGAAGTTATCATTAAATATGGTGGAGGCGTACGTGGAGGTAAAGCTATCATGAAATTAATAGGCATTGATTGCGGCAGTTGCCGTTTACCGATAAAACCTTTTTCAGTTGAGGAGTATGACAAATTAAAAGGTGATTTGGATGCAATAAATTTCTTCGATTTTTAGATATAAAAAGAGGAGATGACAGTAAAAGTATATTGCTGGGGTTTAGCTATTTTACTTTCTGTCATTCCCCTCAAATCTAGTTAAATGCGTTCAAAATTACCTAAAATAAAAATACTATGAAAGTAAGAAGGGAAATATTAATTATATTTTCAATGATTTTATTATTGGTATTGCCAGCCACGTCTTTGGGTAAAGAAATAGAATGGGTGCTGGAACGACCGGTAATTCCTGTGTTGGTGAAGAAACCGGCAAGTCCTGTATTAAAGGTTACTCTAATCAGGGCAGACAATCAACCTTACGCCATTCAGCAAATAGATTTAGATTTATTAGGGAGTACGGATGTGGCAGATGTTGTTTCTGTTGCTATATATGGTACACAAGAAAATGGACTGATAGATACATCCCGTTTGCTATATAAATCACTTCCCGCTGCACGTAAAATATCATTTACTGATAAAGTGCAGGTAAATCAGGATTCTTTGTCTTTTTGGGTAGCCGTGACGTTGAAAGATACGGTTTCATTGGATCACCGTATTCAGCTTAACTGTAACCGGATTAAAACGACTAAAGGCAATCTGAAAATCTCGGAAAAAGGAAGTAAACCTTTGCGGGTAGGAGTAGCGGTACGGCAGAAAGGACAGGATGGGTGTGTTTCGTCACGTATTCCGGGATTGGCTACCAGCAATCAAGGAACTTTGTTAGCCATTTTTGATGCCCGTTATGATTACTCTCGTGATTTGCAAGGAAATATAGACATTGCTCTTCATCGGAGTACGGATCAGGGATTGACCTGGCAACCTGTTCAGACTGTATTAGATATGGGAGAATGGGGCGGCTTGCCGCAGAAATACAATGGAGTGAGCGATGCTTGTATTCTAGTCGATAAAAATACAGGTGACATTTATGTAGCCGGATTGTGGATGTGTGGCCTGCTGGATAAAGATGGCAAGTGGATAGAAGGATTGAATGAAAGTAGCACGGTCTGGACACACCAATGGAAAGGAAAAGGCTCCCAACCCGGAACAGGACTAAAAGAAACCTGCCAGTTTATGATAGCGAAAAGTACGGATGACGGTCTTAGCTGGAGTTTTCCGGATAATATAACCGCAAAGACGAAGCATCCTGAATGGTGGCTGTTTGCACCGGCACCGGGACAAGGGATTACGTTGAAGGATGGCACGTTGGTATTTCCCACACAAGGACGTGATGAAAAGGGACTTCCTTTCTCAAATATTACGTATAGTAAAGATCACGGAAAGACGTGGGTGACCAGCAACTCTGCATATCAGGATGTAACGGAATGTAGTGTCGTACAATTGAATGATGGCGCCTTGATGTTGAACATGCGCGACAACCGGAACAGAGGACATAAAGAGGTGAACGGCCGGAGAATTTGTACGACTACCGATTTGGGAGCGAGTTGGAAGGAACATCCTACTTCAAGAAAGGCACTGGTGGAACCTACCTGTATGGCAAGCCTGCACCGACATGAATATATAGAAGAAGGAAAAAAGAAAAGCATGCTTCTCTTTGTAAATCCGAATGATTATGGGAAAAGGGATAAACTGACTTTGAAAGTGAGTTTTGATGATGGAATGACCTGGCCGAAGGAACATTGGATTTTTTTCGACCAATATCGCAGTGCCGGATATTCCTGCATTACGTCCATAGATGAAAATTCAATAGGCATATTATATGAGAGCAGTCAGTCGGATTTAGCTTTTATAAAAATCGATTTAACGGAGATTTTAAAGTAAACAGGCATGAGTAATAAAACTTCAAATATATATCCCTGGGTAGTAGTCGGACTATTGTGGGGTGTTGCCTTGCTGAATTATATGGACAGGCAAATGCTTTCCACTATGCGAATTCCGATGATGGAGGATGTCCGGGAATTGGAATCGGCTGCCAATTTTGGTCGTCTGATGGCTGTCTTTCTGTGGGTATATGGACTGATGAGTCCTTTGTCGGGTATCATCGGTGACCGTGTGAACCGTAAATGGTTGATTGTAGGTAGTCTGTGTGTATGGTCGGGAGTTACTTATCTGATGGGCTATGCCACCACTTTCAATCAACTCTATTGGTTGCGTGGGATTATGGGAGTTAGTGAAGCACTGTATTTACCTGCTGCTTTGTCTCTGATTGCTGATTTTCACAAAGATAAAACTCGTTCGCTGGCTGTGGGAATACATATGACGGGATTATATGTAGGACAGGCTATCGGTGGGTTCGGAGCTACTTTTGCAGCAATCTATTCCTGGCATACCACGTTTCATTGGTTTGGCATTATAGGTGTAGGTTATGGTATTATTCTGGCATTTTTCCTACGTGATAAAGAGAGAGGAAATGTCTCGGAGAATCAGAAGATGAAAAAGATTCCGGTATTGAAGAGCTTGGGAATGTTATTCTCTAATGTCTTCTTCTGGGTTATCTTATTTTATTTCTGTGTGCCGGGTACTCCGGGATGGGCGGCAAAGAATTGGTTACCAACTCTTTTTTCTGATAGCTTGTCTATTGATATTTCAGTAGCAGGTCCTATGTCTACCATTTCTATAGCCTTATCTTCACTCTTCGGAGTATTGGCAGGTGGATACATCTCGGATCAATGGGTATTAAAAAATGTACGTGGAAGAGTTTATACTGGTGCGTTGGGTTTGGGGCTTATCATACCTTCCCTGCTGTTTATCGGATATGGTCATTCTATTTTTGCATTGGTCATGGGAGCGGTGTTATTCGGAATAGGTTTTGGTATGTTTGATGCAAATAATATGCCTATTCTTTGTCAGTTTGTATCTGCACGTTACAGGGCAACCGCTTATGGTATTATGAATATGTGTGGTGTATTTGCCGGAGCTGCTATTACGAGCCTTTTAGGCGAATCAATGGATGCCGGACACCTGGGACGTGATTTTGCACTGCTTGCTATATTGGTACTGGCTATGCTGGTTATTCTGGTCACTTGTCTGCGACCTAAAACAATTGATATGAAAGATTAATTTTCAAATTTTAATTTTATATTTTATGAAAAACTCAATAAAGCATACGAATAAAATATTATCGGTGTTATTTGCTTTTTTATTTATTTCCCTAAATATTCAAGCAGATGATATCAGTTCTAAAGAAATTAAAGTCTCTGGTATAGTACAGGATCAAACTGGGGTAGAATTGCCCGGAGTTTCAATTTCTGTAAAAGGAATAGATAAAGGTACCATTACCAATGCGTCCGGTGAATTCTCAATAATGGTTTCTCCTGACGCTACTCTTATTGTTTCTTTTGTAGGAATGGAAACAAAAGAAATTGCAGTCAAAGGGCGTAGAAATATTGTTATTGTTTTGAAAGAGAGTTCTGTATTGCTTGATGAAGTTGTAGCTATAGGCTATGGAAAACAATCAAGGGCATTAATAACCAATTCTATTTCTAAGATAAATAAGGAGGAATTCCAGAAGACACCCGGACAGAATCCATTATTACAGTTACAAGGAAAAGTGCCTGGTCTGTCTTTACAGATTTCTAGTGGGCAGCCTGGAGCTGATCCTCAATTATTTATTCGTGGAGGAAGTTCAACTTCGCCGGAAAGTGACACGCCTTTAATAATTATTGATGGTATAATATCACAAGGTTTTAGAAATATATCAGATATGAATCCGGCAGACATAGAATCTATAGAGGTCTTGAAAGATGCTGCTTCTACCGCTATCTATGGTTCCAGAGCAGCCAATGGTATTATTCTTGTCAAGACTAAATCCGGTCAGAAAGGGAAGCCTGTTGTAAGTCTGCGATACACATACGGAGTGGAACAACAACCTCAGCGAATCCCATTGTTGAATGCACGGGATTATATAACATTATCTCGTTCGAATATTGCCAAATTTAATCAGGCAGACTTAACTTATAATGGAAAAGAAGATCAGGCTAAATTTTTGAGCGGTTCATTTGGTATGTCAACCGGAAATCCTAGAAATTCAAAGAATACGCTTGAGTTTTTGGATGTTTATCTTCAAAAGTATGGTCAAGGTTACGTCAGTAACTTGTTGGAAAACGAAGGATGGCAGACAATGGCAGATCCTGTTACAGGTAAACAACTTATTTTTCAGGATAATGACTTTCAGAAAGCCACCTTTACAACTGGGCAGAAGCATGAAATAGATTTGAGCATTAGTGGAGGGACGGAAGCTATTAACTATTATGTAGGATTAAGATATTTGAATCAGGATGGTATTCTTCGAGGTACGAATTATAAGAATTACAGCGTTTTGTTTAATGGAAACTATAAATTGAGTGAAGCATGGAGTCTGTCTACTAAAGCTAGTTTGCAGGTGAGAGATGCTGTAGGAGGTGGAAATACAGTTAATACCATATCACGAAGCATATTGACTCCACCAACTTACCGCTTGTATTATGAAGATGGAACTCCGGCTCCGGGTGAAGGAATTTCTTCTTTCAGAAGCAGATTGCATGAAATTTATTATAAGACTAACTATGATGATACCAATGTATATAGGACAACTTTCCAATTAGGTGCAATTTGGAATATTCTGCCTGGCTTGATATTAAAGCCTACAGCCTATTATTTCGGTACGGAAGGTATAGAAAATTATTTTCAGGCAGATAATGAAACAACCGGAAATACAATTCGTCCGGCTTCTGCCAAACATAATTTTGACAGGCATTTGCAGGGAGATTTAGTGCTCTCGTATGATAAGAAAGTGAAAGATCATAATATTGGAGTCGTAGCAGGTGCCAGCTATACTCATGATTATAGTTATAGGCTTTCTGCAAGTGGCAGTGGTTCTTCCATAGATTTAATTCCGACATTAAATGCAACGGCAGATAGTACTCAGCGGGCAAGTTCAACTAAAACAATGGAAGCCACTTTGAGTTATTTCGGACGTGTAAATTATGATTATAATGGCAAATATCTTTTCTCCATCAGTATGCGTGCCGATGGTTCTTCGCGATTTGCGGAAGATAATAAATGGGGATTTTTCCCGGGAGTATCTGCTGGGTGGAATATGCATCGGGAAAACTTCTATAAACCATTGGAAGCTATCGTTAGTCGTTGGAAATGGCGTGCTAGTTGGGGGCGCACAGGTAACAACAATTTGAGTGTGGCTAATTCGAGAGGAGAATATAAGATTACAGATACCAACTATCAGGGCTCTGTCGGTATATTAAATACAACATTGAAAAATTCGCAGTTGCGCTGGGAAACAACAGAATCCTATGACATCGGGGTTGATTTGGGCTTTTTCAATAATAGATTAGGACTGTTAATCGACTATTACAACAAACTGACATTTGACAGATTGTATGATGAACCTTTATGGAGTTCTACCGGATTTAGTTCCATTAAGAGTAACTATGGATCTGTTAGAAACTCAGGAGTAGAGATTGAGTTGAATGCTACTCCTATTCAAACTAAAGATTTTTCATGGGATTTAGGGTTGACATTTGCTTATAACAAAGGAGTGGTAGTAGACTTACCGGATAATGGAGAAGAAAAGCATCGTGTAGGAGGAAACTTTGTTTATGATCCTGCAACTGGAGGGACAAAAAAAGTGGGTGGTATTGCCGAAGGTGAGAGATTTGGCGGAAGATGGGCTTTTCATTACTTGGGAACATATCAGACTGAAGAAGAAGCGGCCAAGGCACCTAATGACCCGAACGCACAAGGAAGAAAGAAACATGCGGGAGATGCAATATTTGAAGATGTAAATAATGATGGACAATTGGACTCTAAAGACATGATTTTCATGGGATATGTTCGTCCCGATAAAGTCGGAGGAATTATTAATACATTGAAATACAAAGGACTAACCGTGCGAATCGTTATGGACTGGGCTATGGGGCATGTAATAGACAATGGCTTCAAAGGACAGATAATGGGTAGCTCACGTAATAATAATAATGCCATCAAAGAGGCAATGACCAATTCTTGGCAGAGTGCGAATGATGGAAGCAAATATCCTAAATATACTGTTCAGAGTGACTATGATTATCAATATAGAAATCATATGAGATGGGATAATCAGATCGGAAGCTCTGCAAGTGGTAGTACTAATAATAGCTTGTATTTTAGCAAGGGAGATTACCTGGCATTCAGGGAAGTGTCTTTAAGTTATATGTTGCCATTATCTTGGATTAGAAAGATGAGACTCAGTGCCGTGGAAGTTTTTGCAGGAGCGTATAATATTGGTTATATAAAAAAATATGATGGCATGTTCCCTGAAATATATACTGGTGTTGACTATGGTATTTATCCGAGACCCAGACAATATAACATGGGAGTAAAAATTAATTTCTAATTAAATAAGACTCATAATTATGAAACAATTTAAATCAATACTATTAGGCATTTCTTTATTCTTGTTACATTCGTGTAACTTACTGGATGTAGATACTGTTTCAAGCATTACCGGAGATGGATACTGGAATACAAAAGGCGATGTAGAAAGTTATATGATCGGTATTTATACCAAATTGCGCGATACATCGAATTCTACTCTTCATTTTGAAGACAGAGGAGATGCCTTTACAACAGGGCTGGAAGGTGGCCCTTCTAATTTATGGGCGCAAAACCTCACATCGCAAAATGGTTATAGCTGGTCAAGCTATTACTCTGTAATACAACATTGTAATATGTTACTGAAGTATACTCCCGGAATAGATTTTGGTGTAGAGGCTGATAAAAACAGATTATTGGCAGAGGCGTATTGTATCAGAGGGTATATGTATTTCTGTATTGCCCGGATATGGGGGGATGCCCCTTTGGAACTGGAACCGACAGAAAGTTCAAATAAGCCTAAGTTAGCAAGAGAACCCGCGGAGGAAGTTTTGGCACGTGCTCTAAGTGATGTAAATACGGCAATTGATCTTTTTCCGGAAGAAAGTTATGCAAATGGAAAAGGAAGGGCATCGAAGCCGGCATGCTATGCATTGAAAGCCGATATTTTGCTATGGAAAGCAAAAGTGATGAATGGATCGGAACAAGATTTGAAAGATGTCATAACTTATGCGGATTTGGCAAGTAAAGGACTTTCACTGGAAGATAACTTTGCAGATATTTATGGAACTAAATATGGGAAAGAAGTGATATGGACTATCCATTTCGAAATTTATGAAAAGGAAGCTCAGTATAGTCAGAGTCTGAAACCAAGAGATGTTTTTGTAGAAAAGGCGGTCAATAAGGATGAAATTCCTTATGCTAAAGGAGGAGCTCGCAGCACTTATGCACCAAGTCCGTTTTTGATAGGTCTTTTTAATGCAAATCCGGCAGATATCAGAACCAAAGACTCTTATATCACTGCAAAGGATGCGGACGGAAATGAAATAGGGACTTTTGATAATAAGATGAAGGGAACAAAAACAGAAGGAGATCGCACCTATGACTCAGATATAGTTATATATCGGCTTGCAGAGATGTATTTATTTAAAGCAGAAGCCTATGCGGCGTTAAATCAAACACCACAGGCTATTATTGAACTGAATAGAGTCAGAGACCGTGCCAAGATTGGAACTTATAATGGAAGTACCAATAAAATAGCAGTGGAGAAAGAAATTCTGAACGAGCGTGCAAGAGAGTTATATCTTGAGAGAAAAAGATGGCCCGATCTTCTTAGATTTCATTATGGTGGAACGATTGATGTTTATCAGGAGGTCCCGAACTTAAAGAAAAAAGTCGATGATAATATTATCATTCCATTATATCTTGCAATCCCATTGAGCGATATAAATATCAATCCTAATTTAAAACAAACTCAAGGATATGAAAACCTATAAGATTATTACATGCGTATTTCTTTTTACAAGTATGTTTACACAGGCTTGTCAAAAAGATGATGAGACACAAGGAAACCCAACTCCTGTTCCACCGGAAGAAGAAGTGCCTTCGTCCGAATTCAACTATATTTATAATCAAGGGACGGATGGTTTTGAACTCTATCGAATACCTGCTATTGTTAAAAGTAAAAGCAATACTTTATTAGCTTTTGCTGAAGCTAGAAAAGCTCGAAGTAATGGAGATAGCGGAGATATAGATCTTGTAGTCAAACGTTCGTCGGATAATGGAAAAACATGGAGTAAACAGATTACGATATGGAATGATGGACAAAACACTTGTGGAAATCCCGTGCCTATTGTTGACGACAGAGGTAGAATACATCTGCTTATGACTTGGAATTTCCAGACTGATAAATGGGGGGCAATAACCAATGGTACCGGAGAAGACAGCCGACGTCCGTACTATACATATTCTGATGATGACGGCATTACTTGGGCGCAACCAGTTGAAATAACTTCTTCTGTAAAAAAAGAAAAATGGGATTGGTATGCTACCGGTCCGTGCCATGGTATTCAGATTCAAAAGGGAATACATAAAGGAAGATTAGTTGCTCCAAACTATTTTACAACTCGGGAGAGTGGAAAGGTCACGAGTTATTCTCATATCATTTATTCTGATGATTACGGAAAAACATGGAAACCAGGAGAACCTACTCCTGTCGGTGGTGTTGGAGAATGTTCTGTAGCCGAGATAGGAGAGGGAACGTTAATGTTGAATATGAGAGCAGATGAAGGCTTTTATCGGAAAAGTTGTACTAGCATAGATGGAGGACTTACTTGGTCTTCACCTCAAATTAGCATTGATCAAATAGACTGTAAGTGTCAGGGTAGTATATTATCAATAGGAGGAGCTGTTTTTCTTTCGAATGCTGCTTCCGCTACGGAACGTATTAATATGACTATCAAAAAAAGTACGGATAATGGGAAAAACTGGAAGGGACAATATACAGTTTATGAAGGTAACTCTGGTTACTCTGATATAGTTGAGCTCTCTGATTCACAGATTGCTATTATCTATGAGGGAGGAGAAAAACGATATACGGATGGGCTGGCATTTAAAGTTGTTAGCATAAAATCAATACAATGAATTTAATACATTACTGATATGAAAAGAAAAACTATATATTTATTACAGTGTATTGTTGTGATATTGTTATTGGCTTGTTCTGAAGATGATTTGCAGTCCTTGCAAGCTGCTTTCGAATCAGATCTTCAGGAAGTCACAATCGGAGAAAGTATTACTTTCAAAGACATATCTACTGGTGAACCTTCTAAATGGAATTGGCGGTTCGAAGGTGGAGAACCAGAAACCTCAATCTTATTTAGTCCTAATGTTGTATATAATATGCCTGGAGTTTATTCGGTTACCTTGTCTGTCGGACGCGGAGAAGAAGCAAACGAAATGGTGAAGGAACAATATATTACTGTTAACTATCCGTCGCAGATAACTGTTGACTTCTCTGCAGATAAAACTACTGCTACAAATGAAGATGTTATTTCTTTTAAAGATTTGTCCAAAGGCTATCCGAATGAGTGGTTATGGAGTTTCACACCTAAAGAAGGTGGAGCAGTTATCACTTCAACAGAACAAAATCCACAAATGACACTTTCTCCGGGAATCTATACTATTAAATTGACAGCTAAGAATCCCAAAGCGTCTTCGGACAAAGTAAGAGAGGATTATATTACTGTTATTGATAAAAATGCGATTGCCGCTGATTTTGGTGCACAATGCCGGAATACTTATGCCGGGGGATATATTAACTTCTTGGATAAGACATTAGGAACGGTTGAAGAATGGGAATGGACATTTGAAGGAGGTACTCCAGCCAGTTCTGTAGAACAAAATCCTGTAGTGCAATATAATAATCCAGGAAAATACAAAGTGACGTTGAAAGCTAAAAACTCAGTAAATAGCTCTACGAAAGAGAAAGAAGGTTATGTATATGTTGTTTCTGCAGAAAAGTTAGTATTGTATTTGCCATTCGATGGTGATAATAAAGATGCAGGTCCAAATCAATTGAATCCTGAGGAACTTACGGCAGGAGCTGGTTCCAGTGTATATAATTCTCAGGCGCGCTTTTCCGGAGAAAGTGCTGAATGTCGATTTGCAGCACACTTCCAAGGCGACAAGCAAAATTATTCAATTTTGTCTATTCCTGAAGAAGGATTGAAGAATCATTATACGGATAGTGAATTTACAGTTGCATTTTGGGTGAAGGTTTCAAATATGACAGCTAAGAATGCAGTCTTTCATCAAGGTGTGGGACCTGGTGCTACTTATACCGATCCTGTGCCCAGACAAAGTTGGTTTAGACTTGATACCAGTGGTAAAACTGTTGTTTTCTGTGTAGAATACAAGGGAAAAGCAGGAAACTGGGCTGAATATGAAGGTAAACGAATGGATGACGGTGAGTGGCATCACTATGTATGTATTTATAAGAAAGTGGATGGAAAAAGAGATAGTTATTTGTATATAGATGGGCAGAAAGTTATTGAAAAGAAAGGGGTTGTTGACAAGGTGGTAGATAATTGGCCATACTATATTGGTTGTAACTATCGATTTACTAATGGAGAATTTGCACCTGAGAACTTCTTGAATGGTTATCTGGATGATTTTATTTTGTATAACAGAATATTGTCAGAAGAAGAAATACAAGATTTATACAATAACTAAAAACTAATTGTGGAACTTCTCTTTTAATCAGTAAAAGAGAAGTTCCACATTCAATTAATATCAGAATATGAAAAAACTTTTTCTATTGATTTTCATGCTTGTAAATTGCATTGGTTTATATGCACAACAGGTAATGGAGACAAGTGAAGCATACAAGAAGGCGGATGAATTATTAAAGAAGCTGACAATTGAGGAAAAAGCGCTCATGGTTAGGGGCTATAATAAGTTTTTTATCAAAGGTTTTGAAGAAAAAGGAATACTTCCTGTTTATTTGTCGGATGCGACACAAGGGGTTAATATCCGGAATAATTTGCCTGATCCTAACGTTGTAAAGCAACTGGAACGTTCAACAGCTTTTCCTTCTCCCATTTTGCTAGCCTCAACATTTTCACCGGAGTTATCTTACCAATATGCTAAAGCTATTGGAGAAGAATGTAGAGCTGGAGGAATTGAGGTTTTGTTAGGTCCCGGATTAAATATCTATCGACAGTCTCAATGTGCCAGAAATTTTGAATATTTTGGAGAAGATCCCTATTTGGTATCTCAAATGGTCAGTCAATATGTGACCGGACTTCAAAGTACGGGTACAGCGGCATGTTTAAAGCATTTCTACGGGAATAATACTGAATTTTATCGTAAACGGAGTAATTCCATTATCGGAGAACGTGCTATGAATGAAATCTATTTGCCGGGTTTTAAAGCTGGGATAGATGCAGGAGCTATGTCTGTAATGACTTCTTATAATCAGATCGATGGCGAATGGGCAGGACAAAGTTCGTATGTAATAAAGAAGATTCTTAGAGAAAAGCTGGGATTTAAATGGTTGGTTATGAGTGACTGGAATTCTGTGTGGGATTTGGAAAAGGTTATTAAATCAGGTCAAAATCTGGAAATGCCGGGTTCATATAATTTTGGAGTATCAGTATTGGATTTATATCATGAAAAGAAAATAACAGAGAAGGATTTAGACGATATGATACGGCCCACTTTGGCTACTTGTGTTGCCATGGGATTTTATAGCAGGCCTAAGTATGACACGACTTTGTTAAGTAAATATCCTGAACATGAGCAGACTGCGAGGCGAGTTGCAGAAGAAGGTGTGGTATTACTTAAAAACAGGAATGAAATTTTACCGCTTGATCCTACAAAAAATAGAAAAATATTATTAACCGGTAAATTTGTATATGAAATACCTCGTGGCTATGGTGCGGCAGAAGTGATAGGGTATAATAATGTAAGTCTGATTGATGCTTTGCAGAAAGTCTTTGGGCGAACTGTATATTATATTGAAAAGCCTACTGTGGCAGAGATAAAAGAGGCTGATGTTGTTTTATTGAGTATGGGTACACGGGATAAAGAAGCCGTAGAACGTCCGTTTGCTTTACCTAGGGAAGACGAATCATTTATGCGCTATATCACTAAAAATAATCCTAACACTATTGCTATTATCAATACTGGGTCTGCGATTGATATGTCAGCATGGAACGAACAATTAGCAGCTTTGATTTATGGTTGGTATGGAGGACAATCTGGATTTGAAGCACTTACTGATATTATTATCGGAAAAGTAAATCCATCAGGAAAATTACCGATGACTATAGAAAGGTCATTTAAAGATTCACCGGCATGGGGATATTTGCCACAAGGGGCATCACTCTATAATGAGCTTAAAAATGAGCATCTTATTAATGTGTATGATGTTAATTATAAGGAAGATGTATTAGTTGGATATAGGTGGTATGATACAAAGAAGATAGAACCGCTTTATCCTTTTGGATATGGACTATCCTATACAACATTTGCTTTGACAAAACCACGATTATCATCTAACAAGATGAATGATAAACAGACTATAAAATGTTCTGTTACTCTTACGAATACAGGTAAGTGTGAAGGAGCTGAGGTGGTACAATTATATATCAAAGAGAACCAGCCAAGTGTATTACGTCCCGAAAAAGAACTAAAAAGATTTGAGAAAGTATCCTTGAAACCTGGGGAAAATCGAATCCTTGAGTTTATAATAACTTCCAAGGATTTAGCTTTTTGGGATGATCAGACACATAGTTGGAAAACAAATACTGGACAATATACAATTTTTCTAGGAACATCCTCCAGGCATATAAATCAAACTCTTTCTTTTATAAAAGAATAGGAATACTTTTAGGGCTACTTTGTGGATGCCGATGATAGAATTTGCCTTTAAGCATAAGTTAATAAAACTACAGTCTGATAATTATTTAGATTGTAGTTTTTTTGATAATATCTCATTCATTTATTATTTAATGGTGGAGTTGTCTTATTTATTTGGCCAATTCTGTATATTTGCAGACATATACTACAATATCATGAAAATTATATTTATTAATACACTTCGTATCCTGATGATTCTCGTGATTATGATTTCATGTGGAGTTGCCTATGTAGTATACGAAGATACATTGGCTGACTGGTGGATACCTGTTGGAGTGGCACTTATAATAGTGATAGCAACAATTCCTTTCTATAAAGGATGGATTTGGCTGACAACAATGGATAATAAAGTAATTAATTGTTGTTGCCATTTGGTTTGTGTCGGTGCTATCAGTTGTGTATTGTTTCTTGGGGGGAATTACTGGTTCGCCGATTCTGCTTCCACGCATGAAGAGAAAGTCATGGTACAGAAAAAATATATAGAAACACATAAGAAAACTCGTAGGGTCGGCAGACATCGTTATGTGTCGGATGGCGTTCGTAAAGAATATTATTTGCAGATAGCTTTTGAAAATGGGAATGTAGAAACATTGCATGTATCTCCTTCTACTTATAATAAGACAAAGACAGGTCGGCCGAAGATTCTGACTTTGCAAAAGGGCTTATTTGGGTTGCCTGTAATTACCAAAGGACTTTAATGAAAGTCACACCACCTTTAGAATGGGTTATATATCCTTTAAAAGCGATATTCTTCTTTTCTTTTATTTTTCATCTTGCTAATTTTGCATTTAGTCTACAAATGGGACACGTTCGTCTCATTTGAAAAATTAGTGCTGATCTCTGCCTTATCTTCGTGACGAAATAAAAACGGAATAAAATCATGAAGATGAATAAAACTAGATTATTAGAGAAAATATCTATTCAGTCGGGCGTCTCTTTAGATGAGTGTGGGACAGTGCTCAAAACTTTTGAAAAAGTTCTAAGTGAAGAACTTTCCCGGAAAATATATCGTTATGGCGGATGGATCCTATTATTGACCGCTTTATTTGTGTCTGTAACAGTATTCAGCCAGACAACAGGACGGAAAGGACGTCCGGTGCAGACCATCCGTGGAATTGTTATAGATGGAGACTCGAAGTTTCCGATACCGTATGCAACAGTAAAGCTATCTGAAAAAGAGGGGGCGGGTACGATAACAGACAGTCTTGGTCGTTTCAGTATACCGCAGGTTCCTGTCGGCCGACATACCGTAGAAGCTGCGTTTATGGGATATGAACCGGGCATTTTCAGAGAAATACTGGTGACCTCCGCCAAGGAAATATATTTGGAAATACCTTTGAAAGAAAGCGTGAACGAATTAAACGAAGTGATAATTCGTGCGCGGACGAACAAGGAAGAAGCAATGAATAAGATGGCTACTACCGGAGCACGTATGTTGAGTGTAGAAGAAGCGAGCCGTTATGCAGGTGGATTTGATGATCCCGCACGTTTGGTTTCCGCTTTTGCCGGAGTAGCTCCCAGCGTTTCTTCCAATGGAATTTCTATTCATGGCAATGCCCCACATCTGTTACAATGGAGACTGGAGGATGTCGAAATTCCTAATCCGAATCATTTTGCGGACATCGCTACGTTGGGTGGAGGAATCCTTTCCTCTCTAAGTTCACAAGTGCTTGGAAACTCTGATTTTTTCACAGGAGCATTTCCTGCCGAATATGGAAATGCCGTATCCGGAGTTTTTGACATGAAATTGCGTAACGGCAACAACCAAAAGAACGAAAATACCATTCAGGTGGGAATTATGGGAATCGATGTCGCTTCCGAAGGCCCTTTGAGCAAGAAACATAAAGCATCGTATATTTTCAATTACCGTTATTCTACAACCGGCCTTCTGAATCTTGAAGGAGGAACGATGGATTATCAGGACCTGAACCTCAAACTCAACTTTCCGACACGGAAAGCCGGAACATTCTCTGTTTGGGGAACGAGCCTGATTGATAAGTTCACCAGTGATTTTGAAAAGAACACAGAGAAATGGGATTATTGGGGCGACCGCAGTGAATCAAGAGACAAGCAATATATGGCAGCCGGAGGTGTCAGCCATCGTTATTTCTTTAATAATGACGCATCATTGAAGACCACGATAGCCGCTACCTATTCGCAACTCGACGGAGGAGCAACCTTGTTCAACCATTCGATGGAGTCTACTCCTTATATGGATCTTGATTCAAAATATACCAACCTGATATTTACCACTACCTTTAATCGTAAATTCAGTAACCGTTTTACGAACAAGACAGGATTCACCTATACCAATATGTTCTACAAAATGGATCTTTCCATTGCTCCTTATGAAGCCGAACCACTGGAAATTGTATCTCAAGGAAAAGGTAATACAAGTCTGATTTCAGCCTACAATAGTTCATCGGTGGGATTAACAGAGCGTTGGACCCTTAATGCCGGAATCTATGGACAGCTTCTGACTCTGAACAATAAATGGTCTGTAGAACCACGGGTTGGCCTGAAGTGGCAAGCTACTCCAAAAGCAACCTTTGCGTTGGCTTATGGAATGTACAGTCGCATGGAAAAGATGGATGTATATTTTGTTAAAACGAAAAGTACAGGCAATCAATCCGTCAATAAAGATCTTGATTTTACAAAAGCACAGCACATTATGTTATCATTCGGTTACAAGATTTCTGATAGCATGAATCTGAAGATAGAACCATATATCCAGTTTTTGCATGATGTCCCAGTAATGGCGGATAGTTCTTACTCCGTACTTAACCGTTCTGATTTTTATGTGGAAGATGCGTTGGTCAATAAAGGAAGAGGACGCAATGTGGGAATAGACATTACCTTCGAACGTTTTTTGGAGAAAGGACTTTATTATATGATTTCGGGTTCTTGGTTTGATTCCCGTTACCGGGGTGGGGACGGTGTGTGGTATAACACGAAGTTTAACCGTAATTATGTGATAAACGGACTCATCGGTAAAGAATGGATGTTGGGAAGAAATAAACAGAACATACTTAGTGTCAACCTGAAACTAACCTTGCAAGGTGGTGATCGATATTCTCCGATTGACTTGGAGGCAACGATGAATCATCCGGATAAAGAAGTGCAATATGACGAAACGAAAGCTTTCTCAAAACAATATTCTCCTATGTTGATTGGTAATTATACTGTCAGTTATCGTATCAACAAGAGAAAAGTATCACATGAATTTGCAGTGAAAGGACTTAATTTTACGGGTGCTAAAGAACATTACGGTCATGAATATAATGTGAAAACTGGAAAAATAGATGTCAGCGACAATTCTACGATATTGACGAATGTGAGTTATAAACTTGAATTTTAGAGATACGGTATAGAGTCTAACCGGAAAAATGTTTTATCTTCGTCCCCAATAAAGCGTATGACAACTGAAACACTTGCAACAGGTAGTGAATCTACCTTTTTATATCGATTTCTCGTTAGTCCGGACTTACGATGGATGCGGTATTTGGTACTTATCCTGGTGCTGGGGACGATCTCTTTCAATCAGGTCTTTATTATCTTTTTGGATTATAAGGATATATTGGGCGGATGGATTTACACATTTACCTTTCTTTACCTGCTCACTTATGTAGCGGTTATCTACTTGAATCTTTTCCAACTCTTTCCGAAATATTTGTTGAAGAGACATTATCTGACCTATTTGTCATTGCTTTCTGCTGCGATGATCGTAGCTCTGTTGATACAGATGTCAATAGAATACATGGCATATTCCTATTGGCCGGAACTCCATGCGCGAGGTTCTTATTTTTCGATGCACATGGTAGTGGACTATATTTCTTCTTTTATGTTATCTACGCTGTGTATGATAGGAGGTACGATGACAGTTCTTCTGAAAGAGTGGATGATTAACAACCGGCGTGTTTCACAAATGGAGAAAGCCCATGTCGTTTCTGAAGTGGAACGGTTAAAAGAACAGATCAGCCCTGAACTTCTTTTTAAAACATTGCACCAATCGGGAGAATTAACGTTGAGTGAGCCGGAAACAGCCTCAAAGATGTTGATGAAGTTAAGCCAACTTCTCCGCTATCAGTTGTATGACTGCAATAGGGCCAAAGTCTTGCTTAGTAGCGAAATTACATTTCTTACTAATTACCTGACATTGGAACAGACCTCCCGACCACAATTTTACTATGAATTTACTTCCGAAGGCGAAGTGAATAGAATGTTGGTACCACCTTTGCTTTTCATCCCTTTTGTACAATATATAGTCAAAGCAATAGACGAGCAACAGATACAGCCTCCTGTTTCATTGAAAACTCATTTGAAAGCGGAAAAGGGTACGATTATTTTCGCTTGCGCTTGTCCTGAAGTAAATCTCTTGTCGTCCGATAAAGGGCTGGAAAGAATCAGACAAAGATTGGATATTTTGTATGGAAGCCGTTACAGATTGTCATTGGCTGTCGGCAGTATATGGCTGGAACTGAAAGGAGGTGAGTCATGAGTATGGATACCAATCATGGTAATGACTTCAATAAAAATACCACTGATAGAAACATGAATGATAAAAGTGTCACTGCATTTCTATTGAGTCCCCGTTATCGGATATACAGGCATTTGCTGCTGCAATTGGTTGTTGTTTTGATAACAATCAACGTCCTTTGGTATGAGCCTTTACAAACAGTCTCCTTTGGGAGGCGACTGGGCGGATGTCTGGCATATTTTGCTTCATTACAAATATAACAGTCATTACTTTTCTTTCAGTTACCCAAGGTTTGCTTTTTGAAGTGATTCTGCCCGGAAAAGATCCCAATGGCTTTGCCACTTTTATCAATGCTTTTTCGGGCATACTGACCATCGGCTTTGTCATGGCAGGCTCTGCGGCTATTTCATTGTTCATGCATTGGCTACGCTACAACCTGCGTATTGATGAACTGGAATCCACGACTTTACAGTCGGAACTGAAGTTTCTTAAAAATCAGATTAATCCGCATTTTCTTTTTAATATGCTGAATAATGCCAATGTCCTGATAAAGAGAAATCCGGAAGAAGCATCCAAAGTACTTTTCAAATTAGAGGATTTATTGCGCTATCAGATAAATGACAGTTCGCGAGAAAGAGTCTCGTTAGCATCGGATATCCGTTTCTTAAATGATTATCTGAATCTGGAAAAGATCCGCCGTGATAATTTTCAGTTTACGATGGAGGAACATGGAGAGACAGATTCCATTTGGATTCAGCCGTTATTGTTTATTCCTTTTGTGGAGAATGCGGTAAAGCATAGTTTTGACAGCGAGCATCCTTCGTATGTGCACGTTTCGTTTAAAGTTGATAATGATAGATTAGAGTTTCGATGCGAGAATTCCACACCGGAAGTTGCCGTTAGTAAAGGTAAAGTCGGAGGGATAGGACTTGTGAATATTCAACGCAGATTGGGGCTGTTGTATCCCGGTCGGTATGAGCTGAAGCAGATAGAGAATGAAAATAAGTATACTGTAATTTTAAGTATAACATTATGAATTGTATTATTGTAGACGATGAACCATTGGCACGTGAAGCCATGAAGCTATTGATAGAAGAATCGAGTAACCTTCAATTAATCGGGAGTTTTAATAGTGCGTCCACTGCTTCCGATTTCATGGAGCAACATGTGACTGATTTGGTTTTTCTTGACATTCAGATGCCAGGGATTACAGGAATTGAGTTTGCACGTACGATTTCAAAGAAAACACTGGTCATTTTTACCACAGCCTACACAGAGTATGCACTGGACAGTTACGAAGTGGATGCGATAGATTATTTGATTAAGCCTGTTGAAGCGGAGCGTTTTCAAAAAGCTGTGGATAAGGCTTTGTCTTACCATTCTTTGTTACTGAAAGAAGAGAAAGAAGCCATCGAAACAGTGGTTACTGCCGACTATTTTTTTGTGAAAGCAGAACGCCGGTATTTTAAAGTCAACTTCTCCGATATTCTCTTCATTGAAGGATTGAAAGATTACGTTATAATCCAACTTAGCGATCAACGTATTATCACCCGTATGAGTTTGAAAGCCATATTCGACTTATTGCCTAAATCTACTTTTTTGCGGGTGAATAAATCATATATTGTCAATACCGGTCACATCGAATCATTTGATAATAATGATATATTCATAAAATCGTATGAAATAGCTATCGGTAATAGTTACCGCGACGATTTCTTTGAGGGGTTTGTGATGAAACAAAGAGTGTGAGATCGTGATGTAGTATTATTCAATGTTTCTGCATTTTTTCAATTTGAAATATAAATAAGAAGATAAAGTGAAGTGCGAATATATGCAAATATGTTTGTTCTTATCATTTGGCATATATAAACAGCCCTCTATCCATCTTCAAAAGACGAATAGAGGGCAGTTGCCATGACGAGAAAAAAGTCGAAGTCTATTGCTTTGCTTCGTTATTTTGTTTCAGAAGAAATTCATCAATTGCTTTTTTAAGCTGGTCTTTAGGCATAGCTCCCTGCATGATTCTCGGTTCCTCTTTCATCGGAATCATCAATAGGATAGGGATGCTGCGGATACCGAATGCTGCTGCCAGCTCTTGTTCTTTGTCCACATCAATCTGATAGATGTCTACTTTGCCGCTATATTCTTTGCTAAGTTCTTCCAGAATCGGGTGCATCACTTTGCAGGGACCGCACCAGGTAGCGTAGAAATCTACGATGGCAGGACGGCTGCCTTCAAATTTCCAATCGTTCGGATTGGCTTCATAGTTATATACCTTCTTTAAAAAATCTGCTTTATTTAATGCTACTACTTCCATTTTATTGTCCTCCTTTGTTGGTTCATTGCTTTTTTTATTTTCTCCGCTGTTTCCCGCGCAAGCTGTGGCTGCCAGTGTCAAGACGAAGACACTTAATAAGCTTTTTATCCGTTTCATATATTATTTTTCTTTTTGTTTTTATCTGATGCAAAGATAGACGATATAAAGGGACCATAAAATAGCAATTTGACAGAAACTCTTGGCAAAACTTCCCTCGGATAGTTATTGAACACTAAAATTTGTCTATTAATCTTTGGAAGATATAAAAATAAGCACTACTTTTACCGCGATAAAATGAGTATTCACCCTTTAAAATTGATGGAAAGGGTATTAATTATGTTGGAGTTATAATATTTTCAAATTAGGACTAAGTTGTCTCGTCGGGAGGATGAGGCTTTGCAACTTATTATTTTTTATATTGAACTGATGGTTCTTACATTGACCGCAATTCTACTAACAGGCGGCAATGGTTGATTAGTCCTGCAATCACATTTATTATTTTTTTAATTAATCACTTCAATGCGGTGGGAGGGTATTTTATATCCGTATCCTAAGCATTGGTATCACGTGTATTGCATCGTCGTTTGCCGGTGAGGCTGACAGGGAATGTTGTATGCGAATGAAAAAAGAGTATGGGAATACGATTAAAAGATTTAAGTAAACTGGGATATCGGGATAATGTTGCCCGTAGTCTGGTAGTGGACATTGTGAGCAAACATTGCAAATATAACACGAAGGAACAGATTGAAATGACATTGAGCGATATACTCGAGCATCCCGAATCTTACAAAAACAATGAAATATGGAATAAGCTGGCCGAACGCCTTTCGCCGACTATAATAGCGAAAGAGTTTATAGCTTATGATTTACTGGATGAGCCGTTGATGTATAAAACCTATGGAGGTAAATTTATCGAGACGCTTGCCAAACAACAGATGAACCTGGCTATGCGCTTGCCCGTAACAGTGGGCGGAGCATTGATGCCTGACGCTCATGCCGGATACGGGTTGCCTATCGGTGGAGTGCTTGCTACGGATAATGCGGTGATTCCGTATGCCGTAGGAGTTGATATCGGCTGCCGGATGAGTCTGACAGTATTCGATGCCGGAGCAGATTTTCTGAAACGGTATGCCTATCAGATGAAAGAAGCCTTGAAAGATTTCACCCATTTCGGTATGGATGGCGGATTGGGTTTTGAGCAGGAACATGAAGTGTTGGATAGGGAGGAATTCCGTCTGACGCCTTTATTAAGGGACTTGCATGGAAAGGCCGTCCGTCAACTGGGGAGTTCCGGTGGTGGCAATCATTTTGTAGAGTTCGGCGAGATCACTCTGCAAGAAAAAAACGTGCTGAATCTTCCGGAAGGAAGTTACTTGGCGTTGCTGTCACATTCCGGTTCACGAGGATTGGGGGCTGCTATTGCAAAACATTACAGTCTGCTGGCACGTGAAGTGTGCAGGCTTCCCCGTGAAGCACAACATTTTGCCTGGTTGGATTTGAACACGGAAGAGGGGCAGGAGTATTGGATGAGTATGAATCTGGCGGGTGATTATGCCCGTGCCTGTCATGAACGGATTTATTTGAATTTGGCGAAAGCCTTAGGGTTGAAGCCTCTCGCTAATGTCAATAACCATCATAACTTCGCTTGGAAAGAGGAAATAATACCGGGGCGTATGTCAATCGTCCATCGTAAAGGGGCTACTCCGGCGCAAAAGGGACAAGCGGGATTGATTCCCGGAAGTATGACTACTCCGGGGTATCTGGTTTGTGGCAAAGGGGTGGAAGAAGCGTTGAATTCGGCTTCTCATGGAGCCGGCAGGGCAATGTCCCGCCAAAAGGCAAAAGATAGTTTTACGCAATCAGCTTTGAAGAAGTTACTGTCGCAAGCTGGAGTAACTTTGATTGGTGGGAGCGTGGAAGAAATGCCGTTGGCATACAAGGACATTGACAGAGTGATGTATACGCAGGAGACACTAGTGGAAGTGCAAGGCAAATTTATGCCTCGCATTGTACGAATGAATAAGGAATGATGCGATGAAAGAAAAAGTCTATTTACAAATTACTTCCGGCAGAGGACCTGCGGAATGTTGCCGGGTAGTGGCTTTAGTGCTGTTTAGCTGTGCAAAAAAGAATAAGTATTTAATTAAAAAAAAGAAGAAGATGATATCAGAGAAATATGGTCGTACCTATCACTATCCGTTCTCTCCCGGAACGACTAGTGATGACCGGATTAATCATACGTATTGGGAAGATATCCAACGGATTAAGACATTGGTGCATACCGAGAAGTTGGATGGAGAGAATAATTGTTTGAGTCAGTGGGGTGTCTTTGCCCGTTCGCATGCGGCTCCCACCACTTCACCCTGGACGAGGCAACTGCGGGAACGTTGGGAATTGATAAAGAATGATTTGGGTGATATAGAAATCTTTGGAGAAAATCTATACGCCATACATTCTATTGAATATCAGCGATTAGAAACGCATTTTTATATCTTTGCGGTTCGTTGCATGGATCAATGGTTGTCATGGGAAGAAGTGAAGTTTTATGCAGCTTTATTTGACTTGCCTACGGTTCCGGAGTTGAAGATAGAACCTGTTTCCGGTTTAACGCCGGAGCTTTTAAAACAGGAAATCATCGATATGTCACAAGACCCGTCTGTTTTCGGTTCATGTGATCCGTGGACGAAAGTGGCTTGTACTCGTGAAGGAGTAGTCAGCCGCAATATCGAGGAATATCCGGTAAGCGAATTTGCGCATCATGTGTTTAAGTATGTGCGAAAAGGACACGTCAAAACAGATGAGCATTGGACGCGTAATTGGAAACGTGCCCCGCTTGTCTGGGAATTGAGTAATGAAAAGGAGAATAATGATGAATTGGAAATTGATAGAAGATAAATCGTGGTGCTCACTCGAACAGCAGTTCGAGTGGGTACGAGAAATGAATGTCGTCCCGCAAGATACTCGTTACCACGCGGAGGGAAGTGTGGCCGAGCATACCCGTATGGTGTTGGAAGCATTGCAGCAGTCTTCTGCTTATCAGACTCTCTCCACCTTGGAGAAAGAAATTATTTGGACATCTGCATTGTTGCATGATGTTGAAAAACGTTCGACTTCCGTGGATGAAGGAGAGGGACGGGTATCTGCTAAAGGGCACGCCAGAAAAGGAGAGTACACTGCTCGTACTATTTTATACCGGGATTGTCCTGCTCCGTTCCATATCCGGGAGCAGATTGCGTCTTTAGTCCGGTATCACGGATTGCCTGTTTGGCTGATGGAGAAACCGGATTCTGTAAAGAAACTCTGTGAAGCTTCTTTACGGGTAGATACTTCATTGTTGAAGATGTTGGCTGACGCTGATATCAGAGGACGTATTTGTGAAGATAAGAATGGGCTGTTGGAAGCTGTGGAACTGTTTGATATTTTCTGCCGTGAACAAGATTGTTGGAGTAAACCGAGAGAGTTTGCCACAGATTATGCACGCTTTCATTACTTCCATGCAGAAGACAGTTATATTGATTATATCCCTCACGAACAGTTTAAATGTGAAGTGACGATGTTGTCAGGACTTCCGGGAATGGGGAAAGACTATTATATTCAGTCTGCTGGCATGGATATGCCGGTGGTGAGTTTGGATGCCATTCGTCGCAAGTACAAATTGAGTCCCACGGATAAGTCGGCGAATGGACGGGTAGTGCAAATGGCGAAGGAAGAAGCCAGAACGTATCTTCGCAAAGGACAGGATTTTGTTTGGAATGCTACTAACATAACTCGTCAGATGCGTGCCCAACTGATTGATCTGTTTGTTGATTATGGTGCAAAAGTGAAGATAGTCTATCTGGAACAGCCATATCACACTTGGCGTCAACAAAATAAAAGCAGGGAATATGCACTTCCTGAATCTGTATTGGATAAGATGTTGGATAAACTGGAGGTTCCTCAATTGACGGAAGCACATGAAGTGGTATATCATGTGGTATAAGTAACTTATAGAACTTATACAAATAATGACCGAATAGTTTCAAAATATGTTTCAAGCCTTGAAACAGTTCGTTTCTCGGTGTGAAACACTTTGTTTCAATGCTTGAAACGCTTTGTTTCCCGGTGTGAAACACTTTGGCCCAAGTAATGGAACAAAGTGGAACTGCTGTTAACCGGAAATTTTCCAATGAGTAATTACGAGGCAGGGTGAGAGTAACCGTTTACCCTCACACCTGTAACTATGATGAATAAGCGGTTTGAGCTAATGGTGTGAGGGTAAAGACATCGTAAACTTATTAGAGATATCTTTGGGGTAATCAACTGAAAATATAAACAATAATTCCGGTAATCGCCACATACACCAACGCATAAGGAATAGCCGCTTTCAGTATTTCCCCTTCTTTTCCCTGTTGGTTTCCCGCAGAAGTAGCAATGGCAATACTTTGCGGAGAGATAATCTTACCCCCTGTAGCACCTACTGTATTTGCAGCGGACAGCCAATCCGGGCTGACATGAATTTGCCCTGCAACACTTGCTTGCAACTTTCCGAAAAGAATATTGGAAGAGGTGTCGCTTCCGGTGATAAACGTTCCCAGACAACCGATGACCGGAGCAAACAGTGGATACAAACTTCCCGTAGCCGTAGCCAGTGCCGTGGCAATCACAGCAATCATTCCGGCACTATCCATAATTGTGGATAATCCCACAAGGCAGATCACGGTGATGAATGTTTTCTTTAATTGCTTCACTGTATTCCAAAGAACGATGAACAGGTCTTTTACTTTAGCCCCTTGAATCAATCCACCGATAAAAGTTCCGATGAAAAGCAATACTCCGGCATGAGTCAGCCAGGAAATGGTATAATTGACGGTGGAAGCATTGATGGGCAAACTGATTCGGGTTATCCAGTTATTCTCTAATGTATGACGCAATTCCGGGAAGAGGGGACTGGTCAGAATGATTAAAAATAGAATCAGCAAATAGATGCTCCATGCATTCAGTATATCTTTTGTTTTCAGATGGCTTTTCCGTGCTTTCTCTTCTTTAGAGGCAGTCAGTTTTCCATAAAGAACAATCACGATAATCGAAAGAATACTGCCGATAATGGCCGGAGATTCAGCACCCATATACTTGGCAGCCAGATATTGGCTGACTAAAGAGACTCCGCCTACTAATAAGGCAAGAAATATATTTTTGGGAAGCGATTTAAGTTTGGAGTCAGTAAGGAAAAGCAAAACCAGCGGAATCAGGAACATCAAAACGGATAACTGCAATACGACATTCGTGCTAAGATGCAATACATCCAAATTCGTTTCTTTGGCCAGCACCAATACCGGAGTTCCGATCGCTCCGAAAGCTGTGGCTACACTATTGGCAATCAAACTTACAGTTGCCGAAAAGATAGGCTTAAATCCCAGACTGATAAGAATGGCTGCCGGAATGGCAACTGCTGTCCCGAAGCCGGCCATTGCTTCCAGTAGTCCCCCGAATCCCCAAGTCAGTAATAACACCTGAATACTTTTATCGGTAGAAATAGAAGCGAATTGCTGTTTGATAATCTCCATCTTTTCTGTTTTCAACAATACGTTATAACTGAAAATAGCTATCAGGATAATGATTAAGATAGGAGAGACTGCTTTTAACGCCCCATATAAAAAGGAGTAAAACAGATTATCTACTGAAAAAGCGAAGCCGAAAATAGCAATCAGCATCGTCACGATCAGAGAAATGATACTACTTTTGTCACCCGGCATTTTAAAGAATGCCATTAATATAATCAACAGTAACACCGGAATAATAGCAAGGATCAAGGTCATAATTATCAGATTTAAAAAGTGGAACGTCGTTTATTATTGATATAACAAACAAACGTCCCACTTTGGTCGGGTGAATAAAAAAAAATTTCTGTTTATTTCATCTTCACGCTAAGAATTTGTTGTAATTGTTTTAAGTTGGCCAGCGCAGCTTCGTTACCTAGCTTTGCTGCCTGCTCAAATGCAGCCATGGCACGGTTAATATCCCCGTTAAGGAAATTGTAGACTCCGGTATTGTTGATGAACTCGGCAGTATTGTGGTCGGCTTTCTCCATAAACTTCACTGCTGCATTCAAGTCTTTTTGTGATAAAGCGACAGCTCCTGCATTCAGGTTGGCTACGGCATCAGTCGGATACATCCGCACGGCGATATCGAATACATTAACGAAGTCTTTGCTGCCTTTCGGATAGTTGTTGGCTACCTGATACATTTCGTTCAGACTAAGGTATTTCGGATTTTCCCGGATAATGATGCGGCCTTGTTCAACATCGAAGTTGACAACGGTATAGGTTTTATTAAAAATGATAAGCGATAAACAGAAAAGCGGGGAAGTTTGTTGTCGCAACCTGCAAAAAAAAGCTCCCTAAATAAATGGATAAAGATGTTTTAAGGCATAAATGCTAACATTTTCCACACATGAGGCGTTCATTATATAAAAGTACTTTGTGTAATCAATATGACAATGATTTCATATATTA
>OGES01000850.1_pt1 | contig 27432 bp, 20 predicted proteins | sample 1570711 | NCBI WGS metagenome assembly OGES01 (sample SAMEA2582133, study PRJEB24529) | metagenome | biome: Human gut stool | place: China | collected 2011 | reverse complement strand
TTTCCCTACACGACGCTCTTCCGATCTTATTATTTGTATCGGCACCGGTTTGTTGATGTTACCTCGTTGTACCGTTGATGGTATTTCGTGGGTAAATGCTTTGTTTGTGTCCACCAGTGCTGTTTGTGTGACCGGTTTGGTACCGGTAGATGTAGCGACGACTTTCACTTCTTTGGGACAGTTGGTCATTATTATATTGATACAGATCGGTGGGTTGGGAGTAATGACGCTCACCTGTTTCTTCGCCATGTTTTTTATGGGTAATACTTCCGTATATAATCAGTTGGCGGTAAGGGATATGATCAGTTCCGATTCTTTGTCGTCTCTGTTGTCGACGGTGATTTATATTTTATTTTTCACTTTAGTGATAGAAGGAGCCGGGATGTTGGTCTTGTTCCTGAGTATTCACGGTACTTTGGGGATGACGGTGCAACAGGAAATGGTGTTTGCTGCTTTTCATTCTATTTCGGCTTTTTGTAATGCCGGTTTCTCGACCTTATCGGAGAATCTCGGTAATCCTTTGGTCATGCAACACCATAATCTGCTCTATATAACCATTTCCGTATTGATTATTTTGGGAGGAATCGGTTTTCCGATCTTGGTGAATTTTAAGCATATCGCCGGTTATCATCTGAAGCGTTTGTTTTATTTTATCCGTACAGGAAAAAGGGATAGACAGCGTATCCGGCATTTGTATAATCTGAATACTAAGATTGTTTTGTTGACGACGCTGATTTTATTGACCGGTGGGACTATAGCGATTCTTCTGTTCGAATGGAACGGAGCTTTTGCGGGAATGAGTATGCCGGATAAATGGGTACAGGCCTTTTTCAATGCGACCTGTCCCCGTACGGCCGGGTTTACGAGTATCGGTTTGACCTCTTTTCATTACAGAGTTTGTTGCTGATGTTGCTTTTAATGTTTATCGGAGGGGCTGCCCAATCTACTGCCGGCGGAGTTAAAGTGAATGCTTTTGCTGCCGCTGTATTGAGCCTTTTTGCTGTGATCCGGGGAAAAAGCCGGGTGGAGGTGTTCCGGCGGCAGCTTTCGGTGGATTCGATCAGGCGTTCCAATGCTACCCTGGTGATGTACCTTATGATTCTTTTTCTGGGTGTATTTGTCCTGAGTGTGCTCGAACCGCATGCTTCGCTATTGGCCTTGGTTTTCGAGTGTACTTCGGCTTTGAGTACCGTCGGGTCGAGTCTCGGTCTGACTCCGGCTTTAGGAGAAGCAGGTAAATTATTCGTATCCTTGCTGATGTTTATCGGGCGGGTGGGAGTCATTACGATCGTATTGGGATTCGTACCTCCGCAGAAGCATACCAAATATAAATACCCGGATGATAATTTGATCATCAACTAAGCAAGAGAGTTGTCGTATTAACATGATATACATATGAAATATATAATCATTGGTTTGGGAAATTACGGAGGAGGTTTGGCCGAGGAGTTGATGGCCATCGGACACGAAGTCATCGGTGTCGATCAGAACGAAGGGCGGGTGGATAATCTGAAAGACAAGATTACCACGGCTTTTGTGTTGGATGCAACGGATGAACTGGCTCTGGAAACTTTGCCACTCCGAGAGATCGATGTGGTGATTGTCGCTATCGGAGAAAATTTCGGGGCTTCTGTACGGGTGGTCGCTTTGCTGAAACAAAAGAAAGTGAAGCATATCTTTGCCCGGGCTATAGATTCGGTGCATAAGGCGATACTGGAAGCTTTCGCTATCGACAAAGTGCTGACCCCTGAAAAAGATGCCGCCCGCGAATTTGTACAGTTCCTGGCTTTGGGTATTCATGCCGAGTCGTTCCGGGTCGACGAAGACTATTATGTGATTAAGTTTAAAGTGCCTCGGAAATGTGCCGGTTATCCTTTGAGCGGAATGAACCTCGAAGAGGATTTTCATTTAAAACTGATTGCTTTGAAGCAGGCTGCCGAAGTGAAAAATATACTGGGAATGAAAAAACTGACTAAAGAGGTGATGACGGTTATTCCCGACAATTACCTGTTGAAAGAGGAAGACGAATTGGTGTGTTACGGTTTGTATAAAGATTTTCAGGCCTTGTGGAAAGCATTTTAAAAATCGGGGTAAATTTTCTTTCCCTTTTACTTTTTACTTTTTACTTTTTCCCTTATCTTTGCCGTCCATTTTGAATAGGTTTAACGCATTAAAAATCAATCCACTTTGGAAGGGGGTGCTTAAATTCGGACAAGCGGTGCTTGCCATGAAGTAGAAAAGAACTGAAAATAGAAGACAAAATGACCTCAGGAAGAGACTAAGCCGGAGGTTGTAATGGGAGGGTGTTACCCTGTTGTTATTTTATTTAATGCGTTTATTATAAACTATAAAAATTAGAAATCATGATTATTGTACCTTTAAAAGAAGGCGAAAATATCGAGAGAGCCTTAAAGAAATTCAAGAGAAAATTCGAAAAAACCGGTATTGTAAAAGAATTGAGAGATCGTCAGGCTTTCACAAAACCATCAGTACGTAACCGGGCCCAGCGGATCAAAGCTGTCTACAAGCAGAGTTTGCAACAGGCAGAAGAATAATTTTCTTCCCGGGCTTGTTTTTCCCGGAGGAAAGTGTTAAATTGGGTTCGTTTTAAGAACGATGAGTATGGAAATAGATTCATTTCTGAGTTATTTGAAAAATATTAAGCGCTATTCAGCACTTACTATTACAGCTTATAAAGAAGATTTGAATCAGTTTCGTGAGTTCTGTGAAAAAGTGGAATTGATCCGGCAGGATGAGGAAATTACTTCCAAGATGGTCCGGCGGTTTGAAATGGGATTGATGTCCGGTGGGTTGAAGATTGGCGGGGTGGACGGTGAAGAAAAGCTGAGGCCGATGACTGCCCGTTCCGTTAGGCGTAAATTGAGTTCTTTACGGACTTATTTCCGTTATCTGGTACGGGAGGGAAAGTTGACAGAAGATCCGACGGAGATTGTCGTGGCGCCTAAAATGGGAAAGCGATTGCCGGTGTTTGTGCCCGATTATCAAATGGATGAGGTGTTGGATAAACACGCTTCCGACAAGGATTTTGCAAATATCCGTGATCGGATGGTGTTGATGACGGCTTATTATACCGGAATGAGACGCTCGGAACTGGTGGCATTGAAATTGGAAGACGTCGATTTGGGGGGAGCGGTGATCCGGGTGAATGGGAAAGGAGACAAACAACGGATTGTTCCCATGTTACCGGAATTGGCCGGAGATCTCCGGATTTATCTGAACAAGCGGGAAGAACTGGTAGGTGAAAAACATCAGTTTGTATTCGTTACGGATAAAGGAAAACCGGTATACGATAAATTTATTTATCGTTTAGCTGTAAAATATCTGGGCGAAGTCACTTCGTTGAAGAAACGAAGTCCGCATGTTTTGCGGCATTCTTTTGCTACGGCTCTGTTGAATAACGGAGCCTGTATCGAGGCTATCCGTGAATTACTCGGCCATGCCGGACTGGCTGCGACTCAAATCTATACTCATAATTCTTTTGAGAGTTTGAAAAAGGTTTATAACCAAGCTCATCCCCGGGCTTAAAATTTAAGGAGGAAGTACTATGGAAATTAAAATTAATGCGGTTGGTTTTTCAGCAAGTTCTCAGTTGGAAGATTTCATTCAGAAGAAAATTTCTAAATTAGATAAATACCACGACGGAATTATCGGTTCGGAAGTTACCTTGAAACTGGAAAAAGACGACAATCTGGAAAATAAAGTAGTCGAAGTGCTGTTGAATGTTAAAGGCCAAGAAGTTTTTGCAAAGAAAAATGCAAAGAAATTCGAGGAAGCAGTCGATGAGCTTTATGATGTAGTAAAGCGTCAATTGGTGAAAATCAAAGAGAAAGAAAGAGAGTGCTGAAAAGACTAAAGGCGAGAAGATCAGAAGCTAAAGGTTAAAGACTGGAAAGCTAAAAGCGGGAAGGTTAAAAAAGCAGGGGAGGAAAGGCTGGAGGCGGATGAGTAAAACCTGAGCGAGAGTCGGAAACCGATAGTCGGATAAAAAGTTGAAACACAAACATTCAACTTTAAAGAAAATAATTTTGTAGAACAGAATTATTTAATTATATTTGCACGCTCAAAAGAGTGGGCTGAATAGGCTTGTTGTATGCAGGTCTTTGATTCCCCTGATGAGTTTTAGTTTGTATATAGAGTTATTTGAGATAAATTGTTTAATAATAAAAAGTTTTTAAGTCATGGCTAAAGAAAAGTTTGACAGGTCAAAACCACACGTAAATATTGGAACTATCGGTCACGTAGACCACGGTAAAACCACTTTGACTGCTGCTATCACTACCGTTTTGGCAAAAAAAGGTCTTTCAGAAGTAAAATCATTCGATCAGATCGATAACGCTCCGGAAGAAAAGGAAAGAGGTATCACCATCAATACTTCTCACGTTGAGTATTCTACCGCTAACCGTCACTATGCTCACGTTGACTGTCCGGGTCACGCCGACTATGTAAAGAACATGGTTACCGGTGCTGCTCAGATGGACGGTGCTATCCTGGTTTGTGCTGCTACTGATGGTCCGATGCCTCAGACCCGTGAACACATTCTTTTGGCTCGTCAGGTAAACGTTCCGAGAATCGTTGTATTCCTGAATAAAGTGGATATGGTGGATGATCCTGAAATGTTGGAACTGGTTGAAATGGAAGTTCGTGAACTGTTGTCTTTCTATCAATATGACGGTGACAATACTCCGATCATCTTAGGTTCTGCACTGGGTGCATTGAACGGCGAGGCTAAATGGGAAGAAAAAGTAATGGAATTGATGGATGCTGTTGATAACTGGATTCCACTTCCTCCGCGTGATAATGAAAAACCGTTCCTGATGCCGGTTGAAGACGTATTCTCAATCACTGGTCGTGGTACTGTTGCTACCGGTCGTATCGAAACCGGTGTTGTACATGTAGGTGATGAATTGGAAATTATCGGTCTGGGTGCTGATGGTAAGAAAACCGTTTGTACCGGAGTTGAAATGTTCCGTAAATTATTGGATGAAGGAGAAGCTGGTGATAACGTTGGTTTGTTGCTGCGTGGTATCGACAAAAACGAAATCAAACGTGGTATGGTACTGGCAAAACCGGGTTCAGTTAAACCGCACAGCAAATTTAAAGCTGAGGTTTATATCCTGAAGAAAGAAGAAGGTGGTCGTCACACTCCGTTCCACAACAAATATCGTCCTCAGTTCTATATCCGTACATTGGACGTAACTGGTGAAATCACTCTTCCGGAAGGAACTGAAATGGTAATGCCTGGTGATAACGTTACAATCGACGTTGAACTGATCTACCCGGTAGCTTGTAACGTAGGTCTTCGTTTCGCTATCCGCGAAGGTGGACGTACAGTAGGTGCTGGTCAGATCACAGAATTAGAAAACTAATTCAAACATATAAAATGTAGCCAGTCTTTTTTAGGGCTGGCTATTTTACGGAACTAGCTCAGTTGGTAGAGCACTGGTCTCCAAAACCAGGTGTCGGGAGTTCGAGCCTCTCCTTCCGTGCCAAAAGGAAATCATTTCGATTTCAACAATTCCGCAATCTGTTCCCCGAACACAATATTCAATATCTGATCTTTTTTATCGCTGTCCAATTTTATTTGCAGAACAGCTTCGGTCGATGTTCCATTCCCTTTCGCCATAACATATTTATCGGGAAATGTAATAACATCTATTACAGACATCTGCAAGGCATTTGCAATTTGCAATAACGTATTATACTTCAATTCACGTTCACCCGACATGATCAAGCTAAATCCCGCCTGCTTCATACCAATCCGCATAGCAAGATATTCCTGTGAATAGCCTTTATTTCTTCGAATTGTATCTATATTCTCCAATATACTGTTCATACTTTCAAATTAACAATTGTCTAAGAAGAAAATAAGCATACATCGTAATATTTTATTGCGATTATTTTTGCATATATAACATTTTGCAATATCTTTGCTGCTGATACAATTTAAAACTATTAACAAGGATTGTGTTTACAAAACTCATTCTTAAATCAATTAAGAGGATTGTTAACCTATAAAGATATAATCAAATGTGTAAATTTTTATCTAAAATATATGTTCCACCTAATACATGTTGCCTATGATCTATCATCTCTAAATTCCGTTTTTTTAGCTGGATAGCAATATCCATATTAGTTTTTTAACCTTATATTCATTTAATATCCAAACACATGGAAAGATATTCTTTAAACCATTTATTCAGGATGCTTGGCTGTTTTATGCTTTGCATCATGTTTACAGCAACGGCATTCGCACAACAAAAGACTATAAAAGGAACTGTTGTGGATGCGACCGGTGAGCCCTTAATCGGTGTCAACGTATCAGTAAAAGGGACAACAATCGGTATAATCACCGATATTGACGGCAATTACACATTGGAAGTTCCCTCCAAATCAACTATCGTCTTTTCTTACATCGGCTATCAAACTCAAGAGGTTGCAGTAGGTAACCAATCAACGATCAATGTAACTTTAAAAGAAGACACTCAAAAACTAGAAGAAGTCGTAGTAGTCGGTTACGGCACACAAAAGAAAGTGACTGTAACCGGTTCTGTTGCCAGTGTATCCGGCGAAGAACTGAAAGCCTCACCGACAACCAACCTTACCAACGGCATGGTAGGCCGTATGCCAGGTGTTATCGGTTTTCAGACAGCTGATGAACCGGGTGGTGGCGGTACCACAATTCGTATACGTGGTACAAATTCTTTAGGCAGTAATGACCCTTTGGTTGTAATCGATGGTGTGCCCGACCGTGATGGTGGTATGAACCGATTGAACCCGACTGAAATTGAATCAATCTCCGTATTGAAAGACGCATCTGCCGCCATCTATGGTGCACGTGCCGCTAATGGCGTTATTTTGATTACAACCAAACGCGGTAAAGAAGGTAAACCAGTTGTTTCATTCAACGCAAGTGCAGGTTTCTCACAACCAACCCGTTTACCCAAAATGACTAATTCATACGAATATGCAACCATGTTGAACGAAGTTCTTCCGGGCTCTTTCTCTGACGAACAACTCGAAGGTTTCCGCACACACGCCAATCCGTGGAAATATCCAGACACCGACTGGTTTGATGAAATCGTAAAAGGCGCCTCTCCGCTATATCGTGCAGACATCGGCGTATCTGGTGGTACAGAAAAAGTAAAATATTACGCAAACTTCGGAGCTAATGGTGAAGACGGTTTGTACAGAAATTCCGCCAATCGATACGATCAGTACAGTCTGCGTACAAACTTGGATGTCAAGACCAGTAAGTATGTTGATTTCCAATTAGGTGTAACAGCCCGCTTGGAGGACACTAAATATCCGGCTAAAGGAGCAGGTGATATTTTTGGTGCAGCCCGTCGTTCTCGTCCCGACCAGGTAGCATGGTGGCCTTCAGGCGAACCGGGACCTGCAGTTGAACGCGGTGACAACCCGGCTGTAACCAGCACTGACTTGGCAGGTTTCGACCACTATAAGAACCAGTACATCCAAAACAATTTGTCAGTCAATATAAAAGTACCTTGGATCGAAGGTCTAACTTTACGCGGAAACGGTTCTTACGACATCCACTTCCAAAACCGCCGTTTGATGAAAAAACCGGTGTACTTGTACACATGGGATGGAACAACTGAAGGGAGCGAAGGATTGAGTGCATCCAAACAATGGTTGGACACTCCACAATTGGAACGTAAACACAGTGAGCAAATCGGTTGGATGCTAAACGGATTAATCGACTACAATCGTACATTCGGACAACACACTATAGGTGTTACTTTCGGTATGGAAGGACAGAAAAAGCAATACGAAGAAACATGGGCATTCCGTCAAGGTTTCATCTCCGATTCCAAACCGGAATTGAGTTTAGGGGGTGAAGAAGGGCAGTCTGCAAGAGGTTATTCTTGGAAAGAAACCCGATTGAACTATTTCGGACGTGCTTCTTATAACTACTTGGAACGCTACTTATTCGAATTTGTTTGGCGTGTAGATGGTTCTTACCGTTTCCCGAAAGAGAGCCGCTATGGATTCTTCCCCGGCGTTTCTTTAGCTTGGCGTGCTTCTGAAGAAAACTGGTGGAAAGATAATATCCGCTTTATCGATTACTTCAAACTGCGTGGTTCGGTTTCTCAGACAGGTAACGATGCATTGGTAGATGGAGATGGCAACTATGACCACTCCATCCAATATCTGACAACTTACGCATTCAACAATGCCGGTACTGTATTCGGTGGCCAGGAAAACAAACGTCTCTATCCGAGCCGTACTCCCAACCCGAATATCACTTGGGAAGTAGGTACAACTTACAATGTCGGCTTGGACTTCAAATTCTTGCAGAATCGCCTGAGTTGGGAAACAGACGTTTTCTATCACAAACGAACCAACATGCTGATCTCCCGTAATGCTTCTCTGCCTGAAATCACCGGTATCACATTACCTCGTGAAAACCTGGGAGAAATGAAGAATAGAGGCTTCGAATCATTGGTCAGCTGGCAGGATAAGATCGGAGAAGTCGAATACGGAGCATCTCTGAACATGACGTATGCACGCAACGAAATCACTTTTTGGGATGAAGTACAAAATGTGCCCGAATACCAATTCTCTACCGGTAGACCGGTAGGTAGCCGCAATATGCTACTCTATGTCGCAGACGGCATTTTCCATACACAAGCAGAAATTGATGAAGCACGCGCAAAAGGGTTATTATATTCAGACAACACCGTTCCGGGTGACATTCGTTTTAAAGATATGAATGGTGACGGTAAAATAGATGGTTTGGATCGTATCCGTCCGGAAAAGAACCAGGAACCTCGTTTTGTTGCCGGTCTGACCCTGACAGCCAAGTGGAAAGGCTTCGATTTGATGATGTTATGGCAGGGAGCAACCGGGGCTGAAGTGTATATCGAGACATGGTCAGGCTTGGTTGGTAACTTCTTGAAGAGCGACTACGACAAACGTTGGACACCGGAAAATCCGTATTCGGAAGGACCGCGTACATGGGACCGTGAAAACCAGTATTGGATCAACAACGACAATACCTATTTCATGAGAAATGCCAACTACCTACGTCTGAAAAATATTGAATTGGGTTATACATTCAATTTCGAAGGATTGAAAAAAGCGGGCATTTCCAATTTGCGTCTTTACACCAACGGGACCAACTTGATTACCATCGACGGAGTTAAAGATGCAGACCCAGAACAGCGTGACGCCAGTTTAGGAGGCTATCCTTTGAGAAAAATCATCAACTTCGGAGTTCAAGCAACATTTTAAAAGATAATTATTATGAAAACAAAATTGAAATATATCTGCCTTTCGGCAGCAGCGGGACTGACACTTTCACTTAGTTCTTGTTCCGACTTCATGGACCTCACACCTGAAGACCAGTATGACGAAGCAACAGTCTGGTCGGATGCAGATTTAGCAAAAACGGTTGTTAACGATGTCTATTCGTACGTATGCGACATAGCACAAGAAGTAAATCCAGACGCCTGGACAGATGATGCTTTCTTTACGCACGTATACGGATGCCGTGATATCAACGAAGCGACCGTCTCACCGAGCAACTTGGGCGCTTACGACCGTGACGACTGCCCGTTCAAATGGAGCAAGCAATACAAAGGAATCTATCGTGCCAATCTGGTTTTGGCAAATATCGACAACGTTCCTGAAAAGACCGGTGTAGACTTGAATATATTGAAAGGAGAAACTTATTTCCTTCGGGCATATATCTACACTGAGTTGCTCCGTGGTTTCGGTGGCGTACCCATCGTAGACAAAGTGTATAGCATTGAAGAAGCTTCGGCCCTAAATTTACCACGTGCCAATGTTGCGGATGTAATGGATTTTATTCTGAAAGACATCGAACAAGCTACCAACCTATTACCTGAACAACAAACCGGTGTCAATTTAGGTCGTGCTACCAAAGGAGCAGCTAAAGCATTAAAAGCACGTCTGTTACTGCATGTAGCCAGCCCATTGTTTGCTGATCGTACCGTCAATAAATTAGAGTGTAACCAATATACAGGTGACCGTCAAGCATTATATCAACAAGCATTAGATGCCGCTAAAGATGTTATCAATGACAGCAATTACTCTTTGATTGACTGTAATGCCGGTACCATCAAGGAAATTGCAGAAAAATTCCATAACATCATTATCACGAACAACGAAGAGACTATCTGGTCGAAACAGTATGTAAACAAAGATTTGAATGCCGACAACTGGGTTCGTAACCGTGTAGCCCTATTGCATGGGCCGAACGGTTATCACAACTGGGCCGGAACAGCTCCGACACATGACTTGGTGATGGCTTTCGAAACAGAAGAAGGCAAAATCCTGAATACGCTATTGAAGCCGGGTGAATCAACCACCGAAAATCCGTATATGAACCGTGAACCACGTTTTTATGCTACAATCGGTTATGATGGTGCAGAGTGGGGACGCCCCAGAGCTTCCGATGGAGCCGTGTTCGATGCGACTCCACTGGGTAACCTGCAATTCGGTTATTATGAATTAAGTGAAGGCGGCAATAACGTCAATGCAATATATTCAGTTGATGACGATAACAATCCCATCAAGCAGGAAAAATTCAATGGTATGGTCGGCGTTGATACCCGTATGGGACAGATCGAAAACTGGAATGGTACTTACACCGGCTATTTGGAAAAGAAATTGATCGACGGTTCTGTAGCAGCCAACGAACACAACTTCCAAACTTGTCCGATGCCTTACATCCGCTTAGCCGAAATGTATTTGATTGCAGCCGAAGCCTGTATCGAATTAAACAAATTGGATGAAGCAGTCATTTATATAGACGCTATCCGTGGACGTATCGGTCGTCCAGATACCAAAGCCACATTGGCTGTCCGCGGACAAACATTCAACCAAAGCGATCTGCGTGAATTCCTGCGCCATGAACGTCGTGTCGAATTAACTTATGAACATTCACGTTATTATGACATACGTCGCTGGATGATTGCACCGGAAATCGGAAACAAGAAATTAACCGGTGTATCAATTGTCGGCCGTTTAAAACCGGGCAAGACAGCATCTTTACCGTATGTTCATGACGAAGAAGTCTATAATTACACCTGGACAGTTCTCAATCTGAACTATATTGAGAAACGCAAATGGGACAACAAGATGTATTTCGCCCCTATCAAGTTAGAAGAAACATTACGTAATCCGGCGATCATACAGAACCCGTATTACGAATAATACCTATTTCCAAACAAATCAGAATAGGGAGGAAGTTTTTTACTTCCTCCCTATTTTTTCTTGTGCATATTTTGTAATATCACTCTATCACTTTTTCATGATATCATATTAATTATCAACCGATAAAGAAGTGACACATGCCCTTTTTTATGTATCACTCCCCTATCACCATCCATCACTTTGTCTCGTCCTGAAATAGGTTGACTGCGTATTAAAGCTAGCCTCATTTATTTTAAAAAAAACCGTTGATTTTCTTGCATTTTCTCCATATTTTTATTATCTTTGTAAGGACTTAAGGTCACATACATCCGGATGTTTCCAACCCCTACACCCCCATGTACAGACTGCCGTCACCCGGGTGTTCAGAAATGTAAATCCGGGTGTAAAGAAAGTTAATTAGGCACTTCTCTCAGTTTTATTCATTGGTTTTATCAAAAATACAGCTTATGTCACACGCTTATGTAGTACGTCCCAAAGTGGACAAAAGCGGAGAAACAGAAAAAATCCGCTATTATGGTGTCCCGGTAACATCGGGGCAAGTATCGACCGAACAACTGGCTACGTATATCTCTACCCGGTGCACGCTTTCAAGAGGCGAAATACTGGCGGCCATAATCGAAATCGGACGCGAAATCCAGTTCCAGCTGGATATGGGGTACACCATAAACCTTCACGGCATAGGAACATTGTTCCTCTCGGCCGGAAGTGAAGGATATGAAAACCCGAAAGACTGCACGCCTCATCGCGTGAAAGCTAAACGGCTATGCATCAAGGCTGATCCGGAAATGAAGAAGTTCATGAAAAGACTCAAGTTTGAAAGGTGGAAATGATTTGCAAGTAGAAATTCATGATAAAAAACAATCAAAGATGAAGGTAACGTTATATCGATATGAAAAGGAGACGCTCGTCATACGTTCCGTTGAAATGGAAAAACTGCAGGCTGCCCTACGAACAGAGAATCTCAACAAACCGGTCAGCACCACACGCGACAAAGCCATGTTTGCACTGCCCGGCACGCAAAACAGCTACATACAGAAACTTCCGGTGGTCGTTTTCGGAGGGACTTTCCGCAAGACAGGCGAACCCGCCCCTCCCATGCGCGACTATTCGGGATTGGTGCTGCTCGAAGTAAACCATCTTTCCGACTTGCAAGAAGCGGTACAAATCCGGCAACAAGCCGCCATGATGCCGCAAACGCTACTGGCATTCGTCGGCTTTAGCGGGAAAAGCGTGAAAATAGTGATCCCGTTCACACTGCCGAACGGGACGCTTCCACGCTCACCCGAACAGGTCAAACGATTCCACTCGCAAGCCTACTTGACGGCAGTTAAATACTACCAGCCACAATTAGGACGTAACATCACACTGAAAGAACCGGTCCTACAGCACGGATGCCGCATGAGCTACGATCCGCAGCCGGTATACAACCCCGATGCTGTCGCCATCCGGATCGAGCAACCGATGCGGATGGCGGATTCGGAAGAGATCCGGATCGAGCAACCGATGCGGATGGCGGATTCGGAAGAGATCCGTATCGTCCCGGAAGAACCATCCGAACCACTTCAAAGGCTAATGCCCGGTATGTCACGCAACTATCGGATCGCTACACTGTTCAGCATAGCGATGGTAGACGCCATCCGAAAATCAGGACAGATAAAAGACGGGGATCTCAAGCCGGTCTTTACCCTATTAGCCGATAATTGCCTGAAAGCCGGTATCCCGGAAGAGGATGCCGTACAATGCACACTGCTTTACAACGATCTGAAATCCAAAGAGATGGAAATCCGCATGACTTTCCGATCCGTCTACACACTGAAAGAAGCGCTCGCCGGAAAAACATTCATGCCTGAAATCATGTCGCTGACTTTGCAATTAGAAGAATTCATGCTGCGCCGTTACGAAATCAGAAACAACAAGATGAGTGGCGAAGTGGAATACCGGGACAAATCGCTCCTACGTTTCACATTCAGCCCTTTCACCCGCGAAGTCCGCAACTCCATCTGTACGGAAGCGCACAAAGAAGGGTTGAACGTCTGGGATAAAGACATCGAACGATATGTTTACTCGGACAACATACCCACTTTTTTTCCGATAGAAGAATATCTCGGACATCTGCCCAAATGGGATGGCAAAGATCATATCCGGAAGCTTGCCAAACGCGTACCTTGCAACAATATCCGATGGGCAGACCACTTCCACAGATGGTTCCTCAGTATGGTAGCGCACTGGTTAGGGTTGGACCGGGAACATGGCAACAGCACTACTCCCCTACTGGTCGGCGACCAGGGATGCGGCAAATCGACTTATTGCCTGAACATCCTGCCTCCCGAACTGCGGCAGTTCTACACAGACAGCATCGATTTCAGCAAGCGCCGGGATACGGAGTTGGCTTTGCACCGCTATGCCCTGGTAAACATAGACGAGTTCGATTCCGTCAAGGATACACACCAAAGCTACCTGAAGCATATCCTGCAAAAAGCGAATGTCAGTACACGGCTGCCCTATCAGACGGCCAACAGGAATTTAAGACGTTACGCCACATTCATCGCGACAAGCAACAACTTCAATATCCTGACCGACCCGACCGGTAGCCGGCGTTTCATTTGCATCGAAGTCACAGACACCATTGATTATACACAACCGATCGACTACGAGCAGCTGTATGCACAGGCGATGGAAGCATTGGCCAACGGCGAACGCTACTGGTTCACACACGAGGAAGAAACCGAAATAGTCGCCAACAACCGGCAGTTCCAGCAAATACAGCCCGAAGAACAACTGTTCCTGCAATATTTCCGACTCCCGAAAAAGAATGAGGTAGGCGAATTTCTTCTGTCGATAGAGATTTTAGGGCGGATCAAGCAGAAACAGCGTGATTTCAGCTACACAAAAACCGTCATTTCCAACTTCGGACGTCTTTTGAAGCGAAACGGCATTCCTTCGAAAAGAAGCAACAGAGGCACTATATATCAGGTAGTTGAGCTAAGCAAGTCCTAAAAAGACTTTTAACTTATAAAAAAGCGGTGACATATGAGTGATATAAGCGTGATAGATATTCCAAGCACCAATTGCACATCATCATGCTAATATACAGTCAGTTAAAAACAAAAAGTGATACAGTGATATTGATTTTCGGAATCAAGTTTTTTTGTATATGACATATACACTTCGCATAACAAATTATTTATTGCAAAACACATTGCACTTATTACAACATTTTGTAACTTTGGGCAATATCTCAATTCACCGAATTGCTAATTTAATAATATCATGAAGAACAGAAAATTAAGAATGGGAATGGTTGGAGGAGGTAGTGACGCCTTCATCGGGGCGATCCACCGTCGCGCAGCCTTTATGGACAATCAGATCGAATTAGTTTGCGGATGTTTCAGCGTAGACCCTGAGATATCCAAAAGCTCCGGTTTATCGTACTTTTTGCCGGAAGACCGGATTTACAGCACTTACCAAGAAATGTTCGAACACGAAATGACCTTACCGGAAGGAGAAAGGATGGATTTTGTCACGATCGTGACTCCCAACCGTTGGCATTTCGAACCAGCCATGATGGCCCTTGAAAGAGGTTTCCATGTGGTTGTGGATAAACCGATGACATTCTCGCTCGAAGAGGCCAAACAACTACAGAAAAAAGTGGAAGAGACCGGATTAGTGCTGGCTCTGACACATGTATACTCGGCCTATCCGGCAGTAAAAGAGGCGAAAGCCCGTATCGCGAAAGGCGAACTCGGAAAATTGCGCCGCGTCTATGTAGAATATACGCAAGGATGGCTTTCCGAACGTATCGAATTGCTAGGTGGCAACAATGCCGGATGGCGCACGGACCCGAAACGTTCCGGCAAAGCCGGTTGTATAGGGGATATCGGAACACACGCCTGGCATTTGAGCGAATATATTACCGGACTGAAAGTCAAAGAACTATGTGCCGACCTGAAGGCATTCGTTCCCGGACGTCCGATCGATGACGACGGGGCGGCATTCCTTCGCTACGAAAACGATGTGACAGGCGTCTTGACCGCAACACAGATCGGAACTGGCGAAGCCAATAACATCCGCATCCGTATTTATGGTGAAAAAGGCGGACTGGAATGGCGCCAGATGGAGCCGAACACGCTGACATTGAGATGGAGAGATCGTCCGACTGAAATATTGGATATCGGCAACAACGGCTACCTGACCCCCGAAGCCCTGTGGAATACCCGAACTCCGGCAGGACACCCGGAAGGTTTTATCGAAGCTTTTGCCAATATCTACCGCAATTTCTCACTTACCGTCAGAGCTATCAAAAACGGAGAAACACCCAGTGGAGACTGCTTGGATTTCCCGACCGTATACGATGGCGTAAGAGGTATGCAATTCATTGAAACAATGGTGGAAGCCGGATATAACGATAATGTAAAATGGCAAAAATGGATTGATTGAAATCCTGAAAAACCGTAAATAAATAACATCTTATGAAACTAAACGTACTTGCTTGCTGCCTGTCCCTACTCGGGACGGCAGCTTTCGCTCAAAAAAACGAGTGGAGAGATCCTAACGTAAACGAGATCAACAGAGCTCCCATGCACACCAACTATTTCGCATACGAAGACGAAAACAGTGCATTGAAAGGATGTAAGGAATCATCCGGGAATTTTATGACCTTGAACGGTAACTGGAAATTCTTCTGGGTAAAAAATGCAGATATGCGCCCGACAGATTTTTACCAGGTGAACTTCAACGACAAGGGATGGGATAATCTGAAAGTACCCGGCTTGTGGGAACTGAACGGTTATGGCGACCCGATCTATGTGAATGTCGGGTATCCTTGGAGAAGCCAGTTCAAGAACAACCCGCCTGAAGTTCCTACGGAAAACAACCACGTAGGTTCTTACCGTAAAGAGATCATGGTTCCGGCAGACTGGAAAGGAAAAGAGATATTCGCTCATTTCGGTTCTGTCACATCAAACATGTATCTTTGGGTGAACGGACAATTCGTCGGCTACAGTGAAGACAGCAAACTTGAAGCCGAATTCAATCTGACCAAATACCTGAAACCAGGGAAAAACCTGATCGCATTCCAGGTGTTCCGCTGGTGCGACGGGACTTATCTGGAAGACCAGGATTTCCTCCGCCTCTCCGGAGTGGGCCGCGACTGCTACCTCTATGCCCGCACCCCGAAATACATTCAGGACATCCGCGTGACTCCAGATTTGGATGCACAATATAAAGACGGTACTTTAAATGTTTCCCTGAACCTGAAAGGCAGCGGGACAGTCGACCTGAAACTGTTAGATAAGGCCGGCAAAGAAGTCGCTACTTCGTCGGTCAAAGGTTCGGGCAAAGTTTCCACCGACATGGCAATAAGCAATCCTGAGAAATGGACTGCCGAAACTCCGGTTCTCTACACACTGATCGCCACTTTGAAAAACGGCAGTAACACGACTGAGGTTATTCCGGTGAAAGTCGGTTTCCGCAAGATCGAATTGAAAAACGCCCAGATATTGGTAAACGGACAACCAGTCTTGTTCAAGGGAGCCGACCGGCACGAAATGGATCCGGACGGAGGTTACGTCGTATCGCCGGAGCGCATGATCCAGGACATCAAGGTCATGAAGGAATACAATATCAATGCCGTACGTACTTGTCATTATCCAGACAACAATTTATGGTATGACCTCTGCGACAAATATGGTATTTATGTCGTTGCTGAAGCAAATGTAGAATCGCACGGTATGGGATACGGTGACAAGACGTTGGCTAAAAACCCGCTGTTCGCCAAAGCACATATGGAACGCAACCAGCGCAACGTCCAGCGTGGCTATAACCACCCGTCCATCATTTTCTGGTCATTAGGCAACGAGGCCGGCATGGGCCCAAACTTCGAAGCTTGTTATACCTGGATCAAGAACGAAGACAAATCACGTGCCGTACAATACGAACAGGCACGGACAAGCGAATTCACCGATATCTATTGCCCGATGTACCGCGACTATAAAGGTAGTGAAGAATATTGCAAGGGAGACATCGACAAACCTCTTATCCAATGCGAATATGCGCACGCGATGGGCAACTCTCAAGGGGGATTCAAAGAATATTGGGATCTGATCCGCAAATATCCGAAATACCAAGGTGGCTTTATCTGGGATTTCGTTGATCAGTCTTTGCGTTGGAAAACAAAAGACGGCGTTCCTTTTTATGCTTATGGCGGCGACTGGAACAAATATGACGCTTCCGACAACAACTTTATGGACAACGGCTTGATAAGCCCGGACCGCAAACCGAATCCGCATATGCACGAAGTCGGGCATATCTACCAGTCCATCTGGGTGACTCCATCCGACTTGGCTAACGGTGTCGTAAACGTATACAACGAAAACTTCTTCCGTAACCTGGACGGTTACTATGCAGAATGGGAATTGCTGGCTAACGGCGAAGTGGTTCAGACAGGCATGGTCAAAGACCTGGAAGTAGCTCCGCAACAGACCAAGTCCATAAAACTGAATTATAGCACAGAGGGCATTTGCAAATGCAAAGAACTCTTGCTGAATGTGGCCTTTAAGTTGAAAAAAGCGGAAACATTGCTGCCTGCCGGTTATACGGTAGCCAAAAACCAGTTGACGATCCGCCCGTACAATGCTCCGAAACTGGATTTGCAGAATGTACACCAAGTGAACATTGAGACTGTCATTCCGACCATTAAAGATAATGACATCAATTATCTGATCGTCGAAGGAGAGAATTTCCGCATGGACTTCAATAAGCATGACGGTTTCTTGTGCAGATACGATGTAAATGGCATGACGATGCTGAAAGAAGACGGAAAACTGACTCCGAACTTCTGGCGTGCTCCGACCGACAACGATATGGGAGCCAACCTGCAAAACAAATATGCCGCCTGGAAAGAACCGGGATTGAAACTGGTTTCTCTGACAAACAAAATCGAAAACGACATGGCTACTGTCAATGCCGAATACACGATGGATGCAGTAAAAGCCAAATTGTATCTGACTTATACGATCAACAACGAAGGCGCAGTGAAAGTCACACAGAAAATGGTAGCCGACAAATCGGCTGAAGTTTCCGATATGTTCCGCTTCGGCATGCAGATGCAGATGCCTAAATGCTTGGATCAGATCAACTATTACGGCAGAGGTCCGATCGAGAACTATTCCGACCGTAACAACGTCACCGACCTGGGTAATTACAGACAGACTGTAGACGAACAGTTCTACTCTTATATCCGCCCGCAGGAAACAGGAACCAAAACGGATATCCGTTGGTGGAAACAGACCAACAAAGGCGGTAACGGACTCATGTTCATTTCGGAAGCTCCGTTCTCGGCTTCAGCCTTGAATTATTCGATCGAATCACTTGACGACGGAGTACAGAAAGACCAGAGACACTCCGAACTTGTACCTCAGGCAAACTACACCAATATGTGTATTGACAAGGTACAAATGGGATTGGGTTGCGTCAACAGCTGGGGAGCGCTTCCACTGGAACAATACCGTATCCATTACGGAGATTATGAATTCTCTTTCATCATGAAACCGATTCAATCTAATTTATAAACAGCAATAAATGAAGGGAGCTGTCCCCGCATTTCCATTCAAGAAGCGGGGACAAGTTCCTATTTTTACAAAAATTGGTAAAAAAGCATAATCACTATGCATATTTCGTTAAATAGCGGGTGCAAACTTTTATTTTATGTAGAAAAAGACTACTTTTATTGCCGATTTTTAAATCTAATTCAGGACTAATTGTAAAATCGTTTACCATAAAAACAAATGGCTACTAACAACAATTCTAATCGCTATCCTTCCGAAAAAGGGAGATTTTTCAAAGGAAAAACCTTCATTCTTTTGGTCGGATTACTTCTCGGGGCAGGCATTATGGTTGCCGTATATAAAACATCCGTCTATTTCTCTTCCGATGAATCTTGTATGATGTGCCATGTCCATCCGCATGCGGAAGACAGCTGGAAGCTCTCCAAACACGTAAATAACGGAAGCGGCGTTAAAACACATTGCGTGGCTTGTCACCTTCCGCCTCAAAGCGACACCTGGAATCATTATACGGCTAAAGCCAAATTGGGATTGAAAGACGTATGGTCCTTCATGACAAAAGACAGTGCGGATTTCGACTGGAACACCAAGTCGGAACTGGAACATGCCGTCAAATATATTCCGAACGAATCCTGCAAGGAATGCCATCAGAACTTGTTCCCGGAAGGGATTAACCAGGACGGCATTACTGCTCACCTTTATTATGACGAAAACGAAAAGAAACTGGATTTACAGTGTATCAGCTGCCACCTCGACGCCGGACACTATAATCCGGATTATAAACACGGCAAATTAACAGGTATTCCCGGAGCCGCCACGGCTACTGTTGATACCAGCCTTTATTTCAAGACGGCGACACCTGTCACATCTTTTACCGATTATACGGAACAAATTCCGGGTACGGCCGTTGCATTCAAAATGGTCGCCATTCCGGGCGGTACATTCAAAATGGGTAGCACCGATAAAGAACCGTTCCATAAGGCAGATGAAGCCCCGGTTCGAAACGTTACGGTCAGTCCGTTCTTTATGGCTGAAGTAGAAGTGACGTGGGATCAGTATTGGGCATTCTACGGACAAACCATGAGTGAAGGACGTACTCCGCCCGAAACCGTATATGCAAATAACAGCAATCCGGATGTCGATGCCATTTCCGGCCCGACTCCTCCGTTCGGATTCCCCGACCAGGGATGGGGCGCAGGTGACCGTCCGGCTATCACGATGACACACTATGCTGCAGAAACATTCTGCCAGTGGCTGTCCAAACAAACAGGGAAAAAATACCGCCTGCCGACCGAGGCAGAATGGGAATATGCAGCCCGTGGAGGAACAGAAACTCCTTATTTCTTCACCGGGAACCCGAAAGATTTTTCAGACCAGGGATTCTGGCGTAAGTTCTTCGATGCAAAAACAGACAGCATCAGTTCATTCGTGATTTACGCGAAGAACAGCAAAAACAGAACTCAAGAGCCGGGTGAAGTGAAAGCGAACCCGTTCGGTTTGAAGAATATGTTGGGTAATGTAATGGAATATTGTGCCGACAAATATGATCCGAAGGCTTACAGTAAAGGGGGCGATAACGTGACCAACCCGTTAATCACAGAAGGAGAAGAATGGGTTGTACGCGGCGGTAACTACACTTCCGATGCGGCAGACGTTCGTTCTGCAGCCCGCGATTATACAAAGCATGATGCCTGGTTGAAGACTGATCCGCAACAACCGAAGAGTATCTGGTGGTATTCGGATATCCGCGGTATCGGTTTCCGTGTGGTTTGCGAACCGGACCCGGCAATTGGAGCGAAATAACAGATGTTTAATTGATACCTAAAAATTACTATATCATGAAGAAAGAAAACAGTATTAGCAGAAGATCGTTTTTAAAAAGTACAGCTATGGCCGGAGCACTGGGTGCAATCGGTACAGGTAGTGCAAGTGTATTAACCTCATGTGCAGGCGGCGGCGAAAGTGCAGCAGCAAACAAACCTCTGAAAGAACCTGGAACTTATTATATTCCGGAATTGCCCGATAAGGCTACTGACGGAAAAGAACTGAAAGCCGGTGTTATCGGTTGTGGCGGACGCGGTTCCGGTGCAGCAGAGAACTTCCTGGATGCAGCAAACGGCGTGACAGTCGTTGCCGTTGCCGATACATTCAAAGAACGTGTAGACGCTTTGGCCGACAAGCTGAAAGAAAAAGGATGTAATATTCCTGAAGACAAACGTTTCGTTGGTCTGGATGCATACAAACAATTGATCGATAGCGGTGTCGATGTTGTCATTATTGCAACTCCTCCCGTATTCCGTCCGGTACATTTCCAATATGCGGTTGAAAAAGGCAAACATTGTTTCCTGGAAAAACCGATTTGTGTCGACCCGGTAGGCTATCGTACGATTATGGCAACCGCCAAACAGGCTCAGGCAAAGAATCTATGTGTCGTAACAGGTACACAGCGTCATCACCAACGCAACTATGTCGAATCTTACAAGAAGATCATGGAAGGTGCTATCGGTGAAATTACGGGTGGTGTAGTTTACTGGAATCAGAGCATGTTGTGGTTCCGCGAACGTCAGAAAGACTGGAACGATTGCGAATACATGATCAAGGACTGGGTAAACTGGAAATGGTTATCCGGAGACCATATCGTGGAACAGCATGTGCACAACATCGATGTATTCACATGGTTCAGCGGCTTGAAACCGGTTAAAGCTGTCGGTTTCGGTTCTCGCCAACGCCGTATCACGGGCGACCAGTATGATAACTTCAGCATCGATTTCACAATGGAAAACGGCATCCACTTGCATAGTATGTGCCGCCAGATTGATGGTTGTGCCACTAACGTCAGCGAATTTATCCAAGGAACAAAAGGTTCTTGGAACAGTGCTGAAATGGAAATCAAGGACAATGCAGGTAACGTCATCTGGAAATACGATGGTGAAGCAGAAAAGAACGCACATACACAGACAAATCCATATGTATTGGAACATGTAAACTGGGTAAACTGCATCCGTGGCGGCAAACCTATCGAACAGGCTTCAGAAACAGCTGTTGCCAACATGGCTGCTATCATGGGACGTGAATCAGCATACACCGGTGCAGAAACGACATGGGATGCAATGACTGCTTCTCCTCTGGATTATACTCCGAAAGACCTGAACTTAGGCAAGATGGATATGAGTGGATTTACAGTTCCGGTTCCAGGAAAACCTCGTGATGAAAAGAAAAAATAAAATATGGCACTGAACAGAAGAAACTTTTTAAGAGCAACTCTGGCAGGCGCGGCTGTTGCAGCCGGTAGTTCAGCTTTTGCTGCCTGTGGCGGCAAGGCTGCTTCTACAGAAGGTTGTCCGGCAGAAAAGGGATCATGTCCAAACAGCAAAGCCGAGTTGAAGATATCCTTTCAGGAAGGGATTGCACCGGGAGCTAATCTCAACGAGAAATTTGACTTGATGGAAAAGTTAGGTGTCGTTGGTTTCGAACCGGGCGGACGTGGCCTAAAAGATCGTGTAAAAGAGATCAAGGAAGCACTAAACGGACGCAACATCAAAGTGAGCGCCATCTGTGCTGGTTTCCAGGGGTTCATCCTCTCGACAGATCCGGCTATCCGCAAGCAGTGTATGGATACGATGAAAGAGATCATTGCTCCTGCAGGCGAACTGGGTTCTACGGGTGTGATCATCGTCCCGGCTTTCAACGGTCAAAAACCGGCTATGCCTCATACGCAGGAAACGCGGGATTTCTTGTGCGAACAATTCAATGAAATGGGTAACTTCGCAAAAGAGCACGGGACTACAGTTATCTTTGAACCGCTCAACAGGAAAGAAGCATTCTATCTTCGTCAGGTAGCGGATGCAGCTTCCATCTGCCGCGACATCAACAATCCGGGTGTACGCTGTATGGGTGACTTCTGGCACATGACTTGGGAAGAGACTTCCGACATGGGAGCTTTCCTTTCTGCAGGCGAATATCTGCAACACGTGCACGTTGCCAGCCGTAAACGTCGCAGTATGCCGGGTGAAGACGGAGAAGCAGATAACTACGTTAACGGCTTCAAGGGCCTGAAGATGTTGGATTACGACAAATATGTAAGTTTCGAATGCGGATGCCAGGGAGACCGGAACGTTTTGGTCCCTGCCGCAGTGGAACTATTACGAAAACAATGGGAAGAAGCATAAAATATGCCATTAGTATATCCTAATATGCAAATGAGTGAGGTGGTGGAAGAGCACCCCTCACTCATTCCTGTCATTAACCGTTTTGGAATCCGCCTGGGCTTAGGCGACAAATCGGTAAAGGCGATTTGCGAAGAATACCGGCTGGATACCGACTTCCTCTTGACGGTAATCAACACGTTTCTCAACGAGGAATACTTCCCGGAAAAGAAGCTACAAACTTTCCATACTTCACAGATTATCGATTATCTGACTAAAACCAACCAGTATTACCAACGCTATCAAATCCCGAATATAGAAAGGCATCTCGGTTCATTCATATCGATGAGTACGCCGGGAAACAACACGCTCAACCTGATCGGCAAGTTTTTCTCCTCCTTCAAAGAAGAGCTGACCTCACGGATCGAAAAGGACGACCGGGTCTGGTTCCCCTATTGCCTGTCATTAAGCGAAAAACTGAAAGATTATCCATCTTCCGGGCAGGTCGAAGCATTGCACCTCGGAACGGAACAGAGATTGGAAGATCCGATAGAGGCCTTGTTGGCGGATCTGAAAAGCATCATGGTCAAGCATCTTTCCGGCGACTATAACGAGAACTTATGCTACGCCGTCATATTTGCCATCAGCAGTTTGGAAAAAGATATCAAACAACACAACCGCATCCGCTACCGGATATTGACACCGATGGTTTCGGCTATGGAAAAGTTGTGTATTTAACAAACAGCCGGATGCATCGCAACAAGCAAATAGCAATCATATTACCCGACACGCTACAAAGCATCGGCCTGCAAAGCATGCTGACCGACTATTTTCCACCGGTAGAGATCAGCCACTACCCTACGTTCGAGGCATTATCGACCTCCGGCAACGATACGTTCGACTACTACTTTACAAATGCCGCTTTATTTGTCCTTTATGCAGACTTTTTCCTTCCCCGCCGGAGCAAGACGATGGTCCTAATCGACGGGACTGAAGGCGAAGGGGGACTATCGGCAACCAGCCATATCACGATCAAGGCCTCGCAGGAAGTCATCATCGAGCAGTTGGAACAACTTTTTACCGGAGAAAACAACAGTATTTCCAGCGACAACAACAAGGAACTGTCCACCCGCGAAACGGACGTCCTCCAATTAATCGTCAAAGGCAGCACCAACAAAGAAATTGCAGACAAGCTGAACATCAGCCTGAACACAGTCCTCAGCCACCGCAAGAACATCACGACCAAGCTCGGCATCAAAACAGTATCGGGACTTACCTTCTATGCCATCATGAACGGCATTATTTCAGGCGACGACATCGAACTTTAAAATCACTACATGTAGTGATTGATTCCCATTCATCTTTACCGTTCCTTTGCAACCGTAAAATACTAATAGTTTACAATTAATACGATGAATCAACGCTATCTGTATGTCCTTGTCGCAGGCGCGCTTACGTGTTTGCAACCGATTAAAGCCGAACGGGTGAATGAAAATGTGAACGACACGATCAAGACCTATAATATAGGTGAGGTGATCGTCACTTCTTCCACAAAGGAGACGAACGATCTCCGCACGCTTCCGGGAGCCGTTTCCATCCTCTCGCCCCAAGCGATAGCAACCAGGCAGATAGATGCTCTCAAGGATATCAGCGCTTTCGTCCCCAACCTTTATATGCCGGACTACGGTTCGAAAATGACTTCGGCCATTTATATACGCGGAATCGGAGCGCGTAGCAGCGGGCAATCCATCGGATTATATGTCGACAATGTCCCCTATCTGGATAAAAGCGCTTTCGATTTCGAGCTGAACGATATCCAACGCATCGAAGTTTTACGGGGACCGCAGGGAACCCTCTACGGACGTAACGCAATGGGAGGCATCGTCAATATCTACACCCTCTCCCCCTTCGATTACCAGGGGACAAAAGTCACGATGTCGATGGGCAATTACGGGGCGGCAAAAGCCAAAGTGTCCCAATACAGCAAGATCGGAGAAAACATCGGGATCTCGCTAAACGGGTATTACGACCGTAACGACGGCTTTTTCATCAACGAATATAACGGCACAAAGGCCGATAAGGAGGAATCGGCAGGCGGCCGATTCAAATTAGAGGGGTATATTACGGACCATCTGAAGGCGCAATATACATTCAACTATGACTATGTAACGCAAAAAGCCTTCCCCTACGGGCAGTACGACCCGCAGACCGGGGCTGTGCAGCCGATCCGCATCAACGATCCGAGTTCCTACTGGCGCCGCACGCTGAACAACAGCCTGTATCTGGAATGGAAAACAGACCGTTTCGTCCTCTCTTCCACCACGGCCTACCAATATCTGAAAGACGACATGAAGATGGACCAGGACTATACGGAACAGTCTGTTTTCACCCTTCACCAAAAGCAGAAACAATATGCCTGGAGCGAAGAACTGGCAATCAAATCCAATACAAAAAGCAATTACCAATGGAGCTTCGGCGCCTACGGTTTTTATAACAGCCTGAACACGGACGGCCCTGTGATCTTCAAGAAAGACGGGCTGACGGGCATTTTGCAGAAAGCGTTCGACGACATACTGGCGAATAACCCAAAAGCACCGAAGCTTACTGTCCAGGGGGACGAACTGAACCAGATTTATTTCCCCGGAAACTTCGACACGCCGACCTACGGCTTCGCGGCTTTCCACCAATCGACCTACAATAACCTCTTTGTCGAAGGGCTTTCCATCACCGCCGGTATCCGCCTGGATTACGAGAAAGCGAACCTGGACTATCATTCAGCAGTAGACAGCATGAAGATCGGTGTGGAAATGGGCCCGATGAAAATGACGCTACCAGTCACGACGACTATGGACGGCAACATCTCACAGGATTTCTTGCAAGTATTGCCGAAGGTTTCGCTCCGTTACCAGTGCACACCCGAAACATTCACGTATGTCTCGGTCGCCAAAGGATACAAGACAGGAGGATATAACGTGCAGATGTTCGGCGATCTGGTCCAGGCCCAAGCCAAATACGACCTGATGTCGAAGTTCGCACCCGACAAGGCCGAACAGCCGGGCGAAGTGAAAGACATCGCTTCCTATAAACCGGAACACAGCTGGAACTACGAAGCAGGCATCCGCAGCGAACTGGTCCAGGGCAGGCTGAGTGCGGAACTGACCTTCTTCTACATGGACATCCGCGACCTCCAACTCACCAGCTTTGCCGAGAACGGCAGCGGGCGCATGATCACCAACGGAGGAAAGGCGAACAGCTACGGCGTGGAACTGAGCCTGCGCAGCCGTATCACGGACGGACTCACCGCCGACCTCAACTACGGTTTTACCCGTGCCACTTTCCGCGATTACATCTTCACGGACAAGGACGAGAACAGCCAGATCGTGAAAACGGACTGCAAGGATAATTTCATTCCTTACACGCCGCGCCACACCGTCAGTCTGGGATTGCAATACACGAAACTACTCCACCGGAAAATGGTCGACCAGTTTACCGCATCCGCCCAGTTCACCGGGGCAGGCAAGATTTTCTGGACGGAGAAGAACGACATCAGCCAGCCGTTCTACGGCCTCGTCAATGCCAAAGTGGGCGTCCGCAAGGGAATCGTCAACCTCAACCTGTGGAGCCGTAACATCACAAACACGGACTACCAGGCGTTCTATTTCGAATCGTTCAACCAGTCGTTCATCCAGAAAGGCAAACCGTTCCAGATCGGTGGCGAAATCACCGTTACATTTTAAGACATGAAACTATTATACTGCCTCCCGATGCTGCTCTGCCTAGCCTATACGGCAAGAGGGGAAGAGATAGAAAAAGATACGGCGAAGATCCGCAATGTCGAACTGAACGAAGTAATCGTGCAGTCGTTCAAGCAACAGCGCGACCTCCGGCTGGAACCCCTGTCGGCATCGGCCGTAACGGGAACGGCCATCCAGAACCGTTACTCCATGATGGCCCGCTGGTACGAAAGCCTGTTCCCGGTTCTGGAAGAACTGCACATTGGTTATGTGGCATTCTCGCCGCTGGCAAACGGTTTTCTCTCCGGCAAATACGATAAGACTTCCAAGTTTGAAGCAGGCACGGACTACCGCAGCGTCATGCCGCAGTTCCAGCCAGACAGCATTGACCAGAACCACGCCCTGCTGGAACTGTTACACCGTCTTGCCGCCGAGAAAAATGCGCCACCTGCCCAGATCTCACTGGCGTGGATGCTGTGCAAAAAGCCTTATATCGTACCAATCCCCGGCACCCGGAAACTCAACCGTTTACAGGAAAACGCCGGTGCAGCGGATATTGTGCTGTCTGCCGTAGAAGTGGCTCTGATTGACGAAGCACTGGCGCACATGGAAATGTCGCATGTGTTTGGCGGGAGCCGCATTGAGAAAGAGTAAGACAGCAGCTTTGACGATGAGCTTCAATAGATCATGCGGAGGTAATTGGTTTTGATATGTGCGGCTTTTCAACGAGGGTGATCCTATCAATTTCTATGCCGTCTTATGTCTTACTCC
>OGES01000839.1_pt1 | contig 27734 bp, 24 predicted proteins | sample 1570711 | NCBI WGS metagenome assembly OGES01 (sample SAMEA2582133, study PRJEB24529) | metagenome | biome: Human gut stool | place: China | collected 2011 | reverse complement strand
GGCGGGCGCGTCGGCTTACCCCCGCGCCATCGACTTTGAAAAGCTGGCCGAGATCGCCCACGGCTATGGCGCTTACCTGATGGTCGATATGGCCCACATCGCCGGTCTGGTGGCGGGCGGCTATCACCAGAGCCCAGTGCCCTATGCAGACGTTGTGACCACCACGACCCACAAGACCCTGCGCGGCCCGCGCGGCGGCCTGATCCTGACCAACAACGCGGTGCTGGCCAAGCGGATCAATTCCGCCGTCTTCCCCGGCACCCAGGGCGGCCCGCTGGAGCATGTCATCGCGGCAAAGGCCGTCTGCTTCGGGGAGGCACTGAAGCCGGAATTCAAGGAATATGCGCGCAAGATCGTGGAGAATGCACAGGCCATGGCGGCTGAGCTGCAGGCCCGCGGCGTGAAGCTGGTGTCCGGCGGCGCCGACAACCACCTGATGCTCCTCGACCTACGGGAGGAGGAGTGCACCGGCAAGGAGCTGGAAGCCCGCCTCGACAGTGTGCACATCACGGCCAACAAGAACACCGTGCCCGGCGAGACCCGCAGCCCCTTCGTGACCTCCGGCGTCCGTCTGGGCACCCCTGCCGTCACGACGCGCGGCATGGGCCCGGCAGAGATGAAGATCATCGCCGACTGCATTGCCGACTGCATCTGGCACTATGACGAGAAGCGGGACGACATCTCCGCCCGCGTTCTGGCGCTCACCAAGGCGTTCCCCCTGTACGAATAAGAACGGTCAAATTTCCGGCACCTGCTGCACATCCTGCGGCGGGTGCTTTTTGCGCTTGACAAAAGGCGCGCAGGCGTGTCATGCAGATACGCGTGGTTGGATATTGCAAACCAAAAAGAATGCTGTGGCAGGCGGGGGAAAAGGAATGAACCGTGGTCGGCTTGTATCTTTTGCGGAAATCGGCTATAATGGGGCGGCAAAAGGATGAAAAAGGAGACAACACCATGTGGATCTATCTGCTGCGCCATGGCAGAACTGAATACAACGCCCAGAAACGGTATCAGGGCCAGCGGGACATCCCGCTTTCGCCCGAAAGCGCGGCCCAGCTGCGGCGGGCGGACTTTTCCCCGGAGGTCGTCTACGTGACGCCGCTGCAGCGCACGTCGCAGACGGCAAAGATCCTCTTTCCGGATGCAAAACTGGTGCCGGTGGAGGGGCTGAAGGAGATGAACTTCGGCCGGTTCGAGGGGCAGAAGTTCGTCCGTGTGGAGCAGGACCCGGAGTATCTGGAGTGGGTCCGGCAGAACGAAGCCAGCGCTCACCCGGACGGGGAGCGGAAGAGCGATTTCTGTGACCGTGTCTGCGCGGCGTTTGCCGCTCTGGTGGACAAGGCACTTGTCGACGGCGAGGAGCGGCTGGTCATCGTGGCGCACGGCGGCACCCAGATGGCCGCAATGGAGCGGTTCGCGGTGCCGCACAAGACCTTCCACGCATGGTGCGGCCCCAACGCAGGCGGCTATGTGCTGGATGCCTGCGACTGGAAGGCGGAGCACATCCTGCACGTGGTGAAAACCGTCCAGTACACGGAGGAAAACGCATGATGGAGCGCGGATTGCTGCATCTCTATTGGGGCGATGGAAAGGGCAAGACCACAGCCGCCATGGGCCTTGCGCTGCGCGCATTGGGCAGCGGAAAGCGTGTGGTCATCGTGCAGTTCCTGAAGGGCGGCAAAAGCGGCGAGATCCCGCTGCTGGAGCAGCTGGGGGCCAAAGTCTACCGCGGCAAGGCCGGGCAGAAGTTCGTCTTCCAGATGAACGACGCCGAAAAGGCGGCTACGCGGGCGCTGCAAAATGAGAACCTCCGGGCTGCCATGGCCCAGCCGGCCGATCTGCTTCTTCTGGACGAGGCCGGTTCCGCATGGGAACTGGATATGGTGGACAAAGAGCTGCTTCAGTCGGCCGTTCTGCACCGGCCGGATGGGCAGGAATGCGTTCTGACGGCACACGCTGCGCCGCAGTGGATGCTGGATGCGGCGGATTACAGCACCGAAATGAAGTGCTGCCGCCACCCATACCAGAAGGGCATCGCCGCCCGGCAGGGGATCGAATATTGAACAAGTGCCCCGCTCTCTGGAAAACCAGAGGGCGGGGCACTATTGTCATACGGTGGCCAGCACCGCCAAAATGCTCTGCCAGTGGGGGTTCTGCGCGGCAGGGGCGGCGCGGCGCGGGGCCGGGCGCTGGGCAGGAGAACGGACGACGTCCGCCGGGCGGGTGAAGGGCGAGCAAAGTTCCGCCTGCCACTGCGCGGCCAGCTCCATGGCCTGTGGGCAGTTTTGCAGGGTGCGGCGCTCGCTCCCGGCCAGAAAATCGCCCAGCCAGCAGAGCAGCGCGGCGAGCGGCAGGCAGTCAGCAGCCTGCGTGCTCCAATAGCACCAGTGCCCGCTGCGGCCCACAAAGCTGTCCACGGTGATGAGCGCCCCTTCGCGGGCCGACTGCGGCAGGGGAGGGCAGGAGGTGTCCGAAAGACGCCGGAGCTGGTTCACGAGAAACTCCGTGCGGGCCGGGTCAAAGGCATCGTCCCGGATGCAGGCGGAAAAGTCCGCTGCGTCCAACAGGGCGTCCGCTTTGGTGGGGAAACGGCCGGTCATCTCGCCGGATGCGTTGTGGCACAACTGCCAGCCTTTGCGGAACAACTGAAAGTTGAGGTTGCGGCGGCCCATGGTGGAATAGAAGACCCGTGCGCGGCCGGATGCGTTCCGGCGCAGCTCAATGTAAGCATCCGCGCCGCCAAGATCCTGCACCTTTACACTCAAAATCAACGAGAAATCGCGCTTCTGCGCGGACATGACCTGGTGCATCTGCTCAAAGTAACGATTGGCATCCATAGCGGGTCTCCTTCCTCGTACAACCATTGATTCGTTCTTTTCTGGCTGTATTATAGCATAAGTTGTCATGAATTACAACTAAAAGTTTGAAGATTGCAAAAATATTTTTGCACATTGGGGGAAAGGGTAAACACTATGGTTGTAACCAAAAGACCGGAGCTGCAAACATGCAGTCCCGGTCTTTTGGTGCGAGGAATCAATCGCCCAGCTCGCGGATCTCGTTCTGGATGAGCTGCCCGGCCGCGCGGGCCAGCTGATCCATGCCGCGGATGCGGGCCAGATCTTTGCCGTAGATGCGCTCGGCATCGGGGATGGAGCGGTCCTCGCCCATGAAGACGGCGGAGACCCGCAGCCCCTTGCGGCGAAGGGTGCGCACCTCGGCAGCGGCATCGTCCACACCGAAAGCTCCGCCGTAGTCGTGCCCCAGCGGGTTCTCCGAAGAGGGCGGCACACGGCGGCTGTCGTTGGGGGAGGCGTCCGTCAGCAAAATGAGCAGATGACGCGGCGCGGGGCCGGGCGCAAAGTCCAACAGGTCGCCCGCAGCCCGCAGGGCCAGGCCGTCGCGGTTCCAGCCGGAGGCAAAATACTGGTGGATGTTCTGCAGATTTTTGTCCGAAAAGCCTTTGAGCACCCGCAGGACCGTGTAGCCCCGCAGGCTGGAAAAGCAGCTGACCCGCACAGGGATGCCGCAGGCGGTCAGGCTCTCGGCAAGGATGACGCCCTGCGCCGCGATGACCTCCTGACAGTGCAGGCGGGAGGCCGACGCATCCAGCAGCAGGTCCACGGTGAAGGCGGGCTGGTTCTCCTCCTCAGCGCAGCGGAAGACGCGGGCGTCGTCCAGCACAGGGGCCCGCCAGACCCGCACGGGGTCCAGACTGCCGCTGCGGGCCACCCGCGCATGGGGCTGCTGATGCACGAGGATGCAGTTGCGGATCTGCTCGGTCAGCCGCAGCACGACGCTGCGGTGCAGCTCCCGGTTCTTGGCATAGTAGGCGCGGTTCCGGTCGGCCTGCAGCTGCGCCTGTTCGGCCAGATGCTTTGCCTCCGGGGTGGGAGCCTGTTCGGGGCTGGGGACACCGGCGGCGAACCAGAGATGGCACCCCAGATGATCGCCGGTGCAAAGCTCCTGCTCGGCCTTGCGCAGCCGTTCCGGCGGGTAGAGGGAGCGCCCGAAACAGCTCTCGATGTAGGCGCGGTCTTCGGCGGCGTTCTGCCGGAGGGTGATGCGGGCCAGCCGCTTGTCCACCGTCAGCCCGCCGCTGCCTGCGGCATCCACCGCACCGGAATGCTCCACCGTCACCCGGTCGGTCTTGATCATCTGGGTGGGGAGCGTTTTGGTGGCAAGCGAAACCAGAAGCCCTTCGAGATGCAGGTGGAGCGCGGCCTTTTTGTGCACAGTGCCGTCAAACAGCTTCGCGCGGGCAAAGAGGGCCAGCAGGGCCGGTTTCAGCGCAGCCGGTTCCGGCGGCGTCTGCGGGGCCAGCGCGGCGGCAAGGTCGGCTTCGTAAGGGGTCATCACCGGCGGGCGGCGGCCCTGCACGGTGCGCCAGCGGTCTGCCTGCATGGTGTAGACGAGCTGGTTCTTGGCCATCCACTCCTGCCGGGAGAGCTTGTACTGGATGCCGAAAAAGTAGTCCGCATGGGCGCGGCGCAGCTCGGCCAGCACCGGGCGGCGGGGCAGCTCCAGCGCATAGGCTGCGCTTTCGAGGTAGAGCCAGGTCAGGTCGTCGAGTTCGGCCTCCCGGATGTCGCCATCCCAAAGCCCGAACAGGCTCCGGATGAGATCGTCGCCGTAATATTTGTGCACCAGGCCCACGATGCAGTTCATGTAAAAATCGATCGTGCCGTCGGTGTTGTGTGCAAGGAACAGCGGCTCAAACCCATAGGCACCGGCTGCCGCCCAGACCTGATTGGCTGCGCGCCGCTGTTCGGCGGTGTAGCTCTGCGCTTCCATCAGCGGAACAGCTTTGCGGCAGTGAGCTGCGCCGGGATGCGGGCGGCGATGACGTCCCGGATCAGCCCCTGCTCGTAGGAATCAAAGGCTTTGTTGGTGATGCCCATATCCAGCGCGGCCCCGGCCGGGACGCCCCGGCGGATCAGCCGCAGCGCATCCAGCATCCCGCGCAGATCGAGCGCCTTGGTGGAGATCTCCGCGCTGTCGCACTTTTTTTGCAGGTCGAGGAAGAGCAGGGCGAACTGGTGGACATAGTTTGCGTGCAGGTCGGGGAACTGGGCACGGAGCAGCTTTTCGAGGTTGTCCTGCGTGATGGTGGGCATTTGGATGACCACAAAGCGGGACGTCAGCGCCTCGTTCAGCTCACGGGTGCCCGCATAACCGTAGTTCATGGTGGCGATGAAGCGGGTCTCCTCGGCCAGCGGGATACGCTCATAGCCGGGCACGTCGATGGCGCGGCTGAAGTCCAGCAGGGTGTGGAGGACGGCCAGCGCCTCGTTTTTGGCCATGTTGATCTCATCCAGCACGCCAAACCCGCCGCACTGGGCACAGCGGTAGACCGGGCCGGGCCGGAACTTGACCGCGCCGCCCTCGAATGTATCCATGCCGATGAGGGAGGCAGCGTCCATGTTCACATGGAACGAGATGTCCCACGCAGGGCGGCCGAAGGCGGCGGAGAGGTTCTCGGCCAGCACATTTTTGCCGGTGGCTTTGCCGCCTGCCAGCAGCAGGTTCTCGCCGCAGAGCAGCGCGGCCAGAGCCTGCTCCCAGACGTCCTTACCATAATAGGTAAAGGCCGACACCGGGATGCGGGGGCGCAGCGCCTCGGCCAGCGGGTGGGCTGCGCGGTATTCTTCCACAGCGGCGAGCAGTGCGGGATCGACGCCCTCCTGCCGCAGGGTCTCAAGCAGATCAGACATGAACGACACCTTCTTCATGGGTTGGCAGTGCCAAACCGATTTTTCAGCCTTATCATAGCACAACCGCCGCCGTTTGTGTAGGGGCAGGCAGCTGGGAACCGGCAAAAATTCGCAAAGAAATTGCGGGGGCGATGAAATGGTGTTAAAATAGAGAAAAACGGAAGGGGACAACTGCCATGAGACACGAACACCGCCGCTGGAAGGTCTGCTTTGGGAAAAATTTCTGGGGAACACAGGAGGGAAACGACCCCGGCGAGGAACTGCGCGTGGACCGCGAATTTGAATGGCATGGGTACAAGTGGCGCATCCCGGCGGTCTACCGGTGCCGACAGGGATTGGTCGTGGACTTTGCGATGGAGGTGCCGCAGGAAGAACTGCGGGCCTATATGGAAAAATGGGGCCTGACCGAAGACGGCGAATGCAGCCGCACCCTGACCAGAGCCGAGGAACAGCAGATGGAACAGGAAAATCCGTTGAATGTGGGGTTCTGCGCGGAGCTGGAACTGAATGGGATGCGGCTGCATTCCAGAGATGGCTGCGGGGTGGGTTATCTTCCGGGAGAGATGGCCGGCGATGATACAGTCGCAGCGTTCCTGCGGCATTATGGGCTGGATGAAACGACGGTCTGGAAGTTCTGGCGGGAAAGCTATCCCTGGGCGACCCGGAGCCGGAAGAGCTGCCCGAAGCGCTTCCGTGTCCTGGAGGTGCGGCTGGAAGCGGAACTGGAACAACACCCGGCGGAACGGTTTCGGACCCCTGCGGTGGGCGGGTCGGTGACGCTGCACGAACCGGGAAACGCACAGACCTATCAGCTGACTGCATTGGATGTCCGGTCGGAAACGCTGGAACTTCCGGACTGTGATGGCTGGGAGTGGCCCAACCGCTTCTGTATGATGACCTACCGCCTGACCCCGGCTGCCGAAAATTTCTTCCTCTCCGACTGCGCTGAGGGGGACCACCCGCGCCGCCGACCCCGGAATCTGCCGCCCGAACGGGCAGCGTTGGAAAAGAAGTATGGACTGGAACCGCAGGGGGAAGGGGATGCGGCCATCGCTGTCATTGGCGGGGCCGACGGCCCGACGGCGGTGTTCTGCACGGTGCGCGGGAGTGCAGATGAGGCAGAAGGTGTGGCTGCGGCGTGTTCCTCCTGCTATTTTGAACCGGTGGAGCCGGAACACATCACCTGGCAGGCGGCATTCTGCCGAAGACCCTGCGCTGGTGCCGTGGTTTCCCTGCTCGCAGCGCCCTGATGCCGCAGCACGGTGCGGGGTTGCGTTTTCAGAAAACATGAAAATGCGAAAATTGCGCAGTCCTAATTGACAAAACGCTAAGTTTATCGTATAACCTATATAGAGAAAGTCTGCCCGGAAGGGCGTGGGGTCTCCCTGGTTCCGGCGCAGGGCACTGCCCGGTATCGGCAAGACTGGAAAGTGAGGCAGCAACGATGAAGCAATTCCTGAAGCGACTGATGCTCAGTGTGGTGACGCTGGCAATGCTCTGCTGCGTGACGCCGCTGGCATTTGCGGACAACCCCAACTACTACACCATCTATCTGGAGCGGCAGGGCGGCATCGGCACCCCGGAGTACGTCTTCGTCTACCGCATCAAAACTTCGGACGGCACGGAGGTCTACCGGACTTCCAGACTGCCCATCCCCACCATGGAAGGCTACCTCTTCGATGGCTGGTATACGGATCTTGTGGGCGGCGATAAGATCAAGCCGGCGGAGTACGAGTTCCAGGAAGATGGGCAGACCCTGTATGCCCACTGGACGCCTGTGTCGCGCGAGTCCACCGCGAAGCCGGAGCCGGAGGCGGCCGAACAACCTACCAGCACCTTCCGGCTGGAGGACCACCTGGGCGAGATCCTGATCGTCGGAACGACGGTCCTGGTCGTGACACTGGTTGCGATGCACGGCTGAGCTGATCTGCATTGCTGAAACACAAAAACGAATCGAATGTTTGAAAGAGAGGAATCCCTGTTATGAACGAAATCAAGATGCCTGCTGCTTTTGCCGCGATCGACGAGAACGAGATGGTCTACCTGAACGGTGGCTCGATCACCGATACCGAGGCCTGGAAGATCTTCCTGAACGTTGGCACCCTGTTCAACTACGTCGCCCGCATCTTCTCTGCTGGCAGCTCCATCGTCAACAACGTCAATGTCATCGTGACCACCATCCAAACCCTGAACAAATTCAAGCTGACCGGCACGAACTAAGAACGCCCCAAAAAAAGAGCAAGACCTGCAGAGAGCTGTTTCCCTGCACCACAGGCGGACAGGCGCGGTATGCCCTGCGCTGCGCCCGGACGGACAAATGACCGGCTCCCTTGCAAAATGTACTCGCTTTCCCACCGGAAGGCGAGTATTTTTGTGTTATCCACACCGAGAGGAGGACGACACATGGGGGAAGGCGTTCGGGCAGCATTCGGGCTGGCCGGTGGGCTGGCGCTGTTTTTGTTTGGGATGGAGAACATGAGCCGGGCGTTGCAGCAGGCGGCAGGAGAGCGGATGCGGGGGTTCCTGCGCCGCGTCACCCGCACACCGCTCACCGGGGCGCTGGCGGGGCTTCTGGTCACAGCGGTGCTGCAAAGCAGCTCGGCCACCACGGTGATGGTCATCGGGTTCGTCAGCGCCGGGCTGATGGAGCTGCCGCAGGCCGTGGCCGTGGTGTTCGGGGCCAATGTGGGCACCACCATGACGGCCCAGCTGGTGGCGTTCCGGCTGGCGGACTGGGTGTTCCCCATCCTGTTTGCGGGGGTGCTGGTCTGGCTGCTGGCCCGGCGGGAGCGGACGCGGCAGCTGGGGCTGGCGGTGTTTTCGTTCGGCCTGCTGTTCGACGGCATCGAAGTTTTGTCCGGCGCGATGGCTCCGCTGGCCGAACACCCGGTCTTCCTCCGCTGGATGACGCAGGTGCGGCATACGCCGCTGCTGGGGCTGCTGCTGGGCACCGGGATGACGCTGGTGGTGCAGAGCAGCTCGGCCACCATCGCGGTGCTGCAGCGGGCCGCGCAGCAGGCCGGGCCGGACGGTATCCACAGTGTGCTGGGGCTGGCCGGTGCCCTGCCCATCCTGTTGGGGGACAACATCGGCACGACCATCACGGCGGTGCTGGCGGCGGTGGGTCAGCCTACGGATGCCCGGCGGACGGCGGCAGCGCACTGCTGCTTCAACCTGTCGGGCAGCGTGGTCTGCCTGCTGGCCCTGCCCTGGATGACAAGACTGGTGGAGGCCGTCTCGCCCAAGGGGCCGGAGCTGGAAGTGCTGGCGCGGCAGATCGCCAACGCCCACACCCTGTTCAACCTGCTGTGCACACTGGTGTGGCTCCCGCTGACGCCGGTGATGGTCCGGCTGGTCTGCAAACTGGTGCCGCAGCCCCAAAGCTCCCGCTGAAACGGCAGAACCTGCGTTTTTTCTGCAAAGAGAGCCGTTTGTCCATTGACAAGGGTTCCCGGCTTGTCGTATACTGACAATGCCTTGAAAAAATGCCGCACACTGCGGCGCAAAAAAGAGGAGCGAAAGAATATGAAAAACAACAACAGCATCAAACCAGTGGTCGCCGTCGGCATCGGCGCAGCCCTGTTCTTTGTTCTGGGCCGGTTCGTGGCCATTCCCAGCCCGGTGCCCAACACCAACATCAGCCTGCAGTACGCCGTTCTGGCCCTGCTGGCCGCGATGTACGGCCCGGTGGCCGGCGGTCTGATCGGCTTCATCGGCCACACCCTGATCGACCTGTCCTGGGGCGGCAGCCCTTGGTGGAGCTGGGTCATCGCTTCGGCCTTCGTGGGCGTTGTGGTGGGCCTGTTCGCGAAAAAGCTGGACCTGCAGGAGGGCGAGTTTGGCAAAAAGAAGATGGCCGCCTTTACGGTCGCCAACATCGCAGCCCATCTGCTGGCCTGGGTCGTGGTGGCCCCGGTGCTGGATATCCTGATCTACGCCGAGCCGGCCAAGAAGGTCTTTGCGCAGGGTGCCTTTGCCGCTGTGTCCAACATCATCACCGCTGTGGTGGTGGGCGGCCTGCTGGTGCTGGCCTACACCAGGACCATCGCCAAGAAGGGCTCTCTCGACCAGGAGTGATCCCGGCCGGAGCGACTCTGGATGGAACCCGCAGCCTTTCCCTCGGCCATCCGCCGGAGGAAAGGCTTTTTGTTTGAACAGCTGAGGTAATTTGCCCATGGCAGAACGTAACGAACCCATCATCTCGTTCCGAGATTTCTCGTTCCAGTACCGCGCCCAGAAGCGTCCCACGCTGACCGGCATCGACCTGGACATCTATCCGGGGGAGCGTGTGCTCATCGCAGGCCCGTCCGGCAGCGGCAAAAGCACGCTGGCGGGCTGCATCAACGGCCTGAACCCCTTTTCGAACCCCGGCGTGTGCACCGGCACCCTGACCGTGGACGGCGTGGATGCGCCGCACAGCAGCATCTTTGAGCTGTCGGCCCATGTGGGCACGGTATTGCAGGACCCGGATGGCCAGTTCATTGGCCTGACCGTGGGCGAGGACATCGCCTTTGCGCTGGAAAACAGCTGTATGCCGCAGGAGGAGATGCACACCATCACCCGCCGCGCTGCGGAGCTGGTGGGCATCGAGAACCACCTCGGTTATGCACCGCATGAGCTTTCCGGCGGGCAGAAGCAGCGGGTCAGTCTGGCGGGCGTTATGGTGGATCAGGTCAAGATCCTGCTCTTCGACGAGCCGCTGGCCAACCTGGACCCGGCCACCGGCAAGCAGACCATGGAGCTCATCGACGAGATCCAGAAAAAGACCGACACCACCGTGCTCATCATCGAGCATCGGCTGGAGGATGTCCTCTGGCGGAGTGTGGACCGCATCGTCCTCGTGAACGAGGGCAGAATTCTGGCCGACCTCCGCCCGGATGAGCTGCTTTCCACCTCTCTGCTGACCGAAAACGGCATCCGGGAGCCGCTCTACCTGACCGCTCTGCGGTATGCGGGCGTGGACATCACCCCGGAAAAGCACCCGTCGCATGTGGACAGCCTCGTCCTGAACGAAGCCGACACCGCGGCCCTGCGGAACTGGTTCACCGCTTATCCGCAGCCGGAAGCTGCCCCGGCCCCGGAACCGCTGCTGGAAGTGCGGGACCTGAGCTTTGGCTACCAGAAGGGGCAGGCGACCCTGAAGAATGTCCGCTTCTCCATCGGCAAAGGGGAGATGGTCAGCATCGTGGGCCGGAACGGCGCAGGCAAATCCACGCTGTCCAAGCTCATCTGCGGGTTTGAGACGCCGGATGCGGGCGAGATCTTCCTCAACGGCAGATCGCTGGCTGAGGAGAACATCCGCCGCCGTGCCCAGCACATCGGCTACGTGATGCAGAACCCCAACCAGATGATCTCCAAGACCATGATCTACGACGAAGTGGCACTGGGCCTGCAGCGCTCCGGCCTGACCGAAGCGCAGATCCGGGAAAAGGTGGAACAGACGCTCAAGATCTGCGGGCTGTATCCCTTCCGGAACTGGCCGGTGTCGGCGCTGAGCTTCGGCCAGAAAAAGCGTGTCACCATCGCAAGCGTACTGGCGCTGGACCCGGAGCTTATCCTGCTGGACGAGCCTACGGCGGGTCAGGATTTCCGCCACTACACCGACATCATGGAGTTCCTGCGGGGGCTGAACGCCCAGGGTGTCACGGTCGGGATGATCACCCACGACATGCACCTGATGCTCGAATACACCCAGCGGGCGCTGGTCTTCTGCGACGGTGAACTCATCGCGGACCGCAGCCCGGCGGGCGTTCTGTGCGACCCCGCCCTCATCCGGCAGGCCGCACTGAAGGAGACCAGCCTCTACACGCTGGCCAACCGCTGCGGCATTGCGCCCGCGCAGGAATTTGTGGAGCGCTTCATCGCGCAGGACCGGGAGGTGCGGGAACATGGCCGCTAAAACTGTTTTGAATTATCTCCCGCGGGAGAGCGTCATTCACAAGCTCACCGGCACCACCAAGCTGGCGTTCTTTCTGCTGTTCACCTTTGCCAGCATGATCACCTACAACACCTGGGTTCTGCTGGTGCTGCTGGCGGTCAGCCTGGCCGCGTTCAAGCTGAGCCGGATCAGGTTCCGCGAGGTGCGGTTCATGCTGGTGTTCATGCTGGTGTTCCTGCTGCTGAACAACCTGTTCATCTTCCTGTTCGACCCCGACCAGGGCACGACGCTGTACGGCACCCGCACGGTGCTCTGCCACCTGTTCTGGCGGTATGACCTGACGGCCGAGCAGCTGTTCTATATGTGCAACATCTCGCTCAAGTATTTCGTGGCCCTGCCCGTGGCCATCCTGTTCATCTCGGCCACCGACCCCAGCGAGTTTGCGGCCAGCCTGAACAGCATCGGCATTTCGTACAAGGTGGGCTACTCGGTGGCCATTGCGCTGCGGTACATTCCGGACATCCAGCGCGACTACCACAGCATCAGCCAGGCCCAGCAGGCCCGCGGTGTGGAGCTTGGCAGAAAGGAACCCTTCTTCAAGCGGCTCAAAAACTCCGTCAACATCCTGCTGCCGCTCATCCTGACCAGCCTGAACCGCATCGACACCATCTCCAACGCGATGGAACTGCGCGGCTTTGGCAAAAAGAACAAGCGCACCTGGTACACCCAGCGGCCTTTCGTCCGCTGCGATCTCATCGCGCTGGGTGTCGGGGTGCTCCTGCTGCTCCTCAGCCTCACCGTGACCATCCGGTTCGGGCGGTTCTACAATCCGTTTGTGTAAAAAGCAGGCGGCTGGCTCATTGCCACCCTGGTGGCGAATGCGGTATAATCTTTGCAGGAACCACCGTAGAAAACGAGCGGTTCATCCTGGTTATTCCAAGGCAGTGCGGGCAGTGCGCACAAGATACTCCATGGCCTCCACCGGGTATTGCCCCGCGGCAGTCTCCCCGGTGAGCATCACGCTGGAAGCACCGTCTGACACGGCGTTGTAGATGTCGCTGACCTCGGCGCGGGTGGGTACCGCCCGGCTGCACATACTGTCCAGCATCTGGGTCACCACCATAAAGGGCACCCCGGCAGACCGGCAGACCGCCGAAAGCTGTTTCTGGCACCGGGGCAATTCCCACAGGGGCATGGCGTTGCCGAGGTCCCCGCGGGCAATGACCACTTCATCCACAAGAGGCAGGAACTCCGGCAGGGCCTGCACCCCCGCAAGGTTCTCGATCTTGGCAAAAATGCGGATCTGCCCGGCCCCGGCCTGTTCCAGCGCCTGGCGCAGGGTGCGGATGTCCTCGGCCCCCCGCACGAAGGGCAGCATTACCCCGGTAACGCCGCAGGCTCCCGCCAGCTGCAGGTTTTGCAGGTCTGCCTCCGTCAACGTGGGGGAGGCTACCGCCAGCCCCGGCGCCGCAAGGCTTTTGCGGCTTTGCAGAGTGCCGCCCCGCACCACGGTACACTGCAGGGCCGCGCCGTCGGCTCCGGCAACCTGCACAAGGAGCCTGCCGTCGTCCAGCAGGAGGTTCTGGCCCGGCCGGGCCGCCTGCACCAGCGCCGCCGGGCAGGGGACACCCCCTTGCCCCAGCCGGAGGCTCTGCCCCGGTTCCAGCACAAGGGGCTGGGTCAGTGTGCCGATGCGCAGCTCCGGCCCCTGCAGGTCGATGAGCAGCTGGGGGATGCCCACGGCGTGGATCATGTCCAGCCAGTCTTTGTGGGCCGAAAGGGGCCCGTGGGAAAGGTTCATGCGGATGCCCGTCATGCCAGCTTCCACCATGCGCTGCAAGGTCTCCGGCTGGGCACAGGCGGGGCCGATGGTGCCATAAAATTCCAAAAGATCACCCGATTTCGTTTTTTCTTATTGTAACATGGAACCGGGCCGTTGAAAAGTGGTGTTGTACAATAAAAGTTGACACAGGGAACGCAAAGAGCCAATATCTGTCAACTGATATTGACAAGATCAAAATGAGATAGACTTCCCCGAAAGGGAGCCTATCTCATTTTTTGTTGTAAGCTGAAACTGAGAGGTCGAGACCTTTGCGGCCCTGCGGGCGGGCGACCCCACGGCGCGGGAAACGCTCATCCGGCACAATCTGCGGCTGGTGGTGCATGTGGCGAAAAAATACTACGCCCAGCCCAGCGACCAGGAAGACCTGATCTCCATCGGGACCATCGGCCTGATGAAGGCGGTGGACACCTTCGACTCTACCCGGAAGGCACGGTTCTCAACCTATGCGAGCCGCTGCATTGAAAAAGCTACTGTGCTGCAGCTCTGTCAGGCGGTATGGCTGCGCAGGCAGCCGGCAGTGCATCGGCAGCCCGGTCCGGCGTAGAGCAGGTGGCGGACAAAGGAAGGTCGGCAGTCAGTGCAGCAGTCAATGGCATTGCAAACTTTGCAAAGGGCAACGCACACGCGCTTGTGGTCGTGGGCGTTTTTCTTTTGCTCCTACTGCTGGTCATGTCGGCGTTTTCATCCTGCTCTATTTTGTTTTCCGGCACTACGCATGTTTCCGGGCAGACCATCTACACCGCCGAGGACCGGGACATCCGGGGCGCAGAGCAGGACTATAAGAAACTGGAAAAAGAGCTGGACAAAAAAATCAAGCGCACCCCGCAGGACCACCCCGGATACAACGAGTATCAGTATCACCTTGACCCCATTGAACACGACCCGTGGCAGCTGACCTCGTTTCTCACGACCCTGTATGACGACTATACCCGGTCGGAGGTACAGGGTAAGCTGAAGGAAATCTTCAAAAAGCAGTATAAGCTGACAACATGGGTGGAGGTGCAGATACGGTACCGGACCGTTTGGGTCATCAGCCCGGCGGGCATCCCTGTGCCCACGCAGGTGCCCTACGAATACAAAATTTTCCACACGAAGCTGGAAAACCGTGGCTTGGAGGTCGTCATCCGGGAAGAACTGACCGAAGATCAATGGCAGCGGTATCAGATTTTTCAGGACACGCTGGGCGGCAGACCCTACCTTTTTAATGGAGGCTTACCGCCCGGCGGCTCGGATGGCTCCGGCGCACCCGGCATCGACTACACGGTTCCTGCGGAAGCTCTGACCGACAGTGAATTTGCGTCCATCTATGAGGAAGCCAAAAAATACGTCGGAACGCCCTATGTGTGGGGCGGAAGTTCTCCCGAAACAGGCTTTGACTGTTCCGGATACGTCTGCTGGGTCTATAACCAGAACGGTTATGACGTGGGGCGTACCACCGCCAACGGATTATGGCAGAAAAGCCAGCACATTTCCGAAGCCGAAGCAAAGCCCGGTGATTTAGTTTTCTTTAAAGGAACCTATGATACGCCGGGGATGAGCCATTGCGGAATCTACCTTGGAAACGGTATGATGGTGTCGGCTGGAGATCCCATCAAGTATGCGAACATTCACTCGTCCTACTGGCAGCAGTATCTTGCCGGATTCGGGCGGCTTTCAAAATGAAACGGAGGGTTTACGATGAGTGAAAAACTGGACAAGCTGCGGGCAACGCTCAAAAAGGAGCAGGAACGCCGCATTAAGCTGAATAACCGCATTGCAGTGCTGGAGCGGCGGATTCAGGAGGAAGAAGCTGCCGAGGTCAGCAGCATGGTACGCACGGCCAATGTGACCCCGGAACAGCTTGCCGCTCTGCTGCGACAGTCGGCCAACGCCACCCCGAACCCGGCTGCACTGGCAGCGGTGGGAGTTTCGTTTGAGAAGGAGGAAAATGAACATGAAGTTTAAGAAGTTTGGTGCACTGCTGCTGTCGGCGGTGCTGTGCATCGGTATGGCCGCTCCCGCTTTCGCCTATGAGGGTGATACCGCCCCGGTGGAGGATCCTGTTCTGCCGGAAGTCGTGGAGGAAGAAGACGCCGTTACCATCACGGATGAGGAAACGGGCGCACTGACCCCGGAGGGCAATCTGTCACTGGTGGATGATTACCACACCAGCTATTCCGATGGCAGCGGGCAGCAGTTCATCACGCTGGTCAGCAAGTCGGGTGCGACTTTTTATCTGGTCATTGACCGTAATGCCAAGGGACAGCAGACCGTCCACTTCATGAATCTGGTGGATGAAGACGACCTTCTGACCCTGATGGAAGAAGAGGATGCCGAAGCCCATACTGCTGAAAAAGAAGCTGTGGCGCAGGCCGAATTGGAACGGAAGCTGGCCGAGGAAGAAGCGAAAAAGGCAGCGGAAGAGGCAGCCGCATCCGGTGCTGAGCAACCGAAAGAAAACAAAATTACAAAGGATGCAGCCGCCTTTTTGAGTGTGCTGGCATTGGTCGGCTTGACGGCGGGCGGCGGCATCTATGCTTTTATGAAGCAGAAACAGAAAAAGCAGGCCGAAAAAGAAGCCCTTGACCCCGATGCAGACTACACCGAGGACAAGGGCGATTTTGAAATTCCGATGGAGGATGAGCCGGAGGAACCCGGCGAGGAGGACATGGCAGAAGAATAATTTTACTGGCGGCGTTTGCCGCCTTACATATTGAAATTCAGATAATCCAAACCGGGACGATATAGTTATCTCGATCTATGATGCCGACTTTTGGCTTCATGCAGACGATAGCACCTTTCCCGCGTGGGACAGAGGCTTTATCCAGCAAAGAAAATACCTTCGTCAGTTCGGTGCCGGGATTCGAGGTCTTTTTGATTTCAATGGGATTAAGAACACCATCCTGCTCCAGAACAATGTCAATCTCTTTTGCATCTTTGTCGCGGTAGTAGTACAAAAACGGCTCTCTGCCGGTATTCAGATAGGTCTTCGCAATTTCGGAAACAACATAGTTTTCGAGGATTGCACCGTTCATGGCACCATACTCCAGAACCTCTGCACTGCGCCACTTGGTCAGATAGCAGACCAATCCCGTATCATAAAAATAGAGCTTGGGGGTTTTTACCAAACGCTTCAGAAGGTTATTGGAATAGGGGTGCAGATAGAAGATGATACCCAGTGTTTCCAGAATGTGCAGCCAATCTTTTGCCTGCTTCTGATTGATGTCCGCATCCTGTGCAATTTCGGCAACATTCAGCATCTGGGAGCAGCGCGCCGCAACCGCCGTCATGAAACGCAGAAATTTCAGTGCATCGATGGCATCTGAAAGCTCTTTTACGTCGCGTTCAATATAGGTAGAAAGGTAGCTGTTGTAAAAAATCTGGCTGTTGGTATTTTTTTCGCTTGCAATAGCGGGCATGGAGCCCCGATAGATACGCTCAAAGATATCTTTGGTATCTGCGGGCACAGCTTTTTCCTCGCGGTTCAGCAGAGCGTCCAAATCCACACGGAAGGGTTCGGTATCTGCACCGTTTATTTCTGACTGCGAAAGAGAAGTCATTGACAGCACTGCAACACGCCCGGCAAGCGATTCCTGTACCCCGTGCATCAGCTTGAACACCTGTGACCCGGTCAGCCAAAAGGCACCCGGCTCATGGTGAGTATCTGCATAGACTTTGATATAGGTAAATAGTTCCGGTGCATATTGAACCTCATCAATCAGAACCGGCGGCTTATGCAGCTGCAAAAACAATTCCGGATCATTTTTTGCGAGTGCCCGCTCGTTCAAATCGTCCAGTGAAACATATCCACGGGAAGTTCCTTCCATGAGCTTTTGCAGCATAGTTGTTTTTCCTACCTGCCGGGGGCCGGTCACAAGCACAACCGAATATTCCTGCGTGACCTGCTGCACAACTTTCTCAAGACTTCTTGTAATGTAACTCATATTGATTACCTGCTTCCAATTTCGGCTGATTTTTCTTATAATTCCATTTTAGCCGAAAACTTTGTCTTTTTCAAGTACATCTGGATGTTTTAATCGCATTATAAAAAGTTAGGAGTTGATGCTTATTGTCTTATCGCTTAGTAATCGCAGAAAAGCCCTCAGTCGGGGCTGCTTATGCAAAAGTTCTCGGTGCGACAAACTGCCAAGATGGCTATTGGGAGGGAAACGGTTATCTTGTCAGCTGGTGCATCGGGCATCTGGTAGAGCTGGCTCCGCCCAACGTGTACGATGAAAAGTATGTCAAGTGGAGCGTGGCCGACCTGCCCATCCTGCCGGAAAGGTGGCTGTACCTTGTGTCTGCGTCCACCAAAAAGCAGTTCGGCATCCTGAAAAAGCTGATGAATCGCCCGGATGTAGACAGTGTGACCGCTGCGACCGATGCAGGGCGCGAGGGCGAACTGATTTTTCGGCTGGTTTACCAGCAGACCGGGTGCAAAAAGCCTGTTTTCCGCCTGTGGCTGTCCAGCATGGAGGAAAACGCCATTCGGGAGGGCTTCGCCAATCTGAAACCGTCAACTGAATACGATGCGCTGTACAATGCAGCACTCTGCCGGGAACGTGCCGACTGGATGGTCGGCATCAATGCGTCCCGGCTTTTTTCGTGCCTGTACGGTCAACCGCTGGCGGTGGGGCGTGTTATGACCCCGGTGCTTGCCATGACGGTGGTGCGGGAAGCCGCCATCGCCGCCTTTGTGCCGGAGAAATTCTACACGGTTACCCTGACCCTTGCAGACGGCGGCACTGCATCCAGCAAACGATTTGCACAGAATGCGGATGCTGAACTGCTGCTTTCCAAATGCCGAAAGGAGGGGCGTGTCACAGTGCAGAAGATGGAACGCAAGGAAAAATCCGAAAACCCGCCGCAACTCTATGACCTTACCGCATTGCAGCGAGATGCAAACCGTCTTTTGGGATTTACGGCACAGCAGACCTTGGATTATGCCCAAAGTCTTTATGAAAAACGGCTCATCACCTACCCCCGCACAGACAGCCGATTTTTGACGGAAGATATGGCGGCATCCCTTCCGGGACTGGTGACGGATGTGGGCAAGGCGTTTGCCGTGGAGGAGCCGATTCCCATCCATGTGCAGCAGGTCATCAACGGCAGCAAAGTCACCGACCACCATGCACTGCTGCCCACGAAAAGCATGGCAAACGCAGACCTTGCCGCCCTCCCTGCCGGGGAGCGGAATGTTCTGCGGCTGATTGCCGCACGGCTGCTCTGTGCCGTGGGTGAACCGCACCGCTATGCAGAAACCACGCTCACCACCATCTGCGCCGGGGAGGAGTTCTCCGCAAAGGGCAAGGTGGTGCTGTCCGAGGGATGGAAAGCCATGGAGCGGAAAATGCTGGGTGAGCTGCTGGGCAAGCAAAAAGAACCGGCGGTTCTGCCGGATGTGCAGGAGCAGAGTCAGTGCAGCGTTGCCGGTGCCGAACTGAAAGAGGGCCAAACGACCTCGCCGAAGCATTTTACCGAGGACCTTCTACTTCATGCAATGGAAACCGCCAGTGCGGACAGTATGCCGGAGGGCGTGGAACGTCAGGGCATCGGCACTCCAGCCACCCGCGCCGCAACTATTGAAAAATTGGTGGAGAAGGGTTTTCTGGAACGCAAGGGCAACAAGAAAACCAAGGTGCTGCTGCCCACGGATAAGGGAAAAGCCCTCATTACCGTAATGCCCGAAGAAATTCAGTCTGCGGATATGACGGCTGACTGGGAAGCAAAACTGCTGCAAATCGAGCGTGGCGAAATGGAGCTGGGTGAATTTATGACTGAGATCAATACGATGATTACCGAACTGGTAAAGAACACGGAAATGAAAAAAGGAGCGAATGCACTTATGAAAAGCAAGATTATTGGTGTCTGTCCGAACTGTGGGAAGCCTGTCGTGGAACGTGAAAAGGGCTGGTTCTGTGAGAACAGGGAGTGCCGTTTCGTTCTGTGGAAGGACAATGCGTTCTTCAAGCGTCTGGGCAAGCGGCTGGACGCTCATGTGGCGGACAAGCTGCTGCGGGATGGTCGTGTCCGCTTGAAGGACTGCAAGAGTGCCAAGGGCAAGACCTACAATGCCACCGTGCTGCTGTCCTGTGAAGCCGATGGCCGCAGCAAGTTTTTGCTGGAATTTGAGGGAGGGCGCTGATGAAGGATGATGCCGTGATAAAGGACAACGAGGCAGTCTACCTCCTCAACGAGCAGACGTATCTGCACCTGCGGGAAAATCTCGCAGGGGTCGGGTACGAGGTTTTCGACAAGAACAGCCCGCTCCCGGTGGAGGAAGGGCAGATTCCACAGGAAGCTCTGGGCAACACCCAGCGGCGCATCGAGACTGCCCGTGCGTACTATCTGGCAGAGCATCTGTATGAGCCTGTGGGAAGGATTCAGAATGTCGCTGTCACCACCTTGGAGAAGTTTCGCTCCGGGGTTCGCAAACGCCGAAATCTGGCTCCGCGTTCTCTGCCGGAGAACGATGTGCGGTTCATTGACCCGCAGTACAATGAGCTGTTCCGGGTGCCGGACGGCAGCGTGGTGCAGATGACCTACCCGGATGGGCACCAGCACTCCGAGGTGGTCGAGTATCTCGATGACTACCACATGAAGATCGGTTCCTCGGTGCAGCACATCTGCGAATTTGCAGAGCGCATGGCACGCAGCCATGCCATTGTGGAACCGGAGCCGCTGACGCAGCAGGACTGCCGGGCGTGGAATCTGGAATACGACTATTATCTCACCGTGCAGGCAGAGGACGGCGGTGCATGGAATTACGCCCTCTATCAGGGCGACTGCTGCCTGTTGGAGCGTGGGAAAATTGATGCGCCTGAACTGATGATCGAGGAGGTGCGGGACGAGATCCTGTACAGCCACAACCTTCGGAATAAGGACTGCATCCCGCTTTGCCAAGAGGAGTTTGCACAGAAGCTCGCAGACCGAAACGAGATCCAGTCATACCGCATGAAGCAATTCCAGCAAAGCGGGCACGACTGCTATCTGGTCATGCAGCTGCAACAGGATGCAGACCCTGCGCTGCGCTTTGCCGCCATGCGCTATCTGAATAAGCAGAATGTCGCTCCGTCCATTGAAAATTACGAGATCCTATACCGGGGCAATCTCCCGGAAGGAAAACGCAGCGTTCCGCAAGCGGAGCTGCTGGAACAACTGTACCAGAAATTCAACTTTGCTCGCCCGACGGATTACCATGGACACAGCTTGTCGGTCAGCGATGTGATCATGCTGAATCAGGATGGGAAGATTTCAGCGCATTATGTGGACAGCATCGGCTTCAAGGAGCTGCCGGGGTTTCTGGATAAAAAGCAGGAGCGCCCTTCTGTTCTGACAAATCTCAAAGAAAAATGCGATGCCCCGGAGTGCAATCCTACCGGGTGTCGGAAAGCGAGGGATGCCCATGAACTTTGACCATGAAGAACTGATGCTGATGATGCTCTACAACACCGGCACCCGGCTGGGGCTTATCCACGAACTACGGCTCATGCAGTGCTATCTGATGCCCGATGAAACCGCCCTGCGCGAACTGTCTGAAGGTGTTATCGAAAAACTGAAGCTGATGACCGATGCGCAGTTTGCGGAGGTTGAGTTTCCTATGGACTGATTTTTGCCGCCTGCGGGCGGCGTACATAGAATTTTTCATTAAAGAAAAACAGCCGTTTCCGCTTAAATAAAGAGAAACAGCTGCCTTTTTCAAAAATTTGTTGTCACATGGAAATCCAGCCAAGAGTATTGGCCACTGAACTGATCAGAATGATTGCTGCGAAGACAGGGCAAAGATAGCGAATCATAAAGTTGAAAATCTTTTTGCGGCGGAACGGCTTACCGTCCATTGTGACTTCTTCTTCGATTTTTTCTACGCCGATGACACGGGATACCAGCACGCAGGTGGAAATGGCGGCGATGGGCATCATAACAGAGTTTGTCAGAAAATCGAAGAAGTCCAGAAACTGCATCCCGAACACCGTCACACCGGCCAGCGGGCCGTAGCCAAGCGCGGACAGACTGCCTAAGACAACCATGATAATACCAATGCAGGCGGTAGCCATCTGTCGGTTCCAGCCGAGTTCATCCTCAAAGGTGGAAACGGCACTCTCTGTCAAGGCAATGGAACTTGTAACAGCGGCAAAGAGAACCAACAGGAAGAACAGTACGCCTACAACGTGGCCGAACCCCATACTCTCAAATACTTTGGGGATGGTGATGAACATCAAAGAAGGGCCTGCCTGCAGGGTGTTCGGGTCACCACCAGAGAAGGAAAATACAGCAGGAATAATCATCAGACCTGCCATGATTGCAATGGCAGTATCAAAAATTTCAACATTTTCTGTGGATTCCTCAATGGAAACATCCTTTTTCATATAGGAGCCGAAGGTCACCAGAATGCCCATGGCAATGGACAGAGAGTAGAACATCTGGCCCATAGCGGTGACAACAGTCATCCATGAAAAGTTTGCAACGTTGGGAATCAGGAAATACTTGACTCCGGCCAATGCGCCCGGACGGGTGACCGAGTAAATCGCAATGACAACAGACAAAACCACCAAAACGGGCATCATCAGCTTAGACACTCGTTCCACGCCATTACGGACACCGGCAAAAATGATGGAAAGCGTGAAAACCGTAAAGATGAGAAAGCATACCTCAGCAGACAGGCCGCTGGAAATAAAGCCGGAGAAATAGCCATCCTGTGCTAACTCACTGCCGTGTCCACTGACATAGGCGGAAAGATAACGGATGACCCAGCCACCGATGACCGAATAGTACGGTACAATCAGAATGGGAATGATGGCATTGATCCATCCACCAAACTTCAGCTTGCCGCTCTTGCCAAATGCTCCGAAAGCGCCGACCGGGCTCTTTTTGGTCATGCGGCCCAGCGCGGTTTCTGCCACGATCATGGTGTAACCAAAAGTAACGGCCAGCACAATGTACACCAGCAGAAAAATACCGCCGCCATATTTTGCGGCCAGATACGGGAAACGCCAGATGTTGCCAAGGCCCACGGATGCGCCGGCAGCAGAAAGAACAAAGCCGATCTTACCGGAAAAGGCGCTCCGTTTGGGATGCTGTGAATCCATAGTAACACACTCCTATTCTTTTTTCCTATCCAGAAACAGGATTAGTGTACCATATATCTTAAAGAGATACAATACATCTACCTGCGGGCAATCACAAAACGGTTGCCCGCTGTTTTTATGCTCAAAATCGGAAGGAGGCAGCAATGTCAAGCAAAACCGAAGAATATCTCGCCCTTGCCCAGCGCACGGCAAACGGTCTGACGCGGTACTGGGAAAGCTGGACGGACTATGGTGTATCACTTCCCTCTGTTTGCTGTTTCAAAACATTTTTCGACTTTTTTTCAAAAACGTCTTGGCAAGGATTTATTTCTATGGTAAACTTTTTGTAAAAGTTCATAGGCAAACCCGGCGCAAGTCGGCGACGCAAAGCTATAGGGACCCACCGGGTCAGCCAGTTGCCAGTAAGAAATTGCTGTTTTCTGCTGTCCGTAAATATCGCTTTATGAAGTCAGATGACGCTTTCAGTCATGGGTTCGCCATGCCTTGAAAGCGTTTATTTATTTTCCAGCGGCAGAGTTATAAAAATGAAGGGGTCATGTTATGAATGTTACAAAGCGAGCCAGAACTTGCAGGGGTCTGGCAATTCTAATGACGATGCTTCTGCTGACGGCATTGCTGTCTCTTTCGGCAAGCGCAGCAGAAACAGTAAGCCAGCATGAGCGTGTGAGGGTTGGCTTTTTTGCAATGGACGGCTATCACATGATGGACGAGGACGGAAACCGCAGCGGTTATGGCTACGATTTTCTCCGCTTGATGGCGCGCTACTGGGATGTAGACTATGAATACGTCGGCTATGACAAAAGCTGGGAAGCAATGCAGCAGATGCTGATCGACGGCGAGATCGACATGGTAACTTCTGCCCGCAGAACGCCTGAGCGCGAAGAATTATTTGATTTTTCCCGTCCGATCGGAACCAACAATGGTATCCTGACTGTCCGCAGCGATAATAGCACCATCGTTGAGGGAAAATATAGTACCTACGATGGGATGCGTGTTGCACTCCTGCGCGGAAACTCCCGGAACGATGAATTTGCGGAGTATGCACGAACCAAAGGCTTCACTTACAAATCGGTCTATTTCGATTCGGCTGAGGAGATAGCAGAGGCACTTCAGAATGGAACGGTTGATGCCATTGTCACCAGTTCCCTGCGCAAAATGAACAATGAGCGCATCCTTGAAAAATTCGGCAGCAGTGATTTTTATGTGATCGTCAAAAAAGGAAACACTGAACTTCTGAATAAGATAAATTATGCGATTGATCAGATGAACGCTGCCGAAGGCAGCTGGAAAACGACCCTCTATAACAAAAACTACGAAACTACCGATACCAAAAATCTGGAGTACACGGAAGAAGAAAAGCGTATCATTGCCCAATATTCCAAGGAAAATCCCCTTCATGTTCTGTGCGACCCGACCCGGTATCCCTATTCCTATACAGAAAATGGCGAAGTAAAGGGCATTCTCCCGGACTATTTTCGGAAGATAGCAGACTATGCAGGACTCTCGTATGAGTTTCTTGTTCCTGCGACCAGAGATGAGTATATCGCATATCAAAGCAATAAGGATGCGGTAAACATCAGTATTGATGCACGATTGGATACGGATAATTACGCAGAGACCAAAGAATGGGGATTGACCGCTCCCTATATCACGATGCGAATGGCAAGAGTGACGCGGAGAGACTTTGATGGGAAGATCAATGTTGTCACCACAGTCAATCAGACCGCATCCACATCGATCGAAGATGTGCTGGCACCCGGTGCGGAAAAACTGATGTGCAGTACCCGTCAGGAGATGATGGAAGCTGTCCGCAATGGCAAAGCGGATGCAGCCTTTGTCTACTATCGCATGGCACAGGCATTCGTCAACAGCGACACAACAGGTACAATGACCTACACGCTGCTGGAACAACCCACATTCAGCTACCGCATGGTGGTTTCCTCTACGGAAAACCATGCGCTGGCAGGTATCCTGACAAAAGCAATGTACGCAATGCCGGATAATCTTGTTGAAGACCTTGCAACACAGTACACCACTTATAAAGCAACGAATCTGACACTTGCAGATATGATCCGTCTGCATCCGGTCACAGCTGTCGCCATTATCGTATTTATCTCGTGGATGGCGGTCGCAATGATCATTATCGTGAACCGCTTGCGGACACGCAGAAAATTACAGCTTGCAGCCCAGCAGAAAGCGAAAGAAATGGTTGTCCTTGCAGAGCAGGCGCAAGCAGCCAGCAAAGCCAAAAGCACATTCCTTTCCAATATGTCCCACGACATCCGCACCCCTATGAACGCCATCATCGGCTTTACAAATATTGCGTTGCATCAGGATTCTGTGCCGGAAATGCACAACTGTCTGAAGAAGATCGAGGAAAGCTCGGATCATCTGCTGTCCCTGCTGAATGATGTGCTGGATATAAGCCGCATCGAGAGCGGAAAGGTGGAGTTTTCCCCTGTTCCGGCGAATATCACCGCAGTTACAGACAGTGTGATCGAGATCGTGAAGGGGATGATTCTGAACCGGGAACTGAACTTTGAAGTGCATCGTGAACCGCTGCAAAATCCCTATGTCATGACGGAACCCGTCCGTATCCGGGAAATTCTGGTCAATATCCTGAACAATGCCGTGAAATTTACCAAGGATGGCGGCACCATCCGTTTTGATGCAGGCAGCCGTCCGGGAGCCGATGCACAGCACATCGTGATTTGCTATCGGATCAAAGATACCGGCATCGGTATGAGCGAAGAGTTCCAGAAAAAGCTCTTTGACGAATTTGCACAGGAAGAAAATGGCGTACGGACACAGTATAAGGGCACGGGTCTGGGAATGCCCATCTCAAAGAAGTATGTTGAACTGATGGGCGGCACGATCACAGTAGACAGCCGGAAGGGCGTCGGTACAACCTTTACCGTAGAGATTCCCATGGAATTGACAAATGCTGAGAAAGTCGAAAAAACAAAGCCGCTTGCACAGCACAATGACCTGAAGGGGATCAAGGTGCTTCTGGCAGAAGATAATGATCTGAACGCCGAACTTGCCACGATTCTGTTGGAAGATTTGGGAATGACAGTAACGCGTGCAGCAGATGGGCAGGAAGTTGTTGATCTGTTCGCAGAGCATCCGGCGGGCACTTATGATATTATCCTGATGGACATTATGATGCCTAAAATGGATGGACATCAGGCGGCAAAGGCGATCCGAGCAATGTATGCTGACCGCTCGGATGCAGAAGAGATTCCCATCATCGCATTGTCGGCAAATGCTTTTTCGGAGGACGTTCAGGCATCTCTGGACGCAGGCATGAACGGTCATGTTTCCAAGCCTCTTAACATGGAAGAAGTAACCAAAGTTATTGAGCGTAACTTGAACAGACCGTAACTCCAGCGGATTAATACCTACATATTTCCCCCAAGCGGGCGACCACAAAAAGGCTGCCCGCTCTTTTTATACCCTAAAAACTAAAGAAGGAGGCCAAAATGCCAAACAAAACCGAAGAATATCTTGCACTTGCCTGCAAAGCGGCAGACAGCTTTTCGCGACAGTGGGAGCACTGGGCAGAATTTCTGATCACAGCGGCACGGCTGTACAAATACAGTTACCCGGATCAGCTGATGATCTATGCCCAAAGACCGGATGCTACGGCCTGTGCCGAGTATGATGTATGGAACAATAAAATGAACCGTTACGTCCGGCGTGGTTCCAAGGGCATCGCTCTGCTGGACGAATCCAGCGGATACCCGCGCCTGCACTATGTATTTGACGTGTCTGATACGGCACCGCGGCGAAACGCCCTGTACCCGGACCTGTGGGAGGTGGAACAGACGGCAGAGAACAGGATGCAGCAGCTGATGAAAGAACTGTTGGAGAGGAACCCGGCTCCGGACAAGGAGAAAAACCAGATGGCGTGGGTGCAGCACATGAACAGCCTGAAAGCGCAGGCGGAGGAAATGATCCTGACCGAGCTGATTTACAGCTGAATTTTCTGGAAGCGGCCATCCCCACGGAAGCACAGCAAATCGAATCCATCGACCAAGCGGAGAGGAGAAATCGTCCTCCGCTTTTGTTTTGTCACAGACTGATATTGAAAAAGCACTGCGGAGAGGTTTTAACTTTGAAAACAGCAAGCTTCGGATTTGGGAGATTTATCAGACACAGCCTGACCGAAAACTCCGGGCAAAAGCGCTTGCCAAAGAATATGCACCGCACGGTCCCGGTGGATGTTCGCACACCTATCTGGATGGAAGCAGTGGTTGGCTTGACCACGACAGCAAGGGACTGACATTTGAACATTATCCGGACCATCAGAAGATATTTCTTCGCTGGAATCAGGTGGAAAAATATATTGATCTGATGATGCAGGCCGACCGCTATCTGACAGATAAAGAAAAAAGCGCGATTGAACTGTATTTTGGACTAAATGCCGACAGTGCCGCCGAATATAATGCGCTGAAAGTACAGTACCCGGATGCACTGGTAGGTTTTGAACAAAACGGACAGTTCGAGTTCTACGGCGAGGATGCCAGGAAAATCTGTGAACTGACCGGCGGAAAGTTGCTGGAAAGAGAAACGGCGCTGGGAACTGTGACAGTCACCGGTTTTCCCAGGGAGCAGTGGGTGTATCGTGCCAAGCAGCTGTGGGAGTGCGGTGAAAATATCTACCTTGCCGGCCTGAATGAAGATGGCACGCACCATCAGACCAAATATCTGCGCAGAGAGGAGTATCTGCCGGTCGGTTCCATTGTCCACATGGAAGGCCGGGAATTCCGGGTAGACAAGGTTGATTTTGACAAGGACAGTGTTACTCTGCAGGACATGGCACTTGCAGAACTGCGGATGCCGATTTTTCGGGAAGCACCGCTGGCGGTAGTACGGGAACTGTATGAGCAGGAACCGGAACCGCCGTTTTTGGTCTCAGATGGATTGGGGCTGCCCGGTGAAGATTCGGATAAGTCACCCGTTTCGATAGAAGTCAATGAGGTGCCGACGACCCCGGAGGCGGCCGCTGCAGAAGAAGGTCTGAATGAAGAAGGAGCTCCGGAGCTCGCCGGAAATTTCCGTATTACGGATGAGAAACTCGGCGCAGGCGGTCCCAAACAGAAGTTCGCCCGGAATATCAAAGCCATCAAAACGCTGTTCACTCTGGAACAGGAACACCGCGGTGCCACTGCCGAAGAACAGCAGGTGCTTTCGCAGTATGTAGGCTGGGGCGGTTTGACGGATGCCTTTGACCC
>OGES01000830.1_pt1 | contig 27910 bp, 30 predicted proteins | sample 1570711 | NCBI WGS metagenome assembly OGES01 (sample SAMEA2582133, study PRJEB24529) | metagenome | biome: Human gut stool | place: China | collected 2011 | reverse complement strand
CTGATAATCTCCGCTCGTCACCTGATCCAGCCATAAATACTTTATAGATTTCCTGAAACTTGAGTACTCATTGATAATCACCCAATTTTATTCATAAAGATTATCTTTATAATCAAATAGCCAGTCAATTTCTTTATCCTGAACAAAAACGGTTTTACATACCTGCCGTTCGAAATCCCGCTGTGAAAACGACTCAAAAAAATAGCCGCGTTCATCACCGAAAATACGGGGTTACACGATGACAACACCCGGTATACAGGTTTCAATTAGTTCCATATTTAATTGATAATATCACACAATGTGTCGCAAAAACACATACGAGACAAGCGATTTTCAAAACTTTAAAATAGATCAGAGTAAGATCCTGTGATACCAAAGTCACAATCTTTAAGACCTCTCTACGTTCATAGATAAGTAACCAATCCGGAGTAATATGACATTTCTTTTAAATACTGATGGATAAATTCTATGGAATATTTATCATTTCACCTTTGCCAAGTACTCCTCGAAACTCCTACATTTTATAGTTTTCCCCTCTTTCAATTCCTCAATGGCCCGTTGGGTAGTTTTATTCGGCACATCAACAGTTTTCTGTACGGTAATATCCTTCACTCCACGCAACATCTTTATTGCTCGTTTCAAATCCGACAATAATTCCAAATCATCTACTGTAACAATCAACTGTGCCATAATATCCCTATATATCCTATTCTTTAATAAAGATAGCAAATTCCTAAGCAAACTCCAAACGATTTTTATTTTTTCTCCTTTCTGACAAATTCTTCCGCCAAGCTCAGAAGATATTGCCAAAGCCGCGTACCGGAACCTCCGGCAAACCCCATACCTTTCTAAATAAAAAATTTTGTGATTATGCATTTCTATCGAAAAGATCCCTCCCAATCCATCATCCATTTAATATATCAAGCAAAAAACCTTTCTCTCAAACGTTCATATACAACTTTCAACGTTTCCGTACTTCCGACCAATTCATTTAATGAAAGCACCACCTCTTGAGTATCTAACGGATAATCATGCGCTATCGTATTTCTCAACTCCCTCATATAGACCCAACTTTCAACACTATCAATCACCTCCAGGCGTTCCAAACGATCCAGAACATCCCGCATGGACATTGTCTCTTCCTCCTCATACAACCATGCCAGTACATATCTGAATATCTTTGCCCCGATAACGTCTTGCAACTTGGAAAAACGAAATATAAACTGATCCAAACGCATCACCGCCTCACTATTCAGATTCAGATACTTCTCCTCATCTAACGGGAAATACGGTTGCAATCCACATAAAGCCTCCTCTATTCGGGCTATATGTTTATCACAGATTTCAAATGCCCGAAGCAACCGATCTTTCAATTCCTGTCGTTTATCTGTCATATCAATCGTATTCCATGCAACAACGCCTCCTGCACAACCGCATTATCCTCGTAATCCCCGATCACATCTATCTTCCTGTCCCCCAATGCCAGTTTTAACCTGGTCACCATTCGCACCCGTTCCAGGATCCCTTTTTTCTCTCCCGTGCTTCTAACCAACAAATCAATATCCCCACCCCGCTTACTGTCATCCGTACGCGAACCAAATAAAAACACCTCTACTCCCCAGCCATAAATCTCCCTTGCAATCCTGACAATCGTATCTATCTCCCCCTGAGTCAAACGCATAAGCTACTTATTTTTATAGCAAATATAGTGAAATTTTTTACTTTTACAAGCTACTCGCTTTTAAACGTTATATCATCTTGTCTGGGATGAACAAATTCGAATTCCAAAGTCCGTGCGAGCCCTTCTCTTAAAGTATAGGGGACTTTAAAACCGGATAATCCAACCTTCGATGCATCGAATTGGGTTGTTGCACAAAACTTCTTCACACGGACAGAACTAACGGTTAACTTCTTTCTTAACATCCAAGCCAATACATCAAAACAATATCCTCCCAGCATTCCTAACCAATAAGGAAAATGCGTCATGGGAATATGTTTATTCAATACCTGGCTCACATGTCCTACCAGCTCATTCATTGTAAAATCAGGCTTATCGATATAATTATAGACATTATATCCTTCCTGCTTATTCTCAATCAAAAACTTGATAAATGCCACAATATTCCCGACATAAGCCATCGATTTTTTATTTTCCCCTTTTCCCACCATGACAAATTTTCCTCCGGCAATCTGTTTCAACAGATTATAAACATTCCCCCGGTTCCTTTCTCCAAAAATAACTGTAGGCCGTAAAATATTGATATTCCAATCGGGATGAGTCCGATACCATTTTTCAAGTTCCATTTCCGCCAACCACTTACTTTTTCCATAGTGATTAAACGGATCCTTCAGATGTTCTTCATTGGGATTCTCTTTATTCAAACTGAAGACAGCTACTGAAGAAGTAAATACAATGTGTTTCACATCATTAGCTTCCATTGCAGCCAACACATTCTGCATTCCCCCGACATTCACGTCATAATATTTTGTAATGGGAGTAACATCATCCCGATGTTCTGCCGCTAACAATACAACTACCGTTGCTCCATGTAACAATTGCATCAACTTTGCTTTATCCCTCACATCCCCGATTGCTGTTATATTCGGGAAAAAATGACTTTGCTGTTTGTCTATATTTTGTATTTCATAATCCTTTTGCTGAAATAAATCAATCAGACGTGTGCCAACAAATCCAGAACCGCCAATTAAAACAATCCTTTTACTCATGACTTTTCAATTCCTTTAAAACTTGTTTGTTAATCCTTCTCCGTTTAGAATCAAAGAACCAACCCCATTTATTAAAATATTTTATTATATTGATAATATGTATCTTCAACATCTTAGCATTACTCCTTGAGGCGGCAGCATGAGCATGTATAATAGAAACGTCCGGATAAAAAATAGTTTTATATTTCTCATGTATCCGGCGAGTTATATCTATATCTTCCGGATACATAAAAAAACGCTCATCAAACAATCCAATTTGTTGTAAGACACTAATTCTAAAAAACATAAAGCATCCTGACAGATATGGTATGTTCATGATTTTATCATATCCCGAAAAACGTAATTGGAACTTATATAATTTCTTATTAGTCAGAAAAGAAGGTAAAAAACGTTTAAAGATCAAATCAAGAGGAGAAGGTACCAATTTGCACAAATATTGTAATTCTCCATTAGGATAAAATACCTTAGGCATAATTTGCCCAACCTCACTATGCACTTCCATATATGCCTCTAATTTCTCCAAAGTCCCTTCTCCAAAATAAATATCCGGATTAAGAACTACATGATAATCCGCCCCTTGTTCAATAGCTTTACGAATAGCAATATTATGTCCTGCTCCATATCCTAAATTAGCACTATGAATATACCAGATTCGATCTGAAACGTTTTCCAATTTTCGGGAAACATCATTTGTAGAATTATCAACGATAAAAAGAGTTGATACAGAACTTTTTAAAACACAATTTATTATATCACTTACTTCTGTTGGAGAATGATGATATAAGACAATAGAAGCTGTTAACATATGTGATTTCAAATTTAATTTACAAACTTTGATATCTATTTAATATTCTTCAGAAAAGTATAAAACCTCACGCTACCAGCAATTAAATATACATAAGCCATTTTCCAATTCAACATCATCAAGTTTTTTATACATCCGAGATACCCCTTAACTACCACTTTAGCTGCCTCTGTAATCATTCGATGTTTTAATAACATGTAGACTACTCCCCGTCCATAAGATTTATAACGAATTAATATCTTACTAACTGGTTGTAATGTATTTTTACAGGGTAAAGGGTGATAATTCCATAAATCATTACTGAAAACAAATTGTTCAATAGCATTGCATCGTAAAAAATAATCATTATCCTCACCTGCCCCATAATAGTTACCAACCCCTAATTTTTCATCAAAGTTTCCAACTTTCTGTATAGTAGTTCCCTTAATCACCATATTGACGCTAATTGCTTTATCAAAATCCGATATTAATGCCCATTTCCTTTCCGGCATTTTCAAAAAATATACTGATTTACTTTGAGTTCCCTTAACTGCTATTAAAGTATTACCAGTAATTATTTTAGTAAAAAATTCAAAAAAATGTTGGTCAAAAACAGAATCATCATCAGGGAACATATAAAAAGAACCAGCATGAATTCTTTCAGACTTTAGTAAAATATTACGTGCTTGAGATAAGGGTATCGTATGAGTTTTATGCAAAACTTTTATTGAGGTATAAGGTGTTATATAGGACTCTAAAGATAACTTGACATTATTCTGTAATAGTAGCAATATCAAGCAATTTAAAGAATGATTGTTTTTAGATATAGACTCAAGACATGTTGAAATGTTTACATTATTCGTACATGTTATAAGAAAAATTATCTGAAAACTTTTTAGAGGATGTGACATGTCCGTTTAATTTGTAAAGGAAATAGATAAAAGAAAGAACCGGAGCATAAAAAACTTCAAGCATATTGCCAAACAAGGACATAATTCCGAATAACAATAAGAAACTGACATTTTTTATATCCAACATATAGTAAAATAAAAAGAAGGCAACGATAAATAACATGACTCCCCCTATTTCTACATACATTTGATAATAGGTGTTATGTAAATTCATATCTCTATCATTCAAAGTTCTCGTTATTCCTGGTCCACCTCCAAAAAAATATTTTCCGGATTTATTAATTTCATGGATTGCAATCTCCTGAGATTCAAAACGATGGAACATAGAAGCCGCTTTAACTTTTAATAATGGATTCATGTCTACGGCCTCAATGTAATCTATAATCTGATTTTTATATTCTAAAATCATGTAATAGGATAAATGAATAATCAAGACGCTCATAATAATCAGTATCCTCCAAACTTTCCATTTTTGCATTCGCTGAGACAAATTGTTGATTGTTGTTCTTTTGTAAAAAAACAACAGCAATAACAAAATCATAATAGCCGAAAAAGATCCGGAGAGAAAAATGGAAATAATAAACAGCTTAGTCGATTTGCCATACGTATATTTTAAATACATAATATAGCAAACCATCAAATAACTATAGAAATTGGAATCTTCCATCAGACCATTAGGTCTTGGCATAAGACCACTACTCGTAAAATTCATGATTGTATGTCCGCCCCCCCAATATAATACAAAATCTATACAAACAATCCAAGCCGACAGAGTCATAAAGTAATGAAGAGGCTTTAATAAAATTTGAATTTTTTCAGCCTCCTGCTTACTTTGGGACAAAATAATGAACGTCAAGCATATCGTATATGTCTTTAAAATCCTAAAACCTCCCTCAATTCCATACAACACATAATATAAACAAACAAAAAAGAAAAAACAGATTGTAAAAAGAAAAGGGATTATATTATTTCTCTTTGTAAAGAATAGAATCGGAATTAATGTGATTATTCCCCATACAATATATATATTAGAAGCATAAGTTATATATGCAAAGGATAGAATAAAAAATACTTCAAGGCATAATAATTTTAAATCACTTTTAGAAATGACTATATTCATAAAACATTAAACTATTATTGCCTTCTACTAGACAAACTTTATTTATTGATATTATTATATAATTTTCTAATAAAAATATTCTGGAGACATATTTTCATCAGATATTCACAAATCCTGTAATTAGCAGATATTTTAAACATTTTTGTTTTGAAAGATGTCGGCTTTATCGTTTTAAAATAGTCCCGGTAGCTTTTAATTTCAATATAATTTTGTTCCAGACATAATTGATACATTCTACTGTTGTAATATTCTTCGACCCAATTTAATAAATCAAACCGATGTGAATAATCAATGAAATAGTGTTGAATATCTCTGCAAGAGTTATAAAATTCTATATGTCTATCAACAGAATCAGAATGCGAAACTGACTCGTTTAATATTCTGTATACACCTGTAATCTCGTTCATAAAATAGAATTTACTCTTATAGGCTATCCAAAGCCACATCGGATAATCCCCCATTTCCCAGTTTTGCCTTTCCGGTTTTATCTCTTCTATATATTTTAACAATAACTCTTTTCTAATCAATACGGTTAAAGTGGGGATTGTATTTTCTCTCAATAAATTTTCAAAAGAAATATAATCCTTACCAATATATCCTTCAAATTTTCTATGTCCTTGAAAATAACATTGTACCCGGCTATATACTCCTCCTATTTCTATTTTTTTTTCAAGCACATTTACCTGCTTCTGCAATTTTAACGGGTCTGTCCAATAATCGTCTCCCTCACACATGGCTATATATTTTGCGCCAGTAGCTTTAATTGCAGCTTTCATAATATAGTCTAAGCTACCATCCTGTTTAGAATACTGATTCTCTGTTTCGATTATTGGATAAATTATATCAGAGTATTTTTCCCCATATTCACAGACAATTTCAGATGTTTTATCAGACGAAGCATCATCATGAACTATCACAATAAACGGGAAAGATGCTATTTGAGTAACAAATCCATCAAGCGCCTCCTTTATATAGTTAGCATGATTATAAGTCATACACCAAACTACAACAACCGGAACTTTCAACTTACAAATTGTTGAAATTCTTTGAAGTTGAATTACTGTATCATCCTTTAATGATGCCATGGAATCTCAGATATTAAATGACCGGGATAAATCAATTTATCATTACCCAAACTTTTAATCTTCTCCTCACTTATTCGTGCCTGCTCTTTGTTTGATGCGGGAAGATTGGTAACAGTCTTTATTCCTGGTATATACGAATCTCCTGTAAAAAGACAATCTTTAATAATCCAAGTGATACAGCTTGGATTATGCCCTGGAGTGTAAATAGCTTGTGCCTTGATTTCATTATCCAGTTCTATTTTGCTACCATCGCTAATACTTTCAATTGAATCTTCCCTTGAAAAAATAAATGGTGAATCATGATATTTTGAGAGATTCATCTTTTCGTTTAATAGCATTCTCTTCCCGAACTCATTGGTGTAAACCTTTGTGGTCGGAAATAATGCTATAATTTCGTTTAACCCATAAATATGATCAAAGTGAGCATGAGTTAATAAGACTCCAGAAATATAGATATGTGTATTGTTAAGATACGGGGTTAATCTATCCATATCTCCTGGATCAACAACCCAAGCCGAAGATCCCTCATTAGAGATAATCAAATAGGTTACAGATGAAAACAACCTATTTATTATTGGCTTACAATTGAGCATTTGAATGGGCATACTCAATAAATTCACAATAATCAAATTTAGGAACGTCCATTAACACTGCTCCCAATGAAAGTCCGGTACCGAATGCCGCAAACATAATCCTGTTAATATTTTTATCCTTAAACATATCAGAAAAATGGTGCGTTAAAGTCACAGGAATTGTTGCACTACTTGAATTCCCATATATTGGCACAATATCGTTTGGAAGTTTTTCTTTTGAGACTCCCAAATGCTCTCTCAATTTTTTTAATGTGAAAACACTTGACTGATGACAGATAAAATAATCAACATTTTCTTTAATTTCTTTAGCTTCAGTCATAAGTTCTTCTATCATTACTGGTGTATCATTGATTATAAAATTGAAAACAAGATCACCCTGCATGCAAAGTTGTTGTAGATTACGCCAATTGCCAAATTCATCTTCTCTTTCAATACCAGTTTCTTCTGTTATAGGAATTTTCGACCCTCCTGCCGGGATATAAACTGAAAAAGCCGCTTTCCCATTATTTTTAATCGATGCGTAAATATCACCAGTATTTAAACTATTCTCAATTACACTTATCGCGACACCATCGCCTGTAATTGGTCTACTGGCTCTATCCCGACGTGAGACTTTATGGCTTAACATATCTCCTGTTATAAGAAGGACTTTTTTATTTTTCATAGAGTCAAGAAGCATAAAACTTTCGACAAGCCCGACAACAAATCCGCAACAACCTTGTGAAGTATCTATACAAATTGTGTCCATATCAAAATGGAAATGCCCTTGAATAACATTACTTGTTGGTGGTATGAAATAATCTGGCGATGTAGTTGTTACTACTATTGCACCAATTTCATTTTCTTTAATAACCCCTTCTTCAATAAGAGTCGAAATTCCCTTTATTGCATAATCGCTAACAGTTTCACCGTGTAAAGAGACTCTTCGTTTATCAAAACCCATTACTTTTTTAAGCTTTTTCATTTGAGTTTCGGTAAAAGAATAGTTACCAATTTCATCCATAAAATTCACTTCATTAGCTGGAATTACAGAAATAATGGATGAAATTCGTTTATTTTTAAATTGCAATAACATTTCTATTTTTTTGATTTTTGAATTATATTCATAATTGACTCAATAGAGTCGAAATTCTCAGGGATAACATCTTCGCCATCTATCAGCACATCAAAATTATCTTCCAACTCGCTTACGAGTGTCACTATATCGAAGGAATCAAGCATTCCATCTTCTATAAAATTGAGACTTGCTGTAAAATCAAATTCTGGCCGAATATCTTTCAGAATGTTTAAAATTTTTTCTTTCATTTTTTCTGATTTGTTATTTAACTATGTATATTTCATCAGCTAACCCATCAAAGGAGAATCCATAATGCTTATATCTTTCTATGGCATTAGTATTATCCGAAAAAACCCAAAGGAATTGACGCTTACACCCTCTGCCTGAATGAAAAAAATCTTTTAACAAATCGGCTCCCACTCCATTTCCCCTATAATTTGGAGAAACCCACCAATACCGCAGGTGAATGCTCAAAGTATTTTTTTGGTAGATAACCATTCCAATGATTTCTGTATTTTTACACATAATTGAAATCCCATTGCTACTTATAAGTTTTATAAATTCATCATTATCGGGTATGCGTTCAGTCAGAGGATCAAAATACTGCTTGAAAATTGCGAGAAGCGCTGGGATATCATCCAAAATAGCTTTTTTTACACATTTTGATGGTAAAATCGAATCTGCAAATGTACCACAACGACTCATTCGACGCAATATTTTGTTAGGTAAACCTAATGATTGATCTTTTCCTTCTCGGAGTATATATTCCAAGACGGCTGGCTTCCCATACTTCTTGCCTATTTCTGTCAAACAATCATTTATTTCTTCCTTTGAACGAGAAATAAATATTATATTTAGCATAAATTCGCAATCAAAGACTATATATATTCCATTGTCGAATGTAAAAACAAATGCATTGCCTTGTTCAACCCATTTTTCATGAAGTGTGCGATCCGGTATGTAATTTGTAAAAAAACTTCGTCCGTTTCGCTTAAAATCATTGATGGTATTATTCAGCTGGTTAATTGAGGAGAGTTGCTCTAATTTTAATATTCTCATTGCACGTTGTTATGTAAACCCCTATTCCGATATCTTTAATTTACTAATTCCTTATAGTAAAGTCGGTCAATCTTTCCGTTAGTGTTACGTTTAAGTTCATTTTCTCTGAAGAAAGAAGAAGGTATCATATACTTTGGCAATTGGGTTGACAACGTCTTTCGGAAATCGGGTATAGATATTTCTTCTGAATTTTCATAGAACAAGGTAATCTCTTTTTTATTAAAATTGTACACAATGCATCCGTTTTTAACGAGTTGGAGTATATTGACTATTACATGCTCTACCTCTCCTAATTCTATTCTATAACCTTGATGCTTTATAAGACTGTCCTTTCGCCCTTTAAATACAATCTCATTTCGGCTATTGATTATCGCAATATCACCAGTACGATAAATCCGTTCCGGATAATGATTATTCAAAGGATTCTGTACGAATACCGCAGCTGTTTTTATAGGGTTATTGTAATAGCCTAATGCAAGCGAACTTCCACGAACACATATTTCACCCTCTACATCTGTCGTTGTTACCATTTTGTCTTCATGATCTAAAAGAAGAATGTCAGTATTGCGATATGCATATCCTATTGGAATCGGCTCATTGTCTGATATGTCCCGGTCTACGATATAGAAGATACTGTCAACCGCTGTTTCAATAGGGCCATATAAGTTAGCAAATTTCGTATGGGGCAATGCTTTTCGCCATACATTGAACTGCTTGGTCGGAAAAACTTCTCCTGCAAACCATACAAGTTTCAGACTCGGTAGTGGTTCTTTTTCCAATAGTCCCATATTGGCAATATTTACCATTATTGTTGGAACCCAAAAGATAAAAGTCACGTGTTGTTGCTGCATTATCTTAAGAATTTTTACCGGGAAAGCAGATAGATGAGCCGGAAGAAGTACAATAGTTGCAGAGCGGTACATTAACATGCACAATTCGAGGACATAGATGTCAAATACAAGAGGAGACAACGACCCCATTATTTCATTTTCACCTATGTTGAAAGCTTCATGCGACCTATAGATGAAATCAAGGAAACTCAGGTGATTCAACACCACACCTTTGGGAGTTCCGGTTGAGCCTGAAGTGTTTATAATACAAAATGGGTCCGTATCAATTACAGATGACCATTGCTGCTTTACGGTCTCCTTGTTGATATTTTCTTCCCAATTTACATCATCAATTATCAATATAGGAATTTTTCCCGAGACTTCGTTAATTAACTCAACATTCTTTACGTCGGTTATAATTAAAACAGGCTCAATCAAGTCCACTATATTACTTAATCTCTGACCAGGCGTCTTTACATCTAGATTCATAAATATATTTGCACTTTTCATAATCGCAATATTTGCAATTACAGCTTCTATACATTTGGGAAGAAAGACAGCAACAGGTCGATTGACAGACTCAGCTATGTTATGAATCTTTTGAGAAAGTATATCGGATTTTTTATCAAGATCGTTAAAAGAGATTGTACGAGTTCCATCAACTATTGCAATCTTGTCTCCATTTTTTGTGACAGAGAGGTCAAAAAGTTCAAGTAAATTAATTACCATTTTATTAATATTGTAGAATTATTTTATAACACGACCTACTTAGTCGATTCCATATACTAGGACTCTCTATTGTAGAAGATATCCACCATCAACAGCCAGCGCATGTCCTGTAACCCATGAAGATGCATCAGAAAGAAGATATATAACTCCATTAGCAATATCTTCTGGAGTACCTAATCGCTTTAAAGGATATTGGTCGAACATCAACTCTGTATGATGAGATTCACCTGCAAGTTGATCAGATAACTTTAAGATATTCGTCGGTACAAGACCAGGATTTACGGTATTGACTCTTATTCCTAAGGACGCTAACTCTAATGCAGCGCCTTTCATGAAACCATTAACCGCGCCTTTTGTCGCACAATACGAAGTATCGCCTCGACTACCAACAAATGCTCCTGTTATGGCTGAAATCAGCACAATTGATGCCCCTCGTTTAATCTTTTTCGTTTTTAATAATTTTGACATTAACAACATGGTCGAAATAATATTAACACTAAATATCTCTTCAATATTGTTCTTATCAAAATACTTTATAGGACAAACTTTGGGTATTGCAGCACTATTAACCCAACCATGAATTTCTGGTAAATTTTCAACAATAGAAATGATATCCGACTCACACGACAAATCACCGACAATAATAGAATGTTCTTCCCCATCAAGTATAGATAAAGTTTCCTTTAATCTATCTCGATCCCGTCCATTGAGTATTAGCTTTGCTCCGGCGCGAGCACAACCGACAGCGATACCTCTACCTATACCGGACGATGCACCTGTTACAAATACGGTTTTACCCTCAAGAGAAAATGCACGGTTCATCATCTATCATTTTGAGGAAACAAGATCAAAAAGCTCTTTAATTGTTACACATTTCCGTAAATCAGCCCCTGTAATAGTTTTATCATAATTATCATCTATCATCGAAATGATAGAAAGGGCTGTTAATGAATTCCACTCTTCAAGGCTTTTGAACTCAGTATCCATCGAAAAGTTCTCTATAGGAGTTTCCTCAAATTCTCCTGCAAAATTTTCAATAAAATTATCTATATTCATAATTATAAATTATATGGTTTTATATTTCTATAGTCATTGCATGTCCAAATAGATGTCACTAATAAATCAGGATACATTCGCGAAACAATTTTCTGTAAAGTATCGTCTGTACCTACTTCATAAAAGTTACGAACTCCATTTGAAACCATATTCCGAGTTATATTCGTCCATTGCACTGGACTCGTCATAAGTTTTATTTGATTCTCTTTAATTTTAACGGGGTCTTTATGCGGTAAGGCATCAACATCCTGATATATTGGAATATTTGGTGTTTTAAAACTTAGTTTCATTATTTCTTTTTCAAGAATTTCACCCTCCTCTTTAGAATTAGGAGAATGTCCAACTCCTTTCATAGGAAGAAGTACAGCTCTTTTAGCTCCCATATCTTTAAAAATCTTGCATGCTTTTTTTATAGAGGTTCTGTCACCAGTTATAACCAATTGCCCCGGTCCATTATAATTTGCTATATAAAGGCTATTCCCATCCTCATTCCCAACAGTTTGCAGAACCGAAAGAACTTTATCATCAGGGATACCTATAATAGCCCCCATTGCACTCGGATGCTTTTGAAATGCTTCATGGAAAATTTGTCCTCTTCTCCATACAAACTTAAGTGTTTCCTCAAAATCAAGAGTCCCAGAAACAACAAGTGCGGCATATTCGCCCAAAGAATGACCGGCCACACAATCAGGTTTAAAATCTGATTGTCCCAACGCAGCAGCAACTTCATAGATAAATATGGCCGGCTGCGTATATCTTGTATCCATTAATACGTCTTCGGATGCGTTAAATATAAAATCAGAGAATCTTTCACCTAAAATATTATCCGCATCTTCATATATTTTCCTAGCAATATGAGAGTTGAGATATAACGACTTCCCCATACCTTCTTTTTGACTTCCTTGTCCTGAAAAAATAAAAGCATTATCCATGTCGTAAATTTCTTAGTCTTTTAATAATCTTTCTCATCTCATAATCTCCATTTTCTTTATGTATATAATATTCATCTCTAAGGATTGCATTATACAAGAGATCATAAAATCTTCCATTTTTAAATATCGCCTGTCTAAGTACTCCTTCCTTTGCCATAAACATCAAATCTCCTATTATGTTACTCATAGGATGTCCTACCAACGAAACCCCATAGAGACGATTCAGTTTAAGTGTTTCAAACGCATATTCAAACATAAAGCGAACAGTCTCAATCCAAGTAAAACCATCATTGTAATCCCTATCTCCGATAACAATGCTATGAGTTGAAGCACTTTTATTCACTTTATTAATATTTGCCAAACTTGCCTATTATATCCTCAGATTCATCATCCTTACAAATTGCCCAAAAAATGTAATCGTCATGATGTCCTTTACATCCTTCAACCCATTGGATTGCTTCAGATTTTGATATGGGCTTAAATTCTCCAACTATTAACCGAGAAAGATTTTCGTCATTTTTACAGTGATAAACAAAATCTATATCCCTATTTTCAAACTCTCTAAATTTTATGGACATCTAATTATTTATTATTTTTAATATACGTTCTATGTCATCTTCGCCATAACGCTGATCAATCGGTAGCGGTATTAAGTAATCTGCAAATCCATGTTCAACGGAGTCTGCAACTGTCCAGGAAAAAACATTTGGCCAATAAGTTGCTACAAAAATCTTATTAGCAATCAATTTTTTTCTAATATCAATATTTTGCACAAAGAAAGGATAAATCATTGGTACTTTTTCATCTTTCAATGTTTCCAAATTCAATCTATTTCTTTTCCCCAAAAAAGAATGCAAATAGTTGAAATTCCCTCTTCTCTGTTCCACGACAATTTTATAATCCACACCCATTAAAATCGATTCCGTCAATTGGGACATCTTTTTAATAGGTTGATTATTCAATGCGTCATCATTCCGCCTAAAAGCCTCATATCCTCTTTCGGCCCCTTCATCAATCCGCCTTAATAAATGTTCACAACGTTGACAGGAGACATCCTGTTCTAACTCTACATTTAAAAACTTGTCTGTATAAAGATAAGCTCCATCCGGTACACCCAAAAACTTTCTTGCCGAATAAAAAGTATCAATACCCTCTATCGGAGAAGCAAAAAAAGCTTGTGCATTATCTACGATTAATTGTTTTCCATAACGCTTTGCCAATCTCTTTACACACGCTTGTTTTAATCCCCAATAATTCGTATATAAAAATGCCTCATCAGTAGCCAAAGAGTACGAAGTCAATGGTTCGAAATCCTCGTTAATATGATAAAACTCCCATTTTACCCCACATTTCCGTAAAGGTTCCAACATCACTTCACACGTGTAATAAGGAATATAAACTTTTTTATATCCTTTGGCCCGCAAAATATACTCAAAGCAATTCCGTCCCGTATTTAAATGCAAAGCATCAGGATGATAATGTCCACCCTTATGCAATTCTAATTCAAAATAGCCACCTATTTCTTTCATTTAAGCACAATTTGATACTTGTCTTTTCCCCTCTTTATAAATTCCTGTAATTCATCATCCGTATCAAACCTCACCACCAACGTCCCTATCGCGTCATTCGCCCCCCTGAAAGCAGAAACGGAATCCCCTTTTTCTACCCACAAATCAACTTCTTTCACATGCTTATTTCGGAACTCATCATCCATTTCCAATCCGTTGAAACATCCATCCTTATCTGCATGCAGTACCACCTCCGCCCAGTATCCTTGATAAGGTTTCTGTTCCACACCGACAACCTCTTCACCTACCGCAGCCCTCACCGCATTGGTAATCAAATCTACCCCTGTCGCATAACGTAACATTTCCGCCAAACGGTTGCCTCCTCCACGTGGTGAAACCTCCATAATGTAAGTTTTCCCATTCTTCCCTATACGAGTTTCCACATTATAAATCGATGTCCGCATCCCTAACAAATACAACAACCGCTGCAACTCGAAAGTTAACTCCGCCTCCTGTTCTTTCGTCATAGTCGAGGGCCAACTAAATGCAGAAGGTGTGTAAGGATTTGCCGCCTTTTCATCGAAGCGTTGCGCCGAAAAAGAAACAAACTTCAACTCCCCATCTACGGAAAAACAGTCCGTATCCGATGAACAACCTTCCTTTTCTATAAACTCCTCCACAATCACCCTTTCCGAAATAGAATGCTTCAAAGCATACTTTACCGCATCCTCCAGATCCTCCGCCCTGTCCACTCTTGTCACACCTTTACTCCCTGCGGAATCTGTCGGTTTTACAATTAAAGGATAAGTAAACTCACCGGATTTTAACAAAGTATCCCCCACAGAAGAGAAACCAAATGCCCAAGGCACATTAAAACCATACTCCGACAAAAAACGACGGAACCGGTCTTTATTCTGCAATATCTTCACTGACTCATAAGGATTCCCCGGCAATCCCATCCGATCCTGTACATAAGCCGCCGTCTCTCCTCCAGGGTCTCCCGCAAACGACATAACAGCCTCTTTGTCTATAATACTCACATTATGATACTCACCCGAATACTTATGCGCAATGTTACCGGGAATATAATCACACGTTATCACATAATACCCCAATTTATGGGCAGCCTCTATCACCGGGAGTAAATAACGTAGTCCTCCCAACAACAATAATTTTTTCTGTTTCATCCCACCCATCATTTTACTATACAATCCAACACTCTTTCCGCCTCTTCCCGCTCCAAACCGCTATACATCGGCAAACAAATCACGCTGTCCGCCACCTTGTGCGCTACAGGCAGATTCTCCGGCCTCGCGGATTCCAGACCGCGGTAAGTCGAGAACTCACTGATCAACGGGTAAAAATAGCGCCGCCCCAAGACATTCCTTTCCTTCATCCGCGTATACAATTCATCCCGCGTCATCCCATACCGTTCTGCATTCACGAAAATCGGAAAATAAGAGTAATTATGCCGCACACCCGGCATATCCTCCATTACCCGGATACCCGGCACATCTTTCAATTCCTCCCGATACCTCACCGCCACCTGTCTCCGTGCTTCAATGGCCGCATCCACCTGTTTCAAATTCAGCAGTCCGTACGCAGCCCGCACCTCGTCCATCTTCCCGTTGATACCCGGAGCAATCACGGTCGTTTCTCCTGCAAAACCGAAATTCTTCAAATAATCTATTCGTTGTTTTGTCTGCCCGTCATGACACACCAATGCTCCCCCTTCCACCGTGTTGTACACCTTCGTCGCATGAAAACTCAACGTCGACATATCACCGGCTTCCAATACGGAGTTTCCATTTACTTCCACACCAAACGCATGAGCTGCATCATAAATCACCTTCAAACCATATTTGTCTGCAATCTCTTGTATCCGAACAGTATCACAAGGTTTTCCATATACATGAACAGGCATTATTGCCGTCGTTTTCGGCGTAATCGCCGCCTCAATTTTCTCCGGATCGATATTGCACGTCTCCGGCTCTATATCCACAAATACCGGTTTAATCCCATTCCACCACAGCGAATGTGTTGTTGCCACAAAACTGTAAGGTGTCGTTATCACTTCCCCGGTAATCCGCAACGCCTGCAATGCCGTAATCAAAGGCAATGTCCCGTTGGTGAACAAACTGATATAAGGCACTTTCAAATATTCAGCCAAAGCCTTTTCCAACAGCTGATGGTAATGCCCGTTATTCGTCAACCATTTCCTCTCCCAAATGTCACGCAAGCAGGGTATCAATTCGTCCAAAGGCGGTAACAAAGGACTTGTTACCGTGATTTGCTTTTCATTATCCATGATAGATTATTTCCTTTTTATCAGTAAAAGAAATTCTTTAAGGTCCTGGGATTTTGTCGCATAAGAAACAAGAAGATAGTAAATTATCCCTGTAATAATACCAATTAAAAGCTGTAGCAATTGATCGGCAAACAAACAAGTAGTCAGATAAACGACAATCGCCATCGTCAAAGAATAGAATAATGCCGGACTTAAATCCCGTAATTGCTTAAATAAACCGACGTGTATCAGTTTCCCCGTATAATAGGTATTTATCACTAAGCTAAATAAAGAAGCGATAATGGTTCCCCAACACATTGCCACCAATCCCAAAGGAATGGTAACACCTAACACAACTATTCCCATTATTTTTTTATAAATCTCCAATTTCAGAAATAGGTCTGAACGTCCTTTCACTTGTAACAAATTCAGATTAATGGCATGAACGGGATACCACATATAAGAGAAACACAGAATTTGTAGCAATAAAGCTGTAAAGGTCCACTTTTCCGTCAATAAGCAATTAATGAATGGATATGCAACAGCTGCTAATCCTGTCATTAACGGAAAAATCATGTACGCAGACAATCTTAAAAATTTTCGGTAAGCGTGTGCCAAACGTTCATCATCATCCTGAATTTCACTTAATACAGGGAAAGTTACGCGTTGAATAATTCCGGTTAAATTAGAGGATGGGAATTGTGCAAACTGATCTGCCCGGGTAAAATAACCCAAATCAGTGGAAGCAAATTTTTTACCGATAACGATAGTATAAATATTCCGGTAAATTGTATCTAATAATCCGGAAGCCAATAGTTTGGAACCAAAAGTGAATAGTTTTTTGAAAGATTCAAAAGAAAAAACTTTCAAAGGAATCCACTTTGAAAAAATCCATAATAAAACTGTATTCACGAAAGCATTTAAAACAGTCTGAACAGCAAGTGACCATACTCCGAAACCGGTATATGCCATGACTATGCCGACGATGCCTGATATTATCGCAGCACTAAAAGAAGCCTTTGCCTGAGTCTTAAAATCTATTTTTATAGACAATATAGCCCGTTGAACGACAGCTAAAGAATTTATAAACAGATTCAAGGCTAATACACGTGTTAATCCTGTCAGTTCGGGCGTGTTATAAAATCTCGCTATTAAAGGAGAGGAAAAAAACAGAATAAAGTAAAGGACAATTCCTACAGCTATATTAAAATAAAATACAGTAGAATAATCAATTTCTGATCTATCTTTTTTCTGAATTAAAGCATTGGAGAAACCACTGTCTATCAACGTTTGTGCTATGGCGATAAATATGGCGAGCATTCCGATCATCCCATAATCAGAAGGCAAAAGTATTCTGGCCATTATGACCATAATGACAAACTGAATACCTTGAACCGAAAAGCGTTCAACACAACTCCAAAGGACTCCTGAAAGCGTTTTTTGTTTTAGCGATGACAATACAATCAAATAATTAATAAAACATATTAATCTAATTAAATCAGAATTTAATTGGACTTTTAACAATTCGGATAACATTTATATTTTTGTGAAAAGTTTTTTATTATTGGGAGGAAATGACGATTATTAACAAAGAGTTCCAGGGAAGGATCATCGGTTACGCCAGGGTGAGTACGCGTGACCAGAATCTGGATATGCAATTGGATGTGTTACAGCGTCAGGATTGCGTACAAATATTTTGCGAGAAAATTTCCGGGGTAAAAAAACGTCCGGAACTGGAACATTGCCTTTCACTATTACGTGAAGGCGATGTATTAGTTGTTTATAAATTAGATCGTTTGGCCCGTAGCCTGTCTGAAATTGTCCGGATATGTTCGGAGCTGGAAAGTAAAAACATACGGATTCGTTCGGTCAAGGATAATATCGATACGACCGATTATATGGGAAAATTTACGATGCATATTTTTGCGGCTCTGGCAGAATTCGAACGGAATGTGATTATGGAAAGGACTCGTGAAGGACGGGAAGCAGCCCGGAAAAGAGGAAAAAAATTCGGAAGACCTCAGGGCTTGAATCCGGAAACCCAGCAAAAAGTAAAAAAAGCAGCTCTCTTGTATCAAAAAGGATTTGCTGTAAAACAAATATGCCAACAAATTGAAATTAAGAGTAAAAGCACACTTTATAAGTACCTTCAACTGGAAAATATTCCCCTGAGATCTTTCTCTAAAAACTGAAAAGGCATTTTTTTCCTTTGTAGTGGAAAAATAAAAGGCTATTTTTGTGGCTGAAAATAAGACGGTTCTTCAGTAGAAATATGACACTGAGGACCGCGGAGCGTTCCTAATCGGTTCCTTTTCTAAAAGATAATCATATAGAAATCAAGTAGTAAACTATATTTACCCTGAGTTTAGTTTAAATAAATTCAGTGAAATAATTTGCCTTAAAAGGTCCAATTAAATTCTGATTTAATTGGACCTTTTTTATTATATAGTTATAACTATCGGGGGAATGCTAACCACATAGGACAAAGCAGGATATGTGTATAGATAAATCCAGATTAAATCCAGTACAAATCCTATTTATTACCAGATTAATAACTAAATAAATAAGCTTTAATCCAGTTTTTATTTGGATTTTAATCATTTTTTAGTTAATTTTACAGAAGCTAACACACAAAGGGATCTCCGGGGAATCGCTGTTATCGGGAAATTGATTCATTTTCAAACTAAAAAAACAGGCTATGGGTACTGCAAGATCTAACTTATTAAATCAGCTGAAAGGAAGTTTCGGAAATGTTATCCTTTATGAAGTAAACGGACAGCTGAGAATAAGGAGCAAAACGGGACGGTATAGAAAATCGAAAAGTAGTAAGCAAAAAGCACAGAAAAACAGGTTTAAAGGGGCGGCTTCATTTTATCATAAACTGGAAATGCCGATGTATATGACCTGGAGCGATGCTACGCATGGACAAAACATAAGCGGATATAACCTTTTTATAAAAGAGAATATCCATAGCTTTACGGAGACAGGAGAAATTACCGAATTTTCAGGTCTGAAGATATGTTACGGGCCGCTTTATATCCCGGATTATTTCGGAATGCAATATACCACTCCGGATCTTATTCGCCTGGAATGGAATCCCGGGTATAAAAATCAGGGTTTCGACGACGACTTATTACAAATAGCCATTTACGATAAAACCAGGGTAGACGACGGTGAGATATATTGGCTGGAAGGTTTTGAAACCATACGGGCTACAGGAGCATATACCTTTACTCTCCCGGCCGAAAGAGGTAAAGAGATCCATTTATTTGCTTTTTTCAAAAATAAATACCGGAACATTTTTTCGGAAAGTCGTTTTCTGGGAACAGTGGCAAAAGAAACATAAGTCTCCCCTGGCGGAAGAAATGAACGAATTCGTTTCGTTCTGCACCCGGTTTGCATTATCATTCGATAAAATAAGCTACATCTCAGCAAAGTTCAAGTAAACTTGGCTTTGCTTTCGGTTTACATTATCTTTGTAGCAGAATCAAGTCGTGCGGAATTATGAAAATGTGTATTGCAGAGAAACCAAGTGTTGCCAAAGAAATCGCGAATATTCTGGGAGCTACGACCCGGCGGAACGGATATCTGGAAGGGAATGGATATTGTGTTACCTGGACATTCGGACACTTATGTACCCTGCAAGAACCGGGAGAATATACGGAGAAATGGCAAAAATGGAATTTAGGGGTATTGCCGATGATCCCCTCGAAATTCAGGATCCGTCTGATCGAAGATGAGGGAATAAAAAAACAATTTGCCGTTATCGAGGAGCTGGTCTCGAAAGCTGAAATGGTGATCAATTGCGGGGATGCCGGCCAGGAAGGAGAACTGATTCAACGCTGGGTATTGACCAAAGCCAAATGCGGGGTACCTATCAAACGCCTTTGGATTTCTTCGCTGACAGAAGAAGCCATCCGGGAAGGATTCGAAAAACTCATGGAATCGCAAGATTTCGATACTCTCTATGCGGCCGGTTCTGCACGGGCTATCGGCGACTGGCTGTTAGGGATGAATGCCACGCGGGCTTATACGTTGAAATACGGGACAGGAAAAAACGTACTCTCGATCGGACGAGTGCAGACCCCTACCCTGGCCCTGGTCGTCGAACGACAAAAAGCGATCGAGAACTTTAAACCGGAAACTTATTGGGAAATACGGACGAATTACCGGGAAGGACTTTTCTCCTGTTTGCGCGGACGGTTCAATAAAAAAGAGGAAGCCGAAGCCCTCCTGGAAAAAATCACTCCACTCGAACTGGAAATTCTCAGTATCGAGCGGAAAAAGGCCATGGAACATCCGCCGAAACTGTTCGACCTGACTCTATTGCAGGTGGAATGTAACCGAAAATTCGCCTATACAGCCGAAAATACCTTAAAAATCATACAGTCGCTTTACGAGAAAAAGCTGACCACCTATCCCCGTGTGGATACCAACTTTTTACCGAACGACCAATATGCCAAAGTTCCCAAAATACTTCAGGGCCTGAAACCTTATGAGGCTTTAACACAGCCGATCTTATCAGGAGGAAAAATACGGAAGTCAGCCAAAGTCTTCAATGACAAAAAAATTACGGATCACCATGCCATCATTCCTACCGGTGTATTCAGTTACGATATGTCTCCCGAGGAAAAGCGGGTATATGATCTGGTAGCCCGCCGGGTGGGATTCGGCAATAATACAGACAAACAAAACGAAGAAAACGTATTACCGGTTTACGAAAAAGGAGAACACGGTCCTCACACCCCCGAAATCCAGGAAAAACAAACTCAGCCCCCTAAATACTATACGGAAGCCGATTTATTGAGGGCCATGGAAACTGCCGGGAAACAAGTGGAAGACGAAGAACTGCGGGATCTGATGAAAGAAAACGGAATCGGACGCCCTTCTACCCGCGCAAATATCATCGAAACGTTGTTTAAACGGCAATACATCCGCAAAGACAAAAAACGGATTTTAGCAACAACGACAGGCATAGAGCTTATCGACACCATTCAGAACGACCTTCTGAAATCCGCAGAACTGACGGGACAATGGGAAAAGAAGTTGCGTATGATCGAAGACGGTACCTATCAGGTGGCCGACTTCATGGAAGAATTGAAGGCGATGGTAAACGAAATCGTCCATTTTGTACGTTATTCTTCAGCGAAAACGATCACTGTAGAAACACCGGAGGAAAAAGACGGGGAAGACAAGAAAACTAAAAAAGAAAGGGAGAAGGGAAAAGGGAAAAAGGAGAACGGAGAAAAAATTGCAGTTGTATTGAAATGCCCCAAATGCGGACAAGGAGAAATTGTGAAGGGAAAAACCGCCTGGGGATGTACCCTATACCGGAAATCCTGTGATTTTCTGATTCCGATGGAAATACAAGGCAAGAAACTCACCCAAAAACAAGTAGATACATTAATACAAAAAGGCCAAACCGGCAAAATATCCGGTTTCAAGGATCCGGAAGGCAACTCGTTTAATGGGATGGTCCGCCTGGATGAAAATAAAAACATTATAGTCGACAAGATATAATATTACAAAAAACGTATACACACTTTTTATAACAACAACTTATTATTAACTTTCCGGGGTTGGATGTATACCTTATAATATTTCAGGACTATGAAAAAAAAATGGGGAATTATAGATTATTTAGTCATCGCTACAATAATAATCATTCTATTAGCTACCTCTTGGACAGAAAAAGGAAAATGGATTCTTTCATCTGTATTGATCATTTCATTGACATCAACATTTTTGACAAATAAAACAATCAAAATAATAATCGCTATCCTCCTTTTAATAACACTTATTATTACTCTTTATTTCAATCTTATTTAAAATAGGGAAGATGGTAAATGAAACAGAATAAAAAACTTTGCTTCATAAATTTAAGTTTTTAGGTTAATCGATACGAATTTAAACATAATTATCAATAATAAAAATATTTATCGATATTCATTAAGAAAAAGATACAAACAAATATACAGTTTTAGATAAAGTTTATGTTATCCGAAAAGATTAAATAAATATATTCCCAAAACAGAAATCCCCTAATGGCCCGCTTTCGGATCGGTATATTGAATAAAAAACAGAGAAAACGGTCTATATCTAAAAACTACCGTATAAAAAGAAAAATAAGATACCCGCCTTTAGAACAGGAAACGGGCTATTAATGAAAGAAAGGCCCACTCTGCCGTAAACAGACCGACAACTGATCTATCAGTACATTCTTTGAACACGCTGATCAGCTTTAATAAATAGCTTAAAATCCGGAACCGAAAGTCCCGCCAATCAGCCCTATACCCATGTATATCCCTACATGGGACACTAATCCCAACAAGTCGAAAATTCGACTTGTCGGAATCCCTTTTTATTGTTGTTTCAAATACCCTTTTTCCTGTGCTTTCTGCATCAGTTCCTGCATCGTCTGCATCCCGATCTGTTGGGCGATAGGTAATATTTCGGCTGTCGCTTTGGGATTCATTTCAGACAATTTCTTTCCTACCGGAGTTTCATAAAACTTGATGATCTCTTTCAGATCATCCAGCGTAAGGTATTTTTTATACACCGGGATCACCGCCTTGATCATCTTGTCATACATCCCATTCATAGAAGCATCCAGCTCTTTCCAAAATTCATCGGGAGCCTGAGGCAACTGCTGCTTTAACATAGCTGTCATCTGAGGGAAGATTTGTTTCATGGCATCCATGGTATGAGTCATTTCCAACATCTTGGCAACTTGCTTCTCATACTCCTGATTATCCTGTGCCTGTACACCGAGTGCCACACACCACAATACGGCTAAACTTACCAGAATCTTTTTCATATTATTAAAATTAAATCTATCGGTTCCGACAGAATAAGCCCATCCGATCCTGAAAATTTATGGACTTTTCCGACCGGTCTAAGGTAAGGAAATTTTTATCGTCTGCAAACTAAAATGAAAATTGCAGCCGGGCCTGAAGCAGGCCGAAATCATCACCTCCCTTGGGCGAACTATTTCCGACCATCATATGGGTATAATTGATTTTTGCCGCTACATATTTATTGATAAAATAATTCATTCCCAAAGAAATATCCGTCAGTCTCCCTCCCCGGATACCGGCATCATTCAGGTCGATCATATTATAGCGGCATAACACTTCAAGGCTTTTGGGAGCAGGATTGACGATCATACCGGTAGCAGCATTATAATTATGCTTTGCTCCCAGAATCATGTATCCGATCTGACCGTACCATCCTTTGCCATTGTAATTACCGGCCTGAAAACGATTCAGGTGTGCCAGAAAATATTGCCCCTGGAAATACCATTTATTGTAGAGTAAAATCATTTCGAGGTCGAGCTTCCATTGATTAATCACCTGATCCACTTTTGCCTCTACATACGAATTATCGTCTTTCGTCAATAAATCGGTCGGTATGCCGGCATTGAAAGTGATCGTTTCCTGTCCGCTACTGAACCGGGGTGCGACAGAAAGATGGACAAGTTTCTTATCTTTCAACAGAGGCCGGCCGATCAGTTTCGCCGCCAGGGAATAGCCCTGATCCAGCGACTTGGACTTCTGTACATCTCCGTCGCTGTATATACCTCCCATAAAATTAAACCATTGGTGATTATAGCTGTAGCCCACCCCCAATTTCCGGGAATTTCCCAACGCTTTATCCGAAGCAGCATTGGTCATAAAACGAAAATTCGTCGTTCCTACCCGGGAATTTCCGAAAGGCTCATATTGATAACCGACCCGGACAGCCTGTTCATCGAATTTGTAAGTCAGGAAAATATCCTTCATACTGATCTTACTGTCTCCATACCCCAATTCTATTTTAGCTTCCCAGTGCTCCAGAAAACGAATCTGGGTCCCTAAACGGATATCGTTCACCTGAAAACTACTACCTAAATCGGTGGTATCGTTAAAAAAATACCCTCCGTCAAAAAATACACGGCCTATCAACCGCCATTCGAAACCATTCGCCCCCCCTTTTACAAACTCCTGAGCAGAAAGTGAAATAAAAAACGAGGAAAGAAAAATACAGGAAAAAAGCAGAAAAAACCGAAGACCTAAATGTGTGAGCAATCTTTTCATAATCGATGTTATTAAGAGTGTAAAATTATAAAATGAAATATTAACAAACAAATTCCAGATAAAAAGAGTAAATCCCTATCTTTGTCCATCATTTAATCTATCATTTCAGTTACAAGAGTTTCAGGTTGTTTTTACCCTCTTTACCGGCTTTGTAACTACAGCGGACAGCATCGATGATTCACGGATAATTATCGGTCGTATACGTTAAAACAGACAAAAAGTAAGCAAAATATGAACAAAGAAATCATCGACAAAACTATTGCAGCTTTACGCCACAACCATTTCGAAGCATTTTTTGCCCATAATACAGCCGAAGCCAGTGCGATATTTTTCCGGGATATCTTCCCGGGACTACAGGTGGAGACTGTTTCCTGGGGCGATTCCGAAACGATGAAGGCTACGGGCGTTTTGAATGAATTGCAAAAAAATCCGGAACTCTCGGTCATCGATAGTTTCGCTCCGGGTATGAGCCGGAAACAAAAGATCTATTGGAGACGCCAGGCTCTGTTAACCGACCTGTTTCTAACGGGGAGCAACGCCCTCACACAAAAAGGTCAATTGGTCAATCTGGATATGATCGGTAACCGGGTCGGCGGTATCACTTTCGGGCCTAAACATGTGGTATTGTTCATCGGTATCAATAAAATCACCGCAAACCTGGAGGAAGCCATGCACCGGGTCAGGACCATTGCAGCCCCCCGAAATGCAATACGCCATGAAGGCTTCCGTACCCCATGCCACAAGACCGGTGTATGTATGGATTGTAATAGCCCCGACCGGATTTGTAACGTCTGGACAATTACAGAAAAGAGTTATCCGGCAGGCAGAATCAAAGTCATTTTGATCGGAGAGGAACTGGGGCTTTAAACGAAACAAAATCAGGGATTAAAAGAAAAAGAAAGTGATTCGAGGATTACGGGAGATCTTACCGGATAACGGTAAGGCTTTTTCATCTATTCTGATATCGTTGAAGACGCGTAATTTCCGGTTGTATTTCACGGGGATGTGTGTGTCGCTGACCGGGACCTGGATGCAACAGATTGCGATGAGCTGGTTGGTATACCGCCTGACCGGTTCGGTATTTTTGCTGGCAACGGTAACTTTTATGGCCCAAATTCCGATTTTATTGGTCACCCCCCTCATGAGTGTTTTTGTCGATCGTTTCGACCGGCAAAAAATACTGATCCTGACCCAATCTTTATCTATGGTACAAGCCCTTTCGATGGCAGCACTGACCTTGAGCGGCGTGATCGAAGTATGGCATATCCTGATTTTAAGCCTGCTGATCGGTTGCATCAACGCCCTGGACAATCCCACCCGTCAAGCCTTCTATCCGAGTTTGGTAGCCAAAGAACATCTCAGCAATGCCATCGCGCTCAATTCGGCTGTGATCAATGGTTCCCGGCTCATCGGCCCGGCAGTCGGAGGAGTACTGATCGGAATCTTCGGTGAAGGGCTCTGCTTTCTATTGAACGGAATCAGTTACCTGGGAGTCATCATCGCCCTCTTCCTGATACGCCTGTCTCCTTTTACCGTTCAGCACCGCCGGCAGAATGTGCTCACAGATATACAAGAAGGTTTCTCCTATGTGTCCGGTAACATTCCCATACGGGCCCTGTTGTTGTTAATGAGTGCCGTTAGTTTCTTCGGCTTGCCGCTCATGACTTTTATTCCGGCTTATGTCAAGGATATTCTTCAGGGAGATAGCGAAATGCTGGGATTTTTACTATCCTGCATCGGAGTGGGCTCTTTTCTGGCCGCCCTTTACCTCGCAGCCCGCAAAAGCGTAGTCGGCCTGGGTAAGGTAGTCACGATATCGGCCTTCCTGCTGGGGATCAGCCTAATGATTCTATCGTATATCGATACTTATTGGATTGCAGCATTCATTTGCCTGCCAGCAGGATTTGCCATCATCAGTACGGTAGCCTCTATCAACACCCTGTTACAAACGTTATCCGATGAAGATAAAAGAGGACGTGTCATGGGATATCTGGCAATGACTTTCACCGGAATAGCTCCGGTGGGGAGTATGTTTCTGGGCAGTCTGGAAAAGCAAACCGGTTTACCGGCTATCATCCTGATTTCAGGTGTTTCCTGTGCTCTCGGAGGAATTATTTTCGAATACTACCGCCCATTGGTACGGAAACATGCCCGGCAAGTCTATATCCGGAAAGGGATTATCCAGGAAATTGCAACGGGGATCGATGCTGCAGAAGAGCAGATTTAAACAAGTCCCCTTTCCTTCATTTCCAGATAGCCATCGATCACCGTAGCGGTCAGTTTTTCGGGTTCGGTCAGAATGGTATAAATACCGGCATTTCTCAGCTCGTGGGCGATACGCCTTTTCTCTGTAATAAAACTTCCGGCTAAAGCTTTGAAATAGATATCCCGGATGCTCAAGGCCGGTTCGGTCACCACCCGGTTGATCTCTGTGTTTTCAAATAAAACGATCAGCAGCAAATGGTTATCCGTCAACCTTTTCAAGGCCGGCAAACGGCGCTTCATCCCGTCGACGGTATCGAAATTTGTAAAAAGGATCAGCAGACTCCGGTTATGGATCTGCCGGGAAGCCGTGACGCACAATTGCTCGAAATCCGACTCCAGATAATAAGTCTGCTGACTATAAAGCGCCTCGCTGATGCTATTCAGCTGCAACCGGCGGTTATCTGCTTTTATCAACGCTCCGGCTTTATCAGAGAAAGTCAGTAATCCGGCTTTATCTCCTTTTTTCAGAATGATATTCGCCAAGGCCAGAGTGGCATTGATCGCATAATCCAAAGTCGTCATTCCCCGAAAAGGAGCTTGCATGGTCCGTCCTTTATCGATCACGCAATACACGGATTGTGAACGTTCTTCGGTATAGGAGTTGACCATAAGCCGGTTGCATTTGGCGGTCGCTTTCCAATTTACGGTACGGGGATCATCACCCTGGATATAAGGCTTTATCTGGTCGAAAGCAGTGGAAATACCGGCCACCCGTATCCGTTTTATCCCGTTACCGGACTGCCGGCCTGTAAATGCCAGTAATTCGTATTTCCGCATAGAGACAAAGGAAGGATAAACCGCCACTTCCTTTTCTTTTCCGAAGGAATAGCGGCGTTCGACCAGCGACAAACGGGAGGTCACGAATACCCTGATCTGCCCGAACCGGTAAGCC
>OGES01000796.1_pt1 | contig 28714 bp, 25 predicted proteins | sample 1570711 | NCBI WGS metagenome assembly OGES01 (sample SAMEA2582133, study PRJEB24529) | metagenome | biome: Human gut stool | place: China | collected 2011 | reverse complement strand
AGTTACGACGTGCCAATTCTTTACCTGTGCCTGTAAGTGAGAAACCAAGGCGACGTGATTGTTTCCATGATGGACCTGTATAACGTGACATTAATAATGTCCTCCTATAAAAAATATTTTTAGGAAATAACGTTTTAGATAAACCTGATTCGTTCAGAAAGACTTCGCCCAAACAGCAAAGGTTACTTTTCTAGCCGACTTCCTGTTGACGAGCTTCATTTTATCCTGCTATTACTTCTCATACTTTAACATTTTACCACGAAAAAAAGCCCAAGTAAAGGCTTTTTCTTATTTATTTTCGATTTCAGCTTGTTCCTCAGGACTCAAATAACGAATGAGAGTCTTCTCAGTCAAAATATCTGAATAAGTGTAAGATTCAACATAACTATTATTAATAGCTCCTGCTTGAGAACTGAAGTCTTGATATTCAACAATAAACAATGATGGGTAAACCTCTGTCAATCTACCAATTTTATTCTTTTCACGTTTACGTCCATTCTCTAGAGTCAATTCTACCAACTGACCTTCATGAGCTTTAATAGCTTCCTTAATATTTTTCATTTTAGCAACATCTGCAAATGCATCACTCATATATATATCTCCTTAAATCTGAAAGTTACGATTCCTCAAACTGAGCAATCGATGAAAATTTATTGTATTCTTTTTGGAATAGTAACTTGACTGTTCCACGCGCACCAGCACGGTTTTTTTCTAGGATAACTTCGATTGTATTATCTTCAATCGCATTCTCTGGTTCTTCACCCTCTTTTCGGTAGTAATCATCACGATATAAGAAGGCTACAATATCGGCATCCTGCTCGATAGATCCTGACTCACGAATATCAGACAAGACTGGACGTTTATCCTGACGTTGTTCAACCCCACGAGATAACTGACTCAAGGCAATTACAGGAACTTTGAGCTCCTTGGCTAAGATTTTTAACTGTCTTGAAATATCTGAGACCTCTTGTTGGCGATTTTCTGGTCGCGTCCCTGTAATCAACTGTAAATAGTCAATCACAATGAGACCGAGACCACCTTCTACTTCTTGTGACAATTTACGGGACCGTGCACGAATCTCAGTAATCTTTATACCAGGGGTATCATCTATGTAAATAGGTGCCTCAGCCAGTGCCCCTTGAGCAATCATAACATTATTCCAATCTTGCTCTGTCAATTGACCTGTACGTAAAGCATGGGAATCAATCATCCCTTCAGCTGCCAACATACGATCAACCAAGCTTTCTGCACCCATTTCTAGTGAAAAGACTGCAACAGCTTTATTTTGCTTGGTGCCAACATTCTGAGCAATGTTCAACACAAAGGCTGTTTTACCAACTGCGGGACGAGCTGCTAAAATAATTAATTGATCAGGGTGTAAACCTGTTGTAATCTTGTCAAGGTCACGGAAACCTGTCGGTAATCCAGTAACATCTGATGTTTGCTGTGAACGCATCTCCAAAGTATTAAAATTGACATCAAGAACTTCAGATATTTTGCGGAAACCACTACGATTGCTATGCTCTGAAACATCAACTAAGGCTTTCTCAGCATTTGCAATAATTTCATCAGATTCAGTTGTCCCCTCATATGCTAGGTTGACAGTCTCTGTCAACCTATTTATAATACGGCGAAGCATGGCTTTCTCAGCCACAATCTTAGCATAGTACTCAGCATTTGCGGATGTTGGAACACTATTGACCAAATCTACAAGATAAGAAATACCCCCTATGTTTTGGAGGTCATCTTGGTCATCTAGAATAGTACGTACTGTCGTGGCATCAATGGCATCATTTCGATCCGACAGCGTTACCATTGCTTTAAAAATGACACGATGGGAATACTTGTAAAAGTCATCTGCTTCGATAAACTCTCGAACTGTAATTAACTTTTCCGGGTTAATGAAAATAGCCCCCAAAACAGACTGTTCCGCTACTAAATCATGAGGTTGCACTCGTAATTCTTGAGCCTCTGACACAATTATTCCCTCCTTTACAAGATTTACTTATAGTGTCAATGAATTACTCAGCACTATTTTTGATGTTAATCTTAATTCGTGCATTCACTTCTTTATGAAGCTTTACAGGAACCTCTATCAAACCAATCGCTCGAATAGGATGTTCAAGTTCAATATGACGTTTATCAATCTTGATTCCAAACTGTTTCTGAAGTCCTTCCGCAATCTTTTTAGCTGTAATTGAACCAAATGTACGACCATCTGGTCCAACCTTCTCAGTAAATTGAAGACGATTTTCTTCTTTCTCAAGCTGTTCTTTAACACGTCTTGCTTCAGCTAACAACTCTGCAGCATGCTTTTCTTCTGATTTTTGTTTTCCTTTCAACTCCCCGATAGCTTGGTTTGTTGCTTCTTTAGCAAGATTCTTTTTAATCAAGAAGTTTTGAGCATAACCTGATGGTACTTCTTTAATTTCACCTTTTTTTCCTTTACCCTTAACGTCTTGTAAGAAAATAACTTTCATTTTAATCCCCCTTGAGAGCCAACTCTCCCATAATAGTTTCAATTAATTTATTTTGCGCTTGAGCAACACTACAGTCTCGTAACTGGCAGGCAGCTAGGTTGAAATGTCCTCCTCCACCTAATTTTTCCATAATGCGTTGTACATTAATCTCATTATGGCTTCGAGAAGATATGTTTACAGTAGAATTACTTGTTCGAGCAACAACAAAGGTTGCTTCGATTCCAGCCATTGCAAGCATAGTATCTGCTGCCTTAGAAATCACAACATTATTATAACACTTATAGTTATCTCCTGTAGCAACGATTATATCATCAGTAATTCGTTCGCCTGCAAGAATTAACTCATTAATACGTCGATATTCATCAAAATCAGTAGCAGAAATCGTTTGAATTTCTCCGCTGTCACTTCCTAAACTACGAAGGTAAGAGGCAACATCAAATGTTCGACTAGTAACACGCGTAGAGAAATTCTTGGTATCTAGCATTATACCCGCCATAAGGATAGAAGCTTGGATTTTACTCAAACGTTCTGAAGCTCCTTGGAATTGTAACAACTCCGTAACTAATTCACAAGCAGAGCTTGCTCCACTTTCAATAAAGGTCAAAATCGCATTTTCAGGGAAGTCATCATCTCGACGGTGATGGTCTACGACAATAACTTCATTAAATCGATCATAAAAATCCTGAGATAGGGTTAGATTGATTTTTGAATGGTCAACCATAATTAGCAATGAGTGTTGGTTAACTAGTTCTTCAGCTTCTGAGAGTGTAATAAGTGGTGACTGCCCATCTTCTTTCAAACGTTCGACCGCACGCTCAATATCCGCATTCATAGCCATATCATCATAAACAGCATAGCTCTTTCTAACAATCTGACTAGCAAAATGGGCCATACCAACAGTAGCCCCTAAGGCGTCCATATCAAGATTCTTGTGACCAACAACAAATACTTTTTCGACTGTTTTTAACTTATCTGAGATTGCAGTCATCATAGCCCTTGTTCTTGTACGAGAACGCTTAACTGTTGAGACAGAGCCTCCTCCAAAATAAAGAAGTTCCTTGTGATCGTCATTTTCCTTAACAACAGCTTGATCCCCGCCTCGAACAAGTGCAATATTAAGGTTCTGCAAAGCAACTTGCCCGATTTGATCATGCTTAAGCGTCCCAAAGGATATTCCCATACTCAAAGTCAGTGGTAAACCACGTTCTTGTGCCTGTTGACGGAAGTCGTCCAAGACAGAAAACTTTTGATCCATAAATTCTGTCAAAACACTGTAATTGGTAAAGAAGTAAAAACGATCCCCTTCAATACGTCGATAATGAATATGCTTAGCCTTAGCAAACTCAGAAATAAATCCTGCTACAAATGTATTGATTTTTGAAACATCCGCATCTGGCAAACTTCCTGTCACATCGTCGTAGTTATCAACTGAAATAATCCCAATAACAGGTCGAGTCATATTTGGATCAACATTTTCATCTTGATCATAAACATTGTCAATAAAATACGTCAGCTTATTGTCAAAATCCACAAAGGCAGCATATTTATTGTCACCAACAGTTATCACATTCGAAGGTGACCCTTTTCGTTTCTGGGAGATAAAATCTGCAATCAACTGCTTATTGAAGTTCCCATATTCATCTGAAAGCACTAACTTGGCATAGGGGTTGAACCATTCAATATGGTCATTTTCGTCAAAAGTAATAACTCCGACAGGCATCTTTCCAAGAAGGGTCTTCAAAGAATCTTCAACATCCTGATTCAGTTCATCTAATTGCTCTATTTCTAAGGACTCATATGTTGTCTTTTGGTAATGCAATAGTGCAACAACTACTACCATAATGATAAAAATCGCAAAAATGAGTGCAGACTCCGATTGTAATACGCGAACAAAAATGGTAGCAATTCCAAAAAGAATTAGTCCTATCATTACTAGGTGAATAGTTGCAAAGTGAAATCTTTTCATATAAAACCTCTTAATCTAACAATTATAACATAAAAAAGCCTTAATTAAAAGGCTTTTACAAGTGTTACGACTGTTAATCCACTTTACGTCGAGCCTTATTATTGCCTTCAAGGTAAACCATCAAAATAGAGATATCTGCTGGATTAACCCCTGATATACGGCTTGCTTGACCAATAGTTTCAGGATTTATTTTCTTAAATTTTTGACGAGCCTCAGTTGCAATAGAATCAATAGCATCCCAATCAATATTTTTCGGAATCTTTTTTTCTTCCATTCGCTTCATCTTAGCTACTTGATCCAAAGCTTTATTGATATAACCTTCGTACTTGATTTCAGTTTCAAGTAACTCTATAACCTTAGCATCCAAATCTTCTGCAGCTGGACCGACAAACTGAGTAGCTGTAGCGTAATCAATCTCAGGTCGACGCATAAACTCTTTGGCTGTCATGGCATCTGTCAAAGGCTTAAAGCCTAGAGCTTGAATTTTTTCATTTGTTTCTTTGATAGGTTTTAATTTTTCTTTTGACAGACGTGTCAACTCGCTGTCAAACTGATTTTTCTTAATTTCAAAGATACTCCAACGTTCATCGTCAACCAAACCAACTTCTCGACCAATAGGTGTCAAGCGCATGTCAGCATTATCATGACGTAATATGAGACGATACTCTGCGCGTGATGTCAATAAACGATATGGCTCCAAAGTTCCTTTTGTAACAAGATCGTCAATCATTACACCAATATAGGCATCACTACGTTTGAGAATAAGCTCAGGTTTACCTTGAACTTTAAGAGCCGCATTGATACCAGCAACTAGCCCCTGTCCTGCTGCCTCCTCGTATCCAGAAGTTCCGTTGGTCTGTCCTGCTGTAAAGAGACCTGAAATCAACTTCGTTTCAAGTGTTGCACGTAGTTGATGAGGGAGCACGATATCATATTCAATCGCATAACCAGTTCGCATCATCTCTGCCTTTTCGAGACCTTTAATTGAGTGAATCAACTCTTTTTGAACATCCTCTGGCAGACTAGTTGACAGGCCTTGCACATAGACTTCTTCAGTCTCTCTTCCTTCAGGTTCAAGGAAAAGCTGATGACGATTCTTATCTGCAAAGCGGACAATTTTATCTTCGATTGATGGGCAATAACGAGGACCTACTCCCTTGACAATACCTGAGAACATCGGTGCACGGTGTAAATTGTTATTGATAATATCGTGGCTTTCTTGATTCGTATAAGTTAGCCAACAAGGAATTTGGTCCTGAAGATAGTCTTCATCCTTCGACAAGAATGAAAAATGATTTGGCTTTTCGTCGCCTGGTTGAATCTCGGTCTCTTCGTAATTAATTGATGATGCCTTGACACGAGGAGGTGTACCTGTTTTAAATCGACCAATTTCAAGCCCAAGTTCCTTCAAATTATCAGCCAAAGTAACCGATGCAAGACTATTGTTTGGTCCAGAAGAATATTTGAGCTCACCTAGGATAATTTCACCACGTAAAGCCGTTCCTGTTGTTACAACAACTGCTCTAGCTCCATATTTTTGATTTGTGGCCGTTCTTACACCAACTACCTTACCATCTTCAACAAGTATTTCATCAACCATTGATTGACGTAGAGTCAAGTTTTCCTGACGCTCAACTGTATGTTTCATTGTCATGGCATACAAGGCTTTGTCTGCTTGAGCACGCAAAGCTCGGACTGCAGGTCCTTTACCAGTATTCAACATTTTCATTTGAATGTAGGTTTTGTCGATGTTTTTACCCATCTCTCCACCAAGAGCATCAATTTCACGAACAACAATCCCCTTGGCCGATCCACCGATAGAAGGGTTACATGGCATAAAAGCCAGCATCTCTAGGTTAATAGTCGCTAATAAAACCTTACATCCCATACGGGCTGCAGCCAAGCTAGCTTCCACACCGGCGTGACCAGCACCAACAACAATTACATCAAAATTTTCATCAAACTCGTAAGACATTTTTTAGATTTTTGCAGTGACTTACAGTCAACTGCCTCATCCTTTCTTTATTTTTTTCCTACAAAAATAGTCAAAACTCTAGAAAACTGTACGCAAAAACGCACAATTCCCATGAGCTTTGACCATCATGACTATTGTTAAAATTATTTTATCAAATCAAATCGTTTTGTCAATGCAAATCACTGTTTGATCAAGGTCTGCACACTGACGATAATCATCTGTATTCCTATCGAGAATAGTAAAAGTCCCATCATTTTCGTTATAATTTTCATCAAATTTTTTCCCAAGAAGTCTGCAATTTGTTTTGCACTTCTTAGTAGGAGATAAGTGATTACACATAGTAGAGCAAAAGCAACTACGGTTATTAGTTGATTCCGCAAACCTCCATTAGCCAAGCTTAAGGCAGTTGTAATTGTTCCTGGTCCTGCAAAAAGCGGCATTGCAAGAGGAGAAATAGCAATAGACATTGGATCTGAATTTACTGCTTGCTGCTCCATTCCTTTATAGCTAGGTGAATGATTACCATTAATCATATGATAACCGATAACGGCCACTAATATTCCACCAGCAATTCTGAAAGAAACAATTGTAATTCCAAATACTTTAAAAATGAAATCTCCTGAAAAGATAAAAACAGTTATAATAACAAAGGCAATCAAAAGACTCCTAAAAGCAATTTTTCGTGAAATTTTTTGACTATCATCTGCTACTAAAGCCATGTAAGCAGGAAGATTTGAAATTGGATTCATCATAGCGAAAAATGCCATAAATACATAAAACAATTAGGAACTCATCGTTAATACTTACCTCCAGTTAGATATACTGACAAACTTTTCCGTCTTTATACGCTTGGTCAATAATACCGCCGCCCAAACATTCCTGACCATCATAGAAAACAACGGCTTGACCAGGTGTAATAGCACGCTGAGGTTCAGCAAAAATAACCTCTGCTTTATCACCCTTAACCTTTACAGTAACTTTACTATCAGGTTGACGATAACGGAATTTTGCTGTGCATACCATTTCAAATTCTTCTGACATATCTCGAGTAAAGTGAATCATTGAAGCGTCAAGAGAAGTTGACATCAACGACTCATGGTGGAAACCTTGACCCACGTAAAGAATATTTTTAGAAAGATCTTTCCCTACTACAAACCAAGGAGCATTATCTCCACCTTTTTGGCCACCAATGCCCATACCACCACGTTGACCAATGGTGTAATACATGAGTCCGTTATGTTCCCCCATATCACGACCATCGACAGTCATCATACGACCTTTTTGAGCTGGTAAGTATTGACTAAGAAACTCTTTAAAGTTTTTCTCACCAATAAAACAAATTCCTGTCGAATCTTTTTTCTTGGCTGTTGCAAGACCTGCACGTTCAGCAATCTCACGAACTTCTGGCTTTTGTAGATGTCCTAAGGGAAACATCGTTTTCTGCAACTGCTCTTGCGAAAGTTGACTAAGGAAGTAGGTTTGATCTTTATTATTATCTGCACCACGCAACATATGGACAATGCCGTCTTCATCGCGAACAACTTGAGCGTAATGTCCTGTAGCCACATAATCTGCTCCCAATGTCATCGCATAATCTAAGAATGCCTTAAACTTGATTTCCTTATTACACATAACATCTGGATTAGGGGTACGGCCTGAACGGTACTCTGCTAAGAAATACTCAAATACACGGTCCCAGTACTCTTTTTCAAAATTAACAGAATAATACGGGATACCAATCTGATCAGCTACTGCTGCTACATCTTTATAATCTTCGGTTGCGGTACACACACCAAATTCATCTGTGTCATCCCAGTTTTTCATGAAAACACCGATTACATCATAACCTTGCTCTTTTAAAAGTAAGGCTGTTACTGATGAATCAACGCCACCACTCATACCGACAACAACACGTATTTTTGAATTATCATTCATAGATAACTCCTCCCATCAAATAAAAATTAACATAGACTTGAAGGGTCTAGTTATTCAAATATCGATTTGAAGGTCGATTTTGAAGCGTAAAAGCACGCAAGCTTAATTATATCATGATTAAAGAATAATGCAAAAAGGTTACCACTAGGCAACCTTTTTGATACTTGTTTTCGTGTAAAGCCACTGTAAACCTATTACTCCTAAGACTATTATTGGAATCAATAACGATACAAATAGCCATCCTGGCTCCTTATAACTTAACACCAGTTTATTCTGCCCTTTTTGTGATGAGACTATTGGTGTACCAATTGTTGACAATCTATAATCAGCCTTGTTCAGTTCTTGACCATTTAGTGTCAAGAGGGAATCTCTATAGACAACTATTGGTAAGTTTAACTCCTCTCCTTCGGCAGCTTGCCAAGTTAATACAAGATAACCATCTTCGAGCATCTTTTCTGCACTCTGATTCTTATAATAAAGATCGTAAGTATTCTGCTTACCTATTGTCCCATAAATTGTCACATAATCTGGTGTCGGTTTAACAACTAAATTTAAAAACTGTGACAAATCACTGTCATCCATAATAAGACTTATCGTCTGGTAATCACCCTCAACATAAGTATGCTTAACAATGGAAATAAGTTCACCATCCTGTGCCGCAGTTTTTACACGATCGGTAGTATCCATCATATTCTGAATAAGACCAATGCCCGCAAAGGCGAAAAGTAACACAGCAATACTTTTTCGCCAGTTAACAAATCGTGTGACAGTTAACCCCGTAATTGCTAAAAGTAAAATGGTGGCAGGAACAAAGAATCGAAATGGAAATTGAATCAATTCAGCAAAGGTATTTCCATTTTCTACTAGATACTGCCACAGAAAAAGACCTGTTGATAAGAAAAAGAAGACAAAATAGATAAAATGCAATATTTTTTTCCATTTGGCTAATTTTCTCCAATTCAAAATAGCGTAAACAAACTGTAAAATGAGTAACACCATTAAGGAAATTGGGGTATATAGCCAGTATCTTGCTGTTCCATCAATTCCATTCTTACCTATTTCCCTATTTATAAATGGATCTAAAAGATGATTCGTACCTCTCAAATATAGGAGTACTAGCCAGACATTGACAGTCAGTAAAAGGAAAAGAATGACTGCTATAACGACTTGCACGAAGGTTTCCTTCTTTTTAGCGACAGATACCTTTACAAAGGTGTAAAGGTAAAAAGGAATATACATCATCACTAGCATTAAAGCGCTAAGTACATGAACTTGAAAAATCAACGCCATGGATAAGGCAAGTCTAATTGGTTCTACTTTTTGATAAAAAATGTAGTGAATTGCTGGGATAAAACAAAAAGGTAGTAAAGCTGCTCCCCAACTAGAGAATCCTTGACGCATCGTCCAGTACTGGATAGAGAATGTTGTAGCATAGAGTAAACCTAATGACAAGGAAATGGTAGTCTTGACTTTACACTGCTTGAGCAAAGCGTACATTGAGGATTCAGCTAATATATGTAGTAGTATCCTTGACACAATCTGATAACGAAACCAAGTGCCACTTATTAAAATAAGCCCTCCTTGTAAATAAGCAAAAAAAGGACCGTAAAGAACATTGACAATGCGGCCTGACTGTTGGAAGCCGTACAAAGACAAAAAGTAAGAAAAGTTACCATTCTTTAATTGCATAGCGGCTTCATAGAATCTGTTATAGTGAAAGATGGAATCTGAACCTAAAATGACTTTTCTTGTAAATAGTTGTGGTGTAACCAATAACACAGCAAAAGCTATAATAATAAGGGAAACCCATAACTTTTCTTTTGATTTAAAAAATTGTTTCATTGCTAAACCTTCCATTCCCTATTATATCAAAAAGGTCTGACCCTACCTAGCAATAACAAAAAGCTCTATAAAACATATTACCCACCTCCAAATTAAAAAGCTGAGAGTATTCTCCCAACTTCTATAAATCTTAGTAATTCCAAGCTGACAACCCTTGTGTGTTATAGGCATTCAAGGCTGATTGAATTTGATCTTCAACTGTTGCAGTTGAGCCCCATCCAGGCATTGTCTGAAAAAGACCTGATGCACCTGAACCATTTGCTGCAGTATGGTCACCATTTGACTCACGCGCAATAATTGACTCCCAAGTTGACTGAGGAACACCAGTAGCAGCTGCCATCTGTGCCGCTGCATAAGAACCAACTTCTCCTGCAGTGTTACCATTTGAGAGAACAACTGACCCACTACCACTTGCAGCAACCGAAGGAGCTGTTATAGTATTTTGAGTCGACGTAGTATCAGTACTCGTTGTAGTAGCAGTATCTGACTGAGACTTTTCAGCTGCTTCTACCGCTTCTCCTGTTGTTTCTGACTGAGGCTTACTTTCTTCAACCTTTTCTTTATTAGCCTTATTCTCTTTGCTTGAGCTAACTTCTGTTGATTTCACTAAATCTGCTGTTGTTGATGTTGTTGAAGGAGTTGGTGTAACTGAATCTGAGAATGCGTTAACCAACCCTTTATTAACTAACGTAGAGAGTGATACTGCCAGAATGACAATAAAACTCGTTACAATTGCTACTGGTACCGCCAATGATTTTTTTACTGATAATTTGATACGGCGTCCCTTATAACTTTTTTTAAACATAAATCCCTCCTAGTTAATTCTAGTTACATTCATCATAACCTAGTAATATTACTGCCGATTATTTGTATTATGTCTAATGTTACAATGACTTATCATTTTAATAAAAAAACGCCAAAAATCTGGCATTTTTTCCTTATTTGTATGATGTTTTACAAGTTTTCCTCATAAGTCAGTAATAATGATTTAGTACCAACCATGAGCATTCCAGAAAGCAAGAGCTGCTGTCCATGAACCATAACGGCTTGCTACATAATTATCTGCTACCTTTTCTTGATTTTCAGGAGACAAGTCTCCATTCAAATATGATGATGCTAATTGGTAACGTCCATAATATTGCCCATTTTGAGCTGTATAGCTACCGCTTGACTCACGTTGTGCGATTTCTTCTTTAGCAGCTGCCTCTGAAGAAGAAAGATTTGTATTGGTTGTTTGAGTATCTTCACTTTGTGTAGACTCTGTTGATTGTGTTGATTCAACAGCTGCTTCTGTTGTAGCTGAAGGTTCTGCTGGCTCTTCAGTGGTTTCATTAATCGTTAAGTTTTGACCAATAGAAATCTTATTAGCATCTTGAATGCCATTTTTTGAGACGATTTGGTCCACTGTCGTACCATTCTTCTTAGCAATAGCTGAAAGGGTATCTCCTTTTTGAACTGTGTAAGTTTCTGCATTAGCTAAAGCTGTTGCTCCAAGTGTTGCCACTGTAACAAGTCCAAAAAGACCTAATTTTTTAGTGTTAGATGTATTCTTTGTTTGCATGATGATGCTCCTCTATATATTTATAGTCCAATCTATACTAGTCAAAGTTATTAAATTATTTTAGTTATGACCAATAGGTTAATTACCTTGCTTATTCTCTATAGGGATTTTTTAATCCAGATTAAGCTGAAGAACTATAACCATGTATCTATAATACCGTGCAAATATAACATCCTCTTGTTAGGGATATTAAAAATATTACAGGTAGTTTAGGATTAGACGAAAAAGAACGCCTACGTAGACGTTCTTCAAATACTTCTAGGTCTTAAGACCTAGTTTTTATTCATTTTTACGAATTAACTCTTAAGATAAAAAAGTATTAACCCTAAAGTTACAATAGCAGCAATTGACAAGGTATCTCGACCGTTCCATAAAAGTCGACGATATTTTGTTCGCCCTTCACCACCTTGATAACCTCTGGCTTCCATAGCTATAGCCAGAGCATCTGCTCGTTTAAAGCTAGATGCAAATAAAGGAATTAAGATTGGTATAATTGACCGAACCTTTTGAATAATATTTCCTTCACCAAAATCAACACCACGCGCCTTCTGAGCATTCATAATACGCGTTGTATCGTCCATCAAGGTTGGTACAAAACGTAAACTCAAAGATAACATTAGACCAATTTCATGTGCCGGTACTTTAAAAATAGTCAGCGGTTTTAAAAGTGACTCTACTGCATCAGATAAACTTAACGGCGTGGTTGTTAGGGTAAGTAAGGTGGAAAAACTAATAATGAGTATAAACCTGAGAAATATCATCCAACCTTGATTTAAACCAACTTCCGTAATCTTAAAAAAGCCGATGGACCAAAGCACATTCCCTCTTGTATTGAAGAAAACTTGGAACAGGGTAGAGAATAATATAATCCAAATCATCGGTTTAATACCACCCAAAAAGAAACTAAGCTTAATTTTAGACAAGAAAACCAAGAAAAGTGTAAATAGAGTTATCACAGCATAAGTTAGAGGATTATTAGCCCAAAAAATGACGACAATATAAATCAGCATGGCTAATAATTTACTTCTAGGATCTAATCGGTGTATAAAAGAATCACCAACAATATAACGTCCAATAATTAACTTATCCATGAACCAACACCTCTACGAATTCCTCTATTGTAATAGGAAGACTTTCAAAGCTATAACCTTTTTCTTGTAGTTCTAGCGCGAACTCTGTGATTTTAGGAACACCTAACTGCTTTTCTTTGAGAAAAGTGACTTTTTGAAAAACATCTTTAGGAGTTCCCGACAACACTAGTTGCCCTTTTTCCATAACATTCACAGCTGTCGCATAATCGGCAACATCATCCATCAAGTGAGTAACTAAAACAATCGTCATTCCAGAAAGATGTAACTCCTTAAAGAGGGACATCAATTCCTTCCGGCCCTGTGGATCTAGACCGGCAGTCGGTTCATCCAGCACTAGAATATCTGGTTGCATAGCTAGAATCCCTGCGATGGCAACACGTCGCATTTGTCCCCCTGATAAATCAAAAGGATTCTGTCCATGAAACTCTTCCGGGAGTCCAACTAATTTTAGACTTTCAATAGCACGTTGTTCTGCTTCTTCCTTAGAAACTCCGAAATTTTGAGGTCCAAAGGCAACATCTTCTAAAACAGTTTCTGCAAATAACTGACTTTCTGGAAATTGAAAAACTAAACCTACCTTCTTACGAATTGGTTTTATGTCCTTATTCTTTGATTGACTGGTTATGATCGTATCATCAACGTGAACCTGACCACTAGTGGGTAAATAAAGACCATTCAAGAGCTGCATAATAGTAGATTTACCACTTCCTGTATGTCCAATAAAGGCTGTATATGAACCATCTTTTATCGTCGTCGTCATATCAAAAAGGGCACGCCCCTCAAAAGGAGTACCCGCTTGATAGATATAACTTACATTTTCGAGAGAGATTCCCATAATTGTTCTACCAATTCCTTTTCTGTCAGATAGTCTTCACAATCTATCAGACCTTTATTTCTTAGCTTTTTAGTTAATAATGCACTAAAAGGGATATCCAAACCTAAGTCAACTAACTCTGAGCCTCTACTAAATAGTTCACGAGGACTTGAAACAGACTCCACTTTACCTTTTTTCAAAACCAAAACACGGTCACTCAAAGCGACCTCATCGAGATCATGAGTAATTGATAAAACAGTCATTCCGTATTCTTTACGAATAGCTTTAATAGATTGAATCAATTCCTGGCGACCTTCTGGATCAAGCATGCTAGTTGCCTCATCCAAAATCAAAATAGATGGTCTCATAGCTACAATACCTGCGATAGCCACACGTTGTTTTTGGCCTCCAGATAATCTAGCTGGCTCTCTATCCTTAAATTCTGACATTCCTACAAATTCCAGAGCCTCTTGAACTCTTGAAGCCATTTCTTCATAGGGAACACCTTTATTTTCAAGACCAAAAGCAACATCGTCTTCAACAGTTGCCCCAACAAATTGATTGTCTGGATTTTGAAAGACCATACCAATCTTATCACGGATATCCCAGACGTTCTCTTCTGTTAATTCTTGACCATCAACGATAATCTGCCCAGACTCTGCCACTAATAGTCCGTCAATAAGACGTGCTGTCGTGGATTTTCCAGATCCGTTATGGCCTACAATGGATAACCATTCCCCACGTTTCACGTGAAACGATACATCATTCAGGGTATAGGAGATTTGATCTTGATTATATTTAAATTTTAAATTTTTTATTTCAATCATTGGTTTATCGTACTACTTAAAGGTGTCCTTAAACAAGAAACCTGCACCCTTGAAATAATCATAGCCTGAGTAAATCGTAAAGAATAAAGCTACATACAGCATGATTGTCCCTACAAAATGTACGTGACACAATAATAAAATGATAGATAACATCTGAGTCACTGTCTTAATCTTACCAGGCATAGCTGCAGCGAGAACTGTACCACCGTTTTCGACTAACAAAAGACGAAGTCCTGTAACTGCCAACTCCCGACAGATGATAACTGAAACAACCCAAGCAGGAGCTTGATTAATACCTACTAGCATAATAAAAGCTGACATTACCAACATTTTATCCGCTAAAGGATCTGCAAATTTCCCAAAATTAGTAACAACATGCCATTTTCGTGCCAAATATCCATCTAAATAATCTGTAATACTGGCAATAGCAAAGACCACTGCTGCAGCAATATGCATCACATTGCTCGACGCAAGTGATGTCATCAATAAAAAGATGGGAATTAAGACAATTCTAGCAAGTGTCAATAAGTTAGGTAAATTTTCTTTTTTAAACATTTCTTCTCGATTCTATTGGATTCTTAATGTTAGGTAGCTAGGTGTATTTTGATCTAGTTGAAATAAATCAAGTGACTCCCCATTTACCTTTAGATTAACTTTTAAAGATTGAGCGATAATAATTTGAGTTGTTTTGATTTTATCAGAAAAATCTAGAGAGTATTTTGATTTGTTCGTTTTTGAAAGATAATAACTCTCTGAAGTATCTGAGTTGTCTACAGAAAACCATGTATCGTTACTATTTTCTGATAACTCCACTTCTAAAACTACTGAAGATTTTACATTGGAGAAATCAACCATTAATTGATTTCCTTAAGTTGTCGTTATAACATTGGCCCCCGATACTGTAACCTCAGAAATGCTTCGAGACGACTTAGCTCCACCTACAATTGATAAGTGATTAACTGTAGAGATCGTATTGAGTTTAATCACCTGAGGTTGATTAGAGAGGTGTCTAATAATAATATATCCAACTGAACAGATGATAAGTAATGAAATCGCACTCAGAATTAGTAAAGGTAGATAGTTAGACTTTCTTTTTTCTTCACGTTTATGCTTTAAAAAGCGTGACATGGGAGCTTTAGCAGCTAAGGTATCTTCCTTACGTTCAACTGGTTTCTTCTCTTTTTTTAGTTTTTGCTCAGTCTGTCTCTGCTCCTCAAACAGACGTTTTCCATCTAAACCAACCGAAGTGGCATACTTTTCAAGCGCCTCTTGCTGAATGTCCTCTGGCAAAGCTTTAAGTTGATCCATTTCCATAGCCAGAAGAAACTGAGCTTCGACTCCAGAAATTTTTTCTACATCATATAAACTTAACTCTTTCTTTATACGCGCTGCACGTAGTTGCTCACCTAGAGAGTGTAACTTCATTTTTCCCCTTTCTAATATTCTTCTTTGTTTTCGTGTCTCTATTATAGCAAATAATCACTTATTTAGGGAAGACAACAAAATCGGTAATCTCCATATTTGAGAGATAGTGATTCAAAAAATCCTTCAACTCCTTGGAAGTAATGCCCATCAGTTCCTGACCAAAATCAAAGTATGTTTTATCATTCTCAAAATAAGCTAGATATTGGCTTCCTAAATTCTGGATATTGTCTAAACTACGTAAAAATTCACCATACAAAGCTTTCTTTTGTAAATCCAATGCTTCTTCCGTCAACAATAGTTTTTTATCTGCCGATGTCATCACTTGACGAATTAAACTTGACATACGGATAGGCTCTGCAGTGTCCATAGTCATAATGACAAATGAATATCTACTAGATACCTCATATTCAATTGATACAGACTCGTCTATTTTTCCTTCAGCATACCAATTTTGATAATAAGGAGACGTCCAGCCAAACAGTAAATTAAACAATAACTGTACCAGTATGTTTTCTCTCATACGATTATCAGTAAAAGGAACACTCTTAAAACCAATGGCTAGCTTTGAGATGAAAATCTCCATTTGAAGACTATCTAATTTTTGGACATCTGACTCAATGGGGTTCTTTTCTTTTTCAACTATTCTCTCAGGTAGTGTAAACTCGCTTTGTTTTTCATTGACAAAAGTGTAAATATCTTCAACATCAAAATCACCTACCAAGACGAGATGACAGTTTGCTGGTCTGTAAAAGCAGTCAAAATTATCTTCCAAGTCATTTACAGTAATTTTTTCAATGCTATCAACACTTCCAGCAATGTCTCGCCCTAATATAGTATTAGGATACAAACTTTGCAAACAACCCAGATATACTCTATAATCAGGATCATCCTGATACATATTTATTTCTTGTTCAATAATTCTTTTTTCATGGTTGACAGCATCTTCGGAACTTGTAAACTTCGATGTAAACTTTAATAAAAGTTCTAAAGACTCCTCAAAGTGATCAAGGGTAGAGAAATAATATGTTGTCTTATCCAAGGTTGTAAAAGCATTGACATCAGCTCCAAGCTTGACAAAATCCAATGTCACATCCCTTCCCTGCTCATCCTCAAATAGCTTGTGTTCAAGAAAATGAGCAATACCTGCAGGATAAGATTGTAACTCACCATCAATATAAAAGTGATTATCTAGCGCCCCAAAATTTGTTGACAAAAAGGCGGCTTTTTCTAGAAATCCTTTTTTCTTAATGATTGATAAAGACATACCATTATCTAAAATTGCTGAATAAACTTCTTCATCAATTTTTTGATAATAACGTTTCTTCAAAGCAGGCATTCTAAGACACTCCTTCTAAAAAGAACAAACTCTGTAGCTTAACTTGACGTGCTACACGGCAAACATCTTTTTTAGTAACCTTCTCAATCTCATCTAGCCAATTCTCCAATGAAAGACTTTTATCACCAAAAATCACCTTATTAAAACGTTGTTCCACTAATGTTAAGGCATGATCTTCAGAGAGTAGGGCATTCATTCGTATGATTTTTTTGGTTTGATTCAGGAGAGAACTTGAAAAACGTCCTAATTTAATGTAATTCAATTCTCTACTAATTACTCGCATAGCCTGATTTCTATTAGATTGTTCAATTCCAGCGTAAACTTCCAGTAAACCTGTAAAGATATCAAATTGACTACTAATTGAATAAGCCAACCCTTCCTTTTCTCGAAGTGTTGTAAACAAGACTGAATGGGCAAATTCACCGAACATGGCATTTAATACAATTAAAGCAAAGTAATGTTTATCTCCATATTGACACGGAAATTGGTACCCTAGCTGTAAAATAGATTGACTACTCTGTCTAAGTTCTATCTTTTCTTTCACAACATTGACATAAGGTTGACTATAGCTAAACTGTAAATCAACTTGACGTCCTTCCAAAGGAAAACGATGTAAAGCTTGGAGTACTTGATAATCATTAAATTCTCCAACCATAAAGATATCAATACGATCTCTTGTCAACATACTTTGAAATTCTTGATAAGCTGTAAACGAGGTCTCTGCTTCAACAAGTTCTGCTTGACCATATTTTGGAACTTTCAAGCCATCGTTTACAAAATAAAGCTCTCTTCCTTTAACTTCACTGTAATAGTAATTATTTTCTGTGTCAACATCCAGGTAGGTCATTAAATTTTGCTTTTCTATATCAAATACTTTGTTTTGGTATTGAGCTACTCTTGACAGTGGCTTGTAAAGACACTCTTTCAAAAAACCTAACACTTCCCAAAATAATCCATCATTCGTAGGGATAAAGGCATCTTTCAGATATGTCAACTCGATGTCAACACTATGTGTCAATCCTTTAGTTGACACTCTAGTTGACAACTGTGTTCCATAAAGAGAAGCTAGTCTCTCTTTAAAAGACTGTACTGTTGGATACGTCTGATTGGCTGTAGCCAACATTTGTGAAACTAGGGCTCGTTTAGCAATTGTTTGTTTATTCAAAGAACCCGTCATTCGAAAAACAATACGATTAGTTTTATATTTTTGTGTTGGAAGGAAGTGTACATAGACACCATCAGCAATTTTCATTGATAACCTCTAAAAAGTTTATGCTTCCAATTATACCATTTTTATGCTATCTTATCTCAAGAGAAAGTTGAGGTACTATGGAATATAAATTATTTGATGAATACATCACACTACAGGCACTTTTAAAAGAATTAAGTATCATTCATAGTGGCGGAGCTATTAAAGGTTTCTTGGCTAAGAATACCGTTTTATTCAACGGTGGGGATGAAAAACGTCGTGGAAAAAAACTTCGTTATGGAGATGTTATTACCATTCCGTCTGAGGAACTTGAAATAACGATTGTAGCTCCTACTACAAATGAAATTGAAGAACATCAAAAAGCAGTCGCTGAAAAAGCACGTGTTGCTGCCATTGTTAAAAAAATGAATCAGGATAATAAAAAGAAACAAAAAGCACATCCGTCAAAAGAAAGCAATAAAACTAAACGAAACCCCGTTCGTTTCCCAGGAACCTAACTATGTGGCTCGAAAAAATTGATATTCAACACTTTAGAAATTATACTGAAGCCTCTGTGAGCTTCTCACCTCATCTCAATATTTTTCTTGGTCGCAATGCTCAAGGAAAAACAAATATTCTTGAGGCTATCTATTTTCTAGCATTGACACGTAGTCATCGGACCCGCTCAGATAAAGAACTGATTAAATTTCAGCAAAATACTCTAAAACTGAACGGCATCGTGCATCGTCATAGTGGTAAGCTACCTCTGGAAATCGGTTTATCTAATAAAGGACGCATAACAAAGGTTAACCACCTCAAACAAGCTAAATTATCCGATTATATCGGTCACATGACAGTGGTTCTCTTTGCTCCTGAGGATTTACAACTTGTAAAAGGATCTCCAAGCCTAAGGCGTAAATTTATAGATATTGATTTAGGACAGATTAAGCCTGTTTATCTCTCAGACCTATCAAGTTATAATCATGTACTCAAACAACGTAATGCCTATCTCAAATCTACTGACAATGTAGACATTAATTTCCTCTCAGTGTTAGATGAACAGCTTTCCGATTTTGGAACACGAGTTATCGAACATAGACTAGAATTTAGCAAGCAATTAGAGGAGGAGGCAGATAGACATCATAGTAACCTCTCAAATCAGATAGAGCGCCTTAAAATCTCCTACGAATCTAATATCCCACTGGAAAATAACAACGTTATTCGCGAATCATTTTTAACCACGTTAAAGCAAAATCACAAAAGAGATATCTTCAAAAAGAACACTGGTGTTGGTCCACATAGGGATGATTTAACATTTTACATTAATGACATGAACGCATCTTTCGGTAGTCAGGGGCAGCAACGTAGTCTCATACTTTCTTTAAAAATGGCTGAGATTGCTCTGATAAAAAAAGTAACAGGTGAATTTCCTATTCTTCTCCTCGATGATGTCATGAGTGAGCTTGACAACCACCGTCAACTTAAACTGTTAGAAAGTATTGACGAAGAGGTTCAAACTTTCATGACGACAACTTCACTTGATCATCTGAGTAACCTACCACCTGATTTAAAGACCTTCTTAGTTAAGAACGGTAATATTTATGAAAAACAAGTCGATTAAACGACTTGTTTTTCTATTTTTTGGTACTTGACACATGTGACAAGTATCAAAAAATGAATTGTAAATTCTTTTCGCCTAAACCCTTTATAAAAAATATACTCTCGTAAACATATTGTAAACTTATTGCAAATATCTCTGTAAACAAAAAGTACTTATCTGAGATAAGTACTTTTATGTTTATTAATGAGCTGAGTAGTTAGGTGCCTCGTTGGTAATTTGAACATCGTGAGGGTGACTTTCAATAAGTCCTGCACCTGACATTTCAACAAACTGAGCTTTGTCATGTAAAGCTTGGATATCTTCTGCTCCTGTATAACCCATACCTGCACGGATACCACCAATCAATTGGAATACGATATCAGCAGCAGAACCTTTATAAGCTACACGGCCTTCAATTCCTTCTGGAACAAGTTTATTCGCTTCATTAACTGCACCTTGGAAGTAACGATCGCTTGATCCCTTCTTCATCGCTGCAATTGATCCCATACCACGGTAAGATTTGTATTTACGTCCTTGGAAGATCTCAGTTTCACCTGGTGCTTCATCAGTACCAGCAAACATAGAACCAAGCATTACAGCATTACCACCTGCTGCGAGAGCTTTTACAATATCACCTGAGTATTTGATACCGCCATCAGCAATGATTGTTTTTCCGTATTCACGCGCAACGCTTGCAGCATCGTAAATAGCAGTGACTTGAGGAACACCTACACCAGCAACTACACGTGTTGTACAAATAGAACCTGGTCCGATACCTACTTTAACGACATCGACACCTGCTTCATAAAGTGCACGCGCACCTTCAGCTGTTGCAATATTTCCTGCAATCAAAGTACGGTCTGGGAAGTGGGCACGAATTTCAGCAATTTTACGAAGAACTCCTGCTGAATGACCATGTGCAGTATCAATAACAATAGCATCTGCCCCTGCTTCAAAGAGAGCTTCTGCACGTTCAAAGGTATCAGAGGTAACTCCTACAGCACCTGCTACCAAAAGACGACCAAATTCATCCTTAGCTGCATTAGGGAACTCGATAACTTTTTCGATATCCTTAATAGTAATGAGTCCTGACAAACGACCTTCTTCATCAACTAGAGGTAGCTTTTCAATACGATGCTCATGAAGAATACTTTCAGCTGTCTCAAGATCTGTTCCAACTGGAGCAGTGACTAATTTCTCAGAAGTCATATGTTCTGAAATTGGTGTATCGTAATTAGAAATAAAACGCATATCACGGTTTGTGATAATACCAACCAATTTACGATTTTCAAGTGTCTCAACAATTGGAACTCCTGAAATACGGTAACGTTGCATCAACTCTTCAGCTTCAGCAACTTTATGTTCAGGCGTTAAGAAGAATGGATCAATGATGACACCATTTTCAGAGCGCTTTACTTTTCGAACTTCTTCAGCTTGTTCCGCAATAGACATGTTTTTGTGAATGACACCCAAACCACCTGCACGAGCAATTGAGATAGCCATCTTACTATCTGTCACTGTATCCATGGCTGCAGTGATAATTGGAATATTTAATGTCAAATTTTTAGCTAATTTCGTCTTCAAGTTGACGTTGTTTGGTAGAACATGACTTTCCGCAGGAATAAGCAATACGTCATCAAAAGTGTAACCTTTTTTCAAGAATTTAGTGTCCCAATTTGACATTATAATCGTCCTCTTTTCTCAAAGTTTTGAGGTACAAAAACCCCAGTCTATTTTTTAATTGATAATATCATATCATGCTAAACAGATTTGTCAACAGATTTCGCACCAGATTATAAGAAAACCTTTTTCCAAATAAAAATAGGGGTCCAGATTATCTGGAGTCCCTATTTTTATTTCTTAGAAATAATTAATTCCCATTGCTTCTTTTACTTCTGCCAATGTTTGTCCAGCAACTTCACGCGCTGCTTGACTACCTTTTTCAAGCATTCGGAAAACTTCTCCCATATCCTTGGCATATTCTAAACGGCGTTCACGAATTGGAGCTAACTCACGTTCTAATATTTCTAGAAGATAACGTTTTGTTTTCACATCTCCTAAACCACCTCGTTGATAATGTTCTTTCATTTCAGCAATTGTAGTAGCATCCTCTTCGCGACCAAAGATATCAAGATAATGGAAAACCATATTCCCTTCAATTTGACCTGGATCTTCCACACGAATATGATTTGGATCCGTATACATGCTCATGACTTTTTTACGAACAGTGTCCTCATCATCTGAAAGGAAGATTCCATTCCCCAAGGATTTAGACATCTTCGCATTACCATCTAGACCAGGGAGGCGTCCTGCAGCTTCATTTTCAGGGTAGATTCCCTCTGGTTCAACCAAAATATCGCAGTTGTAAGTATGATTAAAACTACGTGCAATTTCACGTGTCTGCTCAATCATTGGCTTTTGGTCATTACCGACAGGAACATAATTTGCTTTAAAGGCCGTGATATCAGCTGCCTGAGAAATTGGATAAACTAGAAAGCCTGTTGGAATCGATTCTCCAAAGCCTTTTTGAGCAATTTCCGTCTTAACCGTTGGGTTACGCTCTAAACGTGCCAATGAAACTAGGTTCATGTAATACATAGTCAACTCAGCTAACTCAGGAATCTGACTTTGAATGAAAATAGTCGATTTCGCTGGATCCAAACCTACAGAAAGATAATCTAAAGCAACATTCCCAATCGATTCTTTGATAATTTCTGATTCTTTCGCGTGATCCGTAAGGGCTTGCTGATCAGCTAAAAAGACAAACATGTTATATTTATCTTCGTTTTGTAACAGTACACGATTCTTTAGACTACCCACATAGTGTCCAAGATGTAGTTTTCCTGTTGGACGGTCTCCCGTCAAAATAATAGGTTTCGCCATATAATTACCTCTCTAATACAAAAAAATCCCCACGCAAAAATGTGCGTGAGGGCGTTAATCACTTTTGATACGCGGTACCACCTCAGTTGATAACTCTTTGTAAAGCTATCATCTCAAAACTTCTCAACAAAGAAGTTGCACGGTAAGGGGTGCCAAACCTAACGTTTATGTGTTCACGTTACTCGTCAATTTTCCTCAGCCCATTCATTCCACCTTCATACTGGTTTACACCTACCACCAGCTCTCTAAAAAAGAAAGGAAGAATTACTCTTCTGATGACTATTATTCTACATTGTTTTATCTATTCTTGTCAAGATTATGTTTCTAGTTTCACGTGAAACACAACCTTAGATACAACCAAAATAGTCATTACTTGACGGAAACTTAAAAAGACTTGATAATAAGAATATCATTTCTAGGAGATAATATATGAAACGTCGAATAATAGATATACTTTTAGTTACACTCGGTTCTTTTATTGCTGCGGTTGGCTATAACTCACTTTTAGTTAAGAATAATATTGCTTCAGGTGGTGTCGGAGGGCTAGCCATTAGTTTAAATGCCCTTTTTGGTTGGAATAATGCTAACTTCGTCTTAGCAACAACCATCCCTTTGTTAATTTTATGTTGGTGCTTCCTTGGCCGCGAAGTTCTCCTAAAAACTTTCTATGGGTCTCTTGTCTTCCCAACTTTTATTAAATTAACTGAGGGCTTACCTACACTCACCAAACAACCTTTGTTGGCTGCTATTTTTGGTGGGATTGTATTAGGGTTAGGACTAGGAATAGTCTTTTATGGAAATTCTTCAACTGGAGGAACTGGAATTATCACACAAATTCTCAACAAGTATACACCACTCCCGCTAGGAATGGTACTACTTATTGTCGATGGAATCATTGTCGCAATCAGTGCCATTGCCTTTCCTCCTGATACTGTTATGTATTCCATTCTCTCACTTGGAGTTGTTTCTCTTACAATTGATAAAATGATGGTCGGACTCAATTCATCACGAAATCTTCTAATCATTTCGCAAAATAGTGAACAAATCCTAAACTACATCACTAGAGTCGCTGATCGAGGTGCAACAAAAATTCCAGTTGTTGGTGGACATACTGGACATTCTCAAAATATGATTATGACCACCTTGTCAACTCATGAGGTCCCAAAAGTCCAAGAAGAAATCCAAAAAATAGACGAAACTGCCTTCATTGTCATTATCCCTGCTTCTACAGTTATGGGACGTGGATTTAGCCTTCAAAAAGATTACCAGAGTGTTACAAATGACTTTATTACTCCCTTATAAAATCAATTGAAATAAAGTCTAATTTCTCGTAAAATAGTAGTTAAGAATAAAAATAAAGGATATTATATGCTTACTGTATCAGATGTATCGCTTCGTTTTAGCGATCGTAAACTTTTTGATGATGTTAACATTGCCTTCACACCTGGTAATACTTATGGTCTTATCGGTGCTAATGGTGCTGGTAAATCCACTTTTTTGAAAATTTTAGCTGGTGATATCGAACCAACAACAGGACATATCTCCCTTGGTCCTGATGAGCGTCTTTCTGTTCTTCGTCAGAACCATTTTGACTATGAAGAAGAACGCGTTATCGATGTTGTTATTATGGGTAATGAACGCCTCTACGATATCATGAAAGAAAAAGATGCTATCTACATGAAAGAAGATTTTTCAGATGAAGATGGTGTCCGTGCTGCTGAATTAGAAGGACTCTTTGCTGAATTGGGTGGTTGGGAAGCTGAAAGCGAAGCCTCACAATTACTTCAGAACCTAAATATCTCAGAAGACCTTCACTATCAAAACATGAGTGAATTGGCTAATGGTGACAAGGTGAAGGTGCTCCTTGCAAAAGCACTATTTGGTAAACCAGATGTACTTCTTCTTGACGAACCTACCAATGGTCTTGATATCCAGTCAATATCTTGGCTTGAAGATTTCTTGATTGATTTTGAAAATACGGTCATTGTCGTATCCCATGACCGTCACTTCTTGAATAAAGTGTGTACGCATATGGCCGATCTTGACTTTGGTAAAATCAAACTCTATGTCGGTAACTATGACTTCTGGAAACAATCTTCAGAATTGGCTGCACGCTTGCAGGCTGACCGTAATGCCAAAGCAGAAGAAAAAATTAAGGAACTTCAAGAATTCGTTGCACGTTTCTCTGCCAATGCTTCAAAATCTAAACAAGCGACTTCTCGTAAGAAAATGCTTGATAAAATTGAGCTAGAAGAAATCGTCCCATCAAGTCGTAAATACCCATTTATCAATTTCAAAGCAGAGCGTGAAATCGGTAATGACCTTCTAACAGTTGAAAATCTCACTGTTAAGATGGATGGTGAGACTATTCTTGACAACATTAGTTTCATCTTGCGACCAGGAGATAAGACTGCCATCATCGGTCAAAACGATATTCAAACAACTGCATTGATTCGTGCCCTTGCCGATGATATTGACTACGAAGGTACAATCAAATGGGGTGTTACTACTAGCCGCTCTTACCTTCCCAAAGACAATTCTAAAGACTTTGCATCTGGTGAATCAATTCTCGAATGGCTCCGTCAATTTGCCGAAAAAGGTGAAGATGATGATACCTTCTTACGTGGATTCCTTGGGCGTATGCTCTTCTCAGGAGATGAGGTTAATAAATCTGTCAGTGTTCTCTCAGGGGGAGAAAAGGTACGTGTCATGCTTTCTAAACTCATGCTTTTGAAATCTAACGTCCTTCTTCTAGATGATCCTACTAATCACTTGGATTTGGAATCAATCTCAAGTCTGAATGATGGCGTCCGTGACTTCAAAGAGTCTGTTATCTTTGCCAGTCATGACCATGAATTTATTCAAACAATAGCGAACCACATCGTAGTTGTTTCTAAAAATGGGGTAATTGACCGTATTGATGAAACTTATGATGAGTTCCTTGAAAATGAAGAAGTGCAAGCTAAAGTCAAAGCACTATGGGCTGATTAAACTATAAAAAGATGCAGGTTGGGATATCCCAACCTGTCTTAGTATCATTATGACAAATAAAAAATACCATACGACTTTATTATTTTATCTGGCTGCTTTTTTCTTGCCAGTACTAATCATGATAGGGGTGCTGTATAGCCAAAAAATCTATCCTGGTAGTGAGCGGACTATTTTAACAAGTGATGGTTTTCATCAGTATGTGATTTTTGCAACTGGACTTAGGAATATACTTCATGGAGATGGAAGCCTCTTTTACACCTTTACAAGTGGTCTAGGTCTTAATTTCTATGCTCTAACAAGCTATTACTTAGGTTCCTTCTTGTCTCCACTTTACTATTTCTTTACTGTCAACCAAATGGCCGATGCTTTTTATTATATAACACTGCTTAAGTTCGGTCTTATTGGGCTCTCAGGAGCTTTTAGCTTTAAGCGTATCTTTACAAAAGTGTCAAGAAGTTTCATCCTATGTCTTTCTACAGGATTTTCTTTGATGAGTTTTGCTACTAGTCAGTTAGAAATTAATACCTGGCTAGATGCCTTTATTCTAGCCCCTCTAATCATATTAGGTTTACACCTCTTACTAAGATTCAATAGACGGGGCTTATACTTTTTTAGTCTAACCTGCCTTTTTATCCAAAACTACTATTTTGGATATATGATGGCTATTTTCCTAACCCTTTACACCATAGTACAATTGATAACTATCAAGGGATGGAAAAGTAAGATTCTTCATTTCATAGACTTTGGAATTATTTCTATACTTGCTGGTTTAAGTAGTGCTGTCATGCTGCTACCAACGCTACTTGACTTGACCACACATGGTGAAAAGTTTACAGGTGCGTCAAGTTTGTTGACAGAGTCCACCTATTATTTTGACTTCTTTGCGAAAAATCTCGTTGGAGTTTACGATACTACTAAATTTGGATCAATCCCTATGATCTATGTGGGAATCTTACCTTTGATTCTTTTTCTACTTTTCTTTATTAGTAGGGAAGTCAAGCTATCATTACGTCTAGGTTATCTCCTATTAGTAGCTTTCTTTATCGCTAGCTTCTACTTACAGCCTCTTGATTTGTTTTGGCAAGGAATGCATGCCCCCAATATGTTTCTCCATCGCTATTCTTGGCTACTATCTCTCCTAATTGTTCTTTTGGCAGGAGAAACACTCAACCGAATAAAAAACTTTTCTTTTAAAAGACTCCTCCTATCTTTCTTAGTATTGAGTACCGCTTACTTACTAACTTGGATTTTCCAATCTCACTATAGCTTTATTGAATCAGTCTCCTGGCTATTAAGCCTAGCATTTCTTCTAGCCTATGCCATTCTATTTATTAGCTATTTTAGACAGCAAATTCCTGGTAGTGTTTTTCGCTGTTTCACCTTCTTATTCTGCATTTTTGAGCTTGCATTAAGTACTTACTATGTTGTTGGAGCTCTGGGAAATGAGTGGGTATTCCCAACTCGTGAAGGCTACCTACGAAATATGTCTGCCATTACAAAACTAGTTTCAGATACTAAGCAAGCGAATAAGACTTTTTACCGTACTGAAAGGTTAGAAGCTCAAACTGGTAACGACAGTATGAAATTCAATTATCATGGTATTTCTCAGTTTTCATCCATTCGAAATACTGCTTCAAGCTCAACACTCGATAGGTTAGGCTTCAAATCTGAAGGGACTAATTTAAACCTACGTTACCAAAATAACACCATTATCGCTGATAGTCTCTTCGGAATAAAATATAATTTATCGAACTTTGACATTAATAAGTATGGTTTTAATCACGTAACTTCTGAGAAAACAATGGGGCTTTATCAAAATAATAATGCAAGCCAGCTTGCTATCTTAACTGATGGCATTTACAACAATATTGACTTCACTGTCAATACACTTGACAATCAAACTAGCTTGCTAAATGCCCTATCTGGACTCAACTTAAACTATTTTAAACGAGCTCCATCTCAACTCTTTGATCAAGATGCTAAGTCTTTGAATCAGCGTGTGGCTAAAAACGTTAGCAACTCGAATAAAGATTTTGTTACAATAACCTATCGAGTCATCGCTCCACCACATAGTCAACTCTATGTTAGTGTTCCTAATATTTCTTGGTCCGATGACAATAACCACTCTCTGTCAATTACTGTAAATGGTGTGACAAGAAATCAAGTTACTGACAATACCTTTGATTTCTTCGATCTTGGCTACTTTGAAACAGAATCAATGATTACCATCAAACTTAGTTCTCCTGGCAATAAAGCAATATCCTTTGATAATCCTAGTTTTTATGCCCTTGATACTAAAAACTATCAGATAGCTATGGATACTATTAATGAACGTGATACCAAGGTTACTACATCAAAAAATAAAGTATTTACTGATTATAGTAGCCATACGAATGCTTCATTATTTTTCACCATTCCATACGATAAGGGGTGGACAGCAACAGTAAATAATAAAAAAGTTAAAATTCATCGAGCTCAAAAGGGGTTTATGAAGGTTGATGTCCCTAGTGGTAAAGGGAAAGTTGTGCTTACCTTTATTCCCTATGGCCTTAAGATTAGCTTGATTATTAGTTGCTTGGCATTTGGAATATTTTGTTGCTATGATTACTTCATCAGTAAAATAATAATTACTCAAAAAGCTACTCGCCCTAAATAAAAACCCAAAAGGTCTAGAACGAACGTTCTAGACCTTTTGGGTTTAGGGTACAAAAAAACTCAAGCTATACAACTCGAGGTGTCTTATCACTCCGCCAGTAGGACTCGAACCTACGACATCATGATTAACAGTCATGCGCTACT
>OGES01000784.1_pt1 | contig 28935 bp, 32 predicted proteins | sample 1570711 | NCBI WGS metagenome assembly OGES01 (sample SAMEA2582133, study PRJEB24529) | metagenome | biome: Human gut stool | place: China | collected 2011 | reverse complement strand
AGTAGCTCCTATTCCTTAGTTTTTGAGGAGTAGGAGCTTTTTTGCAGGGGAAGATAGAAAATGATAAATGTATTAAGTAGTGAAGAAAGAGAAAAGATATTTGATACAATGACAGATTTTCAGATAGATGTCATTATGAATCATGTTATGTATAGAGTAAAATCAGAATTATTGACAGCTAGTTTTTGGAAAGGAATTCATTGGGAGCTGTTGGGTGTAAACTATGATCGTCTTTACAGAAAAAAGTTAAACCAAAGAAAGTATAAGCCATCGCTTTACTGTGAATGTGGAAGATCATTGAAATATCAATATGTAGTTAAATCTAAGGAAACTGGAGAAATCTTAGAACTTGGTAAGGAATGTTTCACTCAACGAACAGGTATTCCTGAAAGAATAGCAGAGGAAATATACAATAGTAGGAACAAAATAAATATCTTTCAAGATGAAATACTTAGTGCATATAAATTTAGGAAAAGATTTCCTATAGAACTCTATAATGAAATTCATCTTAATAAAGTAGATGATAAGGGGTCTCCTTATTATAACAAGAAAATATTAGACTTTAAAAAAGCAAATTTACCACTTTTCCATAGAGATCAAGATAAACTTGAAAATGATTTAATAGAGTATAAAGTTAGAAAAAGACAACTCAAAAGGCTATTAGGTGTGAATTTTGAAGTAGAGTATACTGAAAATTATGTCTATTTAATTAAGTATATGGAAAATAGAATTTTAAATGATAGAAAACTTAATCAAGGTGAGCGTAAAAAGCTTATTCAAGATTTATATAAGATTAGTAAAGCAGTAAATGAGAGTATTAGTACTGACTTTGCTAAGTTAACAGCTAATAAAAGAAATTTAATAACAGTTGAGTATATAGATCCACTCAATGTTAAAATTAAAAATTTTAATTTGTCATACAAAGAAGCATTAAGTGAATCTAGAAATATTGCTAGAAAAATAATGGACTATGCAAATGGTAAAAAAATAGAGAAAAACACAAAAATAAAACAAGTAACTAATAAACAAGTAAATACCAATAACACATCAAATGTAAGACTAGATCATGGGTTAAATGGTATTAAAAAAGATACAAGTAAAAAAAGTGAAGTAGATATATTACTGGAAAAAGAAGAAGAAAAAATAGTTGAATTAAATGCATTACAGATTCAAATTTATGGAAAAGATGCTGTTCAATTTCATCGAAATATGAAGAAAATACGTTCGACAAAAGAAATTGGTAAAAGTATAAATGAGATAAATAAAAAATATGAAGAATATACAAAAATAAAGAAAAAGTATATGGACTTGATAGAAATATATTCCAAATCTTACCCAGCACTTATTAATAGATTAAATGAAATTAGTGATGAAGGGTTTATATTATCTAATAATATAGAAGATGGGTATATTAAGATGCTAGATAAGTACAATGGGTTACCCAAAATAAGTGAGGAAGAAAATAAGCTAGTTAAATATTTTATGCTGAAACACAAAGTAAATATCCCCGGTAAGGGTATAAAGCAAGGTTATTCTTTGTCAGCTTCATTGAAAAAGTTTAAGCAAGTAAAAGATGTAGAAGTTAAGAAAATATTATTAGAATATTTAGTTTTAAAAGTGGAGCTTACTAAAGAAATTATAAGATTTAGACAACAAAACATGCGAGATATTTATTTTAGAGCAAATGAAATAATTTCTAAGTATGACGCTTATTCCTATAATAAAAATAATAATATTGAATTACATGATATTATTTTTTTGATTAGTAGCAGTGCAGGTAATATAGATAGCACTGATATAAGATTAAGCGAAGATGTTGAATTTTTAAAACATAAATTAGAGTCGATTATAGCTAAATCAGAACAAAAGGGCTTAATTAACGGAATCTTAAATGAGTTAGTTAAAATGTATGAAAGATCAGGGACAACTACTAGGGATATTTTAAATATTCTTAATAAAATAGTAGAAAGAGAATCAACATTTTATTATGGTGCAATCTATAATTCAGTCGATACATGGAAACAGGAATTTATAGATTTTTTGTATAAGGTAAATTATTATTATATAGGAAACAAGCTTCCAAATGATTTTTTGAATGTTGATAAGAAAATCCTAAATAAGAATTTAGAGTTTTTGGTATTTATAGATGAAGTAGTGAAACCTAGATTAGAGACAGTGACAGTGTCTAAACAAGAATTTAAAATGAGTAGATCGAAGTTGATTAAAAGAGTTAAGAAGATATATGGGGGAAGTGTAAGAAGTGAGAAAAATAGTACAGAAAAATATTTATATAGAATAAGAAAGAATATAAGTATAATGAATGTGTTATCTAGTTATGGATATACTAAAAGAAAACTACATACGGAAGTATTATTAGCAGAACGTTTAATGATACAGAATAAGAAAGTAGAAATGATTAGAAAGGTTTTAGAAAAGTATTCACAAAGAAATTCTGATGATTTTAAACGAGAAATTAGATCATTACCAATTTCTAATGATCTGAAGAAACGAATAATCTTCTTTGAGAAAAATAAAAAAGATATTTTAGAGCTTCAAGATGTTTTTAAGAGTAAAATAAGAAATTAACCTACAAATAAGCTGGTGATAAAATGAAAAAACTAACCATATCATTATTAGCATTAATAACAATTCTTTCCTGTGGAGCTACTACTGTCAGTGCAGCAAGATTTCGAACCTATCGTTATCATACACCGCACGTGAGAAGAACACCAAGATACCGAATTCGCAAATCAGAGTATTCTTATAGCCATAAGATGAGTTCTGATCATAGTAGTTATAGTCATCATGATAATATGTCGAGTTATCATAGTAGTAGCTATTCTAATACAGGGTCGACTGCGACATTTACTGGATCACAGACAGATGATATTTTGAATAATCAGATTTCTAAGAAAAAATATCGCAATGACTACTATCGTCAAAGTATTATTACAAATCCTTGGATCTGGGCGATGTTGATCAACCATCACGCTAGATATCGTCACAATGAGGAATATACTAGGGGCTATAATGCAGGTTTTGAAGCTGGTCAACAAGATAAAAAAGAGGGAACGACTGCGCATCAAACATTATCTAGCGATGAAAGTGCACAACATACTAGATACTATCTTCGTGGATATAAGGAAGGATATCGTGACGGAATAAATAGATAATCATTTGAAGGAAGAAATTAACTAACTTCATGTGGTACATAACTAAGGCTTCAAAAACTATTAGACAATAGGAGTGATCAACATGGAAGATTTAGCAAGTTGTGTAGGTTGTATTTTCTATATTATTTTAGGATTATTTGGTCTAGCTTTATTATTCTTTAGTTTAGTTCAAATATCGTTGTAAAAATACCTTGTATAACAAAACAAAATCCGTCCAATGAACGCGAAAATTCATTGAACGGATTTATTTTTATATTAATCTATTCAGCTTCTCCAGCATGTTCTTGATCGATATCAATATGACGAACTGAGTAGCCGAGATAGAATAGTACACCGATTCCGAGCCAGATAAAGTAACTAATCCAAGCTGGTAGGGTGATGTTTAACATTAAAACAACACACACAATGATTGATAGGATTGGTAGGACATTTCCAAACGGAACTTTAAATGGACGTGGTAAGTCTGGTTGTTGTTTGCGTAATAAAATTACGGCTAAAGAGATTAGACTGAAGACTGCCAGAGAACCAACGTTAGCAATTAAAGCTAAGTTTCTCATGTCCATAAATCCAGCAAGGATAGCTGCTAGAAGTCCATTTAACCATAATGCACGGTTAGGACTGTGACTCTTTGAATTTAGGTGAGATAGTTGTCGAGGTAAAAATCCTCCACGACTCATCGCCATTGTAATATTAGCACCGGCGTAAACAAAGGCAAGTACCACAGCCATGATACCTAAGATGGCTCCGGCTGATACGATTTGAGCAGTCAAAGTGTGTCCTTTTGCTAATAATACAAATGCCATAGCTTCGGCAACATTAAGATCCTTGTAAGGAACCACCCCTGTCATTACTAGACTAACTGCTACATACAAGGCAGTTGAAACTACAAGTGAAATGATAATAGCACGAGGTAAGTTGCGTTGAACATTCTTAGCATCTTCGGCTGAAGTAGCTAGGGCATCAAAACCAAGAAAGGTGAAGAAAACGGTTGATGCTCCAACCATGATCCCACGACCACCGTATGAGAAGAAAGGATGCCAGTGAGCAGGGCGTATATGTTTAACACTAACAATGATGAACAAGAAAATCACAGTTAGTTTGATAATAACTAAGATGTTATTAAATAATTTACTCTCACTAGTTCCCTTCGTTAATACAAGGGTGATAAATAAAATCATGATGATCGCAGGTAGATTCATAATTCCTCCTGCAGATGGTGCAGCTAGGAAAATCTTAGGTAAATGCACTCCAAATTCAGCTAAGAATGAGTGAACATAACCTGTCCATCCATTTGCAACTGTAGCGGTTGTAGTAATGTAAACTCCTAATAGAGTCCAACCAGCAAAGAAGGCCATAACCTGTCCAATCGTAACCCAAGCGTAAATATAGGCACTTCCGGAATTAGGGATAGTGGTTGAAAGTTCAGAATAACAAAGTCCAATCAAGCCACTAGCGATTGCGGCTACTAGAAAAGAGAAGATAACCGCTGGACCGGCAGTAGTTGCGGCTACAATACCAGTTAAAACTAAGATCCCAGTTCCAATCATCGCACCAATTCCCAGAATGGAAAGATCAAAAAGACCTAAAGAACGCTCGTCTTCCGACTTAATGCTGGCGTTTTTCAATACTTTGTTAACGTCAATTTTATTTTTCATAGTTTAGGCCGCCTCCTTTCCGGGCTAAAGGAGCAGGGCTTAACCTTTATAGGGTGTGAATGGTAGGTCTAAACTATCTGCAACAACCTTGGAAGTAAGGTCTCCTTGGTGTGTATTAATTCCTGTAAGGATTGTGTTGTTTTCAGCAGCTGCTTTATCAATACCTTTATTAGCAATTTCAATTGCATAGTGTACTGTTGCGCTGGAAAGTGCTTCTGTAGCTGTCTTTGGAACAGCACCAGGCATGTTAGCAACTGTGTAATGAATAACATCATGTGTTACATAGATTGGATCTTCGTGAGTTGTTGCTCTTACTGTTGTTTCGAAGATACCACCTTGGTCGATAGGAATATCAACGATAACAGAACCTGGTTTCATGTTCTTAACCATTTCTTCTGTAACTAATTTTGGTGCCTTAGCTCCTGGAATTAGAACAGCACCAACTACTAAGTCAGCTTCTTCAACAGCTTTCTTAATGTTAGCAGTATTAGACATTAAAGTTTGAATCTTTCCATCGAAAATGTTGTCGATTTCGGCTAAGCGTTGAGCATTAATATCAAGAATTGTAACTTGTGCGCCCATACCAACAGCGATCTTAGCAGCGTTGAAACCTACAGTACCACCACCGATAATAGCAACTTTACCGCGATGTACACCGGAAACACCACTCAAAAGAATACCTTTGCCACCATGTGCTTGTTCTAAGAAATGAGATCCAACTTGGATTGACATACGGCCAGCGATTTCACTCATAGGGAAGAGAAGTGGAAGTCCGCCGCCTCTACCAACCATTGTTTCGTATGCTACCCCTGTAACCTTCTTTTCGATTAAGGCTTCTGTTAATGGTTTATCTGCGGCCAAGTGAAGATAAGTATAGATGATTTGGCCTGGTTTGAAGTATTGGTATTCATTTTCCAAAGGTTCTTTAACTTTGATGACCATTTCTGTGTCCCATGCTTCTTCTGCTGAACCTATCTTTGCACCAGCAGCGATGTATTCTTTATCTGGAAAACCGGAGCCAACCCCAGCTCCTTTTTCGACAATTACTGAATGGCCTGCATGAACTAAGCTTGCTACAGCACTTGGAGTAGCACCAACACGTTCTTCTTGCTTCTTGATTTCTTTAGGTACACCGATTAACATAATAGGATACTCCTTTCCAAATAATGAATAAATATTCAAATGATTTCTCGTTTTTTGTTGATAGCGCTTTCAACTTAATGCAAGAATAACACTTAAAAAGATAAATATCAACCCTAAAATTCAAAGTTTGTGAAATCTAATTTGCCTTTAATTAGCGTGTTTTGGGAGTTTTTTCACAAAGTTGATTTTATCCTGTTATTTATAAATCAACATTAGAGTGATTATTAGAGAATAAGAAAATATACATTAAATATATAATTAGTTTGCGGTTAGATTTAGCTAAGTAAATAAATTTAAAATATATTGGACGGGATATTTAAAGAAATTTAAAAAAGATAGAATATTAAATTATTAAAAAAATAGATAAATAAAGCAACCTTGATTTAATAATCTCATTATTTTTTAAGGCTGAGTAGAGGGAAATGTAGATGCTGGTCACTTTTTGCTTATCTAAAAAATAAAATAGCACCTTATTTTTACCACAATATTACAATATAGGTAAAGATAAGATGCCTTTTCACTAATATTTTAAACAGTTTCGCCATTAATTTTAAAAGTTATTTCAGGAAATTCTTTATCTGCATCTTTGCCTTCTAAGAATTCAAGTGCTTCACGTCTAATTTTACTTAGATCGACTCCCTGAGCTTTAGCAGCGAAGACACAGCCACAGTAACATTGACGATAAACATCATATTCATGACACATTTCAACTGAACGTTGATAACCACCATTTTTCTTGAAATCACTAGGTAGATAGTGAGTAGTATATAAACTTTGTACCTCTAAGCCAACTTGGTTGATAACTTGGGAATTTTTATGTGGACTGATTGTCAATGCACTTCCAAAGTAATCAAACCCCAATTCTACAGCTTTTTGAGCTACTTTATCTAGGCGATAGTCATAACATACACGACAACGTGCGCCACCTTCGACTTCTTTTTCTAGTCCACGAACTTTCTCAAAGTATTCTTGTGGTTCATAAGGGGCGGAGATAAATTTAACATTATTGCCAGTATTTTCATTAAAATCATGAATGAATTTTTGTTGAACGTATTTTCTGCGTTGATATTCAGCGCGTGGATGAATATTAGAATTAGCATAGTAGACTGTAACATCAGCAAATTTGGTTAAATATTCAAGCGTATATGTACTACATGGGGCACAACAACTATGTAAAAGAATACGTGGGCGAGTGTCAGCTTCTTCCCATTTCTTAACCATTTTTTGCATGACTTTGTCGTAATTAATCTTTTGATTTTTATTCATCTTAGCAAGAATTTCTTCTACATCTATCATTTGACTCATCTCGATTCTATAACGAACTCAAATACTATAATACCAGTCGATAAGTGAGATTTAAACCCTAAAAATCGCAGTTTAAACTAATTTTCTTGACGCAAATCAGCATAGTATTTATCAATGTAAGCTTTATAACTAACAGCCATAATAATATTATGCAGCATGCGTTGATATTCGGTATGTTCGTTCCCCACTTCATCTAATTCAGATTTCAAACCAAACACATAAGGGAGAACATTTTCCAATTCTGCCACAAAATAATCATAAGCAACTTTTGTTGAGTAAGTTTGTCTTTGTAATTCAATTGCTGCTTTTAAATCGCTAAGTTGCATCACATTTTTGGCAACAGCAATAAAAAATAATTCTGCAATTTGATCAGCTGCATAACGTTTTTTTACAGGACGGCGAATTAACTTATGTTTAACATAATTACTAATCATTGAACTAGTTAGCTTTACATCGCCTAAAATTTCAAGCCTTTCGCTGATGTATGCAGTAGTTTGGTCTAAATATAATTCAACTTCAGGTAAATCATCATACCTTGGTAGTTTAAAATTTTGAACACTTTGGCTTATTTTAAATTCTCTATTCATAAATCAATACCTCGCTGTCCCCAGTATATAGGCAAAAACATAATTTATCAATAAAAAACTTATTATCAGTTTTTCAAAAACCGTTGACAATGTTTTTAATATTTTGTAAGCTTAATGGGAATTCTATAAATTAAGTAGGTAATAAATTATGAAGAAAATAATTACAGATTCAGCAGCAAATTTAAATGTAACTACATTGAATGGTATTGAATATCAGAATGTAGGTTTAACTTTAGTTTGTGGGGACAAAGTATTTTTAGATGGTGCTGATTTTGATCAAGCAGAATTCGATAAGTTTATCGAAAACAGTTCGACAGAAATAAAATCTTCTTGTCCTAGTGTTGAAAGTTACTTGGCAGCAATAGGGGATGCTGATGAAGTATATATTTTTACAATTTCAAGTGCGCTTTCGGGTTCGTATAATACTGCGCAAACAGCTAAAAAAATGATTCTAGAGGAAGATTCAAATAGAAAGATACACGTCTTTGATACAAAAGCAGCAGGTCCAGCAGAACGTATGGCAGCTGTTAAAGCTAGTGAATTATTGAATGAAGAGATAGATTTTTCTGAAGTAGTAGCACAAGTTCAAGCTTATATTGACCATTTGAAGATCTTTTTTAGCTTACAATCATTAACGAATTTAGCAAATAATGGTCGAATAAATAAAACTGTTGCGAAACTTGCAGGAGTTTTAAAAATTAATGTGCTAGGTTGGGCGAACGAAGAAGGAAAGATTGAACAACTAGGAAAAGCACGTGGAGCTAAACGAGCATATCAATCTTTGGTAGATATATTAGTTAAGCATAATTTTAATAGTAAAAAAGTGGTAATTGATCACGCAAACAATGAAAAAGGAGCATTAGCTTTGAAGGACTTAATTCAAGCAAAATATCCTAATTGTCAGATAGAAATTGGAATTTGTACAGCACCATGTAGCTTTTACGCGGAAAAAGGTGGTTTAATGGTTGGCTGTACTGTGAATGATGGTTAAAAATAAAATTTATTAATAAGAATTCCTCATCCTTTTGGGTGGGGATTTTTATTTGGAAAACTCTGTAAAATAAAGCTTTTCTATAATATTATAAAAGAGATACATAAGAGTAATGCTACATTAACTTTGGATACAATTCTAAATAATAAAGCTATTTATAGGAGAAAATAAAATGATAAGAGAATTTCAGATATCAGACACCCAGCTAGTTATGCAGTTATGGCTTGCAGGAAATGAAGATGCTCATTCTTTTGTTGCTAAAGAGTATTGGCAAGCTAATTTTGAAGAAGTGGAAAAACAATTATTGAAAGCTGATATTTTTGTTTATGATTTAAATGGAGAAATAAAGGGATTTATTGGACTGATGGATGAATATATTGCAGGGATTTTTGTTGATAAAGCGTATCGTTCTCAAGGTATTGGAAGGCAACTTTTGGAATATGTAAAACAATTGCACAGTACATTGTCATTAAATGTGTATCAAAAGAATGAACGTGCATTAAGATTTTATCGTAAAAATGGGTTTACTATTGTTTCTAAGCAGAATGATGAACATACAGGGGAAATTGAATTTACGATGGTTTTGAATAAAAATAAAGTCGAATAAATTCTATTTTTTAGCGAGAAAATTTTTGAATTGCGTATACTATTATTAGCACTGAAAAATGGGGGATAAATTATGAGTACAGTAAATATGAAAAAATTAAAGAATCTAACTCAATATAATTTTACTGCAACTTTTATTAAAGCAGATGTAATTGTTCGTGAAAGAAAATCAAGTAGCTTAAAAAATATATATCCAACTGTATTGTTAAAGAATGTATGTTTAGCGGATACTGGAGAATTAATCGCTAAGTATTATTGGTTGGGATATGGAAAAAGTCTAGCTAAACTTGGAAGGTTAACATCAGGTACGCAATTAAAATTTGAAGCAAGGCCAGACATTAATGTTTTAGGAAATAAGAATAATGGAGATATTGCATCTTTAATTGCATGGCCAAAAAACTTTCGAAGGTTAGATAAAGCCTATCAATATCAAGCTATTCCGGAAGATAGTCATCAATTAGCGGGATGTATATTATCTGGTAAACAACAAGAATATAATGAATCTGAACAATGGTATCTGGATCAATATAAGTTATGGCGAGAAGAAAATGGAGATGAATTAGATACTATTGTGGAAGATATACCAGCAATAGATAGTTATCAAGATATAAAAGTGGAAGATGTTTTAGATGATAAATTAGAAAAGTATGCTGCCATAAGATCAGAAGAATTATCAGATAGTGAAAACAGAAAATACGTAATAATTGACAGAGAGACAAAGAAAATTCTGGATGATAATAATAGTTTGGGATATCTAAAAGTTAAAGATGCTTATGAAAGTTATGAACATCGCCTAATCAATGCTAAAGAACGTTATCGAAAACGTCGTGCATTAAGCTGGTTATTGAATCATGCTGATTTTGATAAGAAATTATTGGAAACTTATGTTGAGATAACTGATAAAGGCCAATGGGAAGGTTATATCAGTTTTGATAAAAATTTAGTTGAAGATTTGTTGTTGCAAGAAAATCATACTCATTTAGAATTTACTTCTAAAGATTTGCTTGAAGTTTGGTACAAAGGATAAAAGAAAGAGACACAAGAAGACCCTAACTCAATTGAAAGTTAGGGTCTTTTAATTAACTATTAATAATTATTTGTTAACAGCATCTTTCAAGCCTTTACCTGGTTTGAATGCAGGAACTTTAGATGCTGGAATTTCGATTTCTTTACCTGTTTGAGGGTTACGACCCTTGCGAGCTGCACGTTCACGTACTTCGAAGTTACCAAAGCCGATGATTTGTACTTTCTTACCATCTACTAAAGCTTCTTTAACTGTTTCTGTGAATGCTGAAACAGCTGCTTCTGCTTCTTTCTTAGTTGTACCCATCTTTTCTGCGATAGCTTCTACTAATTCGTTCTTGTTCATTAATAATCACTCCCAATAAATATAGGTATTAGGGCTATAAAACCTTAATCTTCTGCAATTGTACTATATTCAAATGTGTTTTTGCAAGGGCTTTATAAAAAAATTACAAGAATCTAGAAATTAAAAAGTAAAAATTAAGTAAATTTTATCAATTATCTTTTATATAGGGCTTTTTATCACATTAATATGAATAAATTATGAAGTTAAATTTTATTTATAATGAACAAATGATTAAAGAATAATTGTTTATTAATTAAAAATATGTTAATATAAAAAATAACTTTTAGAAGAAGGAGATGAAGTGCATGGAAAAGTTGCTAGGTGAAAAACGCCGCTACAAGCTTTATAAAGCTAAATCTAAGTGGGTGGTGTCAGCGATTATTACTATTTCTGGAGTTACATTTTTAGTAACAAGTCCAGTTTCTAATGCTCAAGCCGATACCGTTACGGGTAGTGAAAGTGTAAAAACAGAAGCTACACAGGCATCAAGTTCGAGTGTGCAGAATAATGCGACAGCTCAAACAACTGTTACAACCAATAGTAATAGTTCTAACAATGTTTCTAATGTTCAAACTGATACCGTAAAAGAAACAGCAACAAGCAATGTTGATTCAGTAGCTAGTCAAAATCAAGCTACAACAACTCAACAGGCTCAAACTACTGCTGATCAGACAGTGCCACCAACAACCTATAAAGACCATGTCAAAGGAAATGTTCAAACTGCATGGGATAATGGCTATAAAGGGCAAGGTATGGTGGTTGCTGTTATTGATTCTGGTGCTGATACAAACCATAAAGATTTCTCTAAAGCTCCTGAATCTCCAGCAATTTCTAAGGAAGATGCTGACAAGAAGATTAGTGAGCTAGGCTACGGAAAATATGCTTCAGAGAAATTCCCATTTGTATATAATTATGCGAGTCGTGACAACAACTGGGTTAAAGATGATGGCCCAGGTGCATCAGAACACGGTCAACACGTTGCTGGTATTATTGGTGCTGACGGCCAACCAAATGGCAATGAACGCTATGCGGTAGGGGTAGCACCTGAAACACAGTTAATGATGATGCGAGTATTTAATGATCAATTCGCTGATGAAAATACTGACGATATTGCTCAGGCAATTTATGACGCAGTTAAATTAGGTGCTAATGTAATTCAAATGTCTCTAGGTCAAGGTGTTGCAGCTGCTAATTTGAATGACGTAGAGCAAAAAGCGGTTGAATATGCAACTCAACATGGTGTATTCGTCTCCATTTCAGCTTCTAACAATGGTAATTCGGCAAGTGTTACTGGCGAAGAAGTTCCTTATGAACCAGGTGGAGCAGACGGAAACTTTGAACCATTCTCTAGTAGTACGGTAGCTAATCCAGGTGCATCGCGCAATGCAATGACAGTTGCAGCTGAAAACTCAGTTGTGGGTGCTGGCGATGATATGGCAGACTTCTCTTCTTGGGGTCCTTTACAAGATTTCACTTTGAAACCAGATGTATCAGCTCCTGGGGTTAGTGTAACTTCAACAGGGAACGATAATCGTTACAATACTATGAGTGGAACTTCTATGGCTGGTCCATTTAACGCTGGGGTTGCAGCTTTAGTAATACAAAGATTAAAAGCTACTACTAACTTAAGTGGAGCAGATTTAGTTCAAGCTACTAAAGCTTTAATCATGAATACAGCTAAACCAATGACGCAACAAGGATATGACACTCCAGTTTCTCCTAGACGTCAAGGTGCTGGTGAAATTGATGCAGGTGCTGCAACAGAATCTCCAGTATATGTTGTGGCAGCAGACGGCACAAGTTCTGTATCTTTGAGAAAAGTTGGAGATTCAACTCGATTTGCACTAACATTTAAGAACTTATCCGATAAAGATCAAACATATACTTTTGATGATTTTGGTGGTGGATTAACTGAAGTGCGCGATGCTGATACAGGAACTTTCCACGATGTTTATCTAGCAGGAGCACATGTCTATGGAGATAAGACAGTAACCGTTAAAGCTGGACAAAGCGCAACTTATAATTTCACATTATCTTTAACAGGTTTGAAAGAAAATCAATTAGTTGAAGGTTGGTTGAGATTTGTAGGAAATGATGGTCAAAATCAACTAGTAGTTCCATATCTTGCATATTATGGTGATATGACAAGTGAAGATGTATTTGACAAAGCTGCTAATCAAGAAGGCACAGTCTATGGTGGTAACTACTTTGTTAATGAAGATAACTATCCAAGAGGGGTAGCTGATGAAGATTCCTTAAAGGCTTTAGTAAATCTTGAAGGTAATTATAATTGGCAACAAGTTGCTAAATTATACCAAGATGGAAAAGTTGCATTCTCACCAAATGCTGATGGTAAGAGTGACTTATTAAAACCATATGCTTTTGTTAAGCAAAATCTAAAAGATCTTAAGGTTGAAGTATTAGATAAAGCAGGAAAAGTTGTACGTGTAGTTGCAGATGAACAAGGTCTGGATAAGTCTTACTATGAAAGTGGAGTTAATAAAGACGTAACTTTATCAGTTTCAATGCGTAATAATCCAAATACTTTGGCTTGGGATGGAAAAGTATACGATGATAAGACCGGTGAAATGGTAAATGCAGCAGATGGTGAATATACATATCGTTATGTTGCTACTTTGTATAATGATGGTGCAAATAAGGTTCAAACAGCTGATTATCCAGTAGTTATCGACACAACAGCTCCAGTATTATCAAATGTTAAGTATGATGCTACGACACATACTTTAAGCTTTGATTATAAAGATACAGGATCTGGCTTTACAGATTATTCTTATGCAGTAGTTAAAGTCAATGATAAGACATTTGGCTATAAGTTAAATGATGGCAAGAATTCGAAATTCTTAAATGCAGCTAAAACATCAGGAACATTTAAAGCCGTATTAGATAGTGATACTTTAGCAGCACTAACTGCAGCAAAGAATGCTTTATCAGTTGCAGTTAGCGATGTAGCTGATAATACTTCAACAGTAACCTTACTGGTAAATGGAAACAATGATGCAACAACTAGAGTATCTGTTTGGAATGCAACTAACGGATTAGAACTCGATCAAAGTTCTCCAGATTATCAAGCAACAACTTCAACTTATAACTTACGTGGGAATGCAACATCTGATTTCTATTACAATGGTGCATTAGTTCAAGTTGATAACAGTGGTAATTTTGTTGTTCCTGTAAGTACAAGTGATACTGCGGTTGTCTTCACATCAGATGCAGCTGGTAAGAATGTAGTATATAAATTGAATACAGCAACTCCAAAGGCTGTTTTTGCATGGCAAGTAAATAATACTGTTAAGGAAAACTTTGGTATTGTTTTAGATACAGTCGTAAGCAACAACAGGGATGATGTAGTCGTACAAGCAGAGGTTACTAAGGGGGATAATGTTGAAGCTTATGCACGTGACTACTTCACAGGTGCAGTATATAAAGCAGATGTAAAAGATGGATTAGCAACTTTCCATGTGAAAGTAACTAATAATAGTGGTAGAACTGTATTGTTAGGATGGACAGAAGTTGTGGGACCAACATTTAATGATGTCCAACAAACATCTGCAAATGGTGTATATTTAGGAGTTGACGCATATGCAGGAAATCCGGCACCAGCACCAGCCTTTACAAATGCTGATCAATTAGGAACAAATGTTGTTCAAGAAAAAGCTGATTCTGCTACAATTGGTAATCCAGGAGATTTGCCAGGACACAGTCTAAAAGATCTAACAACACGTGCAGATGCTAACCCAGATATCCACTTTGACTACTTAAAAGATAATGATTACAACTGGGTAGGAGCACAAGCTGTTAAAGATGGTGTATATAATCCATCAACACAAGTATTTACTTTAACAGGTAAGGTTGATCCAAATGTTAAATCATTGGTGGTATTAGGAGATAGTTACAATGAAGATGATCCTGTAAATAAGGTTAACTTAAATAGTGATGGAACATTTAGTTTCCAATTCCATACAGCACCAACTTCACAAAGACCTGTTGCTTACATCTATACAAAAGATGATGGTTCAACAACTAGAGGTACAATGGAGTTAATCTTAGATACAGTTCTTCCAACACTTAGCTTAAATAATGTGGCTAATTTACAATTAGATAGTAATGGTGATTACCAAGTCTACACTAATAATAAAGACTTTAGTGTATCTGGTGAAGCTACTGATAATTTGGATGGATATCGTTTCTTCTTCAATGGAGATAATGATTATCGTGAATTCCACAATTCTGGTGTGAACTTTGTTACTGAAGCACATCAAGATGGAAGCACAGTAACTAATCCATATCCAGCATATAAGTTTAGCAAGACATTTAATTTAGCTGATGCAACTGGGGAAACAACACATGTATATACATTGAGTGTAGTTGACTTGACAGGTAATACTGTAACTAGGAAGTTCTATGTTCACTATCAACCAGCTAGTGATACAGTTAAGACTGTAACAACTGATAAAGATGGTGCAACCAAAGTTCTAGTAGATTACAATAACAATACACTACAAGTAAAAGATAATACTGGTAACTGGGTAAATGCTACTGCTGGAGTTGAAGCTGCTAAGAATTATCGAGTAGTTAATGAATATGGTAATGTGGTATTGTTACTAAATGTTCTTGCAGATAAAGAACAAGGCAATAATAAAGTACAAGTTAATGAAGTTACAAATAATAAAGTAGAACAAACAGTAGTAACTAAGACTGTTTCAAATAAATCTGTAGCTAAAGTGGGCAAAAAAGCTGCAGAACCAGTAAAAGTATTACCACAAGCTGGTGAAAATAACAGTAAATCTACTTCTGTTCTAGGTGCAGTCTTAGTCTCAATCGCAGGATTCTTAGGTGCATTAGGCTTAAGACGTGTTAAAAAAGATTAATAAGTAATAATAAAGTGTCATTTGAGATATGAGTGAATCTCAATGGCACTTTTTTGTGTGGAAAAATTATTTAAAACGTGGGCACTATGAAGATGTAACACAAGATAATGTTGTTAACTGGCAAGCGTGATATTTCAAAAGAAAGTGGAGAATATCTATAAACGAACTCAATCATTTCAAAGAATATTTAATAGACAAAAATTTCATGAAAAAGATATACTATTATTGAAACATGAATTGTACGAATGAAATTGATGAAGAATAATTCCGGTATGACATACAGAGAAACACACAAATTAACTAATAAAATATACAGTTATGAAACGTTTTTTTATAAATAAGCTAAAAAATGGAGATAATAATAATGTTGGGTAATTTTTGGGGAAAAAATGTTAGAATTATTGATGATGAAGGTGTTGAATGGAAAGGCTTTGTAAGAAGTGTTGAAACACCAGCAGATTCTGAAGATAATCAATGGTGGTTAGACGTAGTTAATGTGAATAAACCTGGTTTTGAGACGGGGCTTATCATCTCAGAAAGTGAAATAAAGAAAATAGAAGTTATATAGCATAAAAGTAGTTACTATTAAACCACAAAAGAAAAAGAGGCGTAAGTAAGTTATGGAAGATATTGGATATCTTTATTTTAGTCAAGACGACTATAGTTTCATAAAAGAACATTTTCCTGATATTTTTGCTATCTGTGAACAATATGTATCCAGTCGTGAACCTGATATTGAATTAACAGTGACGGATTCACAAACAGATATGATTGATAACAAAGTTTTAATGGCTATTGGGAGTAGTGCCACCGATCCCCAAGGAAACCCGTCACCAGAGGCTATTGAACTTGAAGCAATTTGGGATAGAGCATAAGGATGTGGATAGCATGAATGATAAGATTGCAGTACATGTAAAAGGTGTAGATTATTCTGCAAACGCAGATGATTCTAAAATGCATGTAACGCTCAATATAGATATTTTTGAAGAACCACGATTTGATAATATGAAATTAGTAGAAAAATTAGCACGTAAAGTAAATGAGATTAAATTATAACATTCCGACCTGAGTAAGTCGTTAAACTGCTTTTTTTGTATGCAATCAATCAGCGTGGAGCGTTCCACGTAAAATAAAAACGATAGGAGAGATTGACATGAAACGTGAAGATTTAAAGAAATTAGGCTTGAGTAATGAACAAATTGAAGGTGTAATGTCTGCTCATGGTAAAGATATTACTAGCTTACAAGAAAAAGTAAATGGATTAACTAGCGAACGTGACGGATTGAAATCACAACTTGATGAACGAGATCAACAGTTAGTCGATTTACAAAAGAATTCTAAAAACGTAAAGTTGATCCAGTAGTTTCTAGCATTGCAGCACGTATGAAATCAATAACAACAGTATTAAGGCAATATATTTGATAAAATGTTAAAAGTTAAATAAAATAATGTTGTACATAATTTTATGGAAAGAAGATGATATCATGGCAGAAGAATTACCAAGCTACAAGACAGAATTAATTTCAATCGAAAATTTGGAAAAAGACTACTATGAAATAAAGATTGAGAAACCTAGTGATATGAATTGGGTAGCAGGTCAATACATGAGACTAGGCTTACCTACTAAAGAAGTTACAGAAAAGAAAAAGTTACGTGCATTATCATTTGCTTCCTTACCTGAAGATGATGTAATCTTGTTAGGTACAAGAACAGGTAAGGAAATTAGTAACTTTAAACAAAATCTTTTAACTGTACAACCAGGTGAAGAAGTAGAAGTTAAGGGTCCATTGGGCCAATTTACACTTCCTGAAGACGGAAATCAAGCTTTAGTATTTTTTGCTGGTGGGGTAGGTGTTACACCTATTAGAGCATTACTTGAAAAACTAGCTAAAGATAAGAGTGAACGTACGATTAAATTTGTATATTCATCTTTGGATTATTATTTCTACAAGGAAGACTTTGCTGAATTTAAGAAATCATTACCAAATGCAGAATTTATTTTTGTTCGCGATGAAAATGATGTAGATAGAGAATTAACAAAGTTGACAAGCGAACTAGCTAATGATGCGTTATATTATGTATCTTCTTCAGAAAAGATTGTAGAAGCTGTAAGTCAATCGTTACAAGATAAGGGAATTGATGCTGAAAACATTAAGCACGATATCTTATACGGATACTAAAATTATATAGATACGCAAAAATCTCCTTACTTTAGTGAGGGGATGGATAGCCTAAGCCTAGGACTCATAGAGTCCTATTTTTTATATGCATTATATTTTTGGTCGTTAATATATCTCTCAACAACATCTTTACTCATGCTACCTAGAGAGCCTAGATAATAGCTAGAAGACCATAAATGACCGCCCCAATATTGTTTTTGTCTAATTTCTGGATGTGTTTGTAAGAATAGGAATGCACTTCTGCCTTTTAGTGCTTTGATTACGTCTACTGCTGATTTTCTTGGTGGAAATGAAATAAGCATATGTACATGGTCTGGCATTACTTCCATTTTTTCAATGACTATTTCATTGTCGTCAGCTACTCTTTGTAGAATATCTTTCATTTCGTTAGATAACTTTTCATTTGTAAAAGTCTTATTTCTGTATTTTGTACACCAAATTAAGTGAAAATGTAAATTATACACATAACGCTTTGTGTATATTGCGTCTTTTATTTTATTAGTCATTGTATAGTCTCCTTTGCCTTATAAAATTAACGATTTCTCTTGATACAAGCTAATACATTGGTTATAATTATAGTATAAACTTAAAGGAGGTGAAATACAATGAAGAAGATGAGTGATTTAGAGTATCATTATGGATTGAAAATGCGCATTTATCCAAGCACTAACCAAAAGAAGATTATTAAAATCAAAGGTAACATTGCTAGAACTGTTTATAATAAAATGGTTGCTATTGACCAAGAATTATATAAGTTGAAACAAGTTAAGTTACCTATTGATAGTGTTAAAGAACGTATTAAAGAATTAAAAAGTCGTAAAAACGCTAGAAATTTGTCTAATCATTATCAGTACATGCAAAATAAGAATATTGATAGTTTAGCTAAAGCTAACGCTATTCAAAATTATCAAAAAGCGTGGAAGATGTTTAGAAAAGTACATTCATCTGGTACACCTAAGTTCCATAAAAAGAGTTACCGTTTGAGTTATCAAACTAATGCTCAATATGGTAAGGATGCTAAAATGGACGTTTATTCTGCTAGCGTAAAATTTCTTGATAAGAATCATATTAGTTTGCCTAAATTAGGTAGATTAAGAGTATCTGGTTCTCACCGTCGTATTATTGACAATAAAGATGATATTAGAATCGGTACTGTTACTGTCTCTAAAGATACAGCTGATAGATACTTTGTATCAGTGCAATTAGGCTCTGATACACCATTTGTAAAAAAATTAGCGAAAGCTAATTCTCAAGTTGGTGTTGATTTGAATACAGAAAATTTTTTGACCGATAGTTTTGGTAAAGTGGTAGCTAATCCACGTTATTACCGTACTATTAAAGGTAAACTAGCTAAAGCTCAAAAAGTATTATCTAGAAGGCAAAGAAGAGCTAAAAAAGAAAAACGTTCTTTACATGATAGTAAAAATTACCAAAAACAAAGAGTTTTAGTAGCTAAGCTCCGTGACAGAGTGCGCAATCAACGTAATAACTTTTTGAATCATGTTACTACTGCACTTATCAATAACCACGATTTGGTGGTAGTAGAAAATTTGAGAAGTAAAAATATGCTCAAAAATCACGCTTTAGCTATGTCTATATCCGATGTTGGCTGGAGAAGCTTTTTACAGAAATTGGATTATAAAGCTAATTTGTATAATAGAACGGTTATATCAGTTAATCCTAAAAATACAACACAAACTTGTTATGATTGTGGTTTTGTAATGGGTACAGATGGAACTGGTAAGCTAACTCTCAAGGATAGAGAATGGACTTGCCCTAATTGTCATGAACACCATATTAGAGATTGGAATGCAGCTAGAAATATATTAGCTAAAGGATTAGACAAGTTAGAAAAACCAAAAAACTTAGCTAAAGCTAAGTAAAGGGTGCGTTTGGCAGCTCGCGCCACCCGTATATTATTGTATACAAAGTGCTGTGGTAAATTGATGTGTAAGACGTAAGTATCTTTTTTTGGATATTTATGCTGTATTTTACCCACGGAAGAGTGTGTTAGTAGAGCCGAAAGGCTTGAACACTCACAAGCCCCATGTCTTTAGACTGGAGTGAGTTGACTAGAGAAGCCTGGCGTCTATTAAGAAATACTTTTCTTGGTGAGCGTCAATTTTTTTAACGGAAATCTATCCTATACTAAATTCAGTAAAGAAAAAGGAGGAATCAAAGAAAGCTATTTTAAACAAACCAAAATTATAGGAGGAATAAATCATGACTGAAAATAAAGCTACTCAAGAAAGAACACCCCAAGAAAGATTGCAAGAAGAACAAGAACACAAGGAACATGTTCATCATACGAAAATTAATGCAGCGGCCATTGCAGATCATCTTTTAGGCAACATGCATACATTACATGTGAAACTGCACCAATATCACTGGTATGTAAAAGGAGCTAATTTCTTTACGTTGCATGAAAAATTTGAAGAGTTGTATAACGAAAATGAAAAATGGTTCGACAAACTTGCGGAGCGTCTAATTACTTCTGGGCATAAACCTGCTTCGACAACGGTTGAATTTGAAAAATATTCGATGCTTTCGGAAGATGCAGTTAATAAATACTCTAAAGCAGAAGACATGGTTGAAAATATTATCGAGGACTTCAGAAGCACTCGTGACCTAACTATTCGCGCGATTCGTTTAGCTCAAGACGAGGGTGATGATGCTTTAGAAGATACATTGATTGCTTTTAAAAATGACTTAGACAAGAACATTTGGATGCTGCAAGCGTTCATTGGTAAAGAAGCATTAGAAGATGATGACGCTCTTGATGAGGATGGAGATTAAGGTAAAAGTAGAAGCTGATTTAGGGATTGGAATTCTTTCCAGTCCTTTTTCCATTTTCTTGATATGCATCAATTTTTTTGTAGTAAGAGACTTATATAATAAAAGCAGCGAATATAAACAAAATAAAGGGGGAGAATGAATTGACTAAACATACCCATCATGAAATTGGCGACCACGCAGCCTGTATCCGCTTGGTTCCAATATTCAATCACTTAGAGGATAGCGCGATGAATTACATTGCTGAAAAAGCCCACACGAAACAGTATCAAAAAGGAGAGTTTCTGTTTCGTTCACAAGAAAAAGAGGATACTTTATATATTATCAATCGTGGGAAAATCCGTATTTATCGATTGGCAGACTCTGGAAAAGAGCAGCTAGTGCGGATCTTGAACCCTGGTGATTTCACCGGAGAATGGACCTTGTTCAACCCGGATGCAGTACACGAGGAATATGCCGAAGCAATCCGAGATACCGTTGTCTGTATGATTCAGCGAAAAGATGTCCAAGATTTTTTGGAACAATACCCAGCTATTTCTTTAAAACTATTGGCGGAAATGTCTAAACGGTTAGAAAGTTCAGAACGTCAAACGACACAAGTAGCCTTGGAGAGTGTCATTACCCGTTTAGTTTTGTTTTTGGCAGAAAATGTGGAACCTGAAATGGGCAACTCTCCCATCATCACCCTGCCGATGGGAAAAAAGGACATTGCTTCCTATTTAGGAACGACACCTGAGACCATCAGTCGCAAATTTGGAGAATTGGAGGATGAGGGATTGATTCAACAGCTGTCTGGGAAAAGGATCAAGATTCTGGATTTAGATGATTTATTGCTTTACAGTGAATAATCGGACACACTTTTTTCTACACGTTAGTGTTCTGCCGCTCTTCATTAACAACGGAACAGAACTCAGTGCTTTTGCTTCCATCTGTCCGTTTTTGGCTTTTTTAAGACAGAACGACCTTCATTCATTGGGAAAATAAAAGCACAAACATGATATGGAGTGCCCCCTATCAAGTAGACAATTAAATATGTAAAATTTTATGCGGCCTAATTTCGGCATTCTGCTGGAGTCAGGCTTTTTAGTTTCCATTGATAACGCTCATTGTTGTAATAATTAATATATCCAGCGATCCCGGACACTAGTTCTTCATAAGTTATAAAAGTATGATCATAGTAGTACTCATCTTTAAAATGACTCCAGAAACTTTCCATTGGTGCGTTATCAATACAGCGTCCGACTCGTGACATACTACGTGTAATTCCTGCTTTTGAAACTTCACGAACATATTCTTTTGATGTATATTGAAAGCTACGATCACTGTGTAAAATTAGAGTTACTCCTGGATTAGCTTCAATAGCTGCCTTAATTGTTTTCATAACTAAAGGATTGTCGTTAGTTTTACTTACCACCCAACTTATAATCTCTCCAGTATAAAGATCCTTTACAGCACTCAAGTAGGCCTTATATTCATGATTTGGTTCTGTTGCAAAGTTTTAAATAAAGAATAAAATCCCTTACGGTATCTATAATTTAAGCTGGGATTCTCAATAATACCTTGATTTCAGTACAGACCGAAAACCCGAAGAGAGTGCCTTCTTTTTGGGTTTTCTTATATAATCCTCGGATGGCTTCCATGCCTTTAATCGTGGTAGAGGCAGTGCGTAAACTTCGATAGAATTTATTGCGTCTCTTTACTGGACGATGGTCTTGTTCAACCAAATTATTTAGGTATTTAATGGTACGATGTTCTGTCCCTTGATAAAAGCCGTATTCTTTTAGTTTCTTAAAGACACTTGTAATAGAGGGGCTTTATCTGTGACTACAACCTTCGGTTCATCAAACTGCTTCACTAACCGCTTAAGAAAAGCATAGGCTGCTTGTGTGTCCCGTTTTTTACGTAACCAAATATCCAAGGTTAAACCATCTGCATCGATGGCTCGATACAAATAATGCCATTTTCCTTTAAGTTTCTGAACCCATTAAAGACTTTTCCCAATACGCAAAAAACTATTTTTTGAATAAGGGACAATCAGTGCCTATGTTCATCCTCAAATTTATTCTTAAGATATTTTTACTTTCTCTGCAGGTGTTGATACTTCTTTTTGTTCTTTTCGACCTTTCAACTTATACTTCGTTAATCTCATGCCATTGAAAATTACCACCAAGATACTACCTTCATGAACCAACATTCCGATAGACATATTCATCCATTCGCTGAAGAAGACGCTGGTCAACAAGATCAACACTACTCCAATTGAAATCACGATATTTTGTTTCATATTATTTACGGTGGCTTTTACTAATCCTAATGCGTGAGGCAAGTTGCTGAAGTTCGAGTTCATTAAAACAACATCGGATGTTTCAATCGCTACGTCCGTTCCGCTTCCCATTGCGATTCCAATGTCTGCTAAAGCTAAGGACGGACTATCGTTAACGCCATCTCCAACAAAGGCTACAATTTGACCACGTTGTTGTAGTTTTCCGATATAAGCCGATTTGTCTTCCGGCAACATGTGGCCGTGAGCTTCGGTCAAACCAAGTTCGCCAGCGACCACATCAACGGTTCCTTGGTTATCTCCTGAAAGAACGACTAGATTTTTCACGCCCAAGTCTTTTAATTCCTGCAAATTAGCTTTCACGCCCGGACGGACTTGATCGCGAATGCCCATCAGTACTTTTAATTCACCGTCGACCGCTGTCAAAACGAGAGAGTTCCCTTGTTGTTCAAACCGTTTGACATCTTTTTGCACTTTTTTGCTGAGAGTGACATTTTCTTTTTCCATCAAGGCCACATTCCCAACAGCCACTCTATGTCCAGCTACGCTTGAAACGATTCCGCCGCCTTTCACGACTTCAGTTCCTTCAACAGGATAAAAATTTGTTTCTCCAATTTGGTTTAAGACTGCTTTTGCTAATGGATGATCTGATTCCCGTTCCACACTGGCCAGATAGCCAAGCGTTTCAGCAGAATCTTTTTCATACAGTTCAGTCGCTGCAACGGTTGGGTTTCCGACAGTTAAAGTACCTGTCTTATCAAATACAATTGTATCCACATTGCTGAAGTCTTGAATGACTTCACTCCCTTTTAAAAGAATACCGTTACGAGCACCATTCCCGATACCGGCAACGTTTGAGACAGGCACTCCGATAACTAATGCGCCTGGGCAACCTAGAACCAAGATAGTGATTGCTAACTCAATATTTTGACTGAACGCCCATACAACAATTGCCAGAACCAAGACAGCTGGTGTGTAGTATTTAGAAAAGCGATCAATGAACCGTTCCGCTTCGGATTTAGAATCTTGTGCTTCTTCCACGAGTTCAATAATTTTTCCAAATGTAGTGTCCTCACCAACTCGGTCAGCTCTGATTTGAATCGTTCCGTTTTCTAAAATGGTTCCTGCAAAAACTTCTGCATCAGGTAGCTTGTTGACCGGAACAGCTTCCCCTGTAATGCTAGCTTCATTGATATGCCCTTCGCCCGTAAGGACTGTGCCATCCACTGGAACTTTCGCACCCGTTTTAACGAGCAAGATATCCCCTTCATCTACATCATCCACTTCTACTTCTTCAAATTTGCCATTATCCATTTGTTTCAAGGCGCTTTCGGGTGCCATTTCAGTCAATTCTTTGATAGCAGATCGCGTTTGGTTCAATGTTCGTTGTTCCAAGTAGTGTCCGAATAAGAATAAGAACGTGACAATAGCCGATTCTTCATAATCTTGAATAAAAAGCGCACCAATCGCTGCAATACTGACTAAGACATCAATACTGATGACTTTGACTTTCATTGCTTGAAATGCTTGAATGGCAATTGGCGTAATCCCAAAGACAGAGGCAATGATCAAAGACCACTCTGAAAGTCCTACGTTTTCTAAAACAAAGTGACTGAAGAAACCGAGTGCGATTAACAAGCCACTGATGACGGTGATAACATTTTTCTTGCTTAATATATATCGTTGCATACTTTTTCCCTCCAAATTTAATTTCTCTTTTATTGATAAATACAGTATAAGATAATTGCCTAAGTAATTAATTGACTGACATCAAGTTTTGAAAAAATACGTGTCCCTTCTCACTATTTTTTTATCTAACAGCCTCAATGACACTTATTCCTCTTTACAGTTATAACGATACCCTCTTTTTATCGAATAAAAATTTACGGCTATCAAGTTTAGAAAGTTCTCTTTTATCGTTTCTAAGCACCTCGAATCGGATTGCAACAAAAAAGCAATCCCGGAAAAATAGCTTTTCTTCCAGAATTGCCTAGTTTATTTAATCTGTTAAGCGGCCTTGACTTTTGCTTTGAGGACCGGATAGCCTACGTTTTCAATAGCTTTTTGAATCTCTTCAATTGAAGTGACAGCTGAATCAAAATTGATTTTGACTTTGCTAGAGTTGAATAATACTTTAATGCTGTCTTTATCAATACCGTTAACTGATTTCAAGGTACCTTCAATTTTTTGCATACAACTTGGACAAGACAACGTTTCTAATTGCAATATAGCTTTTTCCATAATTTCTATCTCCTTTATGTGTTTTTATTTTATCCGCAGCAGATTGCAGATTAATGAACACTTCCTTTTCCTCTTTACAACTGTAGTATAGCTCACTTTTAGCAGACGAAAATTGACGCATATCAAGTTTTGCACTTCTTTTGGTTCTGTTGTAAAGTTTTAAATCTACTATCAAATAAGGTAGAATAATAGAAAAAGATAGCAGGAGGAATGACGATGAAGGAGGAATAATAGAATGTGTAACAAACTAACATAACTAAATATCTATTATTCCGTTTATGGAGCAATTTAAAAAGGAGTTTTTTTATGAATTTAATTTTAACCATTCTCTCTGCTTTAGTGTCTTTTATAGTAACCAATATCGATGACATTTTTGTCTTGATGTTGCTGTTCTCTCAGGCAAGTTCACAAGCTAAAGCAAGTAATGGACGAACGGTGAAGGGAAATCGTATTTATCCTAAAGATATAGTCATTGGTCAATATCTTGGTTTTGCACTTTTAGTTTTAATCAGTCTTTTAGCTACATTTGGAGTAACACTCATTCCTGATCAATGGGTGGGTTTATTAGGACTAATCCCGATCTATTTAGGAGTTAAACTGTTTATAAAGGGTGAAGATGAAGATGAAGGTGCTATTCTTTCTAGTTTAAATAAATTTAATAAGTTCTATTTAAGTGTAGCATTTATCACATTTGCCAATGGTGGAGACAATATTGGAATTTATGTTCCATTCTTTTCTACTTTAAATAACAACCAACTGGTCATTACAGTTGTTACTTTCTTTATAATGGTTGCGGGTTGGTGTTTAATCGGCTATCGTCTAGCAAGAGTTAGATATGTTTCTGAAACACTTGAGAAATACGGCCGATGGGTTATTCCAATTGTGTTTATAGGATTAGGATTTTATATCATGGCAAAAAATGGTACGATTCAAAAACGCAAATCATTGAACAATACTTTAAGTTATCTGACTTGGCTTCTAATGATGAACAAGCATTGCATGAAATAATTCAACTCTTTTCAAAAAAGGCTGTGGTCAAGGGCGCTAATGGTTTTATTGCTGATAATCCGACTAGAGTCGCCGAATTTTTCAAGAATTTTTTTAAAGATAACCAAGAATTAAGGCATCTTTTCCATGTAGTCGTCAATGATGGTAACTATCAAGCTGAGTGGGCCGTTGCTGGACGTAAACGTAGTGGAAAAATATTTGCATTTCATGGTTTTGACACCTACCAATTTGACCAGCAAAACAAAATAAGCTTCTTGAAAGTTAAACTTGAAAAATAGAAATATAACGGCCAATAGGGTATACTCTAATGGCCTTTTTTTGATTTCGTGCTATACTTAGGTTTATAGATGTTCATTAAAACTGTCCAAAAAGGAGCGCTGAAAATTGGCTAAAATTGGTTATGCTCGTGTGAGTTCTAAAGAGCAACATTTGAATCGACAGTTAGCAGCTTTAAAAGACGTTGATAAACTATTTACGGATAAGTTAAGCGGGGCCAACACCGATCGACGAGAGTTACAAAAAATGCTAGCTTATATTCGTGAAGGTGATATTGTTTTGGTCACTGAATTAGATCGCTTGGGTAGAAATAATCAGGATTTAACTAAGATTATGAATACCATTCAAAATAAAGGAGCAACACTCGATGTATTAAATTTGCCGTCCATGAAAGGAATCATTGATCCTAATTTACGTCAACTCATGACTAACCTCATTATTGAACTATATAAGTACCAGGCTGAAAGTGAGCGTAAGCGAATCATTGAACGCCAACAACAAGGAATCGCCCTGGCCAAACAGCAAGGTAAATATCATGGGCGCAAGCCCCAATACACCGAAGATGATCCTCGTTTGCAACATGCATTTGAACTTTATAAAAATGGTATGAGTGATGTGGACGTCGCTCGGAATACCGGTATCAAACGGACAACATTTATTAGGTATCGACATAAGTTTAATGTACGCAGATAATCCAAAATGAGGCAGAAAATGGATAAGATTTATATTATCGGAGATGACCAAACCATTCGCAATGAAATAGTTCAAGCTCTTAAAAAATGGAATTTCCAAGCTGACTGGGTCCGGGACTTTCAGACCATTGATTATGAAATTAAACAACAATCCCCTGATCTTATCGTGATGGATATCACATTGCCTTTTTAAATTTCTAACTTAATTTTACAAACCGCGTATAATAAAATAAATCAATTCAAAAAAAGAAAGAGCGGAGGTAAAACATGAAAGAAAGCGAAGTTATCCTAAAGCGGCAGTCAACTAGATTATTTTTTAAAAATGGTGATACAGATTTTTTCTTTAATTGGTTACTAGGAATTGGCGAAGTGTTTGGTTTTTCACACGGGGAGCTTTATTACCTCGCACAACGGCTAGGGAAATCTCCAAAACCAAGTACTTGGAAAAAGGTATTTCTATCTCATGCAGACTACCTTGCACAAAAGCTAGGTAATCCAGATTTAACCAAACAAAGTAAAGCCCAATATTACCTAGCACAAACCTATTCTATTCGTTCGGCTATCCAATTTATTAATCCCTTTTCCGAGGAGTATCTTCCCACTGTTCAACGGATGGAAGAATCTTTTAAGAAAGCAACTTATTCATTAAAAGCACCTATTGAGGAGTTAACTATTCACTATCAAGAATCCTACTTACCCGGTTATTACCTCCATAGTGGTGATGATTGTCCAACACTAATTATGATTGGTGGTGGGGATACGTATCGGGAAGATCTGTTTTATTTTGCAGGATACCCTGGATGGAAACGAGGCTATAATGTTTTAATGATTGATCTCCCAGGTCAAGGCTCTAATCCAAGTAGAGAACTCACTTTTGATGTGAATGCTGCTACTCCAATTTCACTATGTATTGATTGGTTAGAAAACAAAAATCCTAAGTTGAATCATTTAGCTATTTATGGTGTTAGCGGAGGTGGCTATTTCACTGCACAAGCTGTTGAACAGGATACAAGAATTCAGGCATGGATTGCTAGCACCCCAATTTATGATATTGCCGAAATATTTAAAAAAGAGTTTGGATCCAGTTTAAAAACTCCTAGTTGGTTAATGAATGCTATTTTAAGACTGGTTGGAAATTTAAATGAGTCCGCCGATTTAAATCTTCAAAAATATGCATGGCAATTTGGAACTACTGATTTTAAAAAAGCTATTGATGAGGTTTTTAAGAGGGCAAAGGTTGTAAATTATCAAAAAGTTCAGTGCCCCTGTTTATTTATCATGGGAGAAGGAGAGGGTGCAGAATTACAACGTCAAGCAAAGGTAGTTTACGAAGCCGTTAAATCCAAAAATTCCCATACTAGACTTCAGATATTTGAAGCGGAAAGTGGAGCGGATGCCCATTGCCAAGTCAACAATTTGAGACTTGTCCATAATGTAGTCTTTGACTGGTTAGACACTCTATTTGAATAAGAGAGAGTATGAAAAAAAGTCTGTAAATAGCATATGATCCTATGCGGGATCTCCTGTGATACACTAATCCCTGTTTACACCATACCAAAAGGGGCTTCGAATACGAGGCCCCTTTTAGATTTAGCTAGTAATCCGTATTAAAGTTAATGGCTAGCTCCCAGTTCAACTTTTTAATGGCTTACGATCTGTCAATAAAGCAATCGGCGACAGAATCAAAACAATCACCGCTCCTACTAAGTAGGTATGACTGAAGGCCTGACTGATTTGTCGATCCTT
>OGES01000771.1_pt1 | contig 29208 bp, 23 predicted proteins | sample 1570711 | NCBI WGS metagenome assembly OGES01 (sample SAMEA2582133, study PRJEB24529) | metagenome | biome: Human gut stool | place: China | collected 2011 | reverse complement strand
TCAATAACTGTTCTCTTTCCGATGCGGTATACTCCATTCGCTCCAATAAAAAGAGAATTGCAATGTTTGAAATAAAAATAAGAATACAGCAACCTGCAGAAACAAACTCTTCTATATTATGACCGCTTGTAACGTAAAGTAGGATCACAAGCATTACAAACGATGCGCATGGAAATAGAAAGTAGAGTATCAGCTGCGAATGTTGAGCATCGCTTCTGGGTCTGTTGTCCATACGCTGAAGCATCATTTTACGAAATAGCGCAATAATAAATAATTCAGCAGAATAATAAGAGATTCCATAGATTAGAGATAATGTTTTGTCGGCTTGAAACGTCTGAGCATCCATCCCACAAACTGTAGTTGCAAGCATTCCGACTGCAAAAGATAAGCTGTAAGTCAAGAGATATTCTATAACGATAAGAAATAATAAAAATTTTCCTGAGATATTCTCATATAGAGTTCTGGCAACCATAAAGCAGGATAGTAGAATCAAAAGAATTTTGACGATTTTGTTTCGATTTAAGGCAATAACACTGAATTCAATGGACGCATACGTTAAAATGGTCTGAACTATTACACCAATAAGGAATCTATGATCTTTCCAACGACGCGAAGCAAAGGCATCTAAAAATAGACATACGCAGACGGAATCTACGATTGTGTAAACCAAACTGATTAAAGCATCCATCTACTTTTACCTCTCCAATGTAAATATTTTTGTTTTAGCTCACTGTAATTCTTTTCACTTGGAACCAGACAAAGGCCACCTCGCATTTGAACTTTATTGTATTGAAAAATTTCGACATAGTGCATATTGACAAGATAACTTTTTTGAATACGAAGGAAACCAAGCGGTTCAATTTTTTCTGATAGCTCAGTTATATTGCCGTAAAATTTGTATGCTGGGCGGCTTTCATCCAACAAGTGCATGGCAATGATTCTTCGATGAGATTCCAAATATAGAATATCGTTTACAGGCACATCAATAATTTCGGAGTTTATTGAAATTGTGACGAGCTGCTTCCGTTGAAGCGCTTCATGGACGGCGGAATCAAAGTAAGAATAAAGTTTTGCAGGGAGATCGGATTTTAGCAGATAGCGAAAGGCTTGAACCTCAAATCCCTCTGGAGCATACTGAATGAAATTCGTAATGAAGACAATCACAATGTTTTCATTTTCTGCTCGTAACTTTCTGGCAAGCTCAATTCCATTTGTTTCGCCCATATCAATATCCAGAAGCGCAATATCATACGGAAGTGATAAGTCTATTTGACTTGGTTGAGAAAAACCATAAAATCTTAATGCTACATGCGTTTCCTCGCTTTTCTTTTTGAATTCTTCAATAATAGAATCAACGATCTGCTGGTCATCATCACAAACCAAGACATTCATTTTGAAATCCCTCCATTGCACATGGGAATGCTTTTTATCACACAACATACAGCCCTGCTCCTCACAAGTCAATCAAATTTCAACATAATCGAACATTATATGTAGTATAGTACGATTATGTTGAAATTTCAAATAGTACACTTTATATAGGATAGGAGTGTACGGGAATGGAGCATTATTTAGGAGAAAAGCTAAAAAAGCTGAGAGAAAGTCGTGGCTGGACGCAGGCGGATTTGGCTAAACGGTTAAATAAGGCTGTATCCACGGTTAGTGGATATGAGAGTGATGCGCATGCAATTCCGTTGGATGTGCTTGCAAGCATTTCATCCTTATTTAACATTTCAACAGATGAACTTCTAGGACTGGATGCGCCAGAAGTACTATCTCTTTCTGGATTGACTGGTGCGCAAAAGAAAACTTTAATTAAACTCCGTAATGAACTGCTTTCACCAAGTCAAAAAGGAAATGATCTTTCGCCGCAGCAGATGGAAATTCTTCATGACATAATAAAAGCCTTCGGTTAACGACTGACTTGCAATACAGTGCGAGTACAATGCAAAAGATTGCTTAGATATGACCCTCAATGCTTGATGCCTAGTGTTGAGGGTCATATTGTTTGCAGCCACACCGATTTCGTTACAAGTTTTCTCTATTTTGATACAAAATCGTGGACTTTGACGGGTTCTTGTGCTTTGATATCATTGATAATAGCTAGAGTGGAATTTGAGATGAAAGGGAGATTCCGATGCAGAGCTTAACGCATTAACCAATTTCGCGCATGTACATTCAGATGGTGAAGTTCAAAAGATTTGATTGTTCTAAAAGAATCACACACACCTTTGTAACGGCATTTGCTGTCGTAAACGTAAATAGCATCTAAAAACCTTACAGCATCAGCTGTACGTCCCCGAATCAATCGTCTAGAATCGAATTCAATTCGGGTTCCATATTTTTTCGGTTGAATAGGAGTGTCTTATGAAGAAAAGTTTAACCTTCTCCTTTGCTATGTTACTGGGGGTAGTAGTTCTTCTAAGTCCGGTCTCAAATGCACTTGAAGCAGATATGAGCAGTTCAATTACGTATAGGCCGGAGGATACACAGATTTGCTATGTCTCTGAAATAGATGAGGTTATAAGCAATACGGAAATCGACAAATCGGTCCGACAAACCGTGAAGGAACGAGCCCGCACCGGAGCAACTTTCTACTCTATAACACCAGAATCGCAGGAGCAGATCGAGCAGCTGTTCGGCGTTCATTTTGTGGAAAACGCTTTGCTGAATACCATGGAGCATAGCACTGCCCAAAAAGATCAACTGAATGTCTTTTTCAATTCCTCCACCAAAGTCATGGAAACGGAATATACAAGATACTGGCTGGACGGAAATGTAAGTATTTCGCTTTGCGCTAACACATTTTATGATGTGGATGGAATGTGCGGTTCTCAGAAAACGTATACGAAAACATTCCCTAAACAGAATTACAGCATTTCCAAAAAGCTTTACACATCGAAGTCAGGAAAATGCTTTGAAATCTACACAGTACAGGATCGTGCTGGCTGTACAACTGCACAGTATACCATGTTCCAACACCATGCAACAGACTATGCCCTTTATGTCCGCAATGAAAATGCTCAAAAAAGTGAGACGGCTGGTATTCCAAACGATTATCTGCTGACCTTACTGGATAGTTTCTCCTTTGAAAACTGATCGTTTTAAGAAGCTTGGTTGCACGCTTTATAGAGTTGCAGAAGATGACGAACTCGGATTGGAAGGCAAGATGCCAACTGTCGAAATAGTATCGAAGTAAGCAGCCAAGCTGTTTTATAATGAAACGCAAAGATGGCGGTACACATTGGAATAGGATTCAAAAGCCGTATGAAGAACACAGCATCAAAAAAGAAAACTTGTCTCGGATTTTTGCTGATCGTATTTTTAGCATATGTGGTGTGCTATCTTCTTTCTCAAACAGTGTTTCATGAAGTCTACTTGTTTGAATGGACAGCAGCCCATTATTATTTGTGTTTATGGGTTGCATCTGTTATTTTCTGTTTTCTGGAAATGTATAGAGCAGCTCTTATCACAACAGCTGGAAACTGGACAGGAATTTTGATCGGACAAGTGTTGGGCGATTTTATTATCAAAATAAACGCCACAAAAATCACGCCGGATATGTATATAGGAAAAGTATGGCAGCTCAAGGCACACTACGGAGTTTTGATTTGGCTACTCGTTTTCCTACTTTCGTTTATTATCGGAATGCTTGTTGAAAAGAAAAATCATTGTTAAAATGCGTAGTTAATAATAGACATCCATCTATTTGCAAGTCGCAAGTAGATGGATGTCGGTTTTATCTGTATATTCTAATTAAAGGTCAATCTTCTAACCTGCCATGGCCACAGCCGAGCGAGAGATAATGCTCAATCCCACCACCCAGCACAAGCTGGGCATACTCCGAGGGATTGTTATATAGCAGCCAGTCCAGTTCTGCCCGCTGTGCCGGAGTGTTGCCGTATTCGTCCTCAATAGCGATACAGATAAACAAAACTGTGATTATGCAACAAATTTTCCATGAATTTATGTGCAGTCATACGATGTTTTAAAACAAGTGTAACAAACTTCCTCTAAAAGCGTTATTGTAATAGAAAAATTCATTTTCTAGGTGCGTGTAAGACATAGGGGAGGACGGCGTATGAAAATCAAAGAAAGTCCATCTATCATTCTGGCGTTTCATGGGATGCTTGGCCGCAAGAAGCAGACCAGCCTATTGCTGCTTTTGCTGACACTGGTTTTCTCGTTCCTGACGGCGGCGGTGATCTACTCCGTCAGCTCTGCACAGGTATTGCAGGACACCCGCTGTGAGTTATATGGCGAATGGCAGTACCTGCGTTTGTCGGATACTGCTGCGGATGCCGCACAGGTACAAGGCGCCTTGCCTGCATCCGCACAGGTCAGCACAGTGATCCAAAACGGAATCGTTCTCGGTGCAGACGATGGCGTGGCGGGCGGGATCGGAACGGTAGACGATACCTTTGCACAGCTGGGACGTATCGTGCCGATCAGCGGTGATTTTCCCGCCCAGTCCGATGAGATCGCCATGACGACGACACTGCTGGATGCGCTGGGCTGCTCCTATGACGTAGGGCAGACGGTCACGCTGAAGGTCGCTGCCAATGATTACGACCCGCTGGCAGGCTCCAGCGCAGTGATGGAAAAAGCCTATACCCTGTGCGGTGTTCTGCCTGCCTATGATGTTTATTGGAATCTGAACGGCAACCTGACCGTCAGCGGCATTGTAGCAGAGCCGCTTGCCATAGACGGGCAAAAGTTCCAGACATTTTATTATCTGAATGCAGCCGCACCCGTGACCGCTTCGACCGACCCTGCTTTAGTGGCAAACGAGTATGCCTACCCGCAGGAGGATACCGTTTCGTCCTCCCTGCGCTTTTTGCTGGTCGCAGCGATTCTGGTCAGCTTTTTTGCAGTGGCGCAGTATTTCCTGATCGTTCTGCACAAGCGTGTACATACCATCAACACCTTCCTGACGCTGGGGGCTAAAAATCGGGATCTCCGGCTTATGTGCCTGTGGGAAGCGCTTTTTGCCGGGCTTGCAGCAGTTGCTGCAGGGTTTGCACTGGGCTGCGGTGCTGCGGCCGTCGGTCTGGGGCTGCAGAAGCACCTTTCGTTCTTGGTGATCCCCGCTGCATCTCTTGCGCCGCTGGCGGTGCTGTTTCTGCTCTCCGTACTGCTGGGCGCACTTTTGCCTGCGGTGCTGGTTCGCCCGCAGACCGCAAAACCCAAAGAGAATCCTGCAAAAAAATTCCGCTTGGCACAGCTGCCGCTTGCACCGCAGATCGGTGTCGGCTGCGCGGTATTGCTGATCGCCGTCAGCTGTCTGTATGTCGGCTGGCGTGTCATGCTGCCGTATGATCTGGATGCACCGTATGCCTGTCTGTCCATCAAGATGAACGGAACCTCCGGGATGCCGTTTTCTCTGAAAGAGGATCTCGCTGCATTGCCCGGTGTGGAAGAGGTTTCCGCTGCAATTGATCTGACCGATACCTATACCGTGACGTCAGACAAGATCCAGTCCAGCCAGATGCTCGCCGATATCTGGGTCAAGGACAACGGCAACATCCCGAGTTTAATAATGCACAATGCCTCAAAAGGAACACTAAATACGACAGTCTGTGCTTTGCCGGATGATGAACTACGCCGCATTGCCGCAGATGCCGGCGTTTCGGACGAGGAAATAGAGACGCTGCTGGCAGGGGATTCTGTTTTGACCCTGTGGGGAGATTGCTATTATGACCCCGCTGCGGATGAATATTATCAGGGCTTCCAACCGGATGGCAGTACGTTGGTTGAACCGGTTTTTGCGGCCGGAGACAAGTTGAGTATCCAATATCGGCGTTATACCGGGCAGGATGAAGCCGGGAATGATGTCTACCGGACGTACACCGCCCAGCTGCCCATTGCCGGTGTCGTAAAGTCTGCAAGCAATTACACACTGCTGACAACAGACCGGATCATTTTCAGCGGCACGATTTTTGTCAGTACGGCTCTTTACCATAAAATGTTTGAGAGCGCAGGCAGCTACCATATGGAAAAAGAAGGATACAGCAGCCTGAACGTGAAACTGTCCGCTGACAGCAATTTCTCGTTGCGGCGGTCTATTTCCTCCATTGCGACGCGCAGGAATGGTATCCTGAGTGCAGATAACTACGACCTGATCAGCCAGAGCTACACCGAGGGCACACAGAGCGCTTTCCTTGTCGGTATCCTTGCGGTATTCGGGGTCCTTCTGGGGTGTGCGCTGCTGGTGGTTTTGAATCTTTCGGCTTATGAAGTCCAGCAGCAGCGGCTGTCGCTTCTCCTGACGCTGGGCGTTTCCCCGAAAAAACTGGTGCTGTCCTATGCAAAGCTGCTGCTCCCGGTCATCGTTGGGACAACGCTGCTTGTGAATATCGTTGTCTATGCGGCGGTCTCGCGTATCGTTCCGATCCAGAGCATTCTCGACCTGATCCGTATCCATACAAGCGGACGGGTGTTTGAATTCCATAAACCCGTGGGAAGTCAGATCATGGTCAGCATTCTGCTGATGGTGTTCTGGCTGTCCGCAGCGTTGCTGCCGATCTTCTCCTTTATTCGTAAAAAAGCATCCAAGGGGGACATTTTATGAAAGATAAAATTCTGGAAGCTGTACAGATCTCCAAAACCTACGGGGAAGGAGAAAGCGCGGTTCACGCCCTCAGAAATAGCGACCTGACCCTTGAAAACGGTACATTTGCGTCCATCATCGGTTCCAGCGGCAGCGGAAAATCCACGCTCCTGAAAATTCTGGGAGGGCTTCTGCCGCCCACCACCGGTAAGGTGCTGCTGGACGGTCAGGACATTTATGCAATGAATGCGGAGCAGCTGGCACAGGTGCGGCGGCAAAAGATCGGCTTTATTTTTCAGGATTTCCGCCTGTTCCCGGAGTACACGGTGCGGGATAATATTCTGATTCCGTTCTATCTAGATCATAGAGCACCGGATGAGCAAATGCTTCACAAGCTGACTGAGATCTTGGGCATTGCGGGCAAGCTGCATTCCCGCCCCGCACAGCTTTCCGGTGGACAGCAGCAGCGTGTGGCGATCGCTCGTGCGCTCATCGCAAAACCGCGCATCGTTTTTGCCGATGAACCAACCGGAAATCTGGATACGCGGACGGGCGAGGATACGATGCGGCTGCTGATGGAATGTGCTACAGAGTTCGGGCAAACGCTTATCGTTGTTACGCACAACCCGGAAATTGCGCAGAAGGCGCAGCAGGTCATTCGGATCGAGGATGGGCAGATTCTGAGAGGAGAACTGCAACATGAAAAAGGGAATTTGGATACGCAATAAAATCGTCCCCTACTACTTAAAAGGAGCCAAGCTTGCATTGGCTATGTTGCTAACTGAAAAAACATTGTCGGCATCCCAGATTGCAACGGCCATTTCGGAAAAAGGGATAAAATGTGACCAAAAAGAACTTGGAAAAATGCTGGCAAGTCTGGAGCGGATGGGGGTGATCACTCTGTTAGATGGAATCTATTCGTGCAACTCCAAGAAGTTGAAAAACTGTCAAATTCCATATTCTGAGGATCAGTTGATCGATTTGATTGGCATGACGCAGGGCACCGTAAACGGTAAAGCTTTTTATAGTGCAACACCGCCAATGAGCGTCAGTTCTCGTGGAAATAGTGGCGTATAAGAAAGGAAAATGGAGATAGGTTTTGATCAGTGGCGCAAGGTGGCACAAAAATAGCACGGGGCATTTCTGTATCGTGCTAAAAATGGACAAACAAAAACCACGGTGCGTGTGCATCGTGGTTTAATCAAACGGAAGATATTTCTGCGCAAGACGTTTTTGCTCGGCAATAATCTGCGGTGGAGTATCCTCGCGGAAAACACGATTCCCGGCAGTGTCCCAAATCGTCCATTTGTCTATTTCGTTAATCATCTTCCGATCTTCATCAGAAATGCGGATGGTCATTTGACACGCCTCCTTGCCAACGTAATCGACAATAGTTCCTCTATCATCCAGAAGTAACGAATCTGCAATAAGTATAGCGTGAGTTACCACTGAAAGCAAGGGAAAAGCGTTGCAAGTTAATAATTTTGTGCGCTCGTAAAGCTAAAAGCCGCCGCACCCTGCCCGGAAACTCCGGCAGCAGAATGCGGCGGCTTACTGTTACAAAAAATTTACTTGGAGATCTTCTGGCCGATCCAGATGCAGATGCAGGCACCGATTACCGAAATGGCAAAGGAAGAAAAGCTGCCGGAAGCGTGGATGCCCAGCAGGCCGAACAAAAACTCGCCCACAAAGCTGCCCAGCACGCCCATCAGGATGTTGCGGCCAAGGGAAGTTTCCGTGCCCATAAAACGCCCGGCCAGATATCCGGCCAGTGCACCCACCAGTACGCCCACAAAAAGGGAAGCCAGCACGCCCACCAGCGTCAGCAGGCCGGTCAGGCAGCCCACCAGTACACACAGCAGGGCAACGATAAGTAAAATGGTTAAGGTGATCATAGATTATACCTCCTTGAAAATCACGGCTCTGCCTGCTGCCCGGCGGCTTCGCGGGCGGTGCGGCAGATGTCTTTCAAACAGCATTTTTCGCATTCCGGCTTGCGGGCATTGCACACCGCACGGCCGTGCATCACAAAGCGGTGGCAAAGGTCGCTGCCTTCCTCCGGCGGGATGATCTTCCATAGCGCCATCTCCACCTTTTGCGGCTCCTTAATGCCGTCCACAAGGCCGATCTTATTGCACAGCCGGATGCAGTGGGTGTCGGTGACGATGGCGGGCTTGCCGAACACATCCCCCATGATGAGGTTTGCGCTCTTGCGCCCTACGCCGGGCAAAGCGAGCAACTCCTCAAAGGTATTGGGCACACGGCAGTCGTACTTGTCCCGCAGCATCCGCATACAGGCCGAGATATCCCGCGCCTTGGAGTGCCCCAGCCCGCAGGGCTTGACGATGGCTTCAATGTCCTCCGGTTCGGCGGCAGCCAGCGCCGCCACACTGGGGTATTTTGCAAACAGCTCTTCCACCACAATGTTCACCCGGGCATCCGTGCACTGGGCGGCCAGCCGCACGCTGACTAGCAGCTGCCATGCGTGGTCGTAGTCCAGCGTGCACCCTGCATCTGGGTATTCAGCCTTGAGACGCCGGATGACTTCCAGCGCCAGCGCTTTTTTTGCGGTAAGGTCCTCCGGGACCTTTTTTCGTACCGGCATGGGACAAACCTCCTTTGAAAGGGAATACTTGAATCATACCATGTTTGACAGGATTTGTAAATGTTTACGGGGCATTATCTGAGAATGATTTTCAGAAAAGCCCTTGTCCTCCTTTTCTAAATGCGCTATACTATATAAAAAGTGCCTTGCGGGCAGGGAAGGAGAAACCACCATGAATGAACCACTTGCGCAGCGCCTGCGTCCCAAAACGCTGGCGGATGTGTGCGGGCAGCAGCATCTGCTGGCCCCGGGGCGGGTGTTCCGCCGCACCATCGAGAGCGGACGCATTCCCAACATGATCTTTTACGGCCCCTCCGGTACCGGAAAGACCACGGTGGCACGTATCATTGCCGAGAACAGCGGCATGACCCTGCACAAGCTCAACGGCACCTCCTGCGGCACAGGGGATATCAAGGCGGTGCTCAAGGATATCGGCACGCTGGCAGCAGCGGGCGGCATTCTGCTGTATCTGGACGAGATCCAGTACCTGAACAAAAAGCAGCAGCAGAGCCTTTTGGAATGCATCGAGGACGGCAGCGTTACCCTGATCGCGTCCACCACCGAGAACCCCTATTTCTACATCTATAACGCCCTGCTTTCCCGCTGCACGGTGTTTGAGTTCAAGCCCCTTGCCGCAGCGGATGTGGAGCGCGGGGTGCGCAATGCCGTGCAGCGCCTTTCCGAGGGGGAACAGGTGCCGGTGTGCATGGACGAGGATGCCTGTGCCTATCTGGCTGAAAGCGCCGGGGGCGATCTGCGCAAGGCACTGGGCTGTCTGGACTTTGCGGTCACGGCAGCGCCGGTGGAAAACGGAGAAAAGCGCATTACTCTGGATATGATCCGGCAGGTCACCCGCCGCACCGCCATGCGCTACGACCGGGAGGGCGATGACCACTACGACATCGTTTCTGCCTACCAAAAGTCCATGCGTGGCTCCGACCCGGACGCGGCACTGCATTATCTGGCACGCCTGTTGGAAGCGGGAGATCTGCCCTCTGCCTGCCGCCGCCTGATGGTGTGCGCCTGCGAGGATGTGGGGCTTGCCTACCCGCAGATCATTCCCATCGTCAAGGCGGCGGTGGATGCCGCCAACATGGTGGGTCTGCCGGAGGCTCGTCTGCCGCTTGCGGACGCGGTCATTCTGGTGGCCACCAGCCCCAAATCCAACAGCGCCCACGATGCTATCAACGCAGCCATTGCGGACGTACAGGCCGGGCGCACCGGTCCCATCCCGCGCCAGCTGCAAAACAAGCACTTTGACGGCGAGGATGCGCTGGTAAAGGGGCAGAACTACAAATATGCCCACAGCTACGCAAACCACTGGGTACAGCAGCAGTACCTGCCGGATGTGCTGAAGGATACCAAGTACTACACCTTTGGCGACAACAAGACCGAGCAGGCCGCCCGGGCGTACTGGGCAAAGATCAAAGGGGAAGAAAACGTCTGAACCGTGTAAAGAAGGAGGATGGATATGCGTTACTCAAAACAGCGGGAGCTTGTCATGCAGACGGTGGAGCGGCTGTGCGACCACCCGACTGCGGAAGAGATCTACGATAAAGCCGCACAGGAGTGTCCGAACCTGAGCCTTGGCACTGTGTACCGCAACCTGAACAGTCTGGTGGAGGCCGGGCGGGTGCGCCGGGTGTCCATTCCCGGCAAGGCCGACCGTTTTGACCACACTCTGCCGTGGCACAGCCATTTGTACTGCACCGTCTGCGGCGGCGTGACCGATGCAGATGTGGACGGAAAACAGGTGATGGAACTGGTCAAAAACCAGAAGGGCAGGGTGCAGGACTGCGCCGTGGTGCTGCTGGGCGTGTGCGAAGAGTGCTGCCGCAGACAGGATGCAGAGGTTGCAGCAGCCAAACAGGCATAAAATTTGCGTGTTTCCTCTTGCCCACAGCGGCCAAACAGGGTATACTAAAGAGTGTCTTTTATATAATAGCAGAAAATAGAGTTTCGCCGCATGGGACTGCCCTGCCCGGCGGAGAAGGATGGTTTTTTTGGAATACATTAACTTTGAACATAATACCGTTGCCGCCGAGCTGGTGCGGCAGACCTACGACACCCCGCCGCTGGCCTTTGTGCACAGCTACGGCTGTCAGCAGAACGTCAACGACGGCGAGCGCATCAAAGGCGTGCTGGTGGATATCGGCTACGGCCTGTGCGATAAGCCCGAGGACGCCGACCTGATCCTGTTCAACACCTGCGCCGTGCGCGAGCACGCCGAGCAGCGGGTGTTCGGCAACGTGGGCGCGCTGAAGGGGCTCAAGGAAAAAAAGCCCGGTCTCATCATCGGCCTGTGCGGCTGCATGGCTAACCAGAAGCACGTTGTGGAAAAGCTGCGCAAGAGCTACCCCTATGTGGATCTGGTGTTCGGCGTGGACGGCATCGATACCCTGCCGCAGCTGGTTGCCCAGAAATTGCAAAAGCATAAGCGGGTGCTGCTGGACCCCGCCCAGCGTCCGGTCATCGTGGAGAATATCCCCATCCGGCGCGAGAGCGAGTTCCGCGCTTGGCTGCCCATCATGTACGGCTGCGACAACTTCTGCACCTACTGCATCGTGCCCTACGTCCGCGGCCGCGAGAAGAGCCGCAAGCCCGGCGATATCCTTGCGGAGTTCCGCAGCCTTGTGGAAGCGGGCTATAAGGAGATCACCCTGCTGGGTCAGAACGTGAACAGCTATGGCAAGGGTCTGGAAGAGCAGATCGATTTCTCCGACCTGCTCAACCTGCTGTGCACCGTGCCCGGCGATTACCATATCCGCTTTATGACCAGCCACCCCAAGGACGCCAGCCATAAGCTCATTGATACCATCGCCGCCCAGCCGAAGCTGTGCAAGCACCTGCATCTGCCGGTGCAGTGCGGTTCCGACCGGCTTTTGCAGCAGATGAACCGCCACTATACGGTGGAGCAGTATCTGGAGCTCATCGAATACGCCCGCAAGACCGTGCCCGGCATCACTTTTTCCAGCGATATCATCGTGGGTTTCCCCGGCGAGACCGAGGAGGACTTTGTAAAAACGCTGGAACTGGTGCGCAAGGTGGGTTATATGCAGCTGTTCACCTTTATCTACTCCAAGCGTACCGGCACCAAGGCTGCCGAAATGCCGGACCCCACCCCCCGCAAGGAAAAGACCGACCGCATGACCCGCCTGCTGGCTACGCAGGACGAGATCGCCATGGCGCTGGTCAAGGCGCAGGTAGGGCAGACTGTCCGGGTGCTGGTGGAAGGTTACGGCCGCAACGAGGGCACCCTTTCCGGCCGGCTGGACAACAACCTGACCGTGGAGTTTGCCGCCGACCCGGCACTGCTGGGCAGCTACGCGACCGTACATCTTACCGGTGCCCGCGCCACTGTGCTGCTGGGCGAAGTGGAAGCATAAAAACGTGATTCCGGGGCAAACTGCCCCAGAAAGAATAAAAACAACAAGGAGAACCCAATCATGGATTGCATTGATCTTTTCAAGCGTGCCGCTATGGCACTGCAGACCGACCCCCGCTACGTCATTCTGGATCAGGCCCGCAAGGCAAACGACAAGGATGAGGAGCTGCAGAACCTGATCGGCGAGTTCAATCTGGCCCGCATGGACCTGAACAACGAGATCGGCAAGAACGAGCGCGACGACGCCCGCATCGCTGAGCTGAACGAGAAGGTGAACAGCCTTTACGGCCAGATCATGGGCAACGAGGGCATGGTGGCATACAACGAGGCCAAGCGCGAGTGCGAGAACCTGGTCAACTATATCGACGCCATCATCAACACCGCCATGAACGGCGGCGACCCCATGACCGTGCAGGAGCCTTCTGCCTCCTGCACCGGCAGCTGCTCTACCTGCGGCGGCTGCCACTAAGCAGAGTTTTCATCGGAACGCGGCTGTGCAACACAGACCGCGTTTTGTTTGCACCGGCGGTTACAGCCCGCAAACCGGCTGACGGAACCATACAAGGGAAAGAGGAAAAACCATGGCAGAGCTTTCGCCCATGATGCAGCAGTATCTTGAGATCAAAAATCAACACAAGGACGAAATTCTTTTTTACCGCATCGGCGATTTTTACGAGATGTTCTTCGACGATGCCGTCACGGCGTCCCGGGAGCTGGATCTTACCCTTACCGGCAAGCAGTGCGGCCTTGCGGAGCGCGCCCCCATGTGCGGCGTGCCCTTCCACAGCTACGAGGGCTATGTGGCGCGCCTGATCGCCAAGGGCTATAAGGTGGCCATCTGCGAGCAGGTGGAGGACCCCGCTAAAGCCAAGGGGCTTGTCAAGCGGGACATCATCCGGGTGGTCACCCCCGGTACGGTCATTGAAAGCAGTATGCTGCAGGACGACCGTAACAACTACATTGCCAGCCTGTACCTCAAGGGCAAAAAGGCCGGTCTGTGCTTTGCGGATGTTTCCACCGGTACGGCGCATATCACCGAACTGACGGCGGATAAGATCGCCCCGGCGGTCATTACCGAGCTGTGCCGCTACCACCCCAGCGAGGTGCTGCTGAACCCCGGCCTGCTGGACTGCCGCGAGGTGACCGCCTACATCAAAAAGAACATGAGCTGCTCGGTGGAACTGGTCGAGGACGAGCGCTATGCGCCGGGGCTGGTGGCTTCTGCACTGGAAGAACAGTTTGGCCGCGACTGGCCGCAGACCACCGGCATGGTCGCCGAGGGCCTTGTGCGCTTTGCCATGGCTGCGCTGCTGGAATACCTGCACGATACCCAGATCAAGGGTGTGGAGCGGTTAAAGACCGTCATTACTTACAACGAAGCCCAGTTCATGCGGCTTTCGCCGGTCACCCGGGCAAACCTTGAACTGACCGAGACCCTGCGCGGACGCGAAAAGCGCGGCACCCTGCTGTGGGTGCTGGATAAGACCAGCACTGCCATGGGCAAGCGGATGCTGCGCAGCTGGATCGAGCAGCCGCTTATTTCCAGCCAGCTCATCAACCACCGCCTGAACGCCGTGGAGGCACTGGTGCGCCAGACCATGGTGCGCGGCGATTTGACCGAGGAACTGCATTACATCGCGGATCTGGAGCGCCTGATGACCCGCACGGTGTACGGCTCTGCCACCCCCAAGGAGATCTACACCCTTGCCCAGACCTGCGACCGTCTGCCCGGTCTGCGCAAGCAGGCAGAGGGCTGCAGCTGCCCGGAGCTTTCCGAGCTTGCCGCCAGCATCGACCCGCTGGAGGATATCAAGGCGCGCATTTATGCCGCAGTAGACCCGGACGCCCCCTCCACCCTCAAGGATGGCGGCGTCATTGCCAAGGGTTACCATGCCGAGGTGGACGAGCTGCGCTCCATCCGCGACAACACCAAGGGGGTGCTGGCGCAGCTGGAAGCCCGCCTGCGGCAGGAGACAGGCATCCCCAAGCTGAAGATCGGCTATAACCATGTGTTCGGCTACTTCATCGAGGTGAGCAACTCCTACAAAAACCTTGTGCCGGAGACCTATATCCGCAAGCAGACCCTCACCTCCGGCGAGCGGTACATCACGCAGGAGCTGAAGGAGCTGGAAAGCAAGATCCTTGGCGCACACGAGCGGCTCATCTCGCTGGAGCGCCGCCTGTTTGACGAACTGCTGGAGAGCATCGGTGCCCAGCTGGACCGTATCCAACGCACCGCCAACGCCATTGCCCAGCTGGATGTACTGGCTGCGCTGGCACAGGTCGCTGCGGAAAACAACTACTGCCGCCCCGTGGTGGACGACAGTGATGTGCTGACCATCACCGAGGGACGTCACCCGGTGGTGGAGCAGGTGCTCAAGGGCAGTATGTTCGTGCCCAACGATACCACCCTCAACTGCACCACCGACCGCTGCCTCATCATCACCGGCCCCAACATGGCGGGCAAATCTACCTATATGCGTCAAAATGCCCTCATTGCGCTGATGGCACAGATCGGCTCCTTTGTGCCGGCTGCCAGCTGTCATGTGGGCGTGGTGGATGCCATTTTCACCCGCATCGGTGCATCGGACGACCTTGCCGCAGGCCAGTCTACCTTTATGGTGGAGATGACCGAGGTGGCCGAAATTTTGAAAAACGCCACCGCTAAGAGCCTTGTGGTGCTGGACGAGATCGGCCGCGGCACCTCCACCTTTGACGGCATGAGCATTGCCCGCGCCGTGGTGGAGCATATCGCAGACCCTGCCAAAGGACTGGGCTGCAAGACCCTGTTCGCCACCCACTACCACGAACTGACCGAACTGGAAGGCACCGTGGAAGGTGTGAAAAACTACAACATCGCGGTCAAAAAGCGCGGCGAGGACATCACTTTCCTGCGGCGCATCGTGCGCGGCCCTGCAGACGACAGCTACGGCATCGAGGTGGCAAAGCTGGCCGGTCTGCCCGGCAGCGTGACCCGCCGCGCCCACGAGGTGCTGCGCACGCTGGAAGCATCTGCACCCAAAAACAAGGTGGAGCAGATGGATTTTGACGCCTTGCAGGAGTACAATTCCCCGGCAGTGCCCAGCGAGATGATGGAAAAGCTGGAGACCGTGGATGTAGAAACACTTACTCCCATTGAAGCGCTGAACTTTTTGTACGAGCTGAAAAAGACCCTCAAGGGCAGCCTGAACGGCTGACCATAAAATCAACCACAGGGGAGGGAAAATACCATGGCAGTCATCCATGTTCTGGATAAGCATACCGCTGAGCTGATCGCCGCCGGTGAGGTGGTGGAGCGTCCGGCATCGGTGGTCAAGGAGCTTTTGGAAAACTCTATCGACGCCGGTGCAACGCAGATCACCGTCAGCATCGAGTCCGGCGGCGTAAAGCTGATCGAAATCAGCGATAACGGCACCGGCATTGATGCCGAGTATATCCCGACGGCCTTCATCCGCCACGCCACCAGCAAAATTGAAAAGCCGGATGACCTGAACAGCATCCATACGCTGGGTTTCCGCGGTGAAGCACTGGCTTCCATTGCCAGCGTAGCGCGGGTAGAGCTGCTCACCCGCACCGAGGTGGACGAGTTTGCTACCTGCTACCGCATCGCCGGCGGCGAGGAGCAGGGCAGAGAGCCTGCCGCCCGCGCCGTGGGCACCACCATCCGGGTGCAGGATCTGTTCTACAACACCCCCGCCCGCATGAAGTTCCTCAAAAAGGACTCCAGCGAGGGCACCTTTGTGGCAGATAACGTAGGTCATGTGGCACTCAGCCACCCGGAGGTCAGCGTCAAATTCATCCGGGAAGGCAAGCTGCAATACGTCACCCCCGGCGATGGTCAGCTGCGCAGCGCCGCCTATGCGGTGCTGGGGCGGGAGTTCAGCCGCGACCTCATCGAGGTGCACTCCGAGGAAGGGTTGTACCGTGTCACTGGTCTGATCACCCCGCCCAAGAGCTGCCGCGCCAGCCGCAGTATGCAGCATTTCTACATCAACGGCCGCTATGTGCGCAACCGCACCATCATGGCGGGCATGGAAATGGCCTTTAAGGGCACGACCATGCAGGGCAAGTTCCCGGGCGGCATCCTGCTGCTGGAAATGCCCACGGACCTTGTGGACGTCAATGTCCACCCTGCAAAGATCGAAGCCCGCTTTGCCCGGGAAAATGACGTGTTCGACGTTGTTTACCACGCGGTCAAGCTGGCGCTGGCACAGCCCGGCACCGGGGAACGACGCTTCACCTTTGAAGCAGACGAAAAAGAGAAAACTGAAAAAGAAAACGATACGCAGAGCGAAAATACTGTAAAGAATAATCACTTTACAGGGCTTTCTGCTGTGATTCCGGGCCAGGCAACCCCCGGCACACTGCCCGCGCAGCGTTGGGAAGCCCCGCAGCCGCAGCGCCCCGCCGCTGCCCCGGTGAAAACCCCGGCTTTTACGGCAGATACCTCGCCGGTACAGCCCGCACAGCCTGCCCGCGCGGCTGCTGCCGTGCCCTCGTGGCGGCAGTCTGCCCCTGCGGAGGACATTCTGGACCCGGTGGTCACCCTCCACAGCCCGGAAAAACTGGATGCAACTGAAGTCCAGCCCGCGCCGCAGCCCTTCCGGGCAGCTGCCGGTGAAGCGCAGCTGGATGTGCACCCGGAAACGGACACCGCAGCCGACCCGCTGCTGGATCACATGGCGGCATGGAACACCGTACCCGCCGCCCCAGAGATCGAAGCTGCAACGGTGCCCTATCAGCCGGAAGAACCCGCGCAGCCGGAACAGCCGGAGCAGCTGGGCTTTGATGTGCCGCAGGGGGAAGAGCCGCTGCGGTATGTGGGCGAGGTTTTCCGCACCTATATTCTGGCAGAGCGGGGAGACGAGCTGTGTCTGATTGACAAGCACGCCGCCCACGAACGTCAGCTGTACGAAAAGCTTGCCGCCAATTACGGCAACGTGCCCAGTCAGCTGCTGTTGCAGCCCGCCGCCATCGACCTCTCTGCAGAGGAAAAGCAGGCGCTGCTTGAAAATCAGCCCCTGCTGGAAAACGCCGGGCTGGACGTGGCCGACTTTGGCGGCAGCACCGTGCTGCTGCGCGCCGTGCCTGCGGACGTAGAGCCGCAGAACGCTGAGGACTTGCTGGTGGAGATCGCCGACCGCCTGCTCAAGGGCAGCCGGGACGCACTGAACGAGCACACCGAGTGGGTGCTGCACTCCATCTCCTGCCGCGCCGCCATCAAGGCGGGGGACAAGTCCTCCCCGCAGGAGCTGATGGCACTGGCCGAGAAGATCCTCTCCGGCGAGGTGCCGCCCTTCTGCCCCCATGGCCGTCCCTGCGTGCTCAAGCTTACCCGAAAGGAGTTGGAAAAGCAGTTTGGACGCATCGTGTAATGCAAAACCCGCTGTGGTGGCTGTGGTAGGCCCCACCGCCACCGGCAAGACCGCGCTGGGCGTTGCGCTGGCGCAGCAGTTCTCCGGCGAGGTCATCAGCGCCGACTCCATGCAGATCTATAGAGGTTTGGATGTGGGCACTGCCAAGATCACCCCGCAGGAGACCTGCGGCATCCCGCACCACGGCGTGGACATCCTCACCCCGGAAAAGACCTTCAGCGTGGCGGATTTCACCGCGCTGGCAGGGGAGTATATTCAGGATATCACCGCCCGGGGGCATCTGCCGCTGCTGGTAGGCGGCACCGGACTGTATGTGCAGAGCCTTTTGTACGGGGTGCGCTTCACCGCCGAAAAAGCCCCGGACGGCCTGCGCGAGCAGCTGACCGCCGAGTTGGAAGCCATCGGCCCGGAAGCCATGTACGCAAAACTGCAAGCCGTGGACCCGGAAGCCGCCGCTGCCATCCACCCCAATAATAAGGTGCGGGTGCTGCGGGCGCTGGAGCACTACTACGCCACCGGCAAGCGTCTCAGCGAACAAAAGGCAGATTCGCTGCCGCCGGAGCGCCCCTACCGCAGCCTTGTGCTGGGGCTGGATTTCCCGGACCGTGCAGCGCTGTACCGCCGCATCGACCTGCGGGTGGACAAAATGCTGGAAGCCGGGCTTTTAGCCGAGGCGGAATACGTCTGGCGCAACCGCGAAGCCTTCCGCACCGCCGCACAGGCCATCGGTTATAAAGAATTTTTTCCGTATTTTGAGCAGACTGCAGCGCTGGATGCCTGCACTGAAAAACTCAAACAGGCTTCCCGCAACTACGCCAAGCGCCAGCTGACATGGTTCCGCCACATGGACGGGGTCACATGGCTGGATGCCGGGGCTGAGGACGTGCGGCAGACCGCCCTGCGCCTGACCCAAGACTTTTTATCGAAAGGATGATCCTTATGCCGGAAACCCCTCAGGAACCGCGCCGCAAGCTCTCTGCGCTCACCACGCTGGCAGTTGTAATGGCCACCTTTTTGCTGGCGGCGGCAGCGTATGTCTGCTGGCAGGCGGCGCACATCCTTTTCCCCCAGAACGTCTACGAAACGGCGCTGCCCATCACCATCTCCGATACCATTGAAGCGGACGGCGTGCTGCTGTTTGACGAAACCTGCATTTCCGGCAGCGGCAATCTGGGCTACCTTGTCTCGGATGGCGAGCGAGTGTCGGCGGGCACTGCCGTTGCAGAGCTGTACACCGACGCCAATCAGGCGGTGCTGCGCCAGCAGCTGACCCAGCTCACCAGCCAGATCGATCTGTTGCAGCGCTCCCAGAATACCGCAGCCACCCAGCTGGACGGTCTGCTCAAGGAGCGCTCCGGTGCACTGTACGATCTGCTGGATGCATTGGACACCGCCCGTTACAGCGATGTGGACAGCAGTGCCGATGCCTATCTGCTGGCGCAGAACAAGCTCTGGATCACCACCGGCGATACCGCCGGCTTTGCAGATCAGATCGCGCTGCTTGCCCAGCAGGCACAGACTGTGCAGGCGCAGCTGGGCAACCCAACCCAGATCCTCGCCCCCACCACCGGCTACTTTGTCCGGGCTGCCAGCAGCGGACGGCTGAACGCCGGTGCTGCGGACATTCTGGCGCAGAGCCCGGAGCAGCTTAAAGCCTATCTGGACTCTGGTCCCGAGATGCCGCTGGATGGCTGCGTAGGCAAGCTGGTGGCCGGGTTCAGCTGGCAGTACGCCGGTGTGTGCTCGGCAAAGCAGGCCGAAAAGCTGCTGGGTTCGGACGGCAAGCCCTTGCGCACGGCAGTGGAGATCAGCTTTCCCGGCCAGAGCGATGCCGCCTTGCGCGCTACCGTCACCGAGGTGACCGTTGATGCAGAAAAGGATGTTGCCCGCTTTGTGCTGCGCTGCAACTCCATCAACGGCGATGTGCTGTGCCTCAACCACGCCCGCGCCCGTATCAGCACCAGCGAGAGCACCGGTCTGCGGGTGCCTGCCGCAGCAGTGCACTACCTCAAGGAGGACGGCACCGAGGCCGAGACGCAGGGTGAAAACTATATCCCCGGCGTGTACGTCAAGTACGGCAACATCGCCCGCTTCTGCAAGATCGACCCCGTGGATGCCGACCATCCGCTGGTCACGGAAGAGGATTACATCCTTGTTTTGCCCAAGGGAACGGACGGTTCTGTCAGTCAGGTAAGGCTTTATGACGAAATAATCGTCTCGGGACAAAATTTATATGACGGAAAACTTTTGTAGTTATTGACATCTGCTGCAAAAAATCAGATAATAGTAAAAGCTATTTGCATTCTTTTTGCAAAGAACGCCAGGCAGCCGGGCGCTGCCCGAATGAAAGGAGCAGATAATTATGTCTTTGCTGGATAGCATTAAAAAGGGCCTGATGGGTGAAGGGGACGAGTACGAGGATCAGTACATCGATGACGGCCCCCAGATGGTGAACAACAACAGCGGCGTCGGCATCGGGATGGATGGAGAGACCGAAGAGCCTGCCGAGGGCACCAGCAAAAAGAACAAGGTGGTCAATATCCACGCTACCACCCAGCTCAAGGTGGTTCTGGTCAAGCCCGAGCGGTTCGAGGATGCCAGCACCATTGCCGACCATCTGAACAACAAGCGTACCGTGGTGCTGAATCTGGAGTCCACCAACAAGGAGGTCTCCCGCCGTCTGGTGGACTTCCTGTCCGGCGTGGCTTATGCCAACAACGGTCAGATCAAGCGCGTAGCCAACAGCACCTTTATCATTACCCCGTACAACGTGGATATCATGGGTGACCTGCTGGACGAGCTGGAGAACAATGGCGCATTCTATTGATCCGGCAGCCGGTGCGGTGCGCGGCTTTGTGCCCGCCCGCAACGATGAGGAACGCTATCTCATGCGGCATATCGAGGATCTTGCCGATGCGGCTTTTTCCCGCGGCATAGCCCGGTACTCCGCGTTCCTCAGCGACCGGGAACAGGATCTTGCCCGGGCGGCACTGGGGCGTGCCGGTGTGCGGGACGGCTGGCGTTTTGACGGCGGCTGGCCCGAAGCCGAGCGCCGGGTGCTTTGTCTGGAGCCGGAGTACAGCTACGGCGAGTGTCCGGTGCGCTGCGTACAGCTGCAATGCCGGGCACTGCCCGGTGCGGCGCTCCCCGCGCACAAGGACTATCTGGGCAGCCTGATGGGGCTTGCCCTCAAGCGCGAAGCACTGGGCGATATCCTGCTGCCCGCCGATGCGCCGGGCACAGCCTATGTGTTCGCGCTGGAGCCGGCGGCAAAGCTCATCTGCCGGGAGCTGTGCCAGGCGGGACGCACCGAGGTGTCCACCCGTCTTTTGGAGCCGGAAGAGATCCCGGCTTTCCCGGCACCGGAGCGGCAGCTGCTCACTGCCACCGTGTCCTCCCTGCGGCTGGACGCGGTGCTTTCTGCCATGCTGCACGTCAGCCGCGGTACTGCTGCGGAGCTGATCGAAGCGGGCAGGGTAGAGATCAACCATCTGCCGGTAGAAAAGCCCCATGCCCCCGTATACGAGCAGGATGTGTTCACCGTGCGCGGCAAGGGCCGCTTCCGGCTGACCGCATTGCCCGGGAAAAGTAAAAAAGATCGTTCGATCATTGAGTTCTTTCAATATTAAAAGCTATGGGAGGAAATGACTATGCTGACTCCGCAGGATGTCCGCTCTGTACAATTTGAAAAAAACCTCCGCGGCTACCGTACAGAGGACGTGGATCGTTTTCTGGACAAGGTCGAGGAGCAGCTGCAGCAGAACGATGCGCAGGCAGAGCAGCTGCGCAAGCAGATCGCTGATCTGACCGCAGAGAACCAGAAGCTCAAGGGCGAGCTGCAAAGCTTTGAGGCTGACGGCGATATGCTCAAGAGTGCGCTGATCAATGCTCAGCGCATGGGCGAAAACGTGATCCGCGAAGCAAACCAGAAGGCTGAGGAGATCATCCACCGCGCAAACCTGCGGGGCGATGATATCATCCGCGACGCCAACGAGCTGCTGCAAAAGGCAAGCGACCGCGCGGACGAGATCGAGAACGAGGCCAACGAAAAGCGTCTGGCTGAGGAGCGGGAGTACGACCGCGTCCGTCTGGAGGTCACCCGCTTCAAGGCGGATGTGCTCAATTTGTACCGCAGCCATGTGGAGTCTTTGAGCCGTCTGCCGGAGTTCCAGAAGGAAACCAAGGAAGCTGCACAGGACGCCCCCGCACAGGACGCAGAGCCTGCGCAGGAGACTGCCGCAGAGCAGCCCGCCGCACAGCCTGATGCTGCCCCCGCAGCCGACGCTGCAGCAGCTCCGGCCGAGCAGCCTGCCGAAACGACCAAAACCACCGAACCTGCCGCCCCTGCCGATGACGACAAGGCGGCTGACAGCAGCGAGGATTTCTGGGCAAAGGACGAAAGCCAGCTCAAGCTGGACCCGCCTCCTGCTGATATGAAGCCGGACGAGCCGGACTATGATGCTTTTCAGGGCGTCAAGTTCAGCGAGTAAGGCGCCCAACGCAAAAATAGAGGAGAGTGTAAACCATTGGCTAAGAACAAATCGCAGTACGACAGTACGTTGAATCTGCCCAAGACCCTGTTTGAGATGCGCGCCGGTCTGCCCAAAAAGGAACCGGTCATGCTCAAGGATTGGGACGACAACGACCTGTACAACCAGCTCATGAAGCACAACGAGGGCAAGCCCCAGTTCATTCTGCACGACGGCCCTCCGTATGCAAACGGCAATATCCACATGGGCACTGCCCTGAACAAGATCATCAAGGATATCATCATCCGCGAAAAGAACATGGAGGGCTATCAGGCTCCCTATGTGCCCGGCTTTGATACCCACGGCCTGCCCATTGAGCTGAAGGCTCTGTCCTCGGTCGGCGACAAAAAGAAGGACATCTCCAAGCTGGAGCTGCGCCAGATCTGTGAAAAGTTTGCCACTGAGCATATCGACATCATGAGCGACCAGTTCAAGCGTCTGGGCGTTATCGGTGACTTCGAGCATCCCTACCTGACCCTGAAGCCTGAGTTTGAAGCGCGTCAGATCGAGATCTTCGGCGAGATGGCCAAGAAGGGCTACATCTACAAGGGTCTCAAGCCCGTGTACTGGTGCCCGGACTGCCGCACTGCGCTGGCAGAAGCTGAGATCGAGTACGGCGAGGACGACTGCGATTCCATCTTTGTGCGCTTCCACGTCTCGCAGGATCCCAACGGTGTGCTGGCAAAGTACGGCATCCCCATGGATAAGACCTACTTCGTCATCTGGACCACCACCACCTGGACCCTGCCCGCCAACGAGGCTATCTGCCTGAACGGTCAGTTCGAGTATTCCTTCGTCAAGATCGGCGAGGAGTACCACATCATGGCCACCGAGCTGGTCAAGAGCGTCATGGATGCCTGCCACATCACCGACTATGAGGTCGTGGGCGAGCCGGTCAGCGGCGCAGAGTTCGAGCTCATGCGCTACCAGCACGTCTACCTGCCCAAGGAGGGCTGGGTCATCCTGGGAGACCACGTCACGCTGGAGAGCGGCTCCGGCTGCGTCCACACCGCAGGCGGCCACGGCGTCGATGACTTCAACGTCTGCCAGAAGTATCCGCAGGTGCCTATCACTGTCCCCGTGGACGACGGCGGCTATCTGACCGACCTGGCTGGCAAGTACGCAGGCCAGCGCGTCTGGGCAGCCAATAAGACCATCCTGGCCGACCTCACTGCGTCCGGTGCCGTCATGGGTCAGGTGCACATCAAGCATCAGTACCCGCACTGCTGGCGCTGCCATCACCCCATCATCTTCCGCGCCACGGAGCAGTGGTTCTGCTCGGTCGCAAAGTTCCGTGAGGACGTCTACAAGGCCATCGACACCGTGCAGTGGATGCCCGACTGGGGCCACGACCGCATGAAGGGCATGGTCCGCGACCGCAACGACTGGTGCATCAGCCGTCAGCGCACCTGGGGCGTGCCCATCCCGGCCTTCTACTGCAAGAAGTGCAGTGCTTACCACATCACCGACGCCACCATCAAGGCCGTCAGCGAGCTGTTCCGCAAGGAAGGCTCCGATGCCTGGTACAAGTACGAAGCCGAGCAGATCATCCCCGCAGGCGAAGTCTGCGAGAAGTGCGGCGCTTCCGAGTGGAAGAAGGACACCGACATCATGGACGTCTGGTTCGACTCCGGCTCCACCCATGCTGCCGTTCTGGAAGAGCGCCCCGAGCTGCGCTTCCCGGCCGATATGTATATGGAGGGCGGCGACCAGTTCCGCGGCTGGTTCCAGTCCAGCCTGCTGACCAGCGTTGCAAGCAAGGGCTGCGCCCCCTACAAGTCCGTTCTGTGCCACGGCTGGGTCGTGGACGAGCAGGGCAAGCAGATGCACAAGAGCGCCGGCAACGGCGTGGAGCCCAGCGAGATCATCAAGGACTACGGCGCAGATATCATCCGTCTGTGGGTGGCTTCTTCCGACTACACCGTGGACGTGCGCGCCGGTAAGAACATCTTTAAGCAGCTCAGCGAGGCTTACCGCAAGATCCGCAACACCGCCCGCTTCATTCTGGGCAATCTGGACGGCTTTGACCCCAACACCGATTGTGTGGCAGACGACCAGCTGCAGGATATCGACCGCTGGGCACTGGCTGCGCTGGATGACCTGATCGTCAACACCAACGCAGGCTATGCCGTGTACGACTTCAACAAGGTCTACCACGCCGTGTACAACTTCTGCGTGGTGGCTATGTCCAACTTCTATCTGGACGTCACCAAGGATCGTCTGTACTGCACCAACGGCGCAGCCCGCAAGGCAGCCCAGACCACTATGTACAAGATCCTTGTTGCTCTGGACAAGATCATTGCCCCCATCCTGTGCTTCACCAGTCAGGAGATCTGGGACTTCATGCCCAAGACCGAGGGTATGAACAAGTATGTGGTGTTCGAGCAGATGCCCAAGGCTGGCCAGTACGCCGCCGACGATGCTTTCAAGGCAAAGTGGGCACAGCTGATCGCCGTGCGCGACGAGGTCAAGAAGGTGCTGGAGCAGGCTCGTGCTGAAAAGCTCATCGGTGCTTCTCTGGAAGCTTCCGTCACCTTGTACTGCAGCGATGCCGTCTATGACCTGCTGAACAGCATCCCCATGGACGAGCTGGCCGACCTGATGATCGTCTCCCATGTGGAGCTGGTCAAGGGTGAGGGCGGCGCTGCCAGCGCTGTCGAGGGCTTGGGCGTTGCAGCTGCACACGCCACCGGCGACAAGTGCGAGCGCTGCTGGAAGTACTCTGCTTCCATCGGCAGCCACCCCGCACACCCCACCCTGTGCGCACGCTGCGCCAGCGTTGTGGAAGCATAAGCGTCCCGCATCAATACAAATCTGTTTTGTAAAAAGGGCGGCGCTCCCTTGACCGGGGAGCGCCGTTTTTTATAACAGAAACGAGGTAGCCAATGGCATTTGTTCTCTTTAATCTGGCGGCTGTGGCGGCACTGGTCGGTATTGACCAGCTGATCAAGCTGTGGGCGGTGCAGGCTTTGCAGCCGGTTGGCGCTATGCCGCTCATCCCTCATGTGGTGGAGCTGCGGTTCGTGCTCAATCCGGGCATGGCCTTCAGCCTGCTCAGCGGCAAGCAGCTGTTCCTGATCATCGCCACCAGTGCGGCGCTGCTGGCAGTGGCCTATGGGCTGTTCTTCCGCAGCCGCGGCAAACGCTTGCAGCAGGCAGCACTGGTGCTGGTGCTGGGCGGCGGCATCGGCAACCTGATCGACCGGGTGCTCAACGGCGAGGTAGTGGACTACATCAACCTGCTGTTCATGCGGTTTGCTGTGTTCAATTTTGCGGATATCTGCGTTTGCGTGGGTGTGGCACTGTGGGTGCTGGTGATCTTTCTGGATGAGCTCCACGCCGATGATGCCGCCAAGGAGCAGTAAACCATGGAACAGCGTGAATTTATCGTAGAGCAGGAGACTGCCGGGCAGCGCATCGACCGCTTTCTCAGCGGCGAGGACACCGGCCTGTCCCGCTCGGCGCTGCAGGCGCTGGTGGCGGAGGGGCATGTGCAGTGCAACGGCAAGACCGTTGCCAAAAGCCTGAAGCTCAAGGCAGGGGACACCGTGCTGCTGGAGATCCCGGACGCAAAGCCCATCGAGGCTGTGCCGCAGGATATCCCGCTGGACATCGTCTACGAGGACTCCCATCTGCTGGTGGTCAACAAGCCCAAGGGCATGGTGGTGCACCCCGCACCCGGCAACCCGGACGGCACGCTGGTCAACGCCCTGCTGTGGCACTGCAAAGGCAGTCTTTCCGGCATTGGCGGTGAGATCCGCCCTGGCATCGTCCACCGCATCGATAAGGACACCAGCGGCCTGCTGGTGGTGGCAAAGGACGACGCCACCCACATCGGCCTTTCCCAGCAGATGGCGGTGCACAGCGTGGAGCGTGCCTATCAGACGGTGGTCTACGGCGGCTTTGCGCAGGACGAGGGCTTTGTGGAAGCAAACCTTGGCCGCAGCAAGACCGACCGCAAAAAAATGGCGGTCTACCCGGCCACCGAGCCTCACACCAAGTACGCCTACACCGGCTACAAGGTGCTGGAGCGGCTGGGCGAGTTCACCCTGCTGGAATGCCGCCTAAAGACCGGCCGCACCCATCAGATCCGCGTACACATGGCCTCCATCCACCATCCGGTAGCGGGGGACCCGGTGTACGGCCCTCACAACTGCATCACCAGCCTGCACGGGCAGTGCCTGCACGCCAAAACGCTGGGCTTTATCCACCCCATCACCGGGGAGCAGCTGCGGTTCGATTCCGAGCTGCCGGACTACTTTACCCATTTTCTCGCAACACTCAGGAGGAAAAACACATGAACGATTCTCTGGCATCCACTCTGGTGCTCTGTGATCTGGATAACCTGCTGCTGGGCGAGGATGGCAATCTGACCCAGGTGGTGCGGGATGTTTTGCAGTTGTTCAGCAGCCGCGGCGGCAGACTGACTGTTTTTTCGCAGCGCTCTCCGCGCGCCGTGCGTTCCATTCTGGGCAGCGTGCGTCTGGCAGCGCCTGCGCTGGTGTGCGGCGGCACCATGGCCTACCACTATGCCGACGGCAACCGGGTGCCCCTGTGCAGCTTTGCCCAGCAGCAGGAGCTTTTTACCTGCCTGCCGGATACCCCCGGCGTGGGTGTCGCCGTGCAGATGCAGGACGGCACCACCCGGGTGCTGCGCATGAGCAATGCACTGGAGCGCCATCTGCGGCAGGAGTGGACTCCGTATCTGCTGGCGAACGCCGCCGATATCCACCCCGAGCAGGTGCTGCGGGTGTTGCTGTATCAGGACAGCAAGTCTGTGCCCCTGATCTCGTTGGCAGAAAAGGCCATCGGGGATCGTGTTGCCCTGCTGGGCGAGCGCATCGCCCCGGACACCCTTGTCCTTACCCCGAAGCGTATCTCCGGCCGGGAAATGCTGGACACCGTCTGCGCCATGGCACAGGTGGGCGCGGAGCAGGTTCTGGCGCTGGCGGGCGGTCAGCCCATGCTGGAACTGGTGCAGGCTGTAGAGCACAGCGCAGTGGCCGCCGATGCCCCGGCAGAGCTGCGCCTTGCCGCCGAGCAGATCACCCTGACGGATGCCGCCGGTGGCGCTGCTGTGGAGGTTTTGTACCGCATGGTGCGTGCTGCTGAAAAATCCGTGTAAAATTTGTGCAAAGCCCTCTGCTATTTTCCCGCAGAGGGCTTTCTTTTTAGCAAAAAATCAGGTAGAATGGGGAGGAGGACCTATGCCGAACCAAAAGCACCGCGAGGAGCTGTTTTTTCTGCTGTGCCTTGCCGCCGCAGGGATCTGTGCAGGGCTGGCGTTCCGGTTTGCAGTGCCGCTGCAAGCACAGACCCCGCAGACACTGCCGGATACAAAGGCGCTGGCGGAGTACACACAGGTGGAGCTGAACACAGCCGATGCAGATGCCTTGTGCACCCTGCCCGGTGTCGGCCCACGCAATGCACAGGCCATTCTGGACTACCGGGCGCAGTACGGTCCGTTTGCACAGGTGGAGGATGCCGCGCAGGTGCCGGGCATTACCCAAGCAATGGTGGATTCATGGGCAGGGCAGGCGTATGTCCGCTAGGGCGCAGCCCGCTTTCTGCCTTGGTCAAAGAGGAAATACGGAGATTTATTGTTATGAGTGACGAATCGATCTTTATCAACCGCGAACTGAGCTGGCTGGATTTCAACCGCCGCGTTCTGGCGCTGGGCAAGGACAAGAACGTCCCGCTGGGCGAGCGGATCAAGTTTCTGGCAATTTACGGCTCCAATCTGGACGAGTTTTTCATGGTGCGCGTAGGCTCCTTGCAGGAGCGCGCAAACCTTGAGCAGAGCAAGACCAAAAAGGAAAAGCGGGAAAACAAGACCAACATGACCGCCGCCGAGCAGCTTGCCGCCATTATGCCCAAAACGGCGCAGCTGCAGGAAGAATGCGATAAATTCTACGCAAAAGCGCTGGAAAATTTGGCGGAGAACGGCTACCATAAGGTGGATTTCGACCACCTGACCAAGGAGGAAGAGCATCTCTGGAAAAAATACTTCCAGTCGGAGCTGTTCCCCATCCTCAGCCCGCAGATCGTGGATAACCGCCATCCGTTCCCGTTTTTGCGCAACAAAGAGATCTATCTGGGCGTGCTGCTCAAGGAAAAGCACACGCAGGAGCAGAGCCTTGGCATCGTGCCCATCTCCAGCCAGATGGAGCGGATGCACTTCATCAAAAAGGACGGCGCTGTGCAGTTTGCCCTCACCGAGGAGCTGGTGCTGCACTATGCGTCCAGCATCTTCGGCAAGGATTCCATACAGGAAAAATGCCTGTTCCGGGTCACCCGCAACGCGGATATCGACGTAAAAGAGGGCATGATGGATCACGATATTGATTATCGCGAGATCATGACCGAGCTGCTCCGGCGCCGCCGCAAGCTGGCCGCTGTCCGTTTGCAGATCACTCCCGCCCCCGCACCGGAGGTGGAGCGGCTGCTGTGCAGCCGTCTGGAACTGACCCGCAAGCGGGTGTTCTTGCAAAAGAGCCCGCTGGACCTGAGCTTCTTCTTTAAGCTTTCCGGCCGCATGGAAACCGAGGGTCACCCGGCGCTGTTTTACACCCCCGCACGCCCCATGCTGCCGCCGCCGGACTATGATCTTGCCACCGAGGTGCAGAAGCATGATGTGCTGCTCAGCTACCCGTACCAGTCCATCCGCCCCTTTATCACCATGCTCAAAAAGGCCGCACAGGACCCGGACGTCATCTCCATCAAGATGACCCTCTACCGCATGGCGCGGGAGTCCCAGATCGTGC
>OGES01000752.1_pt1 | contig 29669 bp, 37 predicted proteins | sample 1570711 | NCBI WGS metagenome assembly OGES01 (sample SAMEA2582133, study PRJEB24529) | metagenome | biome: Human gut stool | place: China | collected 2011 | reverse complement strand
CTTCAGACGTTCGTACACTTTCATACTCTCGACTTTCAGACACTTTGTCGCAAGGATCTGATATGTCATGATACTCTCTAAAATGCAGCCTGCTACGGGATTGAGTACATACCCCCCCAGAAGTAAGCAAATACTTACCAGACCTGTAGCGGATAATACGATCACTACAAGCCAGATGCCTGCACGCTGTTCTTTTTTTTCATTTCTTATGCCTGATACATCAAGCATTTTATGATCTATTGCAGCGATCAGATTTCCGATCAGGCGCACCGGATGATACAGCCAGTGCGGGTCTCCGATCAGCAGATCTAACAGAAATCCTGCCAGAAATGCAATCATATGGTAATACATATCGTTACTCTCCCAAAATTAATTTTTCATCTGTTATAAAAATCGAAGTCTCATCCACTGCTCCATTTTCATCCGTGGTATAAGACAATGTACATTCATACCCCTGTCCGCACCTGCACTGATAATCGAAATAGGAACCCTTTCCATAGCTGTCAAATAATGCCATGATCGTGCCGCCATGTACGACGCAGACAACTTTTCCCTGTACTTTTTTTGGCTGCGATGCTTTTTTCAGCTCATTTTCCTGCTCTATAAAACAGATCTTATTTATCCTTTTACTCTGATCTTCCGAACGAAAGGTATCGCTCTTTTTTTCTGTCAATCTGGTCAGGCAATCCATGAGCCCGGCTCTGCACCGCAGGATAAATTCTTCCCGGCTCTCCCCATCCGGAAAGGGCAGTGTTCCACCGCTGTCGATCCATCTCTGATAATCTTTATTTCCATTTAATTCGAGATATGTTTTTCCTTCAAAACTGCCAAAATTCATCTCTTTCCATTTTTCTATGATCTGATAACACTGATCGCCATATATAATCTCTTTTGTCTGTCTGCACCTTAACATCGGACTTGTAAAAATAAAATCTGCATCCGGATATTTTTTTCTGTTCTGTGCAATCACTTCACGTCCTTCCACAGAAAGCGGCTCATCTGTCCAGCCAAGATAACTTTTTCTCTGATTTGATTCTGTCTCGCCATGCCGGATAAAGACCATTTCTATTTGATTTTCTGCGCTATCCCGCATATCACACGCTCCACACTCTCCGAGGCTTTTGCAAGAACGATCTGCATCCTTCCGACCTGCTCCCGGTATTCTCTTTCTTCTTTTTCGACCGGTACTACACCACATCCGACTTCATCACAGATCACGATACAGTCCGGATTCTGCTTTATAAATATTTCTGTGAGTTCCGGTACATCTGCGCCTTCTTTTATTTTTCTTTTGACCCACAGATGGAACTGATCTACCGCCACTACACCGCTTAACTGCTCAAGTTCTGTTTGTTCACCGGAAAAAATGTCGTTCTCTGAAATCTGATATGCAGTTTTTACATAATCGCGTTTTCCCTGTGCTATTCCACCTAAAACCAGTCTCATCTTAACCTCCAATTTGCCACACTAAAACTCCAAACTATCTGCATTGAGCAGAAAATATTTCATGCCCATGAATACGAATCCTTCTTCATTTCTCCATGGCTTTTTCGTTCCATTCACTATAACAATCTTCTTAAATGAATCCGGAATATTTCGAAACGAATTAAGTTCCTGTGTTTGCTTTTCCTCTGTAGTCATATCATAAGCGACCTGAATGTAATATCTCTGACTGCCCTGATTTACTACAAAATCAACCTCTAACTGCTTATGCACTCTCTTTCCTTCACTATTTTTTGCAAATACATCCACAATTCCAACATCCACATTGTAACCACGCACAAGCAGCTCATTATAAACAATATTTTCCATAATATGAGTCGGCTCCTGCTGTCTAAAATTCAGTCTTGCATTTCTAAGTCCAACATCCGAAAAATAGTATTTCAGATTGGCTCCTATATATTTTCTGCCCTTAATATCATACCGGTTCGCTTTAGAAATCAAAAATGCCTCTGCCAAATAATCAATATGGTTAGATATAGTTTTATTGCTATAATTGATTCCTCGTTCACTTTTAAAGGTGTTTGATATTTTAGTTGGGTTGGTAGAAGCTCCAATGACAGACGCCAGTATATCTACCAAAGTTCCGATTTCATCAACATTTTGAATCCTGTTTCGCTCTACTACATCCTTGATATAAACATTGGTAAAAATATTTTTAAGATACTCCGTTTTCTGGCGTTCCGCAGAGAATTGTGCCACTTGCGGTAAACCACCATATATCATATATTCCTCCCACGCATCATCATAATCTCCGTTAAAAGCCGCATAGAACTCTGCAAAGGACAACGGATAAATTCTGATTTCATCTCCTCTGCCTCTAAATTCAGTTACAATGTCGCTGGATAAGAATTTAGAATTACTGCCAGTTACATACACATCAATGTTACTGATGCGAAGCAAACTGTTCAACACTTCTTCAAATCGTGGCATAAACTGTACTTCATCCAAGAGCAGATAATATTTCTGATCATCATTCATTATATCTTTAATATGCTGATAACACTTCTTTGGATCTCTCAACTCCTCATTTTCAATGCCATCTAAAGCAATCTCAATAATGTGGTCATTATCTACACCACTTTCCAATAAGTATTTCTTAAACAACACAAATAACAGAAATGATTTGCCGCATCTCCTGATTCCCGTGATAATCTTAATCATTCCGTTATCTTTTTTTATTTTTAACTGTTCAAGATATAAATCTCTCTTAATCTCCATAGTATTCGTTCCTTATTTTTGTGCTTTGCACAAATTTTGGTAGTATTATTTTACTACTAAATTATTTTTATTTCCATAGCCATTACTATTTTTTGTACATTTGCACTTTTTTATGTAGCACTTATAGAAGAAAACCAGATGGTTTCATGCTATTTTTATGCCAGTTATTATTGAGTTTTCAAGCTCATACCATTCACAAATACGGTAGTCTTCCGTATCGATATTATAGATTTTTGCATTCAACGTTTCAAGCATAAACGGGGAATGTGTTGCAATGTTGCTTCCTTCTTTTGTCTGAAAAATGGTTCAATATCTTTCCCTCTTCTACAATATCTAAATGGAGTCTGCCATAACCACCTTACAATTTTTCCGGAAACAGGCTATGCCATATTTTATAAAATTCTGCATACCATCCTGCTTTAATCTTGCAATGTAGCCTTTTTCTTCGATCTGCTGCAGTGCTTCCTCACATGCTGCATCCATATCTCCGCCTTCTGCATATTTTAATTCGATTACAATACCCATCCTGTTTTCTCCAATCTCGATAAGTATGTCACTGTAACCAATACCTGACTCTGCATTGGATATTGTGCGCCATGTGGATTTATAGCCTAACAGTCCTAAAAGAACACCGTGATAAAAATTTTCTTTCTTTTCCTTTGCGACCGCAGTATCTCTGATACTTATGGTATTCCACAGATAATTTCCAAATATCTTTTCTATCTTTTCCGGTTCTTTCTTTACGAATGCCTCACAAAGCTCTTCGAGCGTTTTTCCATCACTTTTTGACACATCACTGAACCATTCCTTTATCTGTCTGGTAAACAGATTTCTTATTTCTCTATTTGGAATTTTCAACAAATATTTTCCACTTACTGTACGGCCATTTTGTGTCAGATATCCCGTAGTCAAAAGTACACTCCATAAATTTTCTATGCTTCTGTCTATCTCATTGTACGTCAGTTCCTGCGAAACATCCTTTTCAATGCTTTCTCCTGCGATCAACTGCTCTATTTCCGCTTTTGTCTGGACGTTTGCCTTGTCAATAAACCTGCGCACGATAGAGTTACTGCTGGAATTTGACCAGAAATCCTGTGGTGTGGCATTGGGATCAGCACACAATAAATCAATGTAATTTACAACATCCCACGGACAATATACATCTGCATTACCGAATCTGTAACCATCATACCATTCCTTTACTTCCTCGAAATGCGACGATAATCCATAATCCAGAAGCATTTTTTTTACTTCTTCATCGGTAAATCCGAATTGCTCATCAAATCTTGTATCCATGACAGATAACACCTTAAAGTTATTAATTCCTGTAAAGATACTCTCTTTCGATACTCTTAAACATCCTGTCAAGATGGCAAATTGCAGGAAATCATTCGTTTTCAATGCCTGCCCTAATAGTCCACGAATAAGTTCTGCCATTTCATCATAATAGCCATTACTGAATGCTTTATCCAGCGGTACATCATATTCATCTATGATAATGATCACTTTTTCTCCGTAATGTCTGCATAAAAGTTCTGACAGCAGACGAATACTGTCTGACAAATCTTCCATCTGTCCTGATAAAAGTTTATCATATTGCATACGTTCTTCATCTACCAGTTTTTCACTGTTTTTTAGATAATAATGTCTGCGGGCTTCATTTTTTATGGTAGTAATGATACGTTTTAAGGCTGCATCAAAAGTCAATCCATCTGCGCCCTTAAGTGACAGGAAAATAACCGGATACTTTCCCATATATTCCTCACATATTTTTCTGTTGCGGGAAATATATAGTCCGTCGAAAACAGACTTATCTGTACCAGCTTCAAAAAATGTTTTAAACATACTCATATTCAAAGTCTTGCCAAAACGCCGCGGACGCGTAAAGAGGTTTACCTTTCCCCAGCTCATCAAAAGCTGCTCTATCAGTTTTGTTTTATCGATATAATAAAATCCCTCTTTCTGGATCTCTTCAAAATCTTCAATTCCTACTGGTAATTTTAATCTGTTATCCATGCATGGAAACCTCCCTGAAAATAAATCCGCTACACTTAACCATTAGTATAGCGGATGAATATCCAAAAAACAATATTTGACTATAAACGAAGCCTCATTACTTTTCTGCTACAAGATGCATACGAAACCCTTTCTGTCTCTCTAATTTTTTCACTTTTAAACCTGCTGTTTCGCACATTTTGCGCACTTCCATGCAGCTGTAAATCCGTACATCTCCATGTCCGCCAAGATGTGCCAATGGCATCTCAATATGATTCATCAGCCATATCATAAAATTATTACTCGTGTAATCACGCAATACCAGTTTTCCGCTTTTCTTCAACACCCGTGCCACTCCATTTATAAACGCCTGGGGATTCGGATAATGATGAAAACTGTTCGTACAGATCACTGCATCAAACGTATTTTCGGCAAAAGGAAGATTCTCACTGTCTCCGACTAAAAATTTGGTATGGACAAGTTTTTTCTCCTGTGCCACTTCGATCATACGGGGTGTCAGATCGATTCCCGTATAATTCCTGTCAGGAAATTCTTTCACCAAAAGTTCTATCATTGGACCTGTTCCACACCCCACATCTAAAAGTTCCTGAAATGGATATTTTTTTAATTCTTCAAGAACCGGCGGATAATCGTCCTTACACATTTCATACACACCCGCATGCCCGGAATCATATACTTCCGCAGCTTTGGTAAATTCTTTTATCGATAAATCCTTATATTTCTGTTCTGTAAACATTTCCGTTTTCTCCTTTACAGTCTGGGGATTTGTCAAATCTCATAGTTAGCATTAACTAACCATAATCATGATACCATACCAACCCTGAAAAAGAAAGTATCTTAATACTATTCATTCAAATAATCATACGCTATCCGTTCAGCTCCATCTCTGACATATATATTTCCACATTTGCAGAATCCAAACCGTTCAATTGCAGTCTGCATAGAAATATTATCTTTGCGTGTATCAATACGAATATAGTCTATCTGTTCAATGCAATATTCAAAACATGCTCTGGCGATTCCTTTACATAGCTGTTTCCGGCATCTATATCCGTTTTTAATATTTCCTCGTCAGGGTATCCCTTTCCCCATTGCGTTTTATTCCCATGCGCAATCATATATGCCTTTGCCGTTGTAAAAATTGCCATAATCTGCTTTGTATCTTCTGTTGTGCTTTCTCTTATTTCCATATTCCTTAATCCTTATAATATCGTTTCTAAATAGGTATCATCATTTGATATGCTGCTTTTAAATTTTATCACATATTCACAATGCTTTCTATCTTCAAATACCATCACTTTCTCCACTGGAATGTCCCTGACTGCTGTCCACATATATTATGAAAACTGGCATAATATTGTCAGATAAATCAGGATTGCTTGAAAACGCTCCCTGCATCGGCTATAATTTCAACGTAACAAATCGGAATTTAACGAGGAGGTAATGATTATGAGTAGAAATATAAAAGGTGGTTTTTTAACATTAAGTGGTGTTGTTGGTATTGTAGGAATGATAATAGCGGCAATGCAAAATCCAGCAACTGCATGGGTAACGCCACCTGGAAGAATGATTGTAAGTATTTTAGAAAATGGATTATTGATTCCTACGGTTTTATTCCTTGTTCTTTTTATCTATGGATTGTATATTCTCCTAACGGAGAAAAACGATTGAGCAATACCGGTTTGTCGAATTAAGAAAACCGGTATTTGTGGAGGAGGAATTCTGTAATGAGATTTTTTGAAAATACCCGTAAGCCACAAGGCTTCGGCGGAAAATTGATGACGAAGATGATGAACAGCGGTCACGCCAAATTATCGCAATGGGGATTCTCAAATATCTCCGCGAAGTCTGATGCTGAAGTTCTGGACGTCGGCTGTGGCGGCGGAGCAAATATTGCGGTCTGGCTTGATAGATGTAGAAATGGCCACGTGACAGGAATGGATTATTCTGAGGTTAGTGTGGCAGAATCTCAAAAATTGAACGCCCTCGCCATTAAACAAGGGAAATGTAATGTAGTTCAAGGAGATGTATCTGCTATACCCTTTTCTGACGCGACTTTTGATTATGTTTCTGCCTTCGAAACAGTTTACTTTTGGCCAGGATTAGTAAAATGCTTTTCCGAGGTCAACCGTGTGCTGAAAAGCGAAGGCATATTCCTGATTTGTAACGAGAGTGACGGAACGAATGCCGCAGATGAAAAATGGACAAAGATGATCAATGGTATGAAGATTTACACATCTAAACAACTTGTTGCCGCTTTGAAAGAAGCGGGTTTTACAGAAATCAAAACGTATTCAAATACAAAAAATCATTGGATAAGTATTGTTGCAACGAAATAGCCAAATTCCAGTTTATAGCAGTCAATACTTGAAAATGAAAGAAGTGATTATAATTGACACGAATACATTGCCCTCATTGTGGACATGAAACTGCTAGAATTATTTATGGCTTTCCTGTAATGGATGATAAGCTCCAAAAAGACATTGATAAACAAAGAGTATATTTAGCAGGATGTGCAAAGATGATACCTCCTGCAACTCGTCATTTTTTTCATTGTGATCAAGATGTTTGTTATACGTTTTTACCTGTTGATGAAGCTGAAACTACTTGTGTTGAATTTAAAATTTGTGGTTTTCATAAAGGATATCAAAAGATTGCTGTAAAAAAGAATAAAAATCGATTTATTGCTTCTTATTCGGATTCGATTGGAAGTTTGGAATGTGAAACAAGTATTGATTTAACAGAAAAAGAATATAAGAAATTTATCCACAACGTATACATGTCTTACATTAAAGAATGGGATGGCAACTATGATGATCTAGATATTTGCGATGGAACAACTTGGTCAATCGTTATTAAACAAGGACATTCAAAACAAAAATGGAGTGGAATCAACAAATACCCTCCACTATGGAATCGATTTATAAAAGCAATTGACAGTTTAGGTTTACCTATGCTTCGATAAGCATTAGCACATTGCTAGTACTTTTCTTTATTCAAATGCTATATGCAATGTTTAAACTTTTTAGAATAAAAAATTACATTTTAGTTGGTTTTTCAGTTAACTTTGCATATAATATAAGTGAGCAAGGGAACTTGCTTAGATTAAGTGCATTGCTACTTTGAGTGCAAACCTTTAATTTAAGTACTTCACTACTTTGAATGTGAACCTTTAATTTAAGTGCTTCGCAGCTTGAAATGCGAATCGTTATTTTTAGGGAGATAAATTTTTATCTCCCTGTTTTATTATAGAAAGGCTAGAATCATGGATTTTTACCGTATTAATGAAAAATATAATCGTTATCTTCAAACATATGAAAAAGAAAAAAGAGGGATTACCAAAGTTCCTAATATTAGATATGCTGATCGAAATAAGTTTGCATTCGGAGCTGTTTTACAAGTTCATGGCATAAATTATTATGTATCTGTATCTTCATTTGATAAAAAGCAAGAAGCAAATATTTTAATTCGCATTCCTGGAGATAAAAAAGAGGTAAAAGGCTCTTTACGATTTAATTATATGATTCCAGTACCAAATGAATGTATTGAAAGATTAGTTATAAAAGATATCAAAGATGAAAAATATCGCCTTTTATTGAATAAAGAATATAAATTTTGCATAGATAATTTTGAACGAATTCAAAAAAAGGCAAATAAAATATATGAAATGGTTATTGAAAATCGGAAACAAAAATTAACTGACAATAGTTGTGCATTTAGTATTTTAGAACAAGGATATCATGAATACGTAGAAAATGTATTAAAACAAAGCTCTAATTAATCGTTTTAACATTTATATTTATAAGATTCAGCCAAAGCATTAGCACATTGCTAGTGCTTTTCTTTTACCCATTTTTAGAAAGGATGGTGATGCAATGCCACAAGATGAAAAGACAAAAGCTGCATTTAAAAGAATAGAACAAGGTGTAAAAGATGTATATTCCAGTGAAAACTTCAAACAGTATTTATCCTGTTTAAGCAAGTTCCATTCCTATTCATTGAATAACACTTTACTAATTCTTTCTCAAAAACCAGAAGCAACCTTGGTAGCTGGTTATCGTTCTTGGCAAAATAATTTTAATCGTCATGTCAATAAAGGCGAAAAAGGATTAACAATATTAGCACCTGTCGTTTTCAAAGAAAAACGAGAAATGAACCAACTGGATGAAAACGGTAATATTGTCTTAGATGCATCTGGTAATACTTTAAAGGAAGAACGTGAAGTTAATATCACTTACTTTAGAACGACCACAGTATTCGATATATCTCAGACTTCTGGTGAACCCCTTCCTACTTTTGTACATGATCTGACAGGATCCAGTCAAGAAGTACAAGCACTGATTCAAACGATACAAACAATTTGTACTATACCCATTGAATTTAAAACAGAAACAGAAGACATTACACTTTTAACAGGTGCAAAAGGATATTATTCCCCTACTTCAGATAAGATTGTTGTTAATAAAGATCTTGAGGATTTACAAATAGCTAAAACATTAATCCATGAATATGCTCACAGCATGCTTCATAAACAAACAGATAAAACACATAGCCAACGAGAAATAGAAGCAGAATCGTTGGCTTTTGTATTATGTGATCATTTTGGAATTGATACTTCTGAATATTCCTTCGGCTATATTGCCAGTTATACGGACAAAGAATTTGATGAATTAAGATCTATTCTTTTAAATATCCAAAGTACTGCTCATGAAATGATTGAAAAAATAGAACCAATATTTAAGGAGAGATTACAAATGATAGAATTAGAAAATAAATATATAACTCCTGTAGAAATGGAACAATTGAATCATGATATTCTGGTTTCCATGCTTCCAATACTTGAACCTTATAAATCAATGGAAGGAAACAAGATCTCTGATGTAGATCATCTTATTGATCAAAAACTTATTAATTTATTAAGCAGTGATGATAAATATGCAACACAAGCCCAATTATTTTCTAACAATCCTAATTACAACAGAGCCTTACAAAGTGCATGTCATAACGCATTAGTAAATCCCAATTTTGATATTAATCAGCCTTGGTTTATTGATCATTCAATTGAAAGAAGGAACTATGAATTGTTTGAAGATATTGCTAAACCACTTCTTACAAACGATGCCTACTACATGAAATTTACAACACCAGGTTTTATGGATTTAAATATTGAAATCATTGATGAAAACCGATTAGCAATTGCTCATAACTTTGAATTGAATGGCGATTTAATGGCGGACCCTGATGTTGAATTTACAGTAGATAAAGAAAACAGATTACTCTATCCACAAACGTATCAACAAGACACACTACAAATTTATGAACGATTAGATGGTAATCCAATTCGTACCAATGAATTAAACCAATTTATGAATCAATGGTTCAATAATATTACGGATCAATATTATGTTATTGATAAAGTATATTCCGAAAATTTCGAACTTTCTAAGAAAGAGAATCCAAGTGCTATGCGAAAGTTTTGTAAAGAACATGACATTCCATGGATGTGTCCTGCGTCAAAGGAGCTTGAACGATGAGCAAACGTTATATTCGAAAAGATGCACTTCAAGAACTCAGAAAACTCAGTGCCTTCGATTATCTAAAGAACTATCAGCCTGAAATGCTTATCAAAAATGGAAGAACGGATTATTACCATCGTGAACATGATTCTTTACACTTTTCTAATGGCAAATGGTATTGGTGGTCACAAGGCAAAGGTGGAACTTCTGCATTGGATTATCTTGTAACAGTAGAAGGTTTTGATTTTAAAGATGCCTGTAACTATTTATTGGATCTTATGAAAATCAGTGCACCGGTAATAACATATAACTATCCAACACAGGCAAAACCATTTGAATTACCTGCAAAAGATACAAACAATGATTTGATCATTAGGTATCTATGCAACAAAAGAAAAATTGATAAAGACATTGTGGATTACTTTATTTCCGTCAATCAAATTTATCAAGATAAACAATTTAAAAATGCTGTTTTTGTTGGGTATAATGGTGAAAAACCTGCTTATGCTTTTAAAAGAAGTATCTTTAAAAATTACAAGTTAGATCATGCTGGAAGTAATAAATCCTTTAGTTTTTCTTTTACAAATCCTAATAGTTCCATTCTTCATGTATTTGAAGCAGCCATTGACATGCTATCCTATATGACCATTTTAAAATTAGATCATCAAGACTTTAAACAATACAATTACCTTTCCTTAGCTGGTACTAGTAATAAAATAGCATCTAAAACAGAAGCGGACATTCCAATTGCGTTAAAATCATTTCTAGAAAGAAATAAAAACATTAAAACCATCATCTTTCATTTAGATAATGATGAAGTTGGTATTGGTGCAACATCTAAAATCATAAAAGTCTTATCTAAGAAATATCGATGCATTGATGATCATCCAAAAGAATCTAAGGATGTAAATGAAGAATTAGTAAGCATAAGAATATGAGTATATCATTTGAAGATTAATCTACTTTAAATATTGATTGCGAACGTCTTTTATTATTACTAAAATAAGGTTGTTAAAAGAAAGTCGATAAAAATATGATTTATAAGTTATTTAGAGAAAGTTAAGATTGCTTTCTCTTTTTTGTTGTTCAAAGAAAGATGAGGTGATTTGAATTGAACAAACAATTTGATTTATTTCAAAAAATGAAGATTAAAGAAGTCTGTGAAAACATTAGTCGTATGACTTATGCCTATATTAATCCAGATACAAAACAACCTACTGTTGTTCCTTCCAAACATTATAAAGATATTCTGGATCAGCCTGTGGAAGTGTTGGTTAATGATCAAGTGAAAAAGCAGTTTCTAAATATCATGTTTAAACAAATGAAAGCCTTAAAAGATGAAGAACCGATTCTTTTCAATGAGACATTATTGCTGATGGATTTAAATAAGACACCCGATTCATTAGAGCTTAACGAAGAAGCAGCACTAAAGATTACAGCAACAGAACTTGTTGAAAATGAAAAAATACAAAAGAAGAAATTTCATCTTGTCGATAATGAATATTTGAATGCTTACGAAAACACGAAGAATGACTCTGAACTTATGGCTCAACTCTTTGGTGAGCAACAGAATGAGCGTGTTTATTCGATCGAACTGGATGAAATATCAAAGTCAAAAGGAGGTAAAAACAATGACTTACAACACTAAAATCTATAACTATAAAAATCTGCATACAGATGATAAACAAATCGTACAGGCACAATTGCTCATGTTTGAAACGATTGAAGACTTGATTACAGAATACACCTATTCCAAAGAAGCATGTACAAATACATTGGAGTCTATTTCTTATGAAGAAGGCATCAAAGCTTTAGAAGATGCCAAAGAAAAAATGTACAATGACATTGTAGAATACATGGTATTTGCGATTGAAGGCTATGAAGAAGATGTAAATGAAGTGGACACGAATGATCCATTTTATGGATTAGAAATAGAATTGGAGGAAATGTAAAATGTTTGAAATTGAAACTCACGAATATGGCAAAGCCAATTTAGAAAGGTTGGCTTTTTATTATGAAAAAATCAAAAAAGGAGAAAACAAAAATGATTCAAAATGAAAAAGTATTAGATGATATTAATGCTCTTCTTGATTACGATTCTATCAAAGACTATTTATATATGAATGTTATCAATGCGGATGAAAACAAATCAGAATTATCTCAAGTTCCACATACTATTGTTGGGGACTTGGCTATTGTATATCGAGTCATGATTCAAACTACAGAAGAACAATTTTGTTCGGCTAAGGTTACCAATCAGATGATGGATGTATATGGAATTGATGTAAACAAGCTTCATAACGATGCACTTATTTCCTCTCCAAGAATCATGAAACCAGAAGTTCTTCCACTTGAAACTTTAGCTATTGGCACTCCAAAAGAAATTGCTTTATTAGAAACAGAACGACAAATGGTAGTCATCACAAATGAGCATCGAACCGATGGTGCAAGTACAATGTTTTATGCAGGTGTTTTAAACGATCTGGCATCAAAATTAAATCACAGTCTTTATATCATTCCTTCTTCTACAGATGAGTGTATTGCGGTTTGTGATTCTCTGAATTTAAATCATGAACATTTAGAAAATATGCTTCATGAAGTAAATAATTCTTCTTTAGTAGATCCAGATAAAAAGCTTTCTGATCATTTGTATCATTATGATAAGGATGCACGTATTTTAGAAAAAGCAGATGACTATGAGAAGCGAATGTATAAAGAAAAATATTCGCAATTGCTTCACTAGATATTGGAGATTTCAAAAATGATTAAATACGAAGATATCATTAAAAGAATTGCCAATATTGAAAAGAAAAAAATCAAAAATGAAGAACGAATCAAACTTCTTTCGGATGAGAATAATACACTAACTGCGAATTTAAAAGTATTGAATCAGAAGAAAGAAATGCTAGAAAAGATGAATCAAGATCTTGCAGATTTGATTCCGGATAAGAAAAAGACTGTAGCCAATTAATGTCTACAGTTGTAGCAAGCAACGTCTTTGACCGACCAAAGACATATATTTAGGGATTATCCCTAAGACCCAATACCAGGAGGAATATCAAAAATGGATATGGATTTATTACTAAACTTATTAACCTTTGTTAGTGGAATGATTTTTGGCATCACATCTCTTTTATTCATTCAAGGAGCAACCTGTAAAGAATATGAGAAGAAGGAATAAAAGAATTGAAATCAAGATGACCGAAGAAGAATTAAAGCACTTAAATCATCTTGTAAGACAATCTAAGTTATCTCGTGAATCATATCTAAGAATGATTATTAATGGTCTAGTTCCACGCGCTTCCCCTAGTGAAGAATTGATTGATACAATTTTGCTGCTTAGAAATATCTCGAATGATATCTATCAAATATCAATCAACCATTCTAGCATTCAAAAATATCAGGAAGACTTTGAATTACTACAAGACCAAATCAACCAGATTATGATTTTAATTCGACAACCTACTAATTTGGAGGAGTTATGGCAATTACCAAAATATGGGCAGTAAAAGATGATTTGAATCGTGTACTTAACTACATTAAAAATCCGGATAAGACAAAAGAAGAAATGAGCGATGGATTAAAGGAAGTATTAACTTATACAACACAAGGCTATAAGACCAACGAAAAAGAATACATTACCGGAATCAATTGTGATCCTAAAACCGCATTATCACAAATGATGAATACAAAGCTTTCCTACAACAAAATGGATGGAAGGCTTGCATTTCATGCGGTGCAATCTTTTAAACCAGGAGAACTAACACCTAATGAATGTCATAAGCTTGGTGTACAACTTGCTAAACAAATGTGGGGGAATCGATTTGAAGTTGTTGTTTCTACTCATTTAGACAAGGAACATTTGCACAACCATTTTGTCGTTAATTCCGTTTCTTGGGTAGATGGTAAAAAGTATGACAATAAGAAAACGGATATTGATCACTTCCGAGAAATCAATGATGCCATTTGTAAAGAATATGGTTTAACTACAATCACAAAACCGGAAGCAAAAGCAATGAATTATGGTGAATGGAATGCTGAAAAAAACGATGGAATCTATTTTCGTAAGATTATTCGTTACGATGTAGATTCTGTTTTATTGTATGCAAGAACTCCAGAACAGTTTAAAGCTGCACTTGAAGAAATCGGGTATGTTGTTAACCTTAGTGGAAAGCATTGGACTTTAAAACACCCTCAATCCAAGCGTACATTCCGCTTTTATAAATTAACTCGTGATAATCGGTATGATAAAGAACATCTGATGGAACGTATCAACAGTAACTTCTTATTCCCTATGCAGTCATCTGTTCCAGATGTTATTCCCTGTAAAGAATATCAAGGCAATCATAGAAAATTAAAAGGAATCAAAGCGATGTATATTCGATATTGTTTTGAATTAGGTATCTTAAAGCCAAAAGGCATACCACAAAAATATCCAAGTCCAGCACTTAGAAAGGATTTGATTTATATGGACAAAATCACAGATGAAAATACATTCATTGGCAAGCACAATCTTGAAACAGTGAAAGATGTGCTTGCTTTTAAATTGGAATTAAACAATCAAATAGAAAACTGGGTGAATCAAAGAAGATCCATTTACAACAAGATTAAAAGATGTCGTAATCATGATTTAAAACAACAATTAGAGCAAGATCGAGATACGCTCACTTCTAAAATTGCACATGGGAAAAAGGAAATCCGAATATGCGAAGATATAGAAAAGAGAGTGCCTGATATTGAAGAAAAACTAAAAATGGTAAACGCATTAGAAACGGAGCGTATGCAAACACAAAAAGAATACGAAAGGAGCTTGAATTTATGAACAGTGCCGATACGGCGGATCAGATGATGAAAATGACGTTAGAAGGTATTCAGGTAGCTGCTGAAATTGGATTAAAAGCTGGTGGTACAGCTGCAAAATCTTTAGCTGTTACCTTGTATGCCATCATTTCCGATAATAAGAAAATCAAAGGGAAAACAAATCTAGATAATCTATTAAAGTCTGGAAAAGAATTAAAAGTTTTTGCGATTCATCATAAGGATTTAGAAAAGTTCTGTATAGAAGCTAAACACTATGGTGTTCTCTATTCTGTATTAAAAGAAAAGAACAATACAGATGGCATTGTAGATATCATGGTCAAAGCAGAAGATGCTTCTAAGATATCTAGAATGGTAGATAAATTTGATTTGGCAACCATTGATACAAAAGCCATTCGTGAATCTGTCTTATCACAAAAGGATATAAAGCCAATGAGTGATGAAGAGCATGATGCATTGCTATCCAAATTAATGAATGAAAAAACAAACCCCGACAAGGCTCGGACAAGCAAGGACGGTACTCCGTTCGAGCCATCTTCAAAAACATTGAAGAAAGAAAACAAGAAGAAAACCGTCGAAAGAAAAAAATCAACAGCTACTATGGATAGACCTTCTGTCCGTCAGGAATTAAAAGATATTAAGCAGCAACAATTAAAATCTTCTGCACCAAAATATCCAGTAAGAAAGAAATCAATAAAGAAAGTGAGATAACAAATATGCGTAACTGGTTTAAGAAACAAAATGATGAAATGATTGAACTCCAAGTTGATGATACGGAAAGAAGAATCATTGTACGTGCGCTTGCAGATCTTAGAGATAAACAAAGATTAGCTCAAAAGAACTATGATTTTCTAGATTCATTGATTGTCAAAGTATGTGATGCTGATTCTGATAAATCAATGAGCTTAAACAGAGGTAGGTGATATGTATTGATAAAAGAAAAGATGAAATTGTATTTCTAATACTGTTAATCGTTCCTGTAATTTGGTTTGGGTTATTAATCGCTCCATACATGGGTAAGGGATTACTATATGCCCTACCCAATTTAAATGAAGCCATATCCCATCCATTTCAAATCCAATGGACAAATAACACTTTAAAGTCAATTGGTCTATGTTTACTAACGTATGGAATTACAGTTGGTATCTATTTATCATCATCCAAAAACTATCGAAGGAATGAAGAATATGGATCCGCTAGATGGGCTAATCCTTTTCGAGTATGTAAGAAATATGCCGATAAGAATTATTTGTTGAATAAAGTTTTTTCTCAAAATGTAAGAATGGGTTTAAATGGCAAGAAACATCGTAGAAACTTAAATACACTGGTTATTGGTGGTTCTGGTGCTGGCAAAACAAGATTTTATGCCAAGCCAAATATCATGCAGTGTAATACAAGCTTTGTCGTACTGGATCCAAAAGGTGAAATTATTCGTAGTGTTGGATATCTATTGGAAGAAAATGGATACGAAGTAAAGGTCATTGATTTAATCGATATGTCAAAATCACTTGGCTATAATCCATTTCACTATATTCAAAGTGATAAGGATGTTCTTAAATTAATCACGAATCTAATTCGTAATACGACACCCAAAGGTTCATCTACAAATGATCCATTTTGGGAAAAGAGTGAAACAGCACTATTGGAAGCGCTGATGTTGTATCTATACCATTATGCTCCAGAAGATGAGCAGAACTTTACTATGGTTATGGAGATGCTCAATTATGCAGAAGTCAAAGAGGATGAAGAAGACTATGAAAGTCCTTTGGATGAATTATTTAAAAGGCTGGAAATGATAGATTCAAATTCATTAGCTTTAAAACAGTACAAAATATATAAACAGGCAGCAGGTAAAACCGCTAAATCGATTTTGATTTCGGTTGGTGTAAGACTTGCTGCTTTTAACTTGGAAGAACTAGCATCACTTACCAAATATGACGAGATGGAACTTGAAAAAATCGGAGAAAGAAAGACAGCCTTGTTTGCGATTATTCCTGATAACGATTCCACCTTTAATTTCATTGTAGGTATGTTGTATACACAATTATTTCAAATGCTTTATTACCAGGCAGATTATGTACATGGTGGAGAACTACCAATACCCGTACATTTCTTAATGGATGAATTTGCCAATGTTGCCCTACCAGATGAATTTGATAAATTGCTTTCAACCATGCGTTCCAGACAAATCTTTGTATCGATTATTCTACAAAACTTGGCTCAGATTAAAGCTTTATATAAAGATAGCTGGGAATCCATTGTGGGTAACTGCGATGAAACCTATTATCTTGGTGGTAATGAACAAAGCACCCATAAATATATAAGTGAGCTCTTAGGAAAAGAAACTTTAGATACCAATACCTTTGGTAAATCTTCAGGAAGGAGTGGAAATTATTCAACCAACTATCAACAGACAGGAAGAGAATTATTAACAGCGGATGAAGTTCGTTTATTGGATAACAATTACGGGCTTCTTTTTATTAAGGGTGAAAGACCAATCAAAGATCAAAAGTATGATTTATTAAAACATCCAAATATTAAACAAACACTAGATGGAGGACGAGAGCCTTATATTCATGGTCAAGCGCATCATTTCATTGATGACTGGCAGAATATCCTTCTTTCTAGCAATGAATACGAATTGTTAGATCAAGAAGAAGTAGAAAAATATGTAAAGGAGATCAAAGAAAATGAAGAAAGTAAAAACAATTAAAAAAGTATTACTCTTTGCCTACATGGCATTGATACTAACAACAAACCTTACAACACCTATCTATGCTGCTAATGATCCAGTTACTGTAGTGAATAACTTCAGTGATTTTATGTTTGGACTCATTCGAGCGATTGGAATGATTCTATTAGGCTTTGGAATTGTACAGGTTGGTTTATCTTTAAAAAGCCATGATCCAAGCCAAAGGGCTAATGGATTTATGACTGTTGCTGGTGGAATTATTATTACGTTTGCGAAAGAAATTTTAAACATTATTGTAGGTTAATGTATGGATGGAATCATCGATAATCTAACAAGTGCCATTAATACCTGGAATTCTAAACTTGCTGAAATATGGTTGTTGCTTACTGAATCACCAGAGTCATTTAAAGGTGGTGATATATGGAAAATCATTGTAAAAGTACATGAAGGCTTACAAGCTATTGGACTTGCCCTTCTTGTGCTTTTCTTTGTATGGGGATTAATACGAACTTGTACTAGCTGGCAGGACGTTAAACGACCAGAACAAGCCTTCAAACTATTTCTTAGATTTATTATCGCAAGAACTTTAGTGCTTTATGGAATGGAACTTATGACAAAAATATTTGAAATCGTACAAGGAATTATCCAATCTATTACAGAAACTGTAGGACTTGGAGTATCTAACGAAACAGTGATTCCACAAGAAATTGTAGATGCAGTAAGTAACACCGGTTTCCTGGAATCTATTCCATTATGGGCAGTAACCTTACTAGGATCTATATTTATCACAATCTTGTCTTTTGTGATGATTTTAACAGTATATGGAAGATTCTTTAAACTGTACATGTATACAGCTATATCTCCAATTCCGCTTGCAGCAGCTGCAGGAGAAAGCACACAAAATATCGCTTTTACATTTATTAAAAGCTATGCAGGAGTATGTTTAGAAGGAGCTATCATCGTCCTGGCATGTATTATCTTCTCTGCCTTTGCAACAAGTCCACCAGTTGTAGATTCAACAGCATCTAGTGTATCTATGGTATGGAGTTATATTGGAGAATTAATATTCAATATGTTGGTTCTTGTAGGAACAATCAAGATGTCTGACAGAATAGTTAAAGAAATGATGGGGCTATAGAATTCATATCTACTACTAATTTCTAGATGTTTTTTACTGCATTTAAATCTAGCTAACTGTATAATTTAGTTAGAGGTGATTTTTAATGGAATATCCAGCAGAAGCTCAAAAAATATTAGATATACTGAATAGAACCGATTTCAAAAACATCAAAAAGAGCGAAGTCATTTCTTTAGTTTCAAAATTAAATGATTTAAATCCAGATGTAGCTAGGGAGATCATTGCTCAATTTCCAGAAGTTGCAGAAATGCTTAAGGTCGCTATTTCTGAATACACGGAGAATATAAAAAATATTTTAGAAAGCAATGAGAAAAGTAGTGACAAATATTTTGAAATTAGTAAAAAAGGAGTAGATAGCTCCGAAGATTCAAAAGCAAGCTTCATTGAAATGGCAAACAAAGTTCTAGAAGATTTATCTAAAGTATCAGACGATTCTTCTTTAAGTTTTGAACAAAGGATTGAAATATTTGATAGAGAAAAAGAAGTGTTAGAGCTTGTTAATGAGAAACAAAGAGAAACGTTCGAAGAGCATAAATACTATGAGAATAAAGCATCAGAAAAGGATTCAGAAAATAAGCAATTCAATTGGAAAATGCTTGGAGTTGCAAGTGTTGCTGCAGCTTCCTTAGTAGGAGTTGGAGTCGCTGCGTTAAGCGGAGGAGAATTCAAGCTAAAGCTCCCATCTAAAGATTAACAATAAAAACAAAATTGATTATTTATGGCAGGATTATCTAATATAATTCCTGCTTTTTTTATACTCAAACAGAAAGAAGGAACTTATATGAAAAAAACTATATTAAATCAAATTATTTTAAAAACAGGAGATACGATTCAAATTCAAGAACCATTGAATTTACCTATGAATCAAAAGATTATGTATAAGATCGAACATGAAGAAGATAAAGTAGTTGTTCATAGCAATAATGGAAATATTGTTATACCGGTAGAAAACATATTATTTGCGACTTCTGTTCCATTTGATGATGGAGAAGCAGATGAAATCTAATTTTGAAATCAAGATCAATAAAGAAATACGTGATTATACCGAAAGCATACTTCTTGGCCTATCTTTACGTCAAACTATCTTTTCGATACTAGCGTGTGCTGTTGCGTGTGGTTTGTATTTTTTATTCAAAGAGAGATTTGGTACAGAAGTTACCAGTTGGCTATGTATGCTTGGAGCTGCGCCCTTTGCTGCACTAGGATTCATCAGATTTCAAGGGATGTATACAGAAGATATTGTGAAGATGGCAATATCTTCTTTTGTGTTATCTACAAGGAATTTGATTAATGTGCCATTTAATCTTTATTATGAAATACTTGAACCATTTATTAATCAATCAAGAAAGGAGTCAATTGTACATGATAAAAAGCTATGAAAGATTGAAAAAGCTCAACAAAGAAAAAATAAGAGTGCCTAGAACAGTTCAGGATACCATCCCAGTAGATACAATCTACAAGGATGGTATTTTTAAATCCGGTAATAAATATACAAAGAGTTATCGCTTCTTAGATATCAACTATAAAATTGCTTCCGGAGAAGATAAAAACAATCTCTTTTTAAGCTACAGTGATTTACTGAATTCTTTTGATTCTTCTGTTATGACAAAGATAACTATCAACAATCGAAAAGTGGATATCAAGAAGTTTAAAGAGGATATCTTGATTCCATTAAAACAAGATAACTTAGATCCATATCGTGAAGAATACAATAATATGCTTCTAGATAAGTTATCCGAAAGTGATGATATTGTTCAAGAGAAATATATTACAGTAACGATTTTTAAAAGCAGTATAGAAGAAGCAAGATTCACCTTTTCTAGAATCACCACTGAATTCTCTACCCTATTTGCTCGTCTTGGATCATCTTGCATTGAATTAAATGCGGAAGAACGATTAAAAATGCTTCATGATTTTTATCGTAGTGAAACGGAAGAGTTTTCTCTCGACATGAATGATTTGGCTAAGAAAGGTCATTCCTTCAAAGATTTAATTACACCTAGAATGAGCAAATACCACAATAAATATTTTGAATTTGATGGTAAATATGGAAGAGTTTTATATCTAAGTAATTATCCAGGCTTTTTAAAAGATGAGTTTGTTTCTGAGTTATGTGATTTAAACAAGAATCTCATGTATTCCATGGACATTATTACAATTCCTACTGATGAAGCAGTTAGAGAAGTAGAAAATAAGTTTTTAGGTGTAGAAAAGAATATTACCGATTGGCAAATGAAACAAAATCGCAACAATAACTTCTCTGCTATCATCCCTTATGACATGGAGCTACAACGTAAGGAATGTAAGGAATTCTTAGACGATTTAATTGTACGAGATCAAAGAATGATGCTATGTAATATTACGGTTGTTCATCTTGCCGATTCATTAGAAGAACTGGATAAAGATAGTGAAACATTAAAAGCAGTAGCTCGTAAATATGTATGTGAACTCGAAACGCTATACTTTTCAAAAAGACAATTGGACGGTCTACAAACAGCCCTTCCTATTGGTGTCAACAAACTCAATATCACTCGTACCCTGCTTACAGAAAGTGCTGCTGTATTTATTCCCTTTAGAGCCCATGAAATCATGCAGAAAGGTGGTATTTGGTATGGACAGAATGCCATTACCAACAATCCGATTCTTTGTAACAAAGCTTTATTACAAAATCCAAACTCTTTTGTATTAGGTATTCCTGGATCAGGTAAATCTTTTCTTACAAAAGAAGAAATTGAATTCTTAATTCTGTCTACGAATGACGATATTATTATTGCGGATCCAGAAGGCGAATATGATCCAATCATTAAAGCGATGAAAGGACAGATTATTCGTATTGGAACGAACAGTAAAGATTATATTAATGCCATGGATATGTCAGAAGGATATGGAGATAGTGGTAATGCGATTGCAGATAAATCTCAATTTATCATGTCTTTATTCGAACAGTTAGATACGAATCATGGTGGTATATCCCCTATTGATCGTTCTATTATCGATCGTTGTGTATCTTTGGTTTATCAGGATTGCATGAAAAATAACTATGTTCCTACACTAAAGCATCTTTACAACAAATTATTAGAACAAAGTGAACCAGAAGCTAAATCATTAGCTATTAAGCTTGAATTATTTACAAATGGATCCTTGAACATCTTTGCCCATGAAACCAATGTAGATATCAAATCTAGAATCCTATCTTTCAATATCTTTAATTTAGGAAAACAATTAAAAACGATGGGATTACTTGTGATTACGGATGCCATTATCAATCGTGTCAATGAAAATTGGAGAAAAGGAAAACGTACACATGTCTTCATTGATGAGATTCATGTTATCTTTGAAAATGAAGAAAGCGCGACCTTCTTTGCATCTGCATGGAGACAATTTCGTAAAAGAGATGCCTATCCAACGGGTATTACACAAAATGTAAAATATCTTCTCTCTTCTCAGCAAGGTACAAGCATGTTGTCGAACTCTGAATTTATTGTCATGTTGAATCAATCTGCCAACGATAGAGAAGATTTAGCCAGACTTCTTAATATTTCAGAAGAACAGATGGGATACATCACAAATGCACCAACAGGATCTGGATTAATCAAGTATGGTGGTTCTATTGTTCCTTTTGTAAATAAGATGCCAAAAGGATTATTGTACGATCTCAATACAACTAAACCAGGAGATAGAAAACTCCTATTCAACTAAGCAGAATTCACTTTCTGCTTTTTTACATACTAAGGAGTTGATGAATTTGAGAGATATTAAGACAAAGCAAAAAATGCAAGCTATTAAAACAAAAGACACAAAGGGAAATATTCAGCATTTTATTAAGCAACAGGCCATCAATAAACATGGTAGGAAAGTTGATAAAAAAGAGGATGCTCCTGTTAAATCAAATGCGCAAGTACAAGCTACAAATAAAGTAAGTGTTGCAGCAAAACAAACTGTAATTGAATCTAAACATCGTGCTACAAAGTTTATTAAACAAAAGCATCATGAATATAAGATCAAGTCATCTAATAAGAAAGCGATTATTGAATCAAATCATGATATTCATCCACAAAGAACTTCTTATATATCCAAGGCAAAGAAGCATGTTGTGAATAAAGTGAATGCTTCAAAGATGAAAAAGTCTACAGAACAATTTGTTTCCAAGCCTATTGTCCAAAATACAACACACGCTATAAAGAAATCATTTCATATTGTTAAGAAGAGTGTATCTACATTGAATACACTCTTTTCTTTTGGAACGGGATTGATTTTATTGATTGTGATTACTCTGTTTATTGGAACATTTAGTGTGTTAGGTCAAGATGGTGGATCTAACAGTGAAATTATTTCTTTAAGTGAAGAAGTTATTGCATATGAAGATACCATTCGTAAATATGCAAAAGAATACGATATAGAAGATTATGTATCTTTGCTTCAAGCGATTATGATGCAGGAATCTGGTGGTAAAGGAACTGATCCTATGCAAGCTAGTGAATCAGGATACAATACAAAATATCCTAGAGTTCCTAATGGTATTACAGAACCGGAGTATTCCATAGATGTTGGTACACATACTTTTTCGGATTGTGTTAAAAAGGCAAATGTAAAAGATCCATCCGATACAGAACACATCTATCTAGCTTTGCAAGGATACAACTATGGATCTGGATATATTGATTGGGCAATTTCTAATTTTGGAGGTTATTCCAAATACAATGCACAACAATTCTCCGATATGAAAAAGCAAGAATTGAATGTATCAGGATATGGAGATCCATCTTATGTCGATCATGTTATGCGATATGTCGGTATTACCTTTAGAGGTGGAACCAATCCAAACTTTAATAACATAGAAGCATGGATTACAAAGAATCCATATGCTAAAACAGGCTTATATGGCCAATGCACATGGTTTGCTTGGGGAAGATTCTATGAGCTCTATGGATATGATCCTGGCTTTACTGGTAATGGATGGGATTGTGTAGATGAACTACTAAAAGCACATCCAGATAAATTTGAAAGATCCACTACCCCAAAAGCAGGAGCAGTATTTTCTGGCATTGGTAAAAACCATGTTGGTATAGTATTAAAAGTAGATGGTAACAACATTACAATTCAAGATGGTAACTATGATGGTATTACCAATACGTTTGAAGATGCAAAAAAGGACTGGCAAACCAACACCTATACTCTTGATTACTACAGGTCAAGAATGGGTGGTATTGTATTCGCCAATCCAAAGTAAAAGTGGAGAAACCATCATCTCCACTTGTTTGCATTTTGATGTTGTTCAACAACCTTCTTTGCCTCTTCTTCCGTACGATACAATTTACTTTCACGAACACGCGTTCCAGAAGTACCACAATTACCATCTGAAAATCGTATTGTACAAAATCCACCAGCATTACGAATAACAGTAGCTTTCTTGATAAAGACAGAAGAGGAAATAAAGTAAACAACATCACCTTCATTAAATCGTTTCAAATTATCATCTCCAAACAATTAACTCACAAGTATATTTTAAAAGATTAAAAAATTCTTGTCACTAAAATGATCCCATTGATTTTTCAATGGGATTAGATTTGATACTATAGTGATCTTAGCATTTTATCAATTGTTTTTTTCTTCTGCTCTTTATTAGGATGTACGTACAAATTTAATGTTGTACTAATGTTAGAATGCCCTAATAATACAGAAACGGTTTTATAATCCGCTTTTGATTCTATACATCTCGTTGCAAAGCTGTGACGTAAACCATGAAATTTTAATTCCGGTATATCTAACTGTTTACAAAGCTTTTTATAGTAATTTCTATACGTTCTTGGCTCAATTGGCTTGATATCATTAGAAATTACATAATAGTTTTCATTTACCACTTTATTGAGAGATTTAAGCATCTTTAGCAATTCACTAGACATTGGAATATCTCTAACAGAATTAGCAGTTTTAGGTGTATCTAACAGTAACTCTGTATGTCTTGTTTCGCCTTCGATAATATAGATGCGTTGCAACGTATGTCTGACTTTTATTACTCCTTCAGCAGTATCTACATCACACCATCTTAATCCGCAAATTTCACCAATGCGCATACCAGTGCTTAAACAAATAAAAATGCCTAAATTTTTAAAAGTGAAATTATTTCGTAAATGCTCCATAAACTTTTTTTGATCCGCTTTTGATAGCACACCAAGATCCTTTTTTTCTTGCTTTGATGGAAATTTAGCATCAATTTGAATATATTCTAAATATCCATTTTTAATTCCAAACTTCAAAATCATTTTTAATACAATGATAATGTCTCGTATTGTTTTTTCACTTAAACCAGCATCTAACTTATCAAAAACGAACTGCTGAACCTTTTCCTCGTTTACTTCATAAAGATCACCAAAATAAGGTTTAATGTGATTTTGAATTAGTAATTGATAAGCTGCATATGTAGATTTCTTTACATACTTTTTCTTTTCCTCCTTCCATTCTTCAGTAATTTGATTAATTGTTTTTTCTTTGACCATTTTAATTCCTCCTCTCTGGTCAGATCAAAACAATATGAAATTTTTATTGATATATGTTCCTAATTTGAGATTCAAAAAATTCAATAATAATTGGTCAAGAACAACCATAAGTAAAGTGTGTGTATGTAATCCAAAAAACGAAGATAAGTTAGACGATGAATTTATATATATTGATTTAGAGTCCGTTGAAAAGGGCGTTTTAAAATCTAAAAACATTATTCATTTGAAAAACGCTCCAAGTAGAGCTCAAAGAATTTTATATAAAAATGATATTCTATTTCAAAGTGTAAGACCTTATCAACGCAACAATTATTTATTAAATGAAGATGACGATTTTTTGCAATATGTTGCTTCAACGGGATATATCCAACTACGAACTACCTTGAATCCGTACTTTTTATTTCAATTGTTAAATACAGACAAAATAAATAACGAGGTAATGCTTAGATGTACAGGTACTAGTTATCCTGCAATTAATTCAAATGATTTTTCTAATATACTTATCACCATAACAAATGACCGTAATGAGCAGAACAAAATTGCAAAATTTTTCTCATTAATTGAAGAACGTATACAAACTCAAATTAAAATCATTGATGACTATAATTCTCTTAAAATGGGAATATATAATTGGATGTTTAAAGAAAATTGTGCTGATTATAAACTTAAACAATTAGCTTACATAGTTAAAGGAGATCAAATAAATAATGATCAATTATTATCTAATGGTTCCTATTATATGATGAATGGTGGAACATCTCCATCTGGTTATCTTGATTCCTACAATGTATCAGAAAATACAATTTCAATCAGTGAGGGCGGAAATTCTTGTGGATATGTTCAGTTTAACAGTAGTCCTTTTTGGAGTGGTGGACATTGTTATACAATACAAAATGTGAATTCAGCACTAATAGAAAATAAATACCTATATCATTATTTGAAACACAAAGAAAAAGAAATAATGAATTTAAGAATAGGAACAGGTTTGCCAAATATTCAAAAAAAGGATTTAGAAAATTTTACAATTTTTGTTCCCAGCTTGCTAATACAAAGGAAAAATCTAGCATTGTTTGAAATGCTAGATGAAAAAATATGCATATTAAACGAAGAACTTGAGCGATTAGAAATGCAGAAAAAATATCTATTACGTAATATGTTTATATAAACATATTATTTAACAAATAATTTTTTTGGCTTTTCAATTGCATTAGTATCCATGTTTCACACTTTAATTCTTGATGAAGTTTACTTAAAAATAAGCCAACTTCATCTTGTTTTTTTATATTTGGAATTGGAAAACATAACTCATTAAATGCATCAACATTTAAATTTCGTCGTACTATACTCGCACCTTGTTCTGATATATTCTTATATAATGATAAAGCGCGATATGACATCAGGATGCGAGATATATAAAAAGCATTATATTCTTCTTTAACTTTGTATATACGATATGAAGGCGATACTAATCCATTATCAAATTTATCATTATAGGTTATATTACCCATCCACAAATTTTGAGGGCTAATAATAATATCTCCTTTGTGAACAATTTTATATCCAATATTATTTGAGCTTGCTGCTTCTTTATTGAAATAATCTGTTTGTAAGAAAAGACCTTTTTTTGTGGAACTTAGTAAGGGATATTGATTTTGAATTATACTTTTATTGTTTATTTCAGTTAAAAATTCTCTGATAGGTTTTGTTTGTGTATTTGTTGTTTTCCACAAAATCCTATCTTCAATGTCTTTTATTAAAGATTGTTTTAATTCAATGATTTTAATTTGAGTTTCTATCCGCATATCAATCATGGTCAAAAAATTAGCAACCTTAAGTTGTTCATCATAACAAGGAAATGATTTTTCGATATTTTCAATTGATGATGATGTTAAACTAGGAACACCGGTAGATGTGTTATATTTTTCCAATTTATAGTTTGAAATAAATAGAAAATGTATTTTGGTATAAAACCTTCGTAAATTTCGCTATAAAACAAAGTATCAACAGTCCAAAACGGTTGATCAAAATATACTGGCTTATCTATAGTGCCTTTTCTACCAATTCCAACAGACTCTTTGTCGTATAAGAAAGTATTTGTATGTCCTATTATGCCACCTGTTCCATAAATGTTATATATACCATTTTCAACCTCTACTTGTTTTTGATCTTTCCCTGATTTTATTTTAAGTGTGTTTTTTAACTGCAAAGTTTCATAATTTTGATTAAATTTTAAAAATCTCAAATTAGGAACACTATAGAAATAAACACTTAAAAAATCATAATTGACCATTTGATTCAAAAAAGTTCAGAACTCTCTTTAGAGTACGTTTTTTGACGCAGTAAAATCATATTACTGGATATACACTTTTTCTGCGAGGTAAAAGTATATGTCTAAATATAAATATAAAAAACCCATCTATGATTGAATTTACCAGTAAGTATGCAAACAATTATCAGGCCCGTGAAGAATTCTTCCTTCGTGCCAAGTCTCCTAACGGTTACTACTGCGAAAAATGCGGCTGCACTCACTACAGGAAGATGCTTGAAAGTGGCAGACTTTATCCGATGTTGCAGTTAAAGCTTATTTATGCCTGAATTCTATTTTGTTTGTTTTTCTCAGCTGTGAACATTATGTACCAGTCTTGTTCAGAATAATGTTTGTTTTTTTATTCTATGATTAATCTGTCAACAAGGTATTTGGTCGCAATCTGCAAAAAAAATACATTTTACACATGTAATCGGAACAAAAAGTGTGAATGTTTACAAATCTGCGAAATTACGACAAAATTTATGTCTTTAGGTAGATTAAATACTCATAGAATTGTAGAATAGTACTAGGGAACACGTTCATGATGAAAACAAGGAAAAAATCATGGAAAAGAATACAAAAGAGAAAAGTTAGTGTTGAAGAATTGAATGAATTATCAATTGTTGGTGGTTATGATGGAAATCCAGAACCTAGATGTTCTATTTCTAACATTATCATTTCGACTGTTTTAGTACCATTAGTGTCTTTTTCATATTTTACTACTTGTCCAAAGCAGTGCTAGTTAACTGGATGCATTCCAGCGTTTATTCGAATCGCTGCTCCAAGTTCGCATAGATGAGTAGAGAGGATTTATGTGTATGGCAGAAAAGTTTTATGATAATAGAAATTTTAAAATACTTAAAATAAACAAAAAAACAGAAAATATTAGTATGTTGATTATTGTGTTATGTACATTACTACTATTGGTATTTTTTCTAAAGATTAAAAGATTTTATATTAATGATAAAGGCTTGTTTTTTTCTGCATTTGGAGCTGTGCTTATTTCTGTTTTTCCTTTTAGTATTGTACATGAATACATACATTTGCTATCATATCCGAAAAAAAGTAGAAAAAAAATAATATTCAAAATGAAGAACTTACAACCGATAATATCTGTTGAAAGTGATGCGAACATGAGTAAGTGTAGAACTCTAATAATGTTAATATCTCCGACGCTTGTCTTGGCAATTATTCCTATTTTTTTATCATTCATTATAAAAAAAATGATTCTTATGACTTTTCTTATTTTTTTCGGTTTTTCAAGCTTAGCAATGTCGGTAAGTGATATATATTTTTTTATTGTTATATTGTTAAAAATGAGAAATAATGAACTTTTTTATCAAGAAGATAATAAGATTTATATTTTTAAAAAATGAATGTTTTTTAGGCTGTTGTTCCGTACAATAGCCTTTTTTCATAGCTCTGTCAGCAAGCAGAAACAGTAACTATCCACAGTTCAATAAATTGAGAGCAGTACCAAAAGATGACAGTGAAACTACAAATGCCTTTCTGTCACAGTCACTTGTTCTATCAAAAGACAGAACATTAAACACAGATGGTAAAACAACATTCAATATCATGAAAGATAGAATCACAGTAGTAAATGAGAAGATAGATTATTCTAAGAATGGTCATAGATTTTATTGGCCGAATACTGTTGTTGGAGACATCAAGAACAATAGCATTGGCATTTCCCATGGTGTACGAAAGACAGATTTGCCATTATTTTTTGGAGAACAGGAATACAGATTCAATCATAGAAATACAGGGAAGCAGATGATGGATAAAGCAGCTAAATATATTTCTAAATCTTATCCAATGACCCGTAAACAAATTACGAATGCTTTGAATGCTGCTTTTCCTATTTTTGCTCAATAGTGAATCTTATGGTCAGTTATGTAAAAAAATCGGCGCAATAAATTTGGATGGGGTTAGGTGAATTTGCTCTCCAAGAATTTAAGGG
>OGES01000748.1_pt1 | contig 29725 bp, 7 predicted proteins | sample 1570711 | NCBI WGS metagenome assembly OGES01 (sample SAMEA2582133, study PRJEB24529) | metagenome | biome: Human gut stool | place: China | collected 2011 | reverse complement strand
AGGTCTTATCTACTTGTTGGCCATTGAGATTATAGATCATCTCTTTCTCATCCTTCTTATGTAGGGTAGGAGAGGCGATGGATGTTGTGCCAGGAGCAATGGAGAAACGGATGGAATGCTTGCCCAATGCCAAATTATCCTGGTTGCTCTGACTAACCATCTCTTTAGGCAGCCAGGCTCTGTTAGCTGCCAGTGTAGAACCGGTATACTTGTAGAAACCGATACCCCAGGTACTCTTGTATGACAAGACGTAACCCTTGTTGTTCTCAACAGGAATCGCTTCATACTTCGGATTACCCTTCAGGATGGTAGCTGCAGTACTTTCGCTCGATGTAGGGTGGAAGTAATAATCGCCTACCGGACCGTAAACCACATAGCCTTTGTTGGCATTGATGACCGTAACAGGAGTAAGCGTCATGGTGAGGTCCTTAATCAGGCTCGTTGAGTCATTCCTATCATGAGCCGTTGCTGCATACGCAATAACCTCTGTTGGTACCTTGGCATTGAATGGTAGGCAGATGGTAGACCAACCATAGTCAACACCATTTTCCTTAAATTCTCCCACCTTTTTGATTTCCAGTTTGTAAGGGTCTGCCAATACATATTCTATAGCCTTGGTAGCACTTCCCAGTCCGCCACGCTGGTTGGCAGCACGTATACAGTAGAAGCCATTACCATAGTCGTTGAGATTAATCTGGTTCTCTATCGTGTTTACCTTGTATATCCATTTGCCAGTTTCTTCGTCCAGTTTGAAGATAAAGTAGCAGAGCGCCTCTTTCTGATGTTTCCACTGCAGAAGGTTGTCGTTGGTAGAGATGCTGTCTTTCCAGATGATATGGTTTTCCGTATCTACCTTTTCCTTATCCTCCACCTCTTCGTCTTTTTTCGATTGCAATCCCGATTCAGCATCAATCTGCTTGCAGAGTTCCTGAGGTTCGAAGGCATCCGTACCACCCATCACGTTGCGGATGTTGTAATCTGATGTATTGGTCAGGATACAGTCATCGGAACCAGGGGCAGGTGAGCAGGCGGCAAGCGAACGGGTTCCCAATGGAATAGGAGTATTAGAGTCATCCAAACTGTTGTATTCGTGGAATCTTACTACCAGTCCTGAGGTCATTCTGTTCCAGCCATAGGTTCTTGGCTGGGTATACATCTTCGTATTGAGGAAGGTACATGCAGGCGAATTACCCCAAGGACGTGCCAGGGTCCAGTCATTGCCTTTGAGCTGTGTTGGCTTGTCTGTCTCCGGTCTGATGGTACAGTTGTTGAAGACATATCCCCATGCCTGACCTACTTCTGTATTAGGAGCTGCGATGTTGTTACCTGTTCGGTCACGAACGATGATATTGCATTTCTCAAACCAGATATCGCCATTTCCGCAAATCCAGTCAACCACACCCGCCAGGTCACAATTCTCGAAATAGCCGCGATAGTCAAGACTTGAGTTGGAAGAGTAATAGGTATCCTGCCAACTCATGAGCGCCACATTCTTCAGAATGCTTCTGTTGCCTTGGTCCCAGAATGCAACCGCACGACCTGCACCGCTGGAACCACCAAGAGCTCCCCAATAGTTAAATTGGTTCTCCAGGGTAAGATCCTGTGCATAGAAGTCGTTTGTATTTTTATTCAGATGGATGGTTGCCGTATAGCTGATACCTTCCACTACCGGATGGTTCCATATCTTAACGCCTTCCTTGCTCTGTCCGATAAGAGAGATGTTCGGCTTTGTGATTTCCGTCTTACCGTTATTCTGTCCGTTCATATCCTTACGAGGCTTTCCGTTCTCATCTACCGGAACTTCTGTAAAGGAAATCGTTGTGTTTCCTGTCAGTTCATATTCTCCATCCGGTACGAAGATATAGTAGCGGTGATCCGTCTTGGTATTTTCGTTTGCTGCCTTGATAGCCGCATCCATGTTTCCATCCTTGCCTACGATGAAGTCGAAGTTGTGTCGGTGATAATGGGTATCATCTTTTGCAACATGCAAGGTAAGAGTGATTGTTTGCCCATAAGTACTTCCGTAGATGTCCTGATCTGGCGTAATCGTTAATGTCACTGTTCCTCCAGATGTCAAGTCCCAATATTTAATGATTTGTTCCTTACCTATATCGGTGGAAGAACTGACATTTCCATACTGATAGTTGGTAGCTTTCATTGGACGGTTGAAGTTCAGCTTGATAACACCACTTCTTGGAACGTCTTTGAGTTCGATGGTATTTCCGGTATAGGTAGTACCATTTACTGTCATCTCATTTAATGTAGGAGCAACCGTAGGCGTTTCAAATTTGAATTTGATAGGGTAGGTCTCTACGATGATACCACTCTGGGTCTTGACGGTAGCCACGCATTCAGGCGATAGAACGGTTGCCTTGGTCACTGTAACCGTACCATTCTCTGTGGCTTTACCTGTAACCGCTGGTATCGTGTCATTATCATTCTTCCATGGACTTACCGTGAAGGTGATACATTTGTCTGTACCGCTCATCATGTCCTGAATCTCTTTAGCGTTTAGAGTTGTACCATTGCAGGTCAGAGATTCTATGATTGGCTTTGTATCGTTTTGCGGCTTGTATGTCACGCTGAAACTCTTACTGTAAACACCGTCTTCCTGATTGAATTCTACCTTCTGGATGACTGTTTCTCCTGAGCAGGTCACTGATACCACTGTATCGGTGAGTGTAACGGTTTGTCCGGCTATCGTCAACTTCTTGTCGTTTTCCGTTGCTGTCCATTTAGCTACACAGTCTTTTGTAGTTGGGAACTCAACGATAGAACCAGGATTAATCTGTATTCGTTCCGGATGGTCCGTATTCGATACGTTATTGAATTTACCTTTACTTCCATCCAGGGTTATTTTGAGGTCGATACTCTTTCCATCTGCTACTAGTTGGGTAACGAGAATACCCTTTGTTCCTTCGTAGTTGATGGTTGGTGCACCATCGTTTTTAGCGAAATACCAGGTTGCCGTAGCCTCTTTTGTGAGGTTGAGGATATTGAATTCATTTGGTTTGAATACTGGGAACATACGGATGAATTTCTCCGGAGCCTCGTAGGCTACACCTATTTTATATTCATTTCCTGCACCATCTACCCAATGGTCGAGCGTATTACCCTCGTAGTAAAGGGTTTTGTTCGTTGGGATGACATACTCGTCACCGTGTTCCACCCATGTAGCCTCCGGAGAAGTTCCTTCTGCTTTATCTCCAGCATTGTAGGTGATGTAATAGGTATTCTTCATCTCCTTGAAGCAGACTTGCAGACGGCGGTGGGTGGTGATGTCGAATTCCAATTCATATCGGGTTCGGATATTGTCAGATGTAAGATAATGAGTATATCCCGACTGATATGCCTCTGCTTTTCTGAGTACGAAGACGGTAGAGCTGACTGTACCCCAGGAACCATCTGCATTCTGAGTAACAGGCGTCGTGGTAGTTCCATCATCGAATCCTACCATGTTTACCGTTCCGTTATCATTCATCTTCAATACGGCAACCGGTTCTCCGTTCTCATCCAGTTTGTCAAGGTCTACAATCTTATCCAGTTCATATCCCTTCTTTCTGTTGAACGTCATCTTGATGCGTTCACCCTTATGGAATGCCAGACCGCCATCTTCCAGTTCTTCGCGTTTGTGGCTTTCATCTGTTATAACCGGTTGGATATCGTCCTTGCTGATGATGCCACGGGAGTCATCATTGGTAACTGTATGCAGGGTTACCCAGTTGGCTGCAAGTGTACTGAGTTCCAGCCACTGGTAGTAGGAGTAATCATCTCCAATCTTGATGGCAGGTCGGAGGGTTGGATTCTTTGTAGTATGTGTATAGACATACATATACGATTTGGCTCCGTTTTCTTCTTCTTCCAAAGAAGGCAATCCCGCTTTCTTTCGTTCGCTGTTGGTGCGTTCTCTGTCGAGCGTTGGTACAGAATCATCTATCGTCGTGGAGGTAATCTTAGAATACGACATGAGGGAAATCTTGGTACCTGTACCCGATGGAAACCAGAGGGTTGTACCCGGTCCGAAGACGCACCAGTTGTCAAACTGTCCGTTTCTGATATATCCCTTTTTGCCAGTGTCGCACCAGAGGGCAACATCTCTCCAGTGTCGCTTATCCTCTCCACCTTCGCGTACCTCCACCCATACTTTTGTGGTCCAGAACACCTGTTGGTCCTTTCCGATATTCACGGTTTGAGCGCATACCTTTCTGTTTTTTTTCGCTGTAGGATCATCATATTCCTTCACTTTTCTGGCGAAGTCATATCGGATAACAGGGTTGTTGGTACGGTTGTCCTGAGTGGCATTGTTCATTTCGAATACTGGAATCAGATTGATGGTTTCTCCTTCTTTACTGAAAGAATAGGTATTGCCGAGTTTGTATATCTGAGTATCGTCGTTTTCTAGTGTCCAGTATTTAAGGGTATAATATTGCTCAACAGCATTTCCGTTATTATCAATGCTCTTGAAGAGGGTATAGTTGGTAGGGATGGTAAAGGAGCGGACGTTATTGATGGAATTTGGCGTTACACTTATTGCATTCTTAAAATCCTTTTTCTGTCCTTCTCCATTAACCAGTAATCCTTCAGGAATTACAAAGTTAACGCTACCTGGGTGTCCCTGGGCAAAATGTGCAGTGAGGGTTGTTTGGTTGGAAGTTCCTACCGTGAATTCGTAAGAGATTCCATAATATTGGGTTCCATTCTCTTCTTTCCAGTAATCAATCATGTAGTCTGTAATGGCTTCACCCGTAGCTTCCACTTGGGTTCCTTCTGTATACCAGCATTCTATCTGTGTAACTTCTCCCTTGTCTTCATTATATTTCTCGTTATAGAAATTATCATATCTAGGGGATAGAGATACGGTTCCGAGGCTTGGGTCGGAAGGTTTCACTATAACCTGATAGAGCTGTTTGCGTTCGTAGATGACTTCAATGTTATTGATGCCATCCTTTACTGTATACTCGAAAGAAGTTGAGGTTGCCAGTGAATTGCCATCCTGCTTAAATCCCTGGAAGGTGTAGCTGGTGGATGGGGTGGTGGTGATAGTCACTTTATCTCCTACCTTGTAACGTGTTCCCGTATTACCTTCGGCGGTTTGCTTGGTTATTTGAACAGTACCTGCATTTTCAGGCTTTTCATTTGGGTATGTATCCTTGTTTGCATTCGAAATGGCTTTCGTGATAACTACATTTGGTAATACAGGATAAGTAACGGTGATGTTCTTGAAGAAGCCCCATGTCTTGTCTTTGATACCAGCCTGTACAATATGTATATTTATATTCTTCGCATCTCCGTTATAGGTAAATGTAATTGATTTCTTATCTTGAGAGATTACGCCATCGATATTATTTGTACCATCGCTTACCGTAACCTTAGCATCGTCATCGGCAGTACCAAAGTTTGTAGAAATATTGAAACGGCTATCCACTTTTGTAGATGCATTGATGGTGAGTGTCATGCCATAAACAGCAGGCAAAGAGAATTGGGTGCCATTGTTAAACTGACCGCCTTCGCCAGGAAAGCCATTGATATCCGAGTCTGTATTTTCAATCTTGGCACCGCTGGTGGTGACATCCATCATCAGCGTTATATCTCGTTTTTTATTTTCGATAGTTACGGTATGGGTATATGGCATAGTCTTTGACGACCATTTTCCGGAACTGAGAGCTGGTGCCTTGGTATGATCGAAATCCCATGATACCGCTAGTGGGGTATTGGTATCTGTGATGTCAATCGTATTTTGTACCATCTTAGGATGGAGGGTTGTGCTCTCGGTGAAGACAACTTCTTCTCCTGTTGGGTAAATCTTAGTTTCGTTGGCATCCGTCCATCCGGTAAAGGTATAGTCTTCACGATAAATCAGATTGTTGCTTGGCAACGTAGCCTTACCTGTCAATGGCTCACATAAAATCTGTTCAGGGCATTGACCCTGATTGTTCTTCAAATCAAATGATACATAGACAGGGATGTAGTTTTTAACCTGTAAGTTTTTCACTATAGTTCCTGCTGGTATGTCGAGTGTTAGGGTAGTAGGTACACCAGCCGTATAGTCTCTGGTAGTAGTTCCTGTGCTTGTGGTCATTTCAATGTGAGCATTCTTTGCCACTTGTAGCAGGATAGTACCTTCGTTTTCGAATTTCCAGCCATCATGATGATATTGACCTCCATTAATTTCAATCAGTTCATGGTCTTCCTGATAGAAATTGTTTTTGGTAAGGTCGTAGGTATATTCGCTGCCATCCGTTGCTTTTTCGATAGGGGTAACTTTGGCGTACAGGTTAAGATCCATATCTACCGTTGTACCTTCTGCAACTTTTTTAGCAGAAGGACCCACTCCATTAAACCAGCCACGGAAAGCACTTCCTTTTGGAACGTTGACTTGATTTGTATATACTGTATTGTATGTCAGATTAGAATTAGCTGTTACACTTTCTGAACCCAAACTTGTTGTTCCATCTGTATCATAATAGGTTACGGTATAATTGGATTTTACCTCTACATTGCCATAGATTTCTAAAGAGGTCATAAAACAGTAATTGCTACCTTTTATATTATAGAAAACGAGTTGGACATTGTCCCGATTGACCTCAATGGTTATTTTCTCTCCAGTTGCTGTCGTTAATTCGTTGCTGCTGATAATTTCTTCTCCTTTATCGCCAATAACTTTTAATCCCCAACCGCTTGGCTTACTAGTTGCCGCTTGTACAAATGTAACTTTACTAACATGTTTAAGCGTAGATGTTCTAACTTGAGCTTGAACAGTTTTTTCAGCTCTCATCCAGCCTATTGTTACTAAGTTCGTATAATCCCATTTTTTCTCATCTTTTTGTTTTGCGCTATAGTCAACAATTGTTTTCTTTAGGAAAAAACTTAATGCTTGACCGTCTGTCGTTTTGATAGGAACATTGCTGTTGTTCGTCTTTACTTCAGTTTCAGAATTTGACGTATTCACATTTTCCCAGTCTTGGAAATCCGTGGAATACAGCAGTTTTTCCTCATAGGTACTCTGAGCCCTGGTGCCAGTTCCCTGTAATATCATGAATAACAGAAGTAGGGCATATTGCGCTCTGTGACTTTGCCCATTTAGGGTATACTGTAGCCACATGCGACATTTCTTTATTTTATTCTTTAGTGTCATATATCTTTGTTGTTTCTTATTTAGAATTGTTGTTATTTCACTAAAACCTTAGCCTTGCCAAAGATGTAGATGCCGTCAGGGAAACCACTGTAGGTGGCGGTGCCAGGACGTACATCCAAGATGCGATAAAGCTGACCGGTGGTTGAGAATACCTGCAACTGGGTGGAGTAGGTGCTCTCTATGCGTACACGGTGAGCACCGATAGGGCGGATAAAGAGTGATTCGCCGGCTGGTGTATCATCGTTACCGTTTATTTCCGGTTCTATCCTGTCGATGCCCGTGGTCTCGCTGATGCGGATTATAGAAGGAACTGCTGAAGAACGGGCTCCGGCGTTCGTACTTTCTGTTGTCAGATAGGTACGGAAAGGCATTACGGTCTGTGAGGTTGCCGTATTGCTGAATGCTGTTCCCTCTGTATTGAGCGCATAGATGCCTCCGTTTGCCACTTTCTTAGCAGCGAAGGTTCCCCGGTGGGCATAGCCATCGCTTACGGTTTGCATATCTTTTGTGATAGGAATCACAATGACGCTCTTCTGAGGTTCCATGTTCGCATAAGCATGGAAAGTGATAGTCTGAGGATCTTTCTTCTTGTTCAAGAGATTGTTGTAGAACTTGCTGGAAAGGTCGAACTCATAATAACGCTCACCTGGGAAACGGACGATATAAGGTACTCCTGCCAAGAGAGGCAGATAACCTGTGAGGGTCTGCGTTTCTCCGTAATATGGATTTTCCACATTATTATATAACCATTTTCCGTAGGTATCTACGAAGAAGGTATTATGGAATGTATAATCCATACTTGTGGTATTTCCTGCGTTATTAAACAGACCGGTACCTGTACCCGGCCGCTGGAAGGTGGCTGTCTTCTCTGTTTCATTCACACCGGTCAAACCGCGCAGCCAGTACTCATGATGCAAATCTTTCGTTCCATAAAAATGGGTAATCTCTCCATTGAGCGATGCTACAGCTTTCTGTACGGTGAATGGCAGACTGATACCTTCCCATGCTCCTGTTGTATTTTCAGCATAAAGCATTGGCTTGCGAACATACCAGGCATGTTTGGTTACCGAGAATTCAAGAGGCACGCAGAAGTCGTTGTTATCGCAGGTTTCGCCCTCGCTGTTCTCATTATTAGCTGTGCGCTCTACGAGATGGAGGAATGGGGTAGCGTAGGTTTCTCCTGTTTTCACGATGTGATGTCCCTGGATGCTGCCCTCTGCTGTCTTTTCGTCATAATTCAAAGCCTGATGAACGATATCGTATGCCTCGTTATCTTTGCTTGTATCATCGGCTGCGGTATAAACCAGGAGGTTCTGGGTTACTCCATCCTTTATGGTAAGGTTGTCGTAGACCTCCGGTTCATCCCTGTCGGTTGCAGCAAAGTTGATAGCTGTCGTTGTAGGGATATGAACATAGGTACCCATGTGCTTGGTATCCAGTTTGTAGGCATTGTAGTGGAAATAGTCTTTTTGGGTATTTCCGTAATATGCATCAGTGCGGTATACCCGGTTGGTCATGTATTTATTCTGCTGCGATGCTATCTTGGAAGGATAATCGTTAGGAGTTGATTGCAGGCTCTGTCCCCAGAAGAGGAAGTCGTTCATCAGTTCTCCATTGTTTTCATGATGGTTGAACTGCGGAATATAGTTGCCTGTTCGTTTTTCCTTTTCTGTATCTGTTGCAGCCTGATAGCCCTGTGCACGAGCCTGGTCAATGGTATGCGTCTTGTCGTGGCGGGTTTCTGTCTGACCGTAGTTTGGCTGGTCGCTGTCCTGGCCTTTTCGCAGGTAAGTGATACCCGTATTATTGCCCGTGATTTCATCTGTTCGATGAGCGTACTGATAGTCGCCGTTGGCATAATAGTCGTATACATACTTCAATGCCGCCTTCTCAGCATCAGTACTGTTATCTTGTTTTGCTATCAGATAGTATCCGTTCAGATCGTAAGCAACCTTACCATACTTAAAGTCATCGTGTGTATAGCTCTTTTCGGTCTTTTTGCCATCCCAGCCATATACGATAGGAGTATCAGGGGATGAGGCTGGGGCATACTCAAAGCAGCAGTGGTATTCACCTGTAGATGAGGTTCCCTTTGTGTTGCCTTTCGCAGCGATACTACCCGTAGTCAGACCGAGGTTGTATATTTTGCCTTGGTTCTCTAAGAAGAGTGACTGGTCTTTGTCTAATCCTTCTATGATATGGCCGTTACCATGCAATATGCCCTTGAAGATGACTTTGCTTCCGTCATAACCTTTAGGAATGGTCAGGTCGCTTTGGAGGATGAACTGGGCATTTGCTTGTATCTTTGTCGTATCCACAAAGTTGATGAATGCCGTCAGGTCGCTGACATCGTTGATGTAGATGCGTGGATCTGCGAAATATGATTCATTCTTGGCACGCTGGATGGCTTCCGGAAGATGGAGGTTGACGCCCGTCTTATGTGGATCCATCTGATGATAGTTGTGAACCACGAGGGTATCGTTGGCAGCCATGTTGACCGGGAACACTACGTTATCGAATCCGTTCATGGTAACACCCAACTGTACGCCATAACCATTCATGAAGTAGTAGGCAGGAATATCAAGATAATCTCGGGTCTTGTCGTATACGCTACCGGCAAAGAGGTCCTTGCGACTGTCGTCTATCTTGTCTCCCTGTTTGTAGGTATTCTCTGATGAATTGGTTTTAAGCAGCCATGAGGTCTCTTCATCAAACTGCATGTCTCCCTTCTCCAGTTTCCCGTCCTTGTCTCTCTTCAGCTTACCGATGTGCCAGAAGTAACCGTTGGCAGCGAAAGCCTGGTCGGCAGCAATCTTCACCTGGTCTTTCTTCAGACGGATCATCTCACCTGGCAAGGCACAGTTGTCGATGGTGATATGACCGGTAAAGGTAGGTCCCTGTACGTATTCGATGGTGAGATAGATGGTATAGGTATACTTGATAGGTTTTCCATTTGTATCCGTACGTACTTGGTTCTTGTCGTCCAGCGCATCAGCCTCTAAGACAAGAGTAGCCTGGCATTTCTTGGAGAGATGATCCTTGTAATAATCAGCCTGGGTGTTGTCTATGCTGTCAGCCAACATGAATGCAATCTTGGCATTACCCGTCTGAAGCTTCTGGCTGATATAATTCTTTTTATCATAAGTACCCTCAGCTGTTGTGCCGCTCATTGGCAGTTTGGCAGCAAAACCCTTGCTCGGATTATATCTATGCTCGTCTGAAGCTCCTACGTAAAGCGTATATTTATTGCTTTGGTCCTTTTCCAGATCACAGCTGTAATTATCCAGGTGACCGCTTCTCATCTTCCAGCTCTTGATGGTTACCTTCTGTTCTGCTTTCAGTCCTGCAAGGGCGGTAAGACCATCCGAGTTGTCGTTGTAGAAGGAGATTGGTTCCTTGTAGGTATAACCCGTGATGTGGGCATTATAATAATAGTTCAAACCGGTTACATACCAGTAGTGGATTTCTGCAGTAGTATCTGGATCCTGGCCTTTCATGTCATTGAAACCGATAGGAGAGCAGTCGTCCACGATATAGCGGTTGTTGTCTTTGTTGCGCTGGCTTAGTGGGAAGACGAAGTTACCGGTTGTTTCCAGAAAGTCTTTCTTTCCGTTGTTAGGTCTCTCGTGTATGTTGTCAGCATATACATATCCACCGCCTTCATTTTTACGAGCATAAACTAGGTTTATCTCTATGACACCGTAAATAGGTCCATAGTAGATTTTTTCTTTCATCTTCTTGGTCGTAGAATCGGTGACCTCCTGGGCATTCTGAATCTTCAGGGCATAGCCCGAAGCAATGCCTATCATGTTCTTTGCTGTACCATTATTACGTGCCTGGAATTGAGTAATATACTCCTGCTTACCGGTATTGTAATTATTAATATAGGCTTGCTTTACTTCTTGATAAGACTTACCTTCTTTTGAAATATTGCCTTCCTGACCATACCAGGTATCTGAGAAGTTGACGCTGGATTTTACAGCACCCACATAGTGGATGTTGTTGACAAGTCCCATGAAGTTGCGGGCATACAATCCATATTTCTTGGTATCAGTATCTCTTATCTGGAGATTATTTCCGTTCAGTTTGATACCATTCCCAGCTACCATCTTGATTTCTCCCACACGTGCGATAGAGTAAGGAGTCTTGTTGATTTCGTTGACGGTATAGTCACGGGCACCGAGCAGCGAGAAGCAGTTATCTTCCAGGCGCAGGAGGTCCATACGTTGGAGGGTGTTGATAATTTTCGGGTTGTCAATGGTATGGCTGGCAAAACCATAGCCCGTGATGTCGGCACTGCGGAAGCCCTGGGCATAGGAGAGGTGACCATCGCCGAAGATACCACCTTCGCTGTCATACTCATAGAATACGTTGTCCTTGCAGCCCTCTAAGCCTTCTGGTTTCTCCTTGTCCTTGAAGTACGTTACCGGTTCATAGATGAAACGATAGGTATAATCTTCCTTACTCAAATCATCGTAATATCTGTAATAATAGCCATAGAGGTCGGTGCCGTTAGGAAGATTGATTTTCTTCATGTCCTGCTGTGATATGGTGATATGCTCACTCTTTTTGCTGTCACCCACCAGGATGAGGGTATTGCCTCCGAAACCGGCAGTAGTTCCACCCGGCAGGTCCTTGAGCTCTTCTAGATGTTCGCTGCTGCTTTCAAAGGCTTTATCTACATTGAATTCCTTCGTCAGCTTGAGTACCGTGGTGTTATTTGCCAGGACAGAGGTGCCCTGGGCGAGGGAATATCCTCCGCCATAAATAGCTTCATCGATATTGATATTTACGTTGTCCCAACCCACAGAAGGCTCCTTGGCAGCAACCGGGGTGAAATAGTTCTCCTTGTTATTTTCTGTTATCTCAACTCGTTTACCGTTGTCTATTTCCACGATGTCATCATATACGCCCTGTGAAATCAACTCGCTGGCAAGCAGATAAATCTCCTGCTTGATGGTTGGAGTCTTTTCGTTGCCGTCATCGTTCATCAGACCGATATTCTTCTTGTCGGTACGGTTCAGGATATACTTTCCGTTCTTGTTCACCTTATAATAGGTAGGATAACCCACCTTTACCTGGGTAGAACCATATACATAGCCAGAATAGGAACCGCCGGTTACAGAACGGAAGACGTGACCATTGAGGATATCCACATCGGTAAGTCCGATGACATTACCCTGCTGACCGCCACCATAGATGAAGTTGGCTGATACACCGGAAGCGGAGAATTTACCATTATCCATCGCTGGTTCTTTGCAGCTGATGCTATCACCCATAACGATGCGTGTATTGCCATATACGTAACTCTCCATACCATATCCGGCACCATAGATGTTGAGGCTGGAGTATTCCGGATTGGTAGCCAGATATTCGTTCGATTTCTCCAGTTTTGCCAGATCCTTACCGGCAAGCATGTCGCTCCGGAGGTCGATGGTAACGTCGCCTCTCACGGTTCCCGTCTTGTAGCAGCCGCCATAAACGTATCCGCCCTGATAAGCTTCATTGTTTACGATGGTTGGTTTAAACTTATTCTTGATGGTCAACTTGATGAAAGGTTTCTCAGAATGAGCTATTCCCAGCAGATAGCCACCCTCGTGGGTAACCTCTCCCTTATAGTCGTAGTTGGCATTGTTGCAGCCACCTACAATCTTGCTGGTGATGGTAAGTTCCTCAGGGAATTCATAGTCTACCACCTTTCCTGTTGAATCAGGATAGATGTTCATGTTACCGCGGTTTCCGCCACAATAGAAAGAACCGATGGTACAATTCTTCAAGTTCTTATCCCAGTCCAATGTTCCCTGGATGTTCATCTCTACCGGCTGGAAATAGAGGTCGATGAGATGAGGATAAACCAGTGGCCGCTGTGCTTTCTCTGTTGGCAGATAAAGAATATCGATGTCTTTGTTGGAAGGATCGTTCTCCCAGTCGATGGTATCGGCCAGGTTCAATTCCTTGCTGGTATCATAGTAATCGCCATTCAACTTCTGGAACTTGTTCATGAAGTTGTTGTCTTCTGATGCCGTGAAGAGTGCATCACCGTTACAGCCCATGAATACGCTTCGGATGTTGACATGGCTTCCTATCTTGAGGTTCACACTACCTACTGTTTCGACAGATGACGTTGCAGCTTCTTTTACTTTTACTTTCAATACCGTAGCAGAGTTACCTCCACAATATACATCGCCTTTAATGAGTACAGAATCACTCTCATTGTTACCCATAATCTGGATATTCACCTTGTTGGTCATCGGTCTCCATGAGTTGATGTTCACCATCTTCAGGGCATCACTAGCAGCCTTATGTGAAGGCATGTTTTCTCTCATCGGTACGGTGAATACCAATGGAGTGGTTTCCGATTTCGGGTCGTTCGGGTTGAGCGGATAGTTCTCGTTGACGGTTACCTGGGTGTTGCCCTTTCTGTCGAGGGCATAGAGATAGTCACCGTTTCCGGCACCATACACGTCGCCGTAAATCTTGCCGCCATATATATTAATATGTGTACCGGAGCCGTTGTTGTCAGTAAAATCACCATCCTTAACGCTTACGTTAACATAGCCCGAAACATCGTTTCCGCCGTAAACATTGCCATGGATGAAGATGGCTTTGTTGCTATTTTGGGCTGAAGAATTTCCGATATTTACTGCGGTACCATTGATGACATCACCCATCATACCGCCGCCGAAGATGTCATGGCAGTCAATAGCCTTGATATTGACGGTGGTAGAATCTACAGAGTTGTAGAATCCGCCACCAAAGACTCGGCGACAGAAGATACCACCGGATCCTTCTACGTGGGTATTGCCCACCACCTTGCCGGAGTAGCCACCACCCACGATGTCCATCACGGAAAAACCGCCCAAGAAGTGCTTGTATTCTTCGCCCTTCTTGATATCGTCTACGTGACCTCTGTTGTTATCTTCTTCCATGTTGATTTTTACATGGGTATCACCATTGATGACGGTATGGTCTCCATAGCCGCCACCGAATACGCAGAAGTGAGGGGATCCCACCTTATTATATATCTCCTTCCATACCATGGTTTTGAAGAAGTCCACATTCACTCCATAAACCACCTGGGTATTATCATGCAGCAATCCCTTTTTCATGGTGAGATGGGCATCTTTGCCTACCACGCATGCTATGTTTCCACCGGCATAGATGTTGTGGTTAATCTTGAATTTCAATGCATCATGGTTGTACTGTGGAGAGTAGGTGATACCTTCAATGATGCTTGCCGGTTCCCAGGAACGGGTATCTGCCAGCCAGTAGGAGGTGAGCATTGCCTGTCCACCCTTGATATATACGTTGGTGTTACCCTTTACGTCAGCCGAGGTGATGGCAAGAGAATCCTGTCCATTGACGATGATGCTGTCGCAGCTGCCCAAACCTCCGCCATAGATGCCATGACCTATTCTTCCATCATAGATGGTGACAGATGTGTTACCATCTACCGTTCCGTTCTGGCAACCACCATAGATTTTTTCCATCAGCAATGGCAGCATGGTTACATTGGTGGTGTCAGCAGGATGTGCCATGTTTTCAGGTTTCGAAGGATCTTCGAAACCGCCGTTTTTTGTCCAGTATGGATAGGTGATGCCTGGTCGGTCTATCAGCAATTTTGTATTGCCGTGGATGGCGCCCAACAGCTTGGCGTTGGCACATTGGGTGACAAGACGGCCCTTGCCGCCGGCGAATACCTGCGAATAGATGCCGGCACCTCGGATGTTGACAAGGGTAGAGTCTAAGACGTTTGCCACATCGCCTCCGCCATATACGCTTCCGATAATCAGGGTACGGTCTATCTCGATATTATTGGTATTTTTCAATGTCAGTTTTCTACCATAAATATGTACCTCTGTTTCCTTTACGCTTGCCATATCAGGGAAGTCGATGTATTCTCCATTCTTGTTCTTTACCGACTCCACTCCGGCACCGCCGCCATATACGTTCTGACCGACGAAGCCCGACTTGATGAATATCTTGGATTTGCCACTTACCTTTCCGAAGTCATAGCCTTCACCCGTGGTATATTCTCCGAAAGGCACAGCACCGAGACCTGCACCATAGATATTTTCGCAGAAAAGCTGGCAGTCGGTCTCTACGTAGGTATTGCCTGTTACATATCCCGAGAAACCGCCACCATGGATGGTCTGGAAAGAGAAGCCCGGTACACCGAGCGTCCAAGCCAGACGACTTACGCGATAGCGACGGAAGGTTGCCGGGTCGATGTCTGTACCATCCACACTACCATAATATTTTATCTTCTCTTCTTTGTCTACTTTCTTGAAATCGTTATAGAGGCTTGTCTCGAAAGTGGCGTATGTCTTTAAGTCATTAATCTGACTGAGATAACGGAATTTCGCCCCGTCGACATTGATGACTCCATCGTTGTTTATTCTACTTCCCGGCTGTGCATATACTTTCGCTTTAGCCACCTTGGTGTTGGCACCAAAGCCGGCACCGAAGACAGAGAACTGAGGGTCGGCAACATTCTTGGCGCTGATATACCAGCAGAGACCCGGCAGGGTGGTAACGGCAAACATACTGAGCTGTTTGCCGTTCTTGTCTGTGATATCATCAAGAGGGGAGTGGTTGATGATTACGATAGCCTCTCCGGTTCCATCTTTTGCTGTTGTTGCTTTGCTGTCGGTATAGGTACCCACGAAGCAGGCACGGTTGCCGCCACCATAGATATTATTGTTCTTCTTGAAACTTCCAGAGAGAATCTTATCATTGGTGAAGCTGAAGAATTCCTGGGTATCTTTATCCGTCAGAATTCTGCTGATGGCATTCTTCGCTTTTCCTTCTGGGAGGTCATTGATGTTTTCTGCCTCCAGAATATCATCTGTTATCTCCTTGAATTCTGTAATAGAGTTACATATCTTCTGACTATTGCCTTGTGCTGCCAGCCAGGTGGTGATATTGCCGTTGATATCGGCATTCTGGTTCCATATCCAGGTACCGCCATCCATCTGTACCTTGGTGTTGCCGAGGATGTTGGCGTAGGTAGCCTTGTTGTTTGTGTCCTTTTCTCCAAGTACTTCCTGGGTATCCTGGTTTTCTTCAGAAATTGCTATATCTCCGTAACCACCACCGAAGATGTCACGACCCAGCATACCGCCCTCGATATGAACCAGGGTGTTGCCATCTACCGTACCATAGGCACAACCGCCATAGATGTTGTACCAGATGGATGGCACGGTATTGCCGTAATAATCGAGTGCAATTGAATTGATAGTGGTAGTCGCAGTATTGGCAACGTGGACGAGGGTGTTGCCGTTGATGCGGCCCACCTTATCGTATTCTGTTGCCTGAATTTTAGGCAGACCCTTGCCACCGCCAAATACGGAACCGAAGATGTCGCCACCGATGATATCTACACGCGAATTGTAATAATTTGCCTGATAGCCCAAACTGGTATCTATCTTACCAGATTCGGGGTCTATGCCTGTAGTACTTGTCGGCTTCTTACTATAATCAGGTTTATAATCTTTATCTTCTTGACCAACATTCGCAATGTCTCCACCGCCATAAACCTTGCCATAGATTTTTGCATCATCGGAAATCTGCACAAAGGTAGTTCCTTTGACACGTGCTACATTGGTGAAGTAAACATATTCTTCTTGCTCTGTTTTCTTTGGTTTTACGCCAGCACCACCGCCAAATACATCGCCATAGATATTTCCGCCTTGCACATAAACTTCTGAATGTGAACTTTCAGAGCCGTTACCAACTTGTCCTGTTGCGTTATCCTTACTCTGATAAGGATCACCGAAACCTCCTCCATATACACGGTGAAGGAAGGTTTGACCGTCGACGGTTACCTTGGTACTTTTGGTTACGGTTCCTGCATATCCGCCACCCAATACACCCAAGATGGTGAAGTTAGGAATACCCTTGGAGTTGTCGAAAACAGGGATGGTTGTTGGCTGTTTGTCTTTTCTGCTGTTGCGGGGACGTGCCATCTGTTCGGTATCGTCATCCACCTCAGCATCATAGTTGCCATATTCTCCTTCCACATTCACCGTTACATCGGTATTGGTTACGGTGGTGTGTTCACCATATCCTCCACCGAATACAGAGAAGTGAGGGTAGTTATTGTCATTATATGAATCCTTCCATTCTTTTGTTTTCAGAAGGTCGAATGGCGTCATACCCTTCAGTACCTCTACTACGGCTGTTCCTACAACATTGCAGGCAAGATTACCACCACCATAGATATTATGAGGATTCAGGAAATGTTCCTTGTTGCTGTCTACCACATCGCTGGCAAAGAATAATGAACGGTTCGGTTCAGTTTCTGTTCCCTTTGGATCCCATTCTAAGAATTTTTTATTTGTAGCATCCCATATCTTGTTCCAGATGACATTGATGGAGAAACTGTCCTTCTTCTTTCCATCATCGCCTTCTTTCTGTTCGCCGAAGTCGTGTGCCAGGTTTACGTAGGTATCGCCTGTAACGTTGGCATAGGTGAACTGGTCTTTATCAGGAAGCGTAATTCCATTCTGATCGGTAATATTACCCTTTCCACCACCGAATATCTGTCCGGCAAAGTGAGCGGCATAGATGTTGACATTGGTGCTGCCCTGTACCTGTGCCAGACTTCCACCGCCATAGATATCGCCATAGATTTTAGGTGCTATTAGGGTGCTACCGGTAAAGATAACGTTGGTATTACCCTTTACCAGACCTACAGAATCAGGAGTCTGGGTATAGCCGTCGTTTTCCTTATAAGTAAGAGTTGCAGGGCGTTTTGCACGTCCGTTACCGCCAGCGAAGACAGAGCCACGGATGTCAGCGCCATCTCCGATAACCACGTTGGTAGCATAATCTTCATCCTTGCTTTTATATTCTACTACCGCCATATCGCCACCTCCATAGATGTTCTGATAGAAGGTGCCGCCATTGATGGTGACGTTGGACTTGCCGTAGATGCGAGCCATATCCGAGAGGGTAGAGATGGTATTGGTGCCTATTAGTTTTGCATCTGCTACACCATATCCGCCGCCGAAGATAGGGCAATGGAAGGTTCCGCCGGTGATCTTGAGTTTTACATTGCCATAGGTCTGACCAAGGGCAGTATAGTCGCTGGCATTACCGCTATATGGGTTGGAAGAATAATATCGGTCGGTTCCACGTCCTCCGGCAAAGATACCATTCTCGCAATAGAAAGTTCCGCCATTGATGGTCAGCGAAACAGCAGCATCCTTGGTGTTTCCGTATACATTACCGCCCGTCTCACTTGGAATACCTTTTTTTGTCCACAATCCCGGACTCATATATCCGCTACCTCCTGCGTAGATACCGTCAATCGGTTCTGTTTCAGAACCGAAAACTCCATCCTTGATGATAATCTGGGTGTTGGTTTTGAGTGGATCTACATCGGTATAAGTATTATTTGCGTTATAGCAATTGTAGTGAACCAGTTTGTTTTTGGCATCTTTGTAAGGACCATATAGCATCACTGTTTCCGTGTCACTCCAATAGGCGATGCTTTGATCTGGTGTATGGGTCTTGGCGTTGTCATCACCATAACCGATACCATTCATACCACCAGCTCCTGCACCGAAGATGCCGCAGAGGATTTTGCTCTTCATTGTATTGCCATCTGGCAGAATCTTGAAGGTTCCACCGTTGATTGTGACGGTGCTGTAGCCATAGAATGGGTTGTTGATTTTTACATTAGTTGTATTATGGCTACGTCCCAAACTACCGCCATAAAGTTCGGTAACAATCACGCGGTTGTTAATGTTTGTATCATTGTTATATTTAGAATGTTTTGGGTCGAGGGTGATATTGGCTCTACCCATAAAGGTATTCATAGGAACATTGTAGGTGTTGGTTTCGTATTCCAATGTAAATTGGCGCTGAGCTCCTAAGGTTCCGTTGACGATACGAGCCACCTTACCACTTCTTACGATGATATCCACATCGGCATACATGGCACCCTCGTGGTTTCCGGCTAGGATGATACCGGCATCATAGTCGTTGGTTCTTTCTTTACCATCAATGGTTTTCTTCTCATTGTTTTCATCGTTCCATGTTCTGTTGATATCCATTGTAATGGTACATTTGATAGGCTGGGTTGGCGTTCCCATCACGCCATTGAGGTTAGACTTTCCTGCATCTACCGTTTGTCGTCCACCCGAACAGATAGCAGAGTAGAAGCCCGACTTGATAGTGATACTGAAACCCTTTTCTTTATGTGGCATGGATTCATTGAAGGCATCAATATTTGACTTGATGCTTAGCGGATAGAAACGCCCGTCGTTATTGAAACCGCCGAATATCTGCATAGGGGTGGTTACGGCACCATCGATGGTACCATAATCGATAGCATTATCTTTGAATCCTTCCATCTTGATGCCTTCGCCCATTTCCAGGTTGTTGTATTGGCAGAAGATATTCTTATAGGAAGCATCGCCTGAACTGTTATTTTTGAAGGTAATATGCTCAAATCGGGTATCTCCCCATAGAGGTAAACCCTTATCGAGGGAGGTAATCTCGATGGAGCCACAATATTCTATCTCGTTATATTTACCCGTGATGGTTGCGTTACAGAAGAGTGGAGAGCTCTTTGCTGTCTCCCATATATCCTTTGTCAGAATAGCGGTTCCGTTATTCCCTGTAATATTGAAACCGGTAATATTGTCATTGGTAACATCCTTGTTGCTTTCACCCATCAATACGATGATGTTCTCATCCCATGAACCAGCTTTCGAAAGCTTGCTGTAAGCTCCCTTCCAGGTTTTCACTGGTGCTTGATCAGTGTCGCCTACATTGGCGTCATTACCTTTAGTTGGACTAAGATAAACCACTCTGGTGGCACTTACCCAGTCTTTGAAAAGTTCTTGTCCTCCAGAAGTAACAGTAACTTTGCAGCTGTATTTGTCGTTATAAGTAGCTTCGTTAGGACGGTTATAGCTGGAGGATGATGCTGATGATGTCTCTGCAATCTTCGTTTCGCCGTTATACCATTCGTATAAGATATGCAGTCCTAAATTTTCATTGCTGTATTCCGTATCGTTGGTTACAGTTACTGTATAGGTATTACCGTTGGTTGTAAGTTTGGCTTCTACATGAATCGCCTTTACAAAAACGGCATTGGTACGTGATTTTCCATCGTTGGCATAAACATACTGATCGTATAGCTGGCGTGGAAGCGAATAGGTACTGCTGGCTGTTTTCACCAACTTCCAATTGATATTGTCGGTAGATACATACCAATTGTATAAGGCAGTAGAAGGTTTTGGGTTCTCTCCTTCATAAACCTCCAACATGTCTTCTGTCCCTCTGTTTAACTTGAGGTTGATCGAACTGAAAGCAAACTTTCCGTCAGCATAGGTCCAGGTCTTCTTGTCGAGTTTGTTTTCGTTAATCCAGTCATTGTTCAGTTTCGCAAAGGCAGTTCCGTTTTCAGAAATGTCTTTCTTTAATCCATAGTTATAGCTGTTGGTTCCACTTACCTCGTTAGCTGAAGTGTAGAACCATGTATTCTTGATGTCATTAGAAAAATGATTTGGATTGTTTTTGTCGGCAAAGACAAAGAGACTTCCTCTGGATATTTTAACGTAAGTGGTCTTTGTCTGGATTTGCTGACCATGGAAATAAAGATGAGTTGGCAGAATATCTGTAGAATAGGTTCCATAGATACTTGAATAGCCAATGCCACCCGCTATGGTCATCTGACCGGTGAATGATGAGTTTTCCTTGTGCATGTTCAACTCTGTATCGGCAGAGATATTGAAGATTCTGAAGTGACCTCCGGCGTCAGCATATCCTACGATACCGCCCACACGGTAATTGCTTTTAGATACATATTTTTCTCCGTTGTCTGTAATCTTGGAATTTCGGATGATGATATTGCTGATTTCTGCAAATTGCGTCAGGTCGGATGCAACAATACCGATTTTGATGACAGAACTACCTTGCGGGATATATCCTTTTTTCTTCTCAACCTGCGCATCTTCAATCACCAGGTTGGTAACTGTAGCATATTCTTCCAGTTTAGGACTCTTTATATTTTCAGGGTTACCATAAAGTCTTGTAAACAAACCCCATGAAGCCTCTTTTCCCGTTTCGTTATCCCATTCTATATGCATATTTTTGATGGCATGTCCATCGCCATCAAAGATTCCTGAAAAGTATCTGTCTGGGAACTTCTTAATACATTTTGTGGAACCGATTGGTGTCCAGATACCATGCTTCAAATCAATATCCTTTGTCAGTTTAAAGTATTCGCCTGATTTCATCGCCATGCTGCTGCCCGTGTTCACATCTCGTGCCAGCTTCGCCAGTTCCAGGTCGCTGCTAATCAGATAAGGATCTTCTTTCGTTCCCGATCCTGCAAAATCTTCTTCAGCATAGAATTTCTCGCCGTTGTATTCCTTACCGTAAACCTTTGGCTCCACTTCGAAGCTGAGGGTTTGGGATGTCTGGCTGGCATCGGTATAGGTTACCTCTACCGTGTCGGTCTTCTGACTCATCTCCAGGGTAAGGGTTCTTGTATCGTTTGTGATACCTTCGTTTATCTCCTTACCGCCCACTTTCCAGGTACAGTTACTGTTTCCCTCTGGTAGGGTAAACGAGATGGTTCCTGCTACGAAGTCACAAACTTCCGTTATGTCTTTCTTTTCCAAGGCTTGTGACCAGGTAGTCTGTATGCTCATTACCAGGAGAGTAAGGAGCAGTATCATGTTTTTGCGTATTTGTCGTATCTTAGTTGTTTTCATCTTTCTTTTCTTATAAATCTTACTTGTCTTTTCTTACAATTCTACTTGTCAATCAATAAAAATCCACTCCAGGCATCCTGATCTGCCAGCACATAGAGAAAGCGGGGCTGGATAAGAATGTTGATTGGATATATGGTTGCCGTACTCTCGGGTTTGAGGGTACTGAAATATTGCTGGTTAAGGACAATGGTTGATGTCACGTTCTTTCGGGTTATCACTTCTTTCTCATCTGCCATCGTTACATCATAGGTGACGGCTATTGTCGGTACGAATAATGTGGTAGATGGAGCATAAAAGGTGGCACCCCAACGGTGAAAATCTTTATCATCGATGTTGAGGGTTTCGCCATCTTTTGGAGATGCCAGTTTTTCTGCATCCTGCTTCATGGCGAGTGCTATCCCGTTGTTAGCATCAAATACAGTTGTCTGCAGGTTAGTCCATTTGATGGCTTCTGCCGTCCAGCTGTTTTCTTTGAAGGTATAGCTGCGGGAGAGGGTTCCTCCGGTTGGTAATGTGCCGTATATTTTTACGCCTTTGATGCGGAAGTGGCGGAGCTTGTTCATCCTGGTATCCAACTGGAAGTTGAGATAATAGCCCGTCATGGTCTGGTCGAACCTCATTTCTACCACCCGTTCAAAGGTCTTTTCTGTTCCTGCGGCTGTGGTTCCTTCCTTATGTTCCGGTAGGGCACAGATGATAGGTGCCTGCTTTAGGTCGAAGAGGATAGGAGAAGCCTTGCCGTTGAGTTGCGGTATGGTATAAGGGATGCTGAGCACATAGGTGCTTTCTTGGGTTGAAGACTTCGTCAGACTGGCTTGCGCATTCTGCGGCATATATCCGAAGAAATCGAAGTTGTTGCTATTATAGTCATCCCATTTTCTTTCAGGATTCGTCTTCCAGTTGCCACTTTGTGTATCATATTCAACTGTTTCGTTGTTGAAGATGGCATGATTTGTGCCTTCTGCCGATGCGAAATTATGATCAGGCAGGTTATAATAACCGAAAACGCCCAGCGTATGAGGATGTCTGCTAGCATCATATCCTTCATATACCTGGGCACGTGTTTGGGTCTTTTGCGTCTTTACGGCAAAAGTGATATAGTCATAACTGTCGGCATGTTGTATCGGCAAGTCGCTGCTCTCACAGGCGTTCATTCCTATGAGAACCGTTGTCAGGAGTGTAATGTATTGTTTTTTCTTCATATTTGGTTTGCGCTACCATCCTCCGGTACCGCCTGTATTCTGTATAGGAGCCGATTCTTTCCACTTCTCCACCTGCAGATTGCTGAAGGAGATGACCGTACCGGCTTCTGTGATTTTAAAGATGTATGTATATTGGTAGCCTGCCTTCCATTGCATATATTCTGCCGGAATGGTGGCTGTAGATTTCTTTCCATCGATGGTGGCGCTGATGATGTAAGCGCCCTGTGGTGTGTTACTGTCTCCCAATGGTGGAACGTAATACCATTTCTTTCTTTCTGTAGCCTGATGATTCAAATCTGCATCTTCCTCGTAAGGAATGGTGAATTTGATGGGCTCAGTTCCTATTTCTGTGGTTTCCCAGTTATAAGAAGTTTTGGTTCCTGTTCCTGTAATAGGGTAGGTGACGATGATTTTTCCCTTAGTAGGTGAATGTTCATCGTTTATATTTTTGAAAACAATATCGGTGATAGAGATTTTGGTATCTTTCAAATAATTGAATTTGAATCTTACCTTTGTGATAATAGGAGCAAAGGTGAGTTTTACGCATGCCCCGTATTTCCTGTTTTCGAAGTTCTGGTTGTCTGACAGCCAGAGGTCTGAGATATATGGGGTGGTAACTGCGGTGGCATCCTTATCGTAAGTGAATGGGATAGAGAAGGATGCATATTTTGCTGTGGAACCTTTTATCGATGTAGGTTCCTGGAAAGATGGGGCTGAACTGTTACCGGCTGCTGTCGGGATGCTATAGGCGAAGAAGCGATAGCTAGTAGCGGAATAGTCCCAGTATTTGATAGTTTGATTAGCGTTCAGTTTTTCATTGTGAATACCCACGTATTCCCAATCGGCAGTATTGCTGGAGGTAGTATTGGCGGTTTGTTGTGTCCAGCTGACGGTATATCCATCCATTACGTTTTGGGACTGATCGAATCCGCTGGTGTAATTTCCCTCTGTGGTTTTATATCCCCATACTTTGAAGGTTTTGGAAATAGTTTCCAGTCCTGTTTCTTCATTAGCACGGGTAGTAGGTGCATCTTGCCATGTTCCGCTATTTCCTCCGAAAGAGATACTTACTCCCTTCGGTTCTTCCGGTTGAGTAGGCACATCCGGTACTTCCTGCCCAGATCCAGCGCAGGAAAAAAGACATAGAGCCACGAATGGTATGGTCAGGATGCGATATAATTTCATTTTCTTCTTGCTTTTTATCATAGGAGCCGGGCAGGGAACATTCAACCCCGTCCGGCCTTAATCGTATTGTTTTGCTCCCAGGGTTTTTGGGGGGCAAAAAGTTCTGTATTCTTTTGTTATTTTGTAGTTGCAGCTTTTTCTACCTTTACAACCTTATAGGTGTATACGTCTGAAGTGTTATCTTCTTTTGTCAAGTATTGGATAACATAGTAGCCTTCTGTATCTGGTGTGAATGTAAATAACTTTTTAGCTGTATCAAGAGTAATGTTAATAACTTTTTCTCCTGCTTTTATACCCTTGACTTGTGCTTCAGCTTCAGTAATAGGATCTTTGAACTTATAAACAGCAGTATAACCGTTTGTATTTTCTGTACTTGTAAGGTCCAATTCTGAACCTTCGTCCGATTTTGTTACCTTTACAGTGATAGGTTTATTTACAACGTACTTGATACCACTATTTTCATCAACAGAACCATCCTGCTTTGTTGTAATAGAAGGAGTTGTGAAGGTTGTTATAGTTCCCTGTTTAGATTCTGTTACAGCGGCATTGAAGGTAATAGGGTAGAGACCTGCAGGCTTGTCAGTGCCACCTGTATAACCATTTGTCTTATCAGAAATCTTGAAGAGGTATGTATAGCGTGTATTTGCCTCCCACTTACTATATGCTGCAGGGATAGCAGCGGTTGCGCCTGTAACATTGATGGTCTCACCATGACCATCAACAGCTGTGAGAGTATAGTCACACTTAATCAAGATAGGCGATGCTGTTGTTGCTTGTGTAGGTAATACGGTGAAATAGCCTGTTGTAGACATATCTTTGTCGGTACCATATAGTATATCAACTGTTGGCTCTGATGATGTTGTAGCCAAAGTGCCTAACTTGCCAGCATACCAGTTTTGGCTCTTTTTAAGATTTGTATTTCCTATATATTCGAAGGAATATGAAGGTGTATCCCAATTATAAGTTACAGTACCACTGACCTCGCTTCCACCTACAAAGTAGTTCGATGTAGCAGAAGTAAGGATAATGTTATTGCCTTCAGAAACTTTGAAATTGCTTTCGGCATCATATGCATAAAACTTGATTTCTGTAATTGTATATCCAGGGATAGTCTCATAAAGACCTACACGAACCATTGACTGCTGACGCTGGAAAGTAAAGGTTACTGGCTTTTGGTAGTCTTTTTTTTCAACCTTTACAGGAGCTGCTATATATACAGGATTTGTCTCGAGAACTGTTCCTTTTTCGTTGGCATAGATATGTCCTGCAAGTTTACTTACTGTTGCATTGTTAATATGTGTACCTGTAGCAAGATCCGTAGATGTTTCGTACTTGAAAGCATCAATTGGAGAACCAGCTACGAAGTAATACTCAGAAGCTGAGTAGTCCCAATACTTAATAGTCTGATCATATTTTAATTTGATTTTACCAATACCAAGGTTAGCTGCATCCTTAGTTCCTACATACTCCCATCCATTAGAGTTTGAGGTAGTGTTATTTGCTTTAACATCCCAAACAGAATAATTAACGAATACATTATGAAATATTAGGTCGTTAGTTTTCTTTACACCATAGACCAAGAACTGTCCATCGAGCATCTGCTGTGGAGTTCCCTCGTTCGATGTAGCACGAGTAATCTTGCCAGCATCTCCACCGAAGTTAATAGCAGAATTGGCTGAAGTAGGAGTACTGCCTGGGGTATCACCGAGGAAATCATCGCTTGTGCAGCTTGCAAGGGTCAATGCAGAAGCTGCAAGAAAAATATATTTTTTCATATTCATATAAGTTGGTAAATTGATAATGTTAAATACTAATTCTTTAATTCTCTATTTTTCTAGTTTATTATATTATTTGTTAATAATCATCACTTACATATCAAACTCCCATTGCTTCTCTTCGAAATCCTTGACTACGGCATCAAAACCGGAGCCACCGGGACGAACAGGAACAGGGACTTTCGTCATGTCTAAATCTATCGTGATAACACCACCTCGGTAAAGACGACGAACCTGGTCGGTTACATCAAAGACCAATGTGGAGTCCTTGCCATTATAAAACTGCATCTTTACATCCAAGTAATGTCGGTTGTTAAGGTCGGCATCTCTTACTTTAGATAAAGATTCAATATATGAACGGGTGTCTAAACGGCTGGGATTCAACTTCGGCATACCGAAGGTCAAGACCCTGCCTCCAATGATATCCACCTTCTCTCCATCCTTCATTTGCTGGTCAAACTTCATCCTCATATTATAGTTTACCGTGATGGCATCCCTTCCGGTAATACCGGTATTCAGATTCACACTGCGCGCCATGCCACTCAGGTTTCCGCTACCATCAATACCCGTTACGATGCGGGTATGCTGGCGGTTGTTGTGGAGGATAATCTGCGTAAGATAAATATAGGTAACAGGCTGCATCTGCATTTCCAGTTTCCTTACCCAGCAGTTGCGATTCTCATCAAATACAAATCCGTCAAGGTTACGGTTGATTTCAATACCCTTTTCATATCCCGCAAACAGTTCTTCCGGTTGATAGAAGGAGTTGCTGAATTGGGGAGCATTGTATTTTGAGGGAAACATCGTCTGTCCCGTATTTGCCGTTACATATTCGTAAGTGGAAGATTCATCTATGCGGACGCTTTGAATACCATCCGCTGTCTGGATGTCGTTCCACGCCAGGATATCCCAGAAACCGAAGTCGTAATTGGCTGTCAGCTGTTTTGACTGGATCAGGTTCTTATAGGGTGCTTCGTGCGTACCATATTGCACATCCTGTGTGAAGTATCTTCTTATCTCGAAAACAGATGGTTCGGTATATCCGATTTTTCCGAAGAGTTTGTTGTCATCATCGTCCCATCCGTATTTCCATTCTGCCTCCCAGTCGTATACCACATCATATTTGAATTCATAATCCCAGAGCACTTTCAGCTCCAGGTCTATCTTCGGCAGATCCATTGTTGTTTCCTTACCGCCCTGATGCAGATAGAGATTCGGCTCACGTTCGCAGCCTGCAAGCAGCAGAACTGATGAAATGAAAAAGATAGCAGTAACCGTTCTGCAAACTTTGTGGCTTACAGAACCCTTGAGGAGATATGTTAACTGCTGAAACTGATTCATTATTTACTTTCTTTTACTTTTTCGGTAGAGGATATCGTAACTCAAACTCACCTCCAGACGGGTTGGTCCTAACCAAGTATAGCGATACTGTCGCTTTTTGAAATCCTTGGCATCTCCATACCATTTGTAATAATATACCTGTTTGTCTTTATCTCCATCCACAGGGCAGAGCCACTGGTATGGGTCATAGCGGGTATTGAGAAATCCTGCCTGCAGACCGATGTCGAGTCGCCAGTGCTTGGAGCGGTCTAGCGGTATCGCCCAACCCAGACCCAGTCCGGCTCCCCATCCTTCACCTTCCCATCCCCGTTTTTCGTCGAAGCATATATTATATAGGAACGCGTGCGCGTAAGCACTTACGAAGAAACCCCTGAAACCCGTTTCACCGCTTTGCAGGTAATATCGGGTATGCAACTGGTAGTTGCGCAACTGGAAATATTTATGCTCTTTGTAGTTTCGCCACCAGGGTCCTTCGAAACTGGCACCGTATGTGAAATGTCCGGACAGCGGATAATACTCAAGAGCCACGTTAGGGATAGGGCAGAAGCGGTCGTAGCCCGGCATATAGGCTAAGTCGTAGAGCAGATTGGTCTTGATGCTCAGCAACTCACGTCGTTTCCTGCTGCTTTCAGCCGGTTCCGGTAGCGGCATTTCCACATAGATGTTGGGCTTAGGAAACGGCAAGTCCGTATGGATAGGTTTTGCCTCAGGCAACTGGTTGGTATTTACGAGCCGTTCGTCTATCGGCATGATTCTCACAGCACGCAACTGCGGAAAATATTTCTTGAGCAGATGGTTCCAGATTTTTCCTCCTTCCAGCCGTTTCAGTTCCGCCTTCAGCTGGTCACCTTTTCCGTCATGTTTTCTGATGATGGTCTTTACTATAGGCAGGTACTTGTCGTGCTCCATCTGCATCAGCGAGAGGAGGAGCGGATAATCTTCCGGCACCACATCATATCTGATGCGCTTGGTGTTGATACCGTATCTGCCTAGCAAGGCATCCATGGAAGCCTTTCGGCTCCGGGCAAGTCGCACGTTGTTGGGAGTAGGACCTTCTGGTGACGCCGTTGCACGCCCAAGGATGATGCCCCTGTCTCCAAGTGCTTCCAGTTTGGGAATCAGATAATTGTTAATCCAATTCTTGTCATTTTCGCTGATGTCAATTTTGTTCACGACAAAAACAATAGGGCGCGAGTTGTTTATGAACGTACTGTCTGTGGTTTTCACCTGGGCAGATACATTCATCGTTGCGCATATCAAAAATGAGATTAAAACAATCTTTCCTTGCACTTTTACCTTTTAACTGAAATTAGTTTGGTTTATTCTATAATATATTCCAGGAAGGCTGTAGGTAGATAAGCAGTAGCCATGGTAAAGCCGCCGTCGACGATGATGGCAACGCGCTGCTGTCCCTGATACCGTGCCACTCTTCCTGTCAGTCCCTTAAACTTACCATCTATCACCCTGACCATCTGTCCTTCCTTGAACTTCTGTACCTCTTCTGGCACATAGAGGATATCATCAGCTTCTGATTCACAGATAATCTTCAAACCCTCAATCTGTTTCTGGGGAACAATCAGAGGAGATTTCGTAATCCTTGCCCCTTCATGCATGTGTCGGTAATAGAAGCGGAGATATGGCAGATTCACATTATCATACACATAACTTTTGATTTCCTCTTCGGTACCGAAAGCAAAAAAGATGTTGGGCAGTCGGGATTCCGTTACAACCTTACGTTGACCTCTTATTTCTTTCATCACCTTGATGGTAGGGTAGAAAGCAGAAACGCCTTTTGCTACGAGGTAGTCGTAGGCTTTCTTCTCTCTTCCGTAGGTAGTTCGGAGCGCATACCAGTTCTGTTGTTCTTTAGAATTTTTTGCGATAGATTCTGTTTCCGCAGGCATACAATGGGTGGACACCCCTGTATCTGAGCTATCCGCAAGAATCTTGTTCTTAGCTTCGGGGGGGCGTTGGAGATAAGTCCAACGCAAGAACCTTTATCTGCAAGCTGAGTGCAGCCATCCTTCTTCATTGTTATTGCAAATACTTTTATATATCAACCTATTCTAGACAGAACCCGGTTAGCGGGTGCAAAGATACATGTTTTTTCTGTTATAAATGCTGAAAACTTGAAAAATATTCAATACCTGTATCCTTTTTAACGTATTTTGGGTAAAAAATCCTACTGTTCTGTTCCTTTTTTCTATAAAATATGCTCGTTTTCTCTGTTCCCGAACCTTCGTTAATACTGTCTGTTGACTGATGAATCAGGCAGTTTTTTGAGTTTTTTCACTTTGGATGCAAATTAAACCATAAAAAAATGTGCTCTTTCAGAAAAAAGTGTTACCTTTG
>OGES01000747.1_pt1 | contig 29760 bp, 34 predicted proteins | sample 1570711 | NCBI WGS metagenome assembly OGES01 (sample SAMEA2582133, study PRJEB24529) | metagenome | biome: Human gut stool | place: China | collected 2011 | reverse complement strand
CATTAGCCGTTTCAACGATCTGACCAACAATCAGCCGTTCCCGGCCATGTTTACTGCACCAGATTGACTGGCCGACATAGATCTGAAACTCGCCGTTGGCAATGCTCATGGCTTTTCATCTCCCTTTTGTTCAATCTCTTTATCAACGTCTTCAAAAATTTTGAGCAGAACCTGCTCAAGCTCCTGGACTTTTTCTTCAAACTCGCACTCCGTAAACGTTTTGCCGTCCAGCCACATGGCATGAACTGGAACGATGCCAATATCGGCGTAGACACGCTGATAGACGTCGCACATTGTAAATTTTTTCTCAGTCATTACCGTCACTCCTTGAAAATTGCCTTACCAACGCTCAGCTTGGCCTTGACCATCGCCGTGTTGGCAGCTTGATCAGGAATCGTCACCGGTACAAAGTCAACGACCCACCCTTGCTCAAGCAGACCCTGATAGGCGTTGTCCTGCCTCGCAGTTTCCGGCTCCATGCCATGGCGTTTAACGTACTTCAGTGCCGGCTTGAGACGGCGGAAAACCGCAATCGGCTCCACATCATCGCCCTCTTTTCTCGACACGACATAGCAAAACTTCATAAGCTCAGCCCCCTTAAAAATACGGCTGCTATCCAGCCGGCGGCCAGCAGAATCAGAATCACGACCAGCGACATGATGAAGTCGCTGACCATATGCCGATCATCTGACCGTGCCTCTGTTTGTTCTTCAGTCTCCCAGCTGCCCTTGATCAGATCATGCAGCTGCTGCTCACGTACCTGTGCCCGTGTAGGCCTCTGATCCTTCCCGTTTCTGATCATAACCGCCTCACTTTGGCAGCTGATGCCGTTCTTCCGGCAGGTAAATCTTAGCGGCCAGGTTAGATAGCGTGCGCTCCATGACTGACTGCGGGATCGTTTGGACCAGATCAACCGTCATCAAAGGCCGGTTATCGGCACCATACAGGACGGCCAAGCAGTCCCCGACCGCTTTAGCATTTTTAGGCAGCTGCCGGATCAAGCGTCCTTCAAGCAGGACCGCGCGCAGACGACAGCCTTGATCGGTGGCCAGTGCCAGATAGTCATGATGACTGGCCTTTAAGATGGCCGTTTGAAACTCGCGTAGCTTATCTGGTGGGACCCGCAGGTAGTACGTCTGCGAGGAGAGACCGTCAACGTTGACGTACTTGCCTTTGGCATACATCATGCGCCATCGACCCCCTTCCCTTTAATTTCCGAGAAGTCGCCCTCAACCACATGCTGACTCTCGTGCATCAGCTTTCGTAGCTGGTTGGCCTTGTCTTCCAGTGCGTTGGCTAAAGCGGGCAAATCCGTCTGCTGCAGCTCCTTATCCGTCAACTGCTCAATGTCGCCAGCCAAGGCCATTACGTCCAGCGTCCGCGGGAGCGCCGACAACATATCAGTTGAGCGGGCCGAAACCGTCTGAAACGCCTTCTGCCGTGAATCTTCATGCGCTGCCTGCGCTTTGATCTGCTTGGTCAGCACTTGATTCTGCTGCGTCAACTCTGCCAGTTGCGCCTGCAGATCATCGATATCCTCTTGCGAGTAGCTCCCCGTTGACGTGCTCTGCGCTTCGTGCAGCTCTTTTTTGACCTCCTCAAGAGTCTGCTCAGTGTCCTTAAGCTGAGCCTCAAGCTCTACGCGTCGCTCTTTCAGCTCATCATAGTCAGCCGGCGGTACCTCGACTGGCTCCGGCTCTTGTGCCTGCGCTTCGGCCAGCTGCAGTTGTAAGTGGCGGTTCTCTTCTTTTTCGGCGGACAGCTGGTCCGTAAAATCCGATCTGGAACGCTCCAAATCACTGTTGCGCTGAGTTAGCTGCTGAATCTGATCGGTCTGGCTCTGCAGCTGCTTTTTCTGCGCCTCGATTGCCTGCCGACTTTCGTGCAGCTCCTTGAGCATGCCCTTCCAGATCGGCGACTCACGCATATCCGGTGTGGCATGCAGCAGCATGCCAACGACCTTTTCGTCGACCTTGCCGTCTGCGATCGCCATTTGATCACTCTGGCTGAGAGTTAGGAAGTTTTCGACCATCAGCTGGCCATTGTCGTGGGTATCCAAAGCCTGCGCTTGAATGAGATCCACCTGATCAGCTAGTGTAATCAGGCGAAGCGCGGTCTGTTTCGACTGACCGTGCGCACGCACCCATTTCTCGAAAGTCATTGCTTCGTGCAAGTCAGACCGGCTTCCAGCGTGTGTAAACAGCTTCTGAGCTGCCCGATAGACTCGGCCAAGCTGCAGCCGCGTGCCCTGAATGACGTTGACGTACTCGCTTTCAACCTGGACGAAATCAACCAGGTCCGCGGGATCCAGGTGCTGGTAAAAGTCAACCAGGTCTTCCGGCACCGGCAAATTGCCAAACCGCTGATAAAGCTTGGTCTGCCGCGCGTCATCGCTCTTTTTAAGTTCTTGCATGACACACCTCCCGGCCTAGAAAAGGTCAAAGATATCAGCGTAGCGGTCAGCCAAATCGGTGTTAGCCAAAGCCTCCGCCAGATCTTGTGCCTGAATAGCTTTGTTTAGCTCCAGGGGAGCCAGCTGACTAGCCGCTCCAACTTTGTGGACAGCGATCGCCCAGACCGCAGTTTCGTGGTGCTTGAGCAGAATCAAGCCCAGCGTTGCGTCAACGGAAGTCGTAAAGCCCTTGGCTTCGGCAGTTTGGTTGAATTGTTTAACACTCATCGTCATTTTTAAAATCTCCTAACTTTCATCGTCAGAAGCTTGATTTATCAACCTTTTTCGGCTATTCTGTAATTAAATCAAACTTCAAATGTCTTAAATTGATTAATCAAAGTCCGCAGTCTTGCGGGCTTTTTCTATTTCAGCAACAAGATCCAAATTATTCTGCGCACAATACTGTTCAAATAACTTGGGCGCCTTTGCCGACAAATAGCCATGGCCGTCCGGCTGATCTAAATTGTGGCAGATTGCGGTCAAGTCAACGCCATAAAGCTGCTGTTGCAGCATGACCGCCCGGTGCAAATCGCGCTCTAAGCGTTCACCGTCCAGCTGTTCAGCGGTTTTCGGCTTATCCTGTGCCTCATCGTCCTGCTTTGCCCAGTCCGGCAGTTGTTCTTGAACGTTGGCCCGACTGCCAAGGTTGCGGTCGCTATATTGTTGTTGCCGCTGATTCCGCTGTTCACGGGCATTGTCGGCCGCTTTAACATCATCGAGGGTCTTGATCCCGGCGTTGCGGTAGCCACGGATAATAGCTGCCATATACGCATGCGGCCGACTGGCATCAGCCGTCGCCGCCTTCTTGATCGCGTACAGTACCACGTCCGGCCCGAAATCCTTCACCCATGCCGTCAAGTCAGCGATTGTCGTTGAGTTGGGCCAGCTCCAAAGATCAGCCCAGACACGGAAGATGGCATTCATGCCGTTAGGGTCAGCCAAAGAGTCAGGACCACTTGGATCAGCCGGCTCCGTCCAGCCGCTTGGCTGCGGCTGACGTTGTAGCCGTTGTGGCTGAACAGCAGGCTGTTGCAGTTGAGCAGGCGAGGCAGTAGCTGCTGATTGAGTCAAAGATTGACCAGATTGTGTCCGTCCAGCATCATCAGCTGACGGCGAAGAAGCAGTTGTGCCACTATGCATATATTCGCTGTTAGCTGCATAAGCAGATGATGATGATTGGATTCCTATATTTGGATTCCTAGCTGTATTCTTGACTGTATTCCTACAATCACGATTTTCCGAATTCCCCCCTCGATTTTCCGAATACCCTAGTCGATCCTTCGAATACCCCCCTTCGATATCTCGAATACCCCCTTCGGAATTTCGAATACCTATATTGTTTTTCCGAACAGGTTGATTTAGACGCATTGTTCTTCTTTTTTGACCGAAATCGTCAAAAAAATATTGAATATTGACATATCCTTTAGTCTTAAGGCCATTAATAATTTCTGAAACGCGGTTTTTTGAAAGACCAGTAAATTCAGCAAAGTGCTTGTTGCTGGCAACACATCCATTCTCATTGTCCAAACTGTCAATTTCCGTCAAAACAATTACTTCGATAATTGACAAGCTTTGGTCAAGCCAAAATTCTGCTGGAATCCAAACGCCCTTAAAAGCCCGACGATTTTCTCGAATAATGCGTTCAGCCATTATGACCACCCTCTTTCTCTTCAAACAAAAAAGGATATTCTTGTTTAAAGTTCTTCAAATAAATCAGGCAACTATCAATAACAATACTGTTGATTGATTTACCAGTTTTATCGCTAACGCTCTTTAGCAAATCAGCTACCTCAATAGGCAATGTAATCGCCGTCCGATATTTTTTTTGCATCTTCTCACCTCGTTTGACATCTATATGATGTCTATAATATTATCTGACATCCAGATAATGTCAATACTTTTTACTGCCTTTTTGGTATTGTTTTGTTGTCAAACAATCACTAAGGAGCGATTAAATGCCAAAACAAACTACCATCAGATTGCCAAAAGACCTCAGTCAACGCCTAGATGAATTAGCAAGTCGTTTAGGCTTTAGCCGATCGGATCTTATCAAAACGGCAATCCTTAAATACCTGGTAACTGATAAATCTTCTGATTTTAGCGAAACAACTGTTGGTAGCGGAGATTTTGTCAGGACAGTTATTTACCTAAACGACAACTTAAAGGGATATCTCAAGCAGCTATCTGCTTCTCTTGGTACCTCCGTTAACGCACTCATTATTTATGCTTCTTCAAAGACTTGCGATTATTACTCAGAATTGCTAACAGAACTAGGTCTTTAATCGACAAAGCAGTTTTTGAGGATACTCGCTGAAGTTCCTCAGCTAGCGGTTCTGGCAGGCGAAGAGTCATTCGTTTATTAGTCATTTATATTCACCACCTTTGTGTTCATGAAAGCGAGATCTTCATCATGGCATCAAAATATCCAATGTTTGGCTTGCGTATTCCAACTGAATTGAGAGAAAAGCTGAAATATATTGCCGACTACAATGGCCGATCAATGAACAAAGAAATCGAGCAATTGATTATTCGACATGTTGACGAATTTGAAAACAATCATGGCAAAATTAATCTTGGCTCAGATAGTCATTCAAAATAATCGATATCAGCGCATTGACGCTTATCCCCATACGCTCTGCTTCCTGCTGCAGCTGTTGATACAGCTCTTCTGGGAAACGGAGCGTTATTTGCTTGCGATACATTACTCGCTCACCTTTCCGAGATCATCTTCTTCAGCGTTCCCTCGCTAACCGTGTACCACCTGGTCCGATCGTACCGATATCGGTTAAAGTCCCCAATACGGATCAGCCCCAGCTCATTGAGTTCCTTGAGATAGCGCTGAATCGTTCGTTCTGAGATCCAGCTCAGCTACTCCTGCCAGGCGCGGATTGGCATGTAGACCCACCAGGCACCTTCATAAAAGGCTTCCGGATCATTGATGTGTGCCTTCTCCTGCTGCCAATTCAGCAGCTGATCGACCATGATGGCCTGGTCTGAATTCTTGAGCACCCGAGCCAGCGTCAGGATTGTCTGCTCATCAGTCATAAAAATCACCTCGTTTTTTACAATTTGTAATTTTTTTCTCTCGACTCCAAGGGGTTAACCCCATTTTTAGTGTTCACGTTTTGTAAATGTTTGTTAACAACAATGGCAAAAAAATAATGAGCTATCTGGTCGTAATTAATGTCCAACAGCTTTGCGATTTTCAAAATTTCGTCTTGCGAAAATGGCAAATGGTTGTTGAGCTTGTTGCTCAGTGAAACCCGTGTTATACCAATACTTTCTGCTAAGGAGCGGACGGAGTACCGATAATCATTCATGCGTTTTTTCAAAAGCGAATAGTCATAGTCATAAATTATTTTATAGTTTTCATGCACGGCTTGCCCCCCTTTTTCACATGCATCATTTGTTTACAAAAAATATATTACAAATCAATCTTAAAATCAATTAAAACGTAAATTTTAATTTACGATTCATGCTGAAAATAGGACGTTATGTTATCATAAAAAAGCATAATTAAAATAATTACGGATCGTATTTACAGTAAATTACATTCATAATTACACGCTTGGGGGGAAAATAATGGCTACATTCCAGTCACGCTTACGAGAAGCCATGGATGAAAAAGGAATATCTCAAGCTGAATTATCAAGAAGAACTGGAATTACCAGAACTTCAATTTCGAAATATTTACGAGGAACCTTCAAAGCCAAGCAAAACTATCTGTATATTCTGGCCAAGGCCTTAGACGTTAATGAAGCATGGTTAATGGGCCTTGATGCTGATAAAAAGCGGCCAAGCCGACCTGGCGATGAATTACCTATTGCTACCCAAAAGCCCGAAAAAGCCAAGAGCGTTGACGACCTGGTTGATGAGATGCACAGCTACCGCGGCATCAAGATCTCTGATGCCCAGCGCGCGTCGATAAAGGCCATCCTGAAAGCCTACCTGGACACGCAGATCAAAAACGATGAGAATGACGACCAGTAACTACCGAAGCGGGAGTGATGACGATGGACGAAGTAATCGACCGGCTGCTGGCCTACTGCAGGCACCACGGCATTACAGTCGTAACCTGCTGCGAATGGCCTCATGACTGGCTCTCGCAGGCGAATCCCAAGGAGCGTCTCGTGCTGTACAATCCAAACTGGCAGCCGGTCAACGAGCGTCCCTTTACCCTGGCCCATGAGATCGGCCATATCATTGATCAGGATCCGCCCGCCTATGCCTGCGAGTACATCAGCGTCTGCGAAAAGTACGAAAGTTCCGGCAATCGCACGGCCATCTGCCTGCTTTTGCAGTATAGTCGGACGCATGGCTGGCATTTTCAGACTCCTGAGGCGCTGATGCAGACCTTGGGCATTCCGCAGTCGTTTATTGTAGACGTGGAATGGGCTTTTTGGCATCGGGTGCAGCTGCTGAAATAAAATGTTTCCTGCCACGATCGGTGGTTTATTTTTTAGCCTCTAACAGAACATATGTTTACATATGCGATTCAGTACATTATATATATGACATATATACGTGCCTTGCTCTGACACTGCTATCGTATATACAATTCTGTACAGTATATATATGAAACATATATGGTCTTCGTTTTGCTGCCACTTTCATATATACGATTCAATACAATCTATATTTAGTACATATATAGCGCATATATGAATCCCGTCCTGACACTGCCCTCATATATATGATTCAGTACGATATATATTTAGTTTATATATGACGCATATATGGACCTCACCTAGCAGCTGCCTTCATATATATAATTCAATACAATCCATATATGGATCCGCCCTCGCTTCATTCCCGTATATACGATTCAGTACAATCTATATTTAATCTATATAAAATTCTGTACAGTATATATATGACGCATATATGGTCTTCGTCTTGCCGCCATCTTCATATATGTGATTCAATACAATATATATTTAGTACATATATAGCGCATATACGAGTCTCGCCTCGACATTGTTCCTGTATATATGATTCAGTACAATCTATATTTAATCTATATATGACAAAAAATCAGCCAGTCCTCGCTTGAAGACTGACTGATTTTCTTTTACTTAATGTTGCCCTTCCAGATATTCCAGGTATTGCCGATATTTTTTAAGCATCATGTTCTTAGCATACTGCTCCATGTATTCGTAGTCTGGTTCTCCAGTAGCATTGACGGGAAGGATTAGTTTTTGTCTTAGCATGCACTTTTCCTTAAATTTATAGCCATAGCCATACTTCTTTCGCTGCTGCATGATAATAGCTTTAAAAAACAGTAGCACATACTTATTATCGTCATGATAGCGTAGATGCAAACGTTTTACGTCATCTGTAAAAATACATTCATACGGATGATAAAAAGCAATACATGGTGCACCGTTATAGTTCACGCCTAGCACGTTCTTATCAAGTGATGAATTGCTATTTCCTACAAAGCCTGTAACACCGTTATTATTATCAGTCGCACCAATAAATGGCCTGCCCCCATCAACTTTATATGCGTTTGTTAACCGTTTTCCTGATTCAACATAGAAAATCTTTTCAAGACTATACTCGTTCCATGCTTTTTCATTTAATTCAGGAATATCCTCGTATTCTAACCGAGAGAGCTGGCTAGCAACATAGATCCTATACCGCATGAGCATACCCCTCCTCATTTTGGAGGCATACTGCGTCATGTAGCCATAGTCAGGATTGCCCAAATCATCAACAGGAAGCATAAGCTGCATTTTTTTGATGCGCGAGTCATTAATTTCTCGATTAAAATTAAAGTTTACCCCTTGCTTTTCTACCATTGCAGATAGGAAAAGGTAACTTTCTTTTGAAGTATCTTCTCTCCTCAGACTAGTCACATGGTCACTTGCCACAAATTTAAATGGTTCATAAAAAGCGGTTCCGACACTCCCACTGTTAGCAAGACTTATACAATCGTTAAAGATCCTTGTTCCATGAACAGCTTCAATAAAACTATCCACACCATTATTGTTTGCTGTAGAAGATACATATGGTACTGCACCTGGAACATGATCAGCTTTTTTCAATCGCTTGCCGCGCTGAATTTTAGAGAAAATTTCTGATACATTATAATTATTCCACTCTTTTTCAACGAGTTTCTTCATCAAAATTCCCCTCCTTTTTGTCTTCAAACAGATACTCACGGTTCTGCATGATCATGGAGAACTCAAACGTCAGGTAGTCGCCAATAGCCTTCTCAAAGTCGGCATCAGTCGGAATCTCGTCATTGAAATAATAGAATGAGTGCAACCATTCGTCATCAGGCTTGACGGTAGATTCAACGCAGAACTTTGATGGTGCTTCGGTACGGCCGTTCCAGACGTCCAGCAGATGCTGACGCTTGTCTTTGGCAGAATCGCCTTCGACCAGCCCAACGTGTGCCCGCACCTCATAGCCATCATCGCGAAAATCGATAAATTTGCAGATTTTGTCTGCCGGGTGTGGCTCCCCAGCCGTGAACACGGCAATGACTGGGTTGACTCCCACGCCATAAAAGGTATCTGGATTGCAGGTTATCACGCCTTCCAGCGTATGCTTCTCCATGATTGAGTCTTTAAAGTCCTTTTCCGCCTTGGATTTTCCCGTCATGCTGGATTGTGGCACGATCACCGCGGCTCTGGCGCCAATCGCTAAAGAATCCAGCAGGTGCTCAATGAAGGAAAGCTCATATTGTGACGGATCTACTTTGGTGCCTTGTGAGTATGGCGGATTCATTAAGCCAACGGTTGCGCCCTTCAGCTGCACTCGCGCCGGGTTTTTGGCAAGAAAGTCGCAGCACTCCAGATTGCTGTTGCCGTCGCCACGAAAAATCATATTAGTGCAGGCAACGGCAAACATATTGCTCTGTAGCTCAAAACCATGGAGCTGTTTCTTCTTGATGTTCTTCCGCTGCTGATCCGACTCGGCCAGCGCCAGCATGCGGTGCATGGCTGAAATCAGGAATCCGCCCGTTCCGCAGGTTGGGTCCAAAACGACGTCATCTGCCTGCACGTTCGTCAGCTCACACATTAAGTCCGTAATATGATGCGGCGTAAGAATTATGCCCAGCGTCTGACCGTCGCCGCCGGAATAGCTCATGAACTCGCCATAGAACCGTCCGATGAAGTCCTCGCTGGTCTTTTGGTATTTGATGCTTTTAAAGACGCGATCGTACAGAAATTCCGTATAGTATCTTAATGGCGTTTTTCCTAGTGTTTCGTTGACCTCATTTAAGCGGAAACTGGTCTGAAGAATTGAAAACTCGGCCAGTAGCTTGTCTTTCTTGGCATCTGGACCCACGTTTGAACGTGTCAGGCGTCCTTTAATGGCATTTATCAGCTTGTCGCCGTCGTACATGCCGGGCGTCTGATCGCCCGTCAGACTACCAATATTGAAGCCGCCGTACTCAATCTCATCCAGCGCCAGCAAGATTCCTGCAACGACCAGCGGCTTGTCTTGATCTTTCAGCGTCCCGTACGTACGCAGATACTCGTGCAGCTCAGCCGCGTCCTTTAAAATCTGCGCCGTCGTCTTCTCGACGTCCGTCTGCTCCTCAAGCACGTAGCGCGTGTAGTATTCGCGTATATTGGCCGGCGAGAATGAGACGAAAGATTCAAGGTCTGGCAGTTCCTTATATCCTTCGCGATCATCAACATAAAGCGGCGTAATCTTATGATGCTTTTCGCTGCCTGACACGCCAACGGCAAATACCTTCTTAAAGGTGCTGTTTTGCGCGATATGTTTGGCATAGAAATAGGCGCCGTTGACGGCATAGTCGGTTACGGCTTTGACGTCCATCGCAAGAATCCCATTTTTGTCCAGTTGCTCCTGCTTATCCAGTGCAGCCTTATCCTCAACTACGAGCACGTAGTCTTTGATGACGGCAACGTACTCTGGGTAGCCGGCCTGACCCGTCCCACGTTTTGAGGCAGTCTTTAGGGCATCGTTAATTTCCTTCACGTTGGATCCTTGTGCATCAAAGTTGATTCCGGCTTCTTGAAGCTGGGAAGCCACCCATAAATCGGTTCTTACTTCTTTTTTAGCCAAGTGAAACACCTGCCTTCCAAGGCGTCTCATTGGCAGCAAAAAAGGATCCACTAACCGAAAAAGTCAGTGAATCCCCGAAAAATTGCTTGACAAAAAAGCGCTGAGCTACATAATCAGCGAGTTGAGTTGAGTTGAGTTGAGTTGAGTTGAGTTGAGTTGAGTTGTTCATAAAATCAAACCTCGAATGTAAAGTATTTTATACAGTAATTGATTATACACTATCGTTTTTTGCTAGTAGCAATATCTAGATCATATATACGATTCAGTACAATATATATGGACCTCGTTCTGCCTCGTGAAGATTAGTTAGCTAGTTGGTTAACGCTCCCTTTTCTTATGATTTAACTTTTGTTTGAGCTGTGGTGCTCTACGATTGTGTAATTCAACACCTTGAATGCCATTCTCGTAAGTCCAATGTTTTAATTTTGACATATCATTTGTCATGTAGTACTTGGCAATTAAATTATTCCATTCCGGCCACTTATCAAGTGAAACGCTTATTAGCCCAGCCCCATTATCGATCATAAGCTTATTAGCGACTAATGTTGCTGTTCGCTTGTTGCCGTCCCAAAAGATTTGGTTTCGCATTAAGTGATACATTAAAGTTAACGACTTATCAGTTATTGAATTATTTTTGTTTGCCAATAATTCGCTCAGGTATCCTACTTCTGCTTCACTATTAACCATTGGCGGCTTATACTCGCCTAATTCGGTATCAACTCCCCCTTCGCCAGTTCTCAACTCGCCTGGTGCTAAAGATTCGTTTAATGCTGCAATTCGGTTTACATTTTTTAAAAAGTCTAAATTAAGTTTTTCATCAGAGTTAATTACATATTGCCAACCACGTTTCAGTTGAACAATGATATTTATATCGTCAATGGGTACATCATCAACCTCTAATCCATCGATTATCATTTGCGTCTGAGAAAGTGTCGCATTTATACCTTCGAACCGTGAAGTGATATAAACTAGATGGGTTAAGTTGCTTCTCGCAAAAAGTCCATTTTGATCTTTGGTCAACTTAAACTTATCTTCTAACATAAAATTCTCCTTTTGCAGGTATAATTATCTATAAAGTATTAAGGCAAACGCTGAGGTTTAGGGAAAGAGAGAATGGTTATGACTTCAATTATTGAAAAATCGCTTCAGGAATACCAGGATTTTTTGGCCGGCAAGAATTCCGACGTTGAAATTATCGAGGCTGAGCTTCGTTAGTTTTCGATTGCTTAATCGGCTGAAGTACCGTATACTCAAACTATTAATTGAATACAATCAACCTTGTGCCAGGCAGCCGTTAGATGATTCTAGCGGCTGTTTTGTCGTCAAAATAAAGGCGGACCGTTCCAGCAGGAGCGATTCGCCTTTTTGATTTTGAGTTATTCTAATGACTTATAGCTGCGGTGCAGGCCAGTCGGCGAGCTGAACCAGAGCTTGGTCCCAATCGGCAAACTGATTGCCATTGTTGAAAACAGCCCAAAGTTCTTAATAATCGGCCGTCCCTGCTTATCCGTGAGTGTAGCGAAGAAAGCATCTGCATGCAGGCTCATCAAGATGTTCCGGAAGATCGTCAGCTTATCGGATCCTTTGACACCATTCCCTAATGGTAGTTGCTCAAAGACCTGCTGGTAGGCTTTTAAGCGTTCGGCCGGCGCGGGCTGGTTCCCCGTCTGCATGAACAGAGTAAAGTGATCCAGCTGGCTTAGAACTTCGTCATAGGCCCGTAGCAACGCCCGCTCAGCCTGTTCATCATTCATTCTGCCAGCCATTGCCTGGTACAGCTCCCAGCGCGTCTGCGGCGTCAGAATCAGCTGACTGCTGCTGCGCTTGTATTTGAAGCTGCTCATTTGATAGCTGCCGGCCAGCGTCTTGACTTCCTGACCATGTAGCACCTTAGGCACGACCACCGTTAACCGGCTCTGCCGTTCTCCCTTGGTCAGATAGATCTGTACGGCTTTAATGATAGCCTGTTCTGCTTCCTGCCGGCGGTTGGCTGCCAGCAGCTGATTGATGCGGTCAGAATCGATCCGCCGAATCCCGAGTACACGCAGGTAGGCCGGTTTTTGGCGCTGACTTGGCTCAACCCGTAGAAGTGTCATGAAGCCCATATTACTCTTGGCATATCCGCCATAAATCGTGGTTGGCAGGCCCTTCTTCAGCGGAATGAATTTGTCGGTGGCTTTCAAGTGCGAGACCTTGGTAGCGTCAAACAGGGCGCCTTTGAACTCCGTAGCCATCTGGTGCACGATCATGTAGTGATAGCTGTAGACGATCCGTGCTTCTCTTGCAATCTGATCAGCCATCACTTCCCGTTCCCTGCTTAATGTGGCCGGCTTGCGTTTGGCCATGAGCGGATAAAGCAGGTTTAAGTCGCGCAGGCGGCGAATGAACTGACGATTCTTCAGGTCACTATCAATTGGCGTGTGCTGATATCTGCCGTAGACGAAGAAGCTGCGCAGTTTTGGATAGGCCTGATACAGATATTGACCAACCGCGCCAATTAAATAGGCATCCATACCGGCATCGTAGTCGTTGACCAATGGCATGCGCGGCATCTGCCAGCCTCTGCGCAGCTGATCGACCATTGCCTGCCGTACCTCAATGACTTCAACCTGCGGATAGCGATCAGTCAAAAGCGCCGCCGTAAATCTGGCCACCGTAGATTTCTCATTCAGCGCACGATTCAGCAGGTGCAGCTGTTCAGCGTCGCTTAAATGCTGCGGATCCTGCAGCAGGCGGTTTTTCTTGTAGACCGGCAGCAGTCCCACCCGTGCCAGATCGTCCCAAAGTCGCCGACGCTTAGTACGGACCGTGGCCCACTCTGCAGTATCAACTTTACGGGCCGTCAACACCTTGTTGTTCATTGAGTCATCGTTAGTCAGATTCATAGGCAGAATCGGCGATACGGCATAAAGATCAAGATCGTCTTGGTTTAAGCTCCCACCGGTATAGAGATCCGTACCAAACTGCTGGAAATACAGATACAGACGATCATCAATCGTCTTCGCCTGTTTAAGCGCCATTTTAAGCTTCTGACAGCGTTCTTTGTGCTGTTTGATAAATTTCCCTGGCAGGGCATCGTAAAGCTTCTGGAGCTTCTTTTTACGCTCATTGGAAGTGTTTGGCGGCTGCTGCTGGCGGACGAAATTAATACTGATGGTTTTGGGCGCGGACCCCATAAATTTCTGCACATCGTTAATGACATAGAGCGCCTGGCGAATCGCCTTTTTATTGACTGGCGAGAGATAGGCCCGGTCCAGCACGCTATCCAGCGTATCATTGCTCAGATAGGCCGCGTTTTCTGACTGCAGTTGCGCCTGGAAAACCCGTTTGGAAATGATCTGCATGAAGTTTTGATTGGTCTGCCAGAGCAGGTCCATGATCGATCGCCCTTCGTTGTCGTACAGCTTAGTCAAAAGCCGGTTTGAAAGCCGTCTCCAGCCGGCATAGTGCAGACCCGCCAGCTGACTGCGCTCCATAACGCCCAGCCAGTGCAGCTCATTCAGCTTTTCCTTGTAGATATGACCGCTTGGAAAGACGGTTGACCACTCGATGATCCGCTCCAGATCACGATAATGTTTCGGATTGTCTGCCTGACTGCCTAAGATTCGCTGCAGGTCTAAATAACTGCTCAGGGAGCTGACAAACCGTTTGGGATCTGTTAAACCGCTGATTGTTGGCAGACTAGCGTGATTATCAGCGTCCGTCCCCTTGAACCACTTTTGATCAACCATATATCGAGCCAGTCTTTTCACAGTAACCGTCTTGGTCTGCATGAACAAGTCGCGATAGATGCTTTGCTTCTGCGCGACGGTTAGCCGTTGTTGGCCGTTGATCCGAATCGTATTCAGCTCATCTAAGACCTTAAAGCGCTGATACAGGAGACTGGCTTTAGGGAGTACGTCTTCAGCCAGCGGATAGGTATCATGCGCCGTCATATTGCGGATAAACGCATTGGCGGACGCGGCCTGATCGACCATCTGCGTGAAGTTCCATGGCGTAATTTCCTGCCGATTGACCGTGCCGTTTTCGTCCGGCTTGCGGATCATCCAGGCAAAGCGGTTCTGCCCTGCTTCCGTCAAGGGACCGATATAGTAAGGAATCCGAAAGGCAATCAGTTCATCCAGCTTGTAAGGCGCTTCGTCACGTCGCTCTTCAACCGGATTCGGCTCTGCCAAAAATGGATAGTACTGCCGCTGATTGTCAATGATCAGATCCAGCTCATACTGAATCAGTTGGTGCGGAATGGCACTGTTTTCCCGAATCCGCTGCTTAACCAGAAAATTATCGGCATCAATCCAGGCGAGCAGCCGCTGAGCTGCCGGAACTGCTTGATAGCGTTTCTGTTTTAAGACCTTTTTGACCACATCATTGAACTGTTCGCGCGTCAGGTTCTTGTCTGGTCTGGCATTGCGCTTCTTGCCGGCATAGCGGGCATAGGCGTCCTTTAGGATTCGATAGTCTTTCAGATCAGCGTCCAGCCAGAAGCGTTTCAGTACGTGCAGCTGCTGATTATAGCGATCGTAGGCTTCGATTTTGGCCTGCGAAATGCTTTTGCCGTCCGGAACGAGTCGCTCCAAGGCTAAACGGCTGTACATTCGTTCCAACACCTGTAGAATGGCTTGCCGTTCCGACGTGAGCAGATCGCCCAGCTCAAGTACGTCCTGATCAAACGTCTCAGAGCCGAAATTAAGTTTGATGCCGGTTGGCGTTTCCGGCCGGTACAGCTGATCAATACTGAAATCATCGCCGGTAATGGCGTTGACGACTGCGGTGGCCGTCTGTTTTTCCAGCTTGAGCAGCTTGCCTTTTTCACCGCTGTTGATCAAAAGCTCTACAGCGGCTTTTTTTAGCTGTCCCTTTTTCACCTGCTTATCGAGCAGCAGCGTTTTCAGCTGCGTGCCGGTTTTGGTATCAGCATTCAGCTCTATCATTGCCGTGGCAGAATCTGCGGCCAGTAGCGAATTGATTGTCTGCAGGCTGACATCGAGATCCAGTGCGTCATCTTCTGCAAAGCTGGCCATTGGCAGATCGCTTAGAAAATGCCCCCGATATTTGACCAGATGATGAATGGCCAGGTAGACCAAACGCAGATCGAATTGCCGTTTCTCAGTCATTAACGTCTGGCGCAGATGGTAGATCGTAGGATACTTCTGCAAATATTGAGCCGTCAGCTTAGGTTCGCTGAACAGCCCTTCGTTGTTAATGAAGGAGTACTTCAAGCGGTGCAGAAAGTCTGGATCGATTTTTGCCAGATGCGGAGCGAAAAAATCGTTTAGATACCCAATGCGCCGGCGTCGCCGAGCCGTATTGCGGCGGCTGGTGCGTTTCAGCCGGGTTTCTTCAGCCGTCTCGCCCGGCGTGAATTTGCTGACGCCCACGACTCGTTTGCGATCACGATGAATTACCTTAAAGTTATTGTCGATTGCGGCATAGCCGATGCGGTCCGGTGCAATGCTTAATGCCAGACTGTAATCTTTGCTAGTAGTCATTAAAAAACCTTCTTTCTAAAAAAAGCAACCAGTCGCCTGATTGCCACTCCTTTGCGTTTTATCAAGAATCTGCTTGTCCATTAACTAATCGTGTTCAGTGGAAAGCATGCTGATATCAATCTTCTTTTTGCCTGGCACAGGTGCACTGGGCGTCTTAGCTGCCGGTGTCTGTTTTACCGGCGTTGCTGTTTCTTCAGAAGCAGTGTCTGCGGCCGCCTGTTTTGGTTCCGGCTGCTGGTTCATTTGATTGACCTTTTCTGCCAACAGGTCCGCTGGATCCGCAACGTTGTTGGCCATGGCACCCATTACGACCTGCATGAAGTCGCCCTTGCCATACACTTGAACGAGAAAATCGATTGCCAGGCTTAGCGACAAGGTTTTGTTGTCCTGCGCTTCCAACCATTCATAGGCCGTTGAGCCAACTGGAAAGCCGAAGCTGTAGTTTTTTCGAGCCATTCAATCATCTCCTATTCCGCAATAGCACTCAGGATCAGTTCCAGACCCTTTTCATTCAAGAATTGAGCATATTCTGGCGCAATCCAGATGATCGGCACTTCATCGCCACCGGTAAACCGGCGCAACTTATCCGCCAGCTTGGCCCGCAAACTGGACTGCGTAGCCATTGGAATCGAGCCGCCACCATAGACATAGATTAATTCTGCCCGTGCATTGGCCGCCCGCATGGTCTTAGAAACAGCCGTGACGATCTCATCGGCAAACGGTTCCAGCTGATCATAAACGACCTTTTGCACGCGCTGCTGATGCTTGCGTGCGAACGGGCTGACGTGCTGAGCCAGATAGCTCTGCAGTTGTGCCCGATTGTCAAAGCCCATCTGCTGTTTCTGCAGAACGTCATTGGCTAATTGCAAGACGTTGCCATAGCCTTTGGCCAGCGACGTGGAAGCCTTAGCGTTGACCAGGTTGTTTACCAGCATGACCAGATCAGTCGTGCCCTCACCAATATCGATTCCCAACACGTTCTGTGTTTGGACGATATCATCAGCCGTAATTTCGGCCATATCGGCGTAGTTGGCTTTCAAGTCGGCCACCATCGTTTCCTTGAACTTTTGATCAGCGTTCTTGATATACAGCTGCGCCGTTTCGCCTTCCAGTGCTACGTAGACCGATCGGAACTTGATGGCTACCGTGATCGGATCTTTGAAGTTATGGAACGTTACCGTATGCGTCTTGCCTAGAAACTTATTCTTATAGCGGTCAATCACACCGGTATTCTTCCCTTCCGCAACGGGCAGTGCCGTGGCCATGTTGACCGTAACTTTCAGCGTCTCGCCGAGGTCTTCGCTGTTGAAGAAGGCGTCCTTGACCCGCTTGCCGGCAATCAGACTTAGCGTCAGGACCATCGCCAGATCGTCATCACTCTTACCGGCAAAATCATTAACGTCAAAGGCCGTTAATGGCAGATTGCTGTTGACCGCTGCCTGACCAATCAGATAACGGCCCTGCTTGGTTACGGCTGAGCTTGAGACCGACACGTCCAGCTTATTGATAAAGTCCTTCATGTAGGCCGCTTGCTGTTCTTGATCATCAAACGATACCGGTTCTGTAATATCCTGCGGCTTCTCGCCGGCAATCACCGATGGCATCTTGACCTTTTCATCATTTAAGGTTGCCTTGATTGAGCCATACCCTAAATCATTTGCTACGTTCAAAATATATTCCATAAAATATCACCTCAAAACAGTTAACGTATATTTGTTATATTATTTTATATAGCTATTATATATACGATTAGTTTTGATTACAAGGGCATTTTCAAATAAAAGATATATAAAATAATATTATACATATTTAAATTTAATAATAACCCGCGTCGTCTCTGGCGCGAGGCCTCTTGTTTACTCTCTAGCAGCTCTATCCAGCTATCTAGCTTGCTTACTTATTCAGTGCGCATTTCCCTTGTCCCTTAATATCGGCACCCTGCAGCCTCTACAGCTTGCCTGCCATTAGGCCCACTCATCCTTAACTCCCCCCGTTATGGCTTGACCTCAAGCCACCCCCTGGGGTACCTGCGCACCTTGCCTATCTGTGGCAAAAAGTGCGCACACCATTACACCCCTATTTTTTATAGTCTCAATAACATCTTAATATTTAGCAATATTAAGCAATTAAGACTTAAATTTCGGCAAACCGTTTAAGCTCATCTCGCCCTTGCTCCTTCAGATCATACAGTTGATTCGTACGATTGCTCTACTACAATTTCGAGCAAAACTTCACGATAACCCATGAAAAACGCGCTTGATCTAAAGGATGGTCTGTTGCATTTCCGAGACATCCAGCCACTTTTTTACCGCCTGCTGTGGCAGAAGGTGTCGCATACCTGTTGTTGACTACAATTCCTGCTCCGGGTGTCGTTTGCTCTTTAGGTAAACTTCACTCCGTGTGTGCTTCGGAATCACGGACGCTTCGGGTGGCTAACGGCGCAGAGTCGCTGCTGAGCGGCAATTAACGATGGCCAATCGAAAAAGATTGCTCTTCTTGCCTGTAAATATTCAGTTAGGAATGCGAATTGCACACGGACACCCGCAGGTCTCCCAACGCACTCAGGAAGCTCCGGAGTCATTATTTTTAAAGAAAGGTTTTTGACTGCTGAGCTTCCAGACTTCTTTATAAATAAAAATTGGTTGTCGACAAGTTTCGCCACCTAAAAAAATCAACCTCGTTCCAAGGTTGGAACGAGGTTAGATTTATCTTTCTTTTGTTGGTTTTGTTTGTTGCTTAATTGTTTGTTTTCGCCGGCTTTGCAAAGCAACATACTCTTTTAGCAATATCTGTCGCATTTTTGTAGTCAGTTCAGTAAGTTGTCGACCATCCTTAACATACTTTGAATTAACTGAAAGCGTCCCGATACTAAACCCCTTGAGCTGATTTCGAGTTAAGGAGAGAACCGCCACAACTGTATTTTCAGGAACTTTGGAGTAGTCAGAATAATCCCCTCTATGATCAGTTAAATTAATTAGTGAAAAGGGTGTATATACCTTAAGCTCAAATCTTTTTAAAGCCAGCAAAAGTTTTCTATCAGATGTTTTTAGGGCTTTACTAAACTGTAATTTTTTAGCTTGAGGCACGATGGCACTAGGATTAAGTTCTAATGTTTCAGAATTTATTAACTTTGAAAATGAAGATAGTGCTGAAAGTTTCTGAAATGTAGTCCCATCATTCTTAACTAAGATAGCATTCTGTTCTAACTTCTTATCCGCTAAATCATTTAACGTTTGGTTTGCATCCTTTCTGTCAAAAACAAGCCCCGTTAAATGAGCAAAATTTTCTGTACCGAATTTAACTGGCAGTGCTTTTATCTCATTACTCTGTTTAACTAGATAAATAATTCGTCCTTTAACTAACTCTTTCCTATAAAATGAAGCACATTCCGATAAAACTTTGATATAACCATCTAATCTTTCTAATTCTTCTTCATTAGCAACATGGTAACCATAAGTACGAAGTGGCGTCTTTTTAAGGCTCATTTTGAATTGATTTTCCATCTTTCTTTCTCTTCTTTCCACTTTTCCGTAATAGTAAATTGAATTAGTAGAAAGTCAGACTTTCGCCATTTATCTTCTGTTCCTATTGGCAAGTTGAAATTTATTGTGTTAGAATCGATCAGTAAAGAAGAAGGACCTGCAAATTAGAGGATCAAGGAGACTTGATCGGGTAGCCGGCTGCCCCGGGGTCTGCGTATTGGAAACATGAGCAGGCGTAACCTGAATACGGCGTATACTCTCGTCCTCTCTGTTCCACGACTCAATGAGCAGAACAAAAGCCTACGATTAATTCGCAGGCTTTTTCTTTCCGTGCCATTTAGAATCATTACAAGCTAACCTCGTTCCAAGCTTGGAACGAGGTTGAAAGAATTTGGATGAGGGATAAGAAAAACAGCGTTATACTGGGAAATTCCTAATATAACGCTGTTTTTAAATCCATCGATCTGCCATTACTGATGCAGCTTCTAAATACCTGGTTACTTTTTTTGCACGAATATCGTAATATACTTGTCGCAATCCTGGATAGATATACCTATTGATAATCACCCAGGCATAACGTTCTTGACCATCAGTTGGATCGCTTCTGGAATTAAACATATCAATTAAGAAGCCCCGTTGTTTACGATCAATTATTTCTAATTCTTCCAGATAGTAGATCAGCTTACGTGAGAAATAAGCCTTGTCATCAAAAAAGTCAATTTTCTTTTTCTTCCCATATTCTACTGCTAGATTTTTCAGCCTAACCAGTTGTTGCCAATATTGCATTTGCTGATTCAGTTCTTCTTCTTCAAACTTTTTAATGCACACAGAACCAATTGGAAATAGAGTTTTACCGGTAATAAAATTACTGATCTTGTATAAATACTTTAGGCCTTCTTTCTTACAGACACATTTTGAAGTTGCAGTTTCATCAACTTCAAAATCAACAATTGTCCATTCAGTTTTAGCAGTCTGCCAATCTTTTGCTGAAGAGTTGGCTAATACTACCTCAATCAGATCCCAGTAGTTTTTTTGCTTTGCCATACTAACTCACCTCTTAAACCAATTATAGGCTTAATAGAATTACTTATAAAAGCAGCGTTATACCAAGAATTTCCCGGTATAACGCTCTTTCTCTTATAAACAAGTTAAAACGATCAGAGTCGTTAAGTTGAACACCAGATGCGCTGCCATGCTGACGCGCAGATCGCCATACCGCTGATATAATCCCTGCAGCACTAGGCTAATCAGCACGTATTCCCACAGCGACGTGTCCCCGTGCATGGCGGCAAAGAACAGTGCTACGACCAAGGCTGCGGCGATGAATTGCGCCTTGGGCAGCATGCCAGGCCAGTGTTTGGTCATCCAGGTATCAATCCGTCGGCAAAGACACTGCCGAAACACAATTTCTTCCAGCAATGGCGCCACGATCACGATATAGACCGTATACAGCCATTGCTTGCACATTATCTGAAGTATGAGGCCGGTATTGTTGCTGCCAACTGTATTATTAGTCAATGCCTTGATCCCTAGCATGACCAGCAGGACGGCTCCCCATGCGATTAAGCCCCAGCCAATGCCTTTAAGGAGGTTTATATCAATTGGCCGTTTAAGCTCCTTAGAGCGCCAAAATATGGCAATCAGCATGATCGTATCCAGTCCGGCCATTGTGTATGAACTGAGATAGGCAGTCTTGCCGGCAAGCAGGGACGAGCCAAGCCAGATCAAATAATAGCTGACAACGATCGTCCAGTCTGTTCGTCGAGTCGTATCTTCCGTCATCAATTAAACGCCCCCAGTGCCCAAGCCGTGATTGTCCCTGCGAAGGTGGCCACCGTTGCCGCCAGCAGCAGTCCAAAAATATGCCGTCCCAGCCAGGAAGGCGTTTCGTAAACAGACGAATCAGCCTTCTGCACGTGCGTCAATTGCTTGTTGATCATCAAACAATCCCTCTTTTCTATTGATCCGTTGTCGCGTCAACCATCGTGGTACCAAGCTTTTGTAGTTTTATAAATTTCTGTTGGTTCAAGTCATACGTACTGGTATAGACAACGGTAGTCGTTGCAGAACGCTCTGAGCCGTATTGTGCGGCGTATTTAACGACTGAAACACAATCAACCGTATTGGCATCTTCATTAATCAGGCTGACGCGCGTATTGGCGCTGATAAAGCTGGACTGCAGCTTCATTGTGTCGATGATGCTGTTGCCCGTATCGTCCTTCCCGTCATTAAAATACGTCTTGTCGTTTAGAATCGTATCCGTCACCAGCGATTTGGCCTGAGTGCTGCGTGCAGCCCAGTCTGCTTGCGAGCTGTAGGTAAATAAGATCTTAAACAGTTTGGCCGCCTGCGTGCTGGTATCGTTTTCCGCTTTGGCCTGCTTGGCAGAATCCTGCTGCGCCGCCGTACCCGTAGCCGCTTTTTCTCGGAGCTTTCGCTGCTCTTGCTTTTTCGCCTTTTTAAGTGCCTTTTGTTCCGTTGCCAACTCCGTCTGCGCTCTCTGAAGCTTTTGATTATAAGTATTCTGCTGATACTTAAAGATTCCCAACAAGACTAGACTGATAAAGATCACCAGCACGGCAGCCAGTGTGGATTTTTTGTTTTGTTCCATACTAATTGCCTCCATTCGTTTTGCTACTGGTAATGACGTGAATCTGATACGAGTTGACGCTCAGATTTTCCAGATCATAGTTTAAGGTGATCAGATAGAGTTTTTTGGTTCCGTCCTGCTGTTCAAACTCTGTTGTTACATAGACCGGAACCTTGTTGATATTGTCGGCATTGCCGAATGCAACCATTGTGGCATCGTTTTTGGTAATTACCCATTTTTTCGTATTGGGATCCTCGTTCAGATTGACCAGTTCCGTTGTCAGCTGTTTGCCTAGTGCGGCTTGCAGCTGTTTTTTATTGGCTTGATAATCTTTTTTGGAGTGCAGGTCTCCAAGTTCCTTGGCAATTGCGCCTTTCAGCGTTGTTTCGGCATGCTGTTCGGCACTTTTTAAATCAAATTCGTTTGAATACGGTGAATTCATCGCCGCCTGCGTGGCCACGGCCTTCTTTTTCAGCTGCGTCTGCCGAATCTGCGCGTTAACCGTCTTTAGCTTGGTAGTATCAGGAATGCTGACTACCGCCAAGACGGCACAAAGAATCGCCACTGCCCAGAGCACTATTTCGTTTTTTTTCAAAATCTAACCCCCTACTTTGATTGCCCGTCCTTGATCAGCTGTACCGGATCCAGCCACGTACCGTCATTGCGGAACGCTGAGCTTTCAGCAGCGCTAATTTCTTTTTTGGAAACGCCGATATGCACGTGATTGACCAATGGACTGGTTTCGGAACCGGACTTAGGCAAGGTGCCAATCGTGTCGCCGGTCTTAACCGTGTCGCCTTCCTTGACCTTAATGTACCTAGCGGCCTGGCTACCCGAGAAGGCAAACTCTTGATAGACCTCGTAATAACCATCATCAGACTTAACGCAGACGTAGTAGCCTAAATCGCTTTGCGTAACCCCGCTGTGACCAATCTTATAGACGGTTCCGCCGTGAATAGCCTTGATTTCCTGCCCGCCATAGGCAGCATCGCCAAAGTCGACGCCATCGTGGAAGTTACCCGTCCGAGTCGTACTATGGCCAAACAGCTGCTCACCGGAAATTGCCGGATTGTTGTTTTTGATCGACGCAAATGGCCAGCCCCAGTCGCCACCAGCTCCAGTACTTGAAGAACTGCACTGGTTCTCATCATTTTGCGCGTTAGAGCCACCATCGGCCGTTGCTGCGGCATCGTCTAAGATTGAGTCTGAACCGCTAATGTTGGCACCACCAAACAGCTCATAGGCAGTCCGGGCGGCCGCCCGTCGTGCACTGTTCGTATTTGCTCTGGCTGCAGCAGATGGCCGCTCATAGTAATTCATCCAAGCGGTTGCCGCATCTTCAGGCGAACCGCCCTTCGTGTCGGCAAAAAACTGTTTAACGGTTGCCGGTTCCAGGTCAATTACTACGTCTCGCTGGTTTTCAACGGACCATGACTTATCGGATTTGGGATCGTTGAGATACTTGCTGGCTGGGGTGAATTGATAGAGGCCGCCACCTGTTCCGCCGCCAATTTCGGCTTGATTAAGTACGAATCCAGTATCTTCAGCCCCGCCAATATTACCGACAATGCCGGCAGCTTGTGCACCGCTCATACCTTTTTCGGTCCAGGATTTAAACGTGGCTTCCGCATTTTTATAGGCTTCGGTTCCCACCTGCGTCCAGGCGCCGCCACCACCGGTACTGCCACCGCTAATATCAGTCGTGCCACCGGTTTTGCATGACTTGTTGCTGAGCATCATCATGACCATGATGACGCTGATCAATAGTAAGAGACCTGCAGCAACACCGCCAATGATCCAATACTTTTTCTTTTTCAAAAAGATCCCGCCCCCTTAGATCAGCAACAGCAGCATAATGAGCGCCATGACGCCCAGTGCGATCAGCATGAATTTCAGCTTCTCATTCTGGTAGTCTGGGACGCGCTCATCATCTAAGAGCTGCTGCTTGCGTTTTTGAACGGCTGCATTGGTGTCATCGCGCAGCCGCCGATAACGATTGATCGGGTGTTTGACCAGGTGATTTTTCTCTGCCTTCCGCACTGCTTTGTCGGTAATTTCAGACTGGCGCTTGTGTTCGGCATCTTTACGCAGTTGGACTCGTGATCGAATTGCCATCAAATGCCACCTCCATACCGCCGCTCCTCGTCATGCGTAATCTCAACCTTGAACTGCACGTTGCGATCACCGTTGATATTCATCAGAACCTCCGTCTTTTCCAGCTTGGTCAGCCCCTGCAGCTCATCAGTGGTGGTTGAGCCACCAAGCGCCATCTGCAGTCGTGGGAGATCATCATCAGAAATCTGGAAGAAAAAGCGGATCTGAAACAGCGAGAAAATCTTTTGCACGGCCAAAACATACGGATCATGCGAGTTACCGTTCATGATCAAGTCCTTGATCGTCGGTGCGGCCATCGTGATAGCGCAGAAGTTTTTGCGCATCTGCTCCATCATCGATGCCAAAAACTCAACGCCAAACGTAAACTTTGGATTGATGATGTTTTCAACCTCATCCACATTCAGGTAGTACCAAGGGATCGAATACATATCCAACGTGCCGTTTTTCAGCTGCTGGCGAAGCTTCATACCGTTTTTGATGATATCAGCGGATAACAGCGTCAAGACCGAATAGATCTGTGCGTTAAAAATCGGCTTGCCTTGCGCCAGTAGCCCTTGAATGTTGAACGTTACCACCTGTTCGTTGGTCAGATCAGGAAACCTGGTAATGCCATCAAACATATCACCCTTGGATTCCTCGATATTGGCAAAGGTAGACGTGATTCGGTTCATTGACGTAACCATGTCGCTGGTCAGTCGCATGCGTGGATCGCGTTCGGCTTTTCGCTGACGTTCATTGGCATACAGCACGAAATCTCGCAGCGTTGGGTACATATCATGATCCAGACCCGTAATACGGATTGATTGCGCGTTCTGCTGCGGATTGCGGACCCAGAGGTTCTGATCAATGTAGAAATCTTGAATCCAGCTGTCTAGCATCGTCATATCGTCACTGTTCGCATCCTCGCTCAGAAACTTGAAGAAGTTCTTGAGCTTGGTTACGTGCTGGGCAAAGGAGTTGATCTCGTCGACCGTGCCATCGTCATTTACCACTGTAGGAAAGACTTCAAACGGGTTGATCATGTTTTCCGGCTGATCAAGCTTGATGATGACACCGTTCTGGTCACGCGTCTGATCCGTATACTCGCTGGAGACGTCAAAGTTGCGAATGTAGGCTCCCCTTGCAAAAACATCGTCGTTCAGCTTTTTCAGCAGGGTTGACTTACCCATACCGGCATTCCCCGTCACAAAGAAAAAGGAACGCGTCCGGTGTCGATCCCGCTGAAACGGATCAAACATGACCTCGCCAGAAGTCCGCGTATAGCCGTAGTAGGAACCATTTGGATCCTCGAGCTTGACGTGGTTGAACGGATAGGAGCCTGACATTGATCGGGCCGAGATTGGTACACCAACCGGGTGATTAAGCATATCCTGCTCACTCATTGTTGGAATGAAGATCGACTCAAAATCGGAAAGCTGCTCATCAGCATACCGAGCCATCATAAACTGGCCATTTTCCCGGATCAGCTGCTTTGTCCGCTTCTCAAGTTCAGCTAGTGTTGGTGCATAGACAAAAATGCGCATGTAGACGCGTTTCATGACCTCATTGGCTTGTGAAATCTGGCTCATCAGTCGCATTTGGTCCATGTAAGTGCCGGACGCTTCCACGTTATCCATTTCCTTAGCTTTGCCGGAAACTCGAATTTTTTGTTCTGTTGCAGACCGTGACAGTTGCTTCAGAATTTCCGTCCGGTCTTCCGTACCCAGACTGATCACGGCCATGGTTGCGTCATTGTTGGTTAGTGGCACGCCCCAAAACGGCATCAGTCCGTGTGCTGGATATTTGTAGACGCGCAGACACGTAACGTACCCATCGCCCATTTCCAGGTAGCGCGCATGCTGCTTCAGATTGCCTTGTGGCTGAATCCGCGCCAGAAAGTCAAGATCATAGCCCGCCTGCGTTAAGCGTAGAATTTCTTTTCGTTTCATCAGATTATCCCCCCTTTTATTTAATCTGCGTGTTCAAGTTGTTGATCCGAAACAGCGTCTCTTCTTTGCGTTCCAGATCCATTGGTTCCAGAATCAACGAATCGCCGCCCCAGCTGATAACCGCGTCGCGTAGGTTGCGCAGCTCTTGTTTTCGCTTGCCGAAAATGATCAAGATAAACTCTTCAGATACCAGTTTCTTTTCTACGGCTACGTTTTGCTTCTGTTTGATATCGATATAGCGCAGTTGTGTACGCAGCTGCTGCCGGCGTCGTGGATCGGTTTCCCGCTGCACTGCCTTCAGCACTTTAACGTACCGACTCTGCCAGTATGACTTTTGTTTGGAAGCATCGACCGGAAAAGGACTAATGATAATTTTCATATCGTCGACCGCGGTCTGTAAGAAATGATGAAACCCGTCAATAATCTGCTGCTGTTCTCGGCCGGACATCGTACCTACGCCTTGCCCGCGAATATTCAACAGATCGGCATAACCATCAGCTTTTTCCCGCAGCACGATAAAGTGATCGGCGTCCTTGGTAAAGCCACGATAGGCCAGCAATTCCAGCATCGTGGCACTGGGTACGTTCTCCGATCCGCGGTAGTGTTCGCTATCTAATTGCTCTTGTTGACGTTTTTTACCAAAAAGTCCTGCAAAAGCTTCATGCCGCTGCTGACCAGCCGTGTCTGCACTTGCGGTTCCTCTAATCGCCAAAGTTTTGGTCCTCCTCTCTCATCTGAGCTACTGTTTTAAATTCGTAGTAGCCGAATGACTTAAACAGTCTTGGCTGCCGATTAACGATCAGCATCCAGATCACCTCAAAATTACGCTTGCCTGGGTTCGTATGCGGACGCAGATCCAGATAAATCGCCAAAATTACTGACGTGATCATAAACAACGTCTGCTGCACCGTCTGCTCAGCTGGAAACAGATTGCCAAGCAGAAAGGCGCTGCCAATTACAATTCCAAAACATCCAACGTCCTTAAGAAAAACGCCGGTAAAAAACTTGATTTCCGATCGGACGTCAGGAACAACGCCAAAGTCCATATGATGGCCTCCTTTTCTTGTTATTAATTCATCAACCAATAATACCTAGCAGTGCCAATCACTCAACATTCGCCAACCTCGTTCCAACCTTGGAACGAGGTTAAAAAAAGAGCCAGCCTTACGACTGACTCTTTAGTGGTTATTCATCGTCTTCAAACGGTGCTGATTCGCGTCCGCTGACGTGCCCACGCTGGGACATGTTGAAGCGTCGACTCGAGAGATAGCTGGTACTGGACTTCTCCAGTTTCTTACCAGCCTGATTGATTCGTTCACTTACGCTTGGCTTTTCAACAGACGTTTGCGGCGTATCCTGCGTTACCGTCTTCGTATCTGGTGCCTTTTCGTCACTGATCGACGGTGCAGTTCCTTGACTAGCATAACCAGCATTACCGTTATCATATTCATAGCCACCGCCTCTCGTTGGCTCTACCGTTCCGGTTGGTTCTGCTGATTGATGCGCCTTTTCTGACATATCAAATTTGTCTGGCGCCTCGCTATTAATGCCGTGATCTGCTGACAATCCTGGCTGAGCATTGCCGCTATGACCATATGCTTCCTGATCATCGATTCCAGGTTCAGCAATCCCGCTGCCCATTTCAGAGTCGGCAAATGGCTGATTGCTTTGATCATCAGTCCCTGGTTCCGCAATGCCACTGCCCATTTCAGAGTCAGCGTATGGCTGATCGTCTTGACCATCGATTCCGGGTTCGGCAATGCCACTGCCCATTTCAGAGTCAGCAAATGGCTGATCATCTTGACCATCGATTCCAGGTTCGGCAATGCCACTGCCCATTTCGGAATCAGTGTATGGCTGATTGTCTTGACCATCAGCTTCTGGTTCAGCAATGCCGCTGCCCGTAGCTGGATCTTCATAGGCACCTGGCTGACCATCCAGATTTTGATCGCTGCCTTCAGTATTTTCACCGCCGACTTCGCCAATTCCTTGACCTCCTTGGCCATCGCTGCCATAGCCGGCTTCTTCGCCCAGCTCCTCACTGCCGCCGATTCCTGTGGCCGGTCCATCGATCGTGTCGCCTTGCTGATCATAGTTGGTAGCATCATAAGGGTTATTGTTCATGCTGTTGTCAGCGTTGTTGTCGACACTGGTATCAGTCTGGCCAGAATTGTTGTTTTCACTGGAGTTGTCAGCATTTTGAGTATTGCTGTTGATTCCAGTTGCGTTGTGATTATTGGACGGATTCTGACTCAGATTTTGGTTAGACGAGTTATTCTGCAGATTATCGTTATCGTTGATACCGTGATTATTCTGCGATTGATTGCCTAGTGCCGTGTTGTTGCTGGAATCATGCGACTGATTGTGTGAATTGTTGGAACCGTTGTTGCCATAGATTCCCTTGCTGGTGCTTTTGCCAAAACTGGAAACCTTGTTGAAGCCCCAGCCAGCAGCTCTGGCACCCATACCAGCCATTGCACCGCCCATCGCGCCGGCCGCCAGGGCATGCCCGCTTTCGTCGGCAAAGCCCTGCGAAACACCAGTAACGCGTTCAAAGTAGCTGATCCCGGCCAGCATTGCATAGCCGGCACCGGCGTAGATCACGATCACGGCCAGAGCGTGCGTGATCCACGTCATATCAGTTGGGAGCTTTGATGGTGCTACGGAAATGAAGATGAAGAACATCTTAAGGACCAGAACGATCAGGACCATAGAAAGATACAGTCCCACGATCGAGTTGACCAGATCGCGCAGTTTTTTCGGACTGCGCACTGACTGGAACGCCAGAATCGGCGCAACCAGGTTCATGGCCGTCAGCTCAAAGATATCCTTGACCACACGGATTGAGGCAATCAGAAGAATGACGCCTAAGATAATTGATTGTCCCAACAGTCCCATCCAGTCAACGTCATAGCGCGCATAGACGTCATCGTTGTTAGAGCCTGCCCCAACACCAGTAGCGTTTTTTACTAGAATATAGCCGCCGCCAGTCTGCTTAGACTCATCATTTAAGTGATACTGGAGCGGTGCCGTATAGTTCTTGTAAGGATCCTTATCCAAGCCCAGATTTTTGAGCGTATCTTTATCCAGATAATCGCCAAAATCCAAGTTGCTTACGTCGTTTTCATCACTAATCGTATTGAGCTTTGAGATATTTAAACGGTCTGGGTTTTCCTGCCAGCCGTGCCGGACGACAGTACTCAGATCAATGATATTGTTTTTAATTGGCTGAATTGCCAGATCATCAGTCATGCCTTTGTCGCTGGCCTTATTTAAGTCCTTACGGGCCGAGATTGCGACGTTGCCAACACCTGATGTTGATCCGGCGCCACTGACCGTACGCATCATTAATGGCAGAACCGTCAGCGTCAAGGCAACCATTAAGACGTTCGGCAAGATCTTACCCCACTTGACAGCGTGGCCCAGCGACTGCAGCACAATCACGATTAATGCTGCTCCCAGTAAGGCCCAGCCAATCGAAAACATCACGACATACAGTCCATGCAGCGGCGATCCTTTGCTGGACAAAGTACCGTCCCAGCCAAGCAGGCTGAAGGTTGCCGTAAAGATTTTTTCAAAACCGCGGTTAAAATCATAAATCCAGTGTACCGGCACGGATTGAAACCAGCCGGCCATCTTGCGAAACATACCCCAGGTC
>OGES01000746.1_pt1 | contig 29789 bp, 28 predicted proteins | sample 1570711 | NCBI WGS metagenome assembly OGES01 (sample SAMEA2582133, study PRJEB24529) | metagenome | biome: Human gut stool | place: China | collected 2011 | reverse complement strand
TCAGGTTAAGCAGAGAGTTAGAAAAGTAGGCTTTACAACGAGTCTAGAATACCCATATTTATTGAATCAAGATAACTGGAAAGCAATCAAGGAAGAAAGTATTAATTTAAAAACCTGGCTTATTTATAATAAAGGGAAGTCAATTGCTTATGTTTGGGATAAAGAACGATTCTCAGATGAAGAGGCAAAGAAAAAGGCAGAATTAGAGTTACTATTAATGTGAGGTGAACTATGTATCAACCAGAAAAACTAAAAGCTCGTAGAAAAGAGCTAAAAATGACTCAAAAAGATATTGCAGATCAATTAGGAATCAGCTATCAAGCCTATTCAGCATGGGAGCGAGGAGTAAAAGAACCATCCAAAGAGAAAGTAAACCGACTAGAACAAATACTAAGAGTACCAAAAGGCTATTTTACAGAAATTGAGATAGTTCGTTTGTACAATGTATTATCAAATAAATGTCAAAATCAGGTTTTAGAATACACTCGTAGGTTAGTTCAAGAAGAGTCTAGAAAAATTGTTACAGTTTCAGAAAATTTCTACGAATACCATGTATACGAAAAAATGTCTGCTGGTATTGGTGCATCAGTTTACGATGATAAGGACTATGATATTGTTTACTTTGATGAAGAACTGGCGCATGATTTTGCTTCATGGGTATTTGGAGATTCTATGGAACCTAAATACCATAATGGTTCAGTAGCTCTTATCCGTGAGACAGGTTTTGATTATGATGGGGCAGTCTATGCTGTAGTGTGGAACTTTCAGACCTTTATCAAGAAAGTCTACCGTGAGAAAGAGGGGCTACGCCTAGTTTCTATTAACAAGGATTATAAGGACATCCATATTCCTTATGATGAAAACCCTCGTATCGTGGGTAAAATTGTAGGAGACTTTATGCCATTAGAGCTATAAGTTAGGAGAATACCATGGGAATGACGTATAAAGAAAAACTAGAAAAAGCTAAAATGGGCAATATTACTATTCCCTCAGAAATTTTGGGAAAAGATATTGTGGGCGTATATAAGTTTTTTGCCATTTTAGAAGATGAAAAAATCTGTTTTTATATAGGAAAATCAACTAATATCAGAGAACGATTGTTGTCTTCAAACGGCCATATTCATTTGTTTTTTAAAGAATCAGAGAAGTTAGTACCGTCTGAAATTAAATATTATCTTGGTCAAAATTATGAGATTTTAGTTGAAATAGAAGAGGTTGATTACTTCGATACGAACTTTAGCAGAGCATCCCATCGACTTTCCTTGGCTGAAATAACTGAAATTGTTAAATATCAAAGTATGGGACAATGTTTGAAGCAATTATCAGAAGGCATAGGAAAAGGTGAAAGGGAATATTGGGAAAACAACTATAAAAGAGATAGATAATGGGCTATTTTGATTGTTCACGAGAACCAAAATCTGATATTGCTTTTGTGGATATGAGATTTTTCTATGCTAGTGTTGAGTGTGTGGAACGTGGATTGCATCCTTTAAGGACCTCGCTTTGTGTGATGAGTAGAGCAGATAATTCAAACGGACTTATCTTAGCTTCCTCTCCAATGTTCAAGAAAGTCTTTTGGAAATCGAACGTAGGGCGAAGCTATGGTTTACCCTTTGATATTTACACTAGGAAATTCTCAAGTCATTATGTCAAACAAGTTAATATTGAATTGATTTTAAGAGAAATGGCAGAACAGGTAGCTATTCGATTGAGAAGAGCTCATAAAAAGTGTTGTACAGTTTCCAACTCCATAGGCTTTTCAAGGAATGAAATGAAAGGACCTATCTAGACTCAGATAAAGGTAGAGCCGACTAATAATACTTGAGTTCTCACAGACCATGTTCTATCCTTGTTTAGAATGAAATACGATTCGGGATCAGTCAGAAATGTAGCCGTTAGTTATTCAAATTTTGTAGATGATTCTATCCAGGTCCTCTTGTTATTTGATGATGTTGAGAAAATTGATAAAGAAGAAAGGCTCCAAACAGTGATTGATACCATCCGAAATCAATTTGGATTTACAACAATTCAAAAGGGAAACTCTTTGTAGAAGCATCAAGAAGCTTGGATCGAAATAAGTTGATTGGTGGTCATTCGCTGGTGGACTAGATGGTTTAAAATGATTGATAGAAGTTATCTTCCCTTCCAGTCAGCAAGGGAACATCAAGATAGGGGAATGATGAAATGGATGGGCTTCTTCCTTTCAGAACATACAACCTCATTGACAGATGATAAGAACAAGGTTGATATGAGTAGCGAGTTGACTAAGTTAGATAAACTCACCCTGATTAACCAGTTGTATGTTGGTAAGCTGACAGGAATATTTGAAGTCAAATCTGACAAGAGAAAAGAAGGATACATAGGACAGGTAACAGAAATCAGCACGTCTGAAATCACAATAAAAACAGCTGATAAGTACCAGCTACTTCAAGTGGATGATATTTTGGGAATCAGTTTAATGGAGGAATTGAGCGATGAGTAGGAGAGAAATTTATAAAGATAAATTACAGTTTAACTATTTCTCGGATTCATATATTAAGTTTGAAGAAGACTTCTACAAGTATTCAGCTATGGATGTACCATTGACATTCCTCACTGATGATATACTAAGAGAAATGGCCATGAGCCAAAAGAACTATTTCAAACTCAATAAGGAAAATAGCAAAGATGGACGAGATCACTATTTCTACTTCAAAATTGAAATGAGTGATGAGTGTAAGACGGTCAGGAAGTATCAGTATTTGCAAGTGTTTAGTAGTATTCAATAAAAGAGAAGAGCGATCTGCTCTTTTTTTTGTTGCTTATAATCCGTTGTTGAATAAGCATAATTATTTAAAATAGAATTCAAAGAATTTATCGAAGCGAGATTGAAATTAAATGATACAAATTGAATTTGGCAAAAGAATAAAATCGTTGCGAAATGAAACTGGCTTAAGTCAAGAAAAGTTTGCACTCAAAATCGGTATGGATAGAACATACTACGCTTCAGTTGAGTCTGGAAAGCGAAATATATCTTTGCAAAATATTGAAAAGATTGCAAACGGATTTGGAGTTTCAATCTCAGAGCTATTTTCAAAGATTGATGATCAATAATCAAGGTTTGTTATACAGAAGGTACACTATTACAATTAAGTCAAGGCAAATGACAAGAAGGGGATAAACATGTCTAGTAATTCGCATGGTTTCAACAATGAAGCAAATATTTCAGAATATCTGAATGGGAAAAAGTTTAAAGAGCTAAATATAACGATGAAAGAATTTATCAAATATATTGGTAATACTTTGAATTTGCCTGTTGATAATGACACCGAAATAAAATCTGAAACCGAGACAAATAATAAATTAAAACAAGATATTTATATATTTATTAATGGTTATAAAGTAGGTGTTAGTGTAAAATTAGGTTCAGGAAATTCTGTACATCAAGAAAAAATAGAAGACTTCATCGTTTTTATAAAAGAAAATTGTAATGCCTCGGAAGAGATTTGTGATTTATGGAGATTCTTTATTTGGGCAGATGGTACACTAGATGGAACAGGGTCTACTGAAAAAGATGAATCTGGAAATATTATAAGTAGATTTACATCATCGAAGTTTAAAGTACAATATCCTAGAAAACGTGAGAAGCTACTAACATTTATTGAAGAGAATAAGACAAAACTTATTGAAAGAGCTGTTTTTGTTGGAATACATAATAGTTCTGTAGATTTTGTATACCATGGAACTGAAAAACAAGGTAGCTGGATCTCTAAGCAAGAGGCTCTAGATTATATGTCTAGGATAAAGCCAAAATCCAATAGAGCTTGTTTCCCTGTTGGACATTTGACTATTCAAGCTTGGAATATTTCTCAAACAGGTAACACTGAATATAAACGTGGAGAAATTCAATTTAAATATGGCAAATTAAAAAGCGATTTAGAAACACTACTGAAAAAGAATGCTGAGACAGTGGGTACTTTTTTGGGTGACATAGAAGAATTTGGACTTACTCATGTATTGAATAAAAATAAAGATAGTAAAATGTGGAAAATTCTACTCCCAAATGAGAAAGATTTTTCCAATTATTATGCTGTTAAAGTATCTACACATCAATTATCCACTTTAAGCAATAAAAAGGTAAAAACAAAAAGTGATGCTTATGTAGTTAAGGCAGATATTGATCGTAAAATATTACTCGAAAAACAATTTGTTCTGGAAGAATCAGATATAAAGGAAATAAAATACGAAGTGGTACCTGGTACAGGGATCTCAATAAAATTGAAAGATTCTAAGTATTTTACTTACCAAAAATTCACATCTAATTCCTTTAAACTTGCATTTTCTGATATTGAGGAAATTGAATTCTGGTTAGTTTCGTTGTTAATATACAGTAGTGATAAAGAAAGACATAAAAACAATAAAATTATTTCAGACTTTGATTATGACTTAAATCAGTATTTACAAAAAGTTCATGAAAAGATGGGTATTGAAATTATTGATTTAGATAATAAACAATTTTGGGATTCAATTAGGCAATCAGCACAAAAGTTTATTAAAGAGAAAATCCAGTCCGATCAAATTCTAAAAGAAAATATTTTTATGGGAAGACACTGGTTTAAAGAGCCATATCATGCCATGTTTATTTTTGAGAAAGGAAAGTTGAGAGAGAACATTATTTCGGATTTCTCAATTACAACTGGTTCTGGCCGAAGCAAGGGTAAGTATACAATCGAAATTAAATAGAGCTGTTCTGAAACAGCTCTATTTATTTATTAAAGACAATTCATTTAAAAAGTTTTTGAATATAAGTCGAATTACTGGGACTGCAACACTGTTGCCAAGTTGTTTATAACTTTGGCTGTAATTTTCTTTCAGCTTATAATCATCTGGGAATCCCATAATTCTTAAACATTCTACGACAGTATATTTTCTGTATTGACTATAAACTACCGGAACGTTATTCCCACCAGTTCCCATTTTTGCAGTAAGGCATGGTGAAATACCATTAGAGCTAAAAGAAACTTTTGATGGCCTGATGTTATTTGCTATAATTGGCTCTAATGTTTTATCTGCTTTTTGTAGGTACTCTTGAATATGGTTATCAATATTCTTAATTGCAATATCTGATATCCTATAATCACTTGAAACTTTTTTCTCTAAAATTTTACTTAAGGTGTTAGTTAGTGGGATTTTTTCAGGGAATACATTGTTTAAATCTACAGATTCAGCAAGATCATTTCGAATTCCAATACAGTACCATCTGTTTCGATTTTGTGGAATATTATAGTCTTTTGCGTTAAGTAGTTTCCATTCTGCTGTATAACCAATTTCAGAAAGGACATCGAGGATAACTCTTAGAGTTTTCCCTTTATCGTGGTTTACTAGTCCGGATACATTTTCCAGAATAAAACCTTTTGGTTTCTTTTCTTTTAAGATTCTAGCTACTTCAAAGAAAAGAGTTCCACGAGAATCTTCAAAACCAAGTCTTTTCCCTGCTATTGAAAAAGGTTGACAAGGGAAACCAGCGCACAGAAAATCATGATCAGGAATACTATGTGCTTCAATAAGAGTAATATCTCCATTTGGATAATCACCAAAATTATTGTAGTAGGTTTCTGCGGCAAATTTGTCTATTTCACTGGAGAAAACACATTCTCCACCAAGAGATTCTAGTGCTAATCGAAAGCCACCAATTCCTGCAAATAAATCGATAAAAGTAAATTTTTTTTCATTGTTATTTATATACTCGCTTAGATGATTTAGAATTGCAGTAATTACTGGTGGACTTACTGCATTTCCTGATTGTTTATAAATTTGAGTATCGCTCATACCTGTTGAAACGAGATTATCAATGAATTCTTTTGAGAATCCTTGTACCTTTAGATTTTCAATAGGTGTTAATTTACGAATTTTGGAATTTACAAAAATCTTAGTGGAATCAGATCTTGCTAAAACAGTAGGTGAAATTCCATGAATGGAATAAACTCGTCGCTGTCTCTCTTGATCGTTATGCACATCTTTAGGAAGATCAAAAAGTTTAATAATTTTGTGCTCTTCAACTTCAATGACTGTATCTTTTATTTCAGAAATATACTTAAGAATAGGTTCTTTTGAGAAAAAGTATTTTTCGTCTACATGAGGTTCTAAGATATCTTTTAGGAATTTTGGTTTACAGTCAACGTTGAGTGTATTAAAGAAATTAAAACTATTAAAATCTTGGTTATTTAAATAAGATTTTAAAGAGTTAATTTTAGGGCTATTAACATCAGTTACAAACTTTTCGGTTGTATGATTAAGAATTCCAACAATAAATGTTCGAGTACGGTTTTGAGGTAATCCTACATCTTTTGAATTTAAAATTGTAAAATCAACTGTGTAACCCAATTTAGATAAAGTTTCTAAAATGACTTTTATTGTTTTCGAAGAGTCGTGACTAACTAAATTTGCAACGTTTTCTAGTAAAAAATACTTTGGTTTCTTTTCTTTCAAAATACGAACTATATCAAAGAATAGAGTTCCTCTTGTATCTTCAAAACCATTTCGTTTTCCTGCGATAGAAAATGCTTGGCAAGGGAAACCTCCAAGCAATAAGTCATGATCTGGAACTTTTTTTTCGTCAACTTTTGTTATATCACCTGCTTGGTACACATCTGGAAAGTTTGCTTCGTACGATATAGTTGCGAATCTGTCTATTTCACTTGAGAAAATAGTGTCTCCTTTTAGCTGAGAATTTTCTAAACCAAGTTCAAAGCCACCAATTCCAGAAAATAAACTAACAACACGTAATTTATTATTTTTATTTTTCATGAGATAATTTACTTCATAATAATTTTCTAAATAATGATTTTCTAAATAATGTTTTTTAATATCGTAGCAGGGGTATAAATTTGAAACATTTTAGCTAATATTCTATCAGAAAAACCTAAAATTGTCTAAGGGTAATGACTCCTCAGTATAATTGAGTTTATATCCCGACCTACTAATATATTCGTAAAAATAACATAAAACAAAAAAGTGTACAGAAACTTTCTGTACATTGTTTATACATAATATTCAATCTTAGATGGCTCAATAATCTCAGTATAGAAGTTCTCTACACTCATCAAGACATAACCTTTTGATTGGTCAGGTGTAGCTAAGATGAGTTCTTCGTAAGAAAGTAGAGAGGTAATGTCAGTTAGCAAGACATTTAGTTCCTTTGTCTTGCATAGTTGAAATAGTTCATTGCTGAAAGTTGATAGTTGTTCTGAATGATTAGAATGAAATACATTCTTTTGGATTCTGATTTCTAGGTTTTGGATAAAATCATATAGATTATCATAGATTTCTGAGTTGATTTCCATTCAAATGACCTCCTTTTTAATTTTTTAATTCGTTGTACTTTTGGAGTGCTTCTTTATAAGCATCAGTTCCTTCTTTATAATACCCATGCTCAGTGCCACTGATATCGACAGTGATGACTCCATCAGAATGTTTGTAAGTCACTTCTTTAGTTGAAGCATCTTCACCAGTAAGTTCAAAGGTGTTGTTTTTACTATTGACGATGAATTTGTCGTATTCTCCCTTCTCAATTGTACCTTCAGTACCTTTGATAGAGAATGACAACTCATTTCTTAGACCATTCTCGGTATCAATCCAATAATAGTCACCATCTAATTTATCTTGTGAAGCACAAGAAACAAGAATGATAGTTGATAATGTTGCTAGTAGTAATGATAATAGTTTTTTCATAACGAAACATTCCTTTTCTACTATTATAACAGATAAATATTTCTCTACTATTTAAGTAAGTAAAATTCATTATAGTGGGAAGTTTGGGAAATGACCGTTTAAACGGAGACTGTATGGATAGAATTTATGATATACTGTTAGTAAGAAAAGCAAGGTTGGAATAACATGTTCGCTTAGATTACGGGTTAAAATTAACACTATTTGTTTAAAATAAAATCAAATTAGATGAAAGAGTCTTTTGATGGTACTAAGATAATCATTGATATAACAAAATTTTGAAGCTGGTTGAAATAGACATTTATTAAACCAATTCTTACGATTTGTGGCAGATTTAATTTAATATTTTGCCTCAAATTAGCCACACTTTTTATAGAACTAAGAGGAATAATGAAATTCTTTTACTATTAATATGGCTGTTTGAAATCTTAAATATAGCGTTTTACGGTGTAATGGGAAGTATGGTGAATAAATCAACTATGTTCAGCAAACAAAGCTTAATTAGCTTATTAAAACAAGGTCCTTTTCGGATCTTGTTTTTTTGTACTAAAATAAATAGTTGGTATCTGCCAATTAATCTGTGATTGAGAGTGAATAAATTTTAAAGAATGGATATGGCTTTGGTTGATAGATTCTATTTCCTAACTTTTTAAGATATGCTATAATATGAATATGTTTGATAATTATATTGTACCTGTATTTTTTGGTGGTGGAGCTCTTGCTCTACTAGGTTTAGTGTTATTTGGTTGGGCCTTGCCTTCATTTTTGAAGGGTAAGTGGTCTTATTTGATTTCTTTGCTAGGTTTAGGTTTGGTTGCTTTTGCCTATTTTGATTCGGCGATTGTTATCACTTATAAAATCTGGCTTGGATTGCTAGGCGTTATCATGGTTGGTTGGGGGCTTCCTTTCAACAATCGCAAGGGACGCCGTGGAATGACTATTTTTTGGGCCATCATGGCAATCGTTGTAGGTATTTCTGCTATTGCATTCACTATTGCTTATGGTGTTATTAACCGCCACTAACATGAAACTGTAAAACATGCTATAATAATGGCATGTTTTATTTTATGACCCTATCATTTATTATCATGCCTGCCTTGGGTTTCTTCTTAATAGGTTTGGCTTTTGCTAAATCAGATCGTTGGGACTTTTCCTGGATTCTATCCTTAATAGGGGTGGTGGCCTTTATTTCTTCTTTTTGGCATATAGCACGTGTAGATTTATGGTTTATGCTAAGTTATAGTGTTGGTCCTTTTTTGATGGGATTTGGTTTCTCCTGGGACCTAAGTAAGAAACGCCGTAGGCAGTTATTATTATTAGGGACATTTTTCCTTGTCTTTTTTGTGATTCTGTACTATCTTATTGTGCGAATCCTGAATACAGCTGTTGTCTAAAGGAGGGCTGTTGTGATGTTGCTAGATTTAGAAGAGAAGACACGTGTGCTTGTAGAAGATATTGTTGAACGTTCAGCTATTGGGAGAGGAGCTATCTTTGTCTTGGGACTGTCTTCCAGTGAAGTTGCTGGTGGAACTATCGGCAAAGCCTCTAGCCGCGAAATTGGTCAACGAATTGTGAAAACTATTCTTGAGTTTTTGGAACCTAAAGGGATTTATTTGGCTGTTCAAGGCTGTGAACATTTGAATCGTGCTTTGGTTGTCGAGCGTGAGCTTGCCATGGCCAAAGATTTGGAAATTGTCAATGTGCTTCCAACTCTACATGCTGGGGGAAGTGGTCAGCTGGCTGCTTTCGACTATATGAAGGATCCTGTTGAGGTGGAGGAAATTGTCGCTCAGGCTGGTATTGATATTGGGGATACCTCTATTGGTATGCATGTGAAGAGGGTCCAAGTTCCTCTTCGCCCTATTCTTCCAGAATTAGGTGGTGCTCATGTGACTGCTTTGGCGAGTCGTCCTAAGTTAATTGGTGGCGCTCGTGCAGAGTATCTAGCAGATCCTATCCGTAAAAACTAAAAAGTATCGGACATTTTTGTCCGATACTTTTTCTGTTAGCTGGGTCTTTCTTTTCAATGATGACGCTTGGCATAATCGACAAATTTGAATTTTTCAAGTTTGTGGCGACTTTCTGTAAATTGGAACTGTTTTCCATTGTTTAAATAAACTTTTGAACGGACACAGACAACGTGCTGGTCCTTACCTAGGTCAATGAGAATCTTATCCTGATCGGTAGCATTATCGATAGTGATTTCTTTAAAGGCGTGGGAAATGCTAAGGTGGAGCTGATTCTCAAGGTAATCATAGATGGAGTTCTCAGCGATGCCACGGTTGAGTTGAGGCATAAGTCTCGCATCCAGGTAATCAATATCAACGACAGAGGCACAGTCATCAACGACTCTTTGCCGAATAAGACGCCAAACCTGTTGGCTTCTTGAAAATCCAGTTTTTTCTGAGAGATTGATGTCAACGATGATTTTACCTAGAGAGATAACGTTGGTTTGTGATTTAATGCCTTGTTGTTCTATGAGCTCTTGGTAACTGGTTAAGTCAGATACAGGGAAGTTCACTTGTTCATGGCTAATAACTTGAGAACCTGACCCATGAATCTTTTTAACCAGACCTTCTTCGACGAGTAAAGCCAATGCCTTTCGTATGGTGTCTCGACTGACTTTGAAAGTTTCTACTAATTCTTGCTCGGTGGGCAGAAAGTCTCCAACTTGATATTCTTTGCTATGAATAGCTTTTTCTAAATCTTTATAGATAACCTGATATTTTTTCATTTTTCTCCCTACTTGTTGGCAAAAAAACATACAACTAATATTTTTTTCAAAAAATATGGGCAAAAAATCCCGGAACACTTGCAGACAAATCTGCAATCGCTTACAATTAGTTTATCAAGTCAATCAGATATTGTCAAAAAAGAAAAGGAGATTCAAATGGGTAAATTTGAACAAGAGGCTAAAGATCTGCTAGTTGCAATCGGTGGCAAAGAAAATGTGACAGCGGTAACTCACTGTGCGACACGTATGCGTTTCGTTCTTGGTGATGACAAGAAGGCAAACGTGAAAACAATCGAAGCCATTCCTGTCGTTAAAGGGACTTTCACCAATGCAGGTCAATTCCAAGTTATCATTGGTAATGATGTGCCAATTTTTTACAATGATTTTACTGCTGTATCAGGGATTGAAGGTGTTTCAAAAGAAGCTGCTAAATCAGCTGCTAAGAGTAACCAGAACCCAGTTCAGCGTGTTATGACAACCCTGGCGGAAATCTTTACACCGATTATTCCAGCCCTTATCGTTGGGGGATTAATCCTTGGTTTCCGTAATGTTCTCGAAGGTGTACATTGGTCAATGCTTGACGGCAAGACAATTACCGAGGTTTCTCAGTTCTGGTCAGGGGTGAATCACTTCTTGTGGCTACCTGGTGAAGCTATCTTCCAATTTTTGCCTGTAGGTATTACTTGGTCTGTTTCTCGTAAAATGGGAACTAGCCAAATTCTTGGAATTGTGTTGGGTATCTGTCTGGTGTCACCACAGTTGCTTAACGCTTATTCAGTAGCATCAACTTCTCCGGCTGAGATTGCTAAGGATTGGGTTTGGGATTTTGGATTCTTTACCGTTAATCGAATTGGTTACCAAGCACAAGTAATTCCAGCCCTTCTTGCTGGTCTGTCGCTTTCGTATCTTGAAATTTTCTGGCGTAAACATGTCCCAGAAGTTGTATCAATGATTTTTGTACCATTCTTGTCATTGATTCCAGCCCTTATCTTAGCACACACAGTTCTTGGTCCTATTGGTTGGACCATCGGTCAAGGTCTCTCTAAGGTGGTCCTTGCTGGTTTGACTGGTCCTGTCAAATGGCTCTTTGGTGCCATCTTTGGTGCTCTCTATGCGCCGTTCGTTATTACTGGTCTTCACCACATGACTAATGCAATTGATACTCAGTTGATTGCAGATGCTGGTGGAACAGCTCTTTGGCCTATGATTGCCCTATCAAACATTGCTCAAGGTTCTGCTGTTTTTGCTTACTATATTATGCATCGCCATGATGAACGTGAGGCGCAAATTTCACTTCCAGCGACTATTTCAGCCTATCTTGGTGTCACAGAGCCAGCCCTATTTGGGGTTAACGTTAAGTATATTTACCCATTTGTTGCCGGTATGGTTGGTTCATCTATCGCGGGCCTTCTTTCAGTAAGCTTTAACGTTACAGCGGCCTCTATCGGTATTGGTGGTTTGCCTGGTATTCTATCAATTCAACCTAAATACATGATTCCATTTGCAGCAATCATGCTTGTTGCTATCATTGTACCTATGGTCCTAACTTTCTTCTTCCGCAAGGCGGGTCTCTTTACTAAGACAGAAGATGATACAGAACTTAAGGAAGAATTTGCAGCTCAAGAAGAGGCTGAATTTGCATCACATACTGCAACTCCAACAGTTCTTGCTGAATCAGCAGAGGTTGTTAGCCCACTTGCTGGTCAAGTTAAACCACTTAGCCAAGCAACAGACCCAGTTTTCTCATCAGGTGTCATGGGACAGGGGGTAGTCATCGAACCAAGTCAAGGCGAATTGGTTTCACCAGTAAATGGTACAGTGACAGTACTCTTCCCAACTAAGCACGCCGTAGGCATCGTTTCTGAAGAAGGTATTGAAATGCTAATGCACATTGGTATGGATACTGTTAGCCTTGACGGAAAAGGTTTTGTGGCTCATGTTGAACAAGGTGATAAAGTTGTTGTTGGTCAACAATTGATTAGTTTTGATATGGATGTTATTAAAAAGGCTGGTTTGGTCACTGAGACTCCAGTTATCATTACAAATCAAGATGATTTCCAAGCAGATGTTGAAGGGAATCTTCCACGTGATATCAAACGTGGTGATGCTCTCATGATTGCTCATCGAACAAAATAAGCTAAGGGGTGGAGACGTTACGGTTCCACCTCTACATATAAAGGACAAAAGAGGAAAAATCACATGGCATTAGATAAAACAAAGGTTGTATACCAAATTTATCCAAAATCATATAAGGACACTACAGGAAATGGAATCGGTGATTTCAGAGGCATCATTGAAAAAATTCCTTATCTATCAGAGTTAGGCGTGGATATGGTTTGGCTCAATCCTTTCTATCCGAGCCCACAACGTGATAATGGTTACGATATTTCAGACTATACAGCCGTTAACCCTGTCTTTGGAGACATGACTGATTTTGAAGAAATGGTCCGTGTCGGAAAAGAGCACAAGATTGATTTCATGCTAGATATGGTGCTCAACCATTGCTCAACGGAGCATGAGTGGTTCCAAAAAGCTTTGGCTGGAGACCAGTATTATCAAGATTTCTTCTTTATTCAGGACCAACCAACCGATTGGTTGTCTAAATTTGGTGGTTCTGCCTGGGCTCCTTTTGGAGATACAGGGAAATACTATCTTCACCTCTTTGATGAAACACAGGCGGACCTTAATTGGCGCAATCCCAATGTCCGTAAGGAGTTGTTCAAGGTGGTCAACTTCTGGCGTGACAAGGGAGTCAAAGGCTTCCGTTTCGATGTGATCAATTTGATTGGGAAAGATGAAGTCTTGGTAGATTGCCCTGAAAATGAAGGGAAACCAGCTTATACGGATAAACCAATTGTCCATGACTATCTTCGTATGATGAATGAAGCGACCTTTGGTTCTGATGATAGCTTTATGACAGTTGGAGAGATGTCATCGACAACAATTGACAACTGTGTTCTTTATTCAGCACCGGAGCGTCACGAGTTGTCTATGGCCTTTAACTTCCATCATCTTAAAGTAGATTATGAAGATGGTCAAAAATGGACTATTACTCCCTTTGATTTTGAAGAGCTCAAACGTCTCTATCATACCTGGTGTAAGGAAATGAGTGAACGAGGTGGTTGGAGTGCCCTTTTCTGGAATAACCATGACCAACCTCGTGCCTTGAATCGCTTTGTGGATATCAAGAACTTCCGTAATGAAGGAGCGGCCATGCTAGCCGCTAGCATTCACTTGTCACGTGGAACACCTTACATCTACATGGGTGAAGAGATTGGAATGATTGATCCAGACTATGATTCCATGGCAGATTACGTAGATGTGGAATCCATCAATGCCTACCAGATGCTTTTGGATCAAGGTAAGTCTCCTGAGCAAGCTTTCAAGATCATTCAAGCCAAATCACGTGATAATTCGCGTACGCCAATGCAATGGGATGCTTCTGAGAATGCAGGTTTTTCAACAGGCACTCCATGGTTGAAAGTCGGTAAATCTTATAAAGACATCAACGTTGAAAATGAAATCGATGGCCCAATCTTCACCTTCTATAAAGAATTGATTCGCTTGCGCAAAGAAATGCCTATCATTTCAGAAGGAAGCTATCAGCCGGCATTTGAGGATAGTCAACAAGTCTACGCCTTTGAACGCTACTTAGACGGTCAAAAACTCTTGGTACTCAATCATTTCTATGGAAGTGAAGTCGAAGTAGCGATTCCAGCAGAATACCAGTCAGGGCGTGTGCTCTTGTCAAACTATGACGATGTGGAGCTTGCTGAAAAGGTAGTTCTTAAACCATATCAAACCTTGGCAATCCTAGTTAAATAAGCCAATTTCTCCTCGGCAAATGCTTTTGCTGGGGAATTTTGTTATAATGAAAGCACTTTTAATGTTGATGGAGGAAGTGTAATGACACGCTTACAAGATGATTTTTACCATGCGATTAATGGTGAGTGGGAAAAGACAGCAGTGATTCCCGATGACAAACCACGTACAGGTGGTTTCTCAGATTTAGCAGATGAAATTGAAGACCTCATGCTTGAAACGACTGATCAGTGGTTAGCAGGAGAGAATGTTCCTGACAATCCCATTCTACAAAACTTCATAAAATTTCACCGTATGACTGCGGACTTTGACAAACGTGAGGCAGTTGGTATCGAGCCTGTTAAGCATTTGATTGAAGAATACAAGCAACTCTCGTCATTTTCAGAGTTTGCTTCGAAAATTGCTGAGTACGAGATGGCTGTTAAGCCTAATGCGTTCCCGTTTGGTGTGTCTCCAGACTTTATGAATGCCCAATTAAATGTTCTTTGGGCTGAAGCGCCACGTATTATTTTACCTGATACAACCTATTACACTGAGGATAATGAAAAGGGCAAGGAGCTTTTGGGAATTTGGCGTGAGATGCAGGAAGAACTCCTTGAGAAATATGGCTTCACAGCTGAAGAAATCAAAGATATCTTGGACAAGGTTATCGCTCTTGATGCTAAGTTAGCCAAGTATGTCCTTTCGAGTGAAGAATCTTCCGAGTATGTAGAACTCTACCACCCATATGATTGGGCAGACTTTACTAAGCTGGCGCCAGAACTCCCACTTGATAACATCTTCACAAAAATCTTGGGTCAAGTCCCTGATAAAATTATCGTTCCTGAAGAACGCTTCTGGACAGAGTTTGCGGCGGAATATTACTCAGAAGCAAATTGGGAGTTGCTTAAGGCGGACTTACTTATCGATGCTGCTACATCTTGGAATGCCTATTTGACAGACGAGCTTCGTATCTTGGCTGGAAAATATGGTCGTGCGCTCTCAGGAACACCACAAGCCATGGAAAAGAAAAAGGCTGCCTTCTATTTGGCACAAGGGCCTTACAATCAGGCTCTAGGACTTTGGTATGCAGGTGAAAAATTCTCACCAGAAGCAAAAGCAGACGTCGAAGCCAAAGTGGCAACCATGATTGATGTTTATAAATTACGCCTTCAAAAAGCGGATTGGTTGGCACCTGAGACACGTGAAAAGGCTATTACGAAACTGAATGTCATTACACCTCATATTGGTTATCCAGAAAAACTACCTGAGACATATGATAAGAAGATTATTGATGAGAACTTGTCACTTGTTGAGAATGCACAGAAGTTAGTCGAAATTTCAGTTGCACATAGTTGGAGCAAGTGGAATCAACCTGTTGATCGAAGTGAGTGGCATATGCCTGCCCACATGGTTAATGCTTACTATGATCCACAGCAGAACCAAATTGTTTTCCCAGCCGCTATCCTTCAAGCACCTTTCTATGACCTTCACCAATCGTCATCTGCTAACTATGGTGGAATCGGTGCTGTTATCGCCCATGAAATCTCTCATGCCTTTGACACTAATGGTGCTTCCTTTGATGAGAATGGTAGTCTTAAGAACTGGTGGACCGAAGAAGACTATGCAGCCTTTAAGGAACGTACTGACAAGATTGTGGACCAGTTTGACGGTTTGGACTCTTACGGTGCTAAGGTCAACGGCAAACTGACTGTTTCTGAGAACGTGGCAGACCTTGGTGGTGTGGCCTGTGCCTTAGAAGCGGCTAAACGTGATGAAGATTTTTCGGTTCGTGAATTCTTTGTTAACTTTGCGACGATTTGGCGTATGAAGGCACGTGAAGAATACATGCAAATGTTGGCCAGCGTGGATGTCCACGCTCCTGCTAAATGGCGTACCAATGTTATCGTGAGCAACTTCGACGAATTTCATAAGGAATTTGACGTCAAAGAGGGCGACGGTATGTGGCGTGCCCCAGAAGATCGCGTGATTATTTGGTAAAAAGTGATGAAATCTGTCCAAAAATGGACGGATTTCTTTATTTTTTATTGATGTAAGGGTTTACATAATGTGTAGAAAACGCTATAATAGATTTGTGTTAAAGCTTGTGAAGTTTTTAACAAGTATCCAAAGGAGTTTCATATGACTAAACAAACTAAAGATGTTCAAACAATAATAGATGAATTGGCAACAAAAGGGGTTGAAGCCCTTGATGCCATGTCTAACTTTACGCAGGAGCAAGTGGACCACATTGTTCACCAAGCTGCGATTGCTGCCCTAGATAAACATATGTATTTGGCAAAATTGGCTGTTGATGAAACAGGTCGTGGTATTTATGAAGATAAAGCCATCAAAAACATGTATGCTTCTGAATACATTTGGAATAGTATTAAATATGACAGGACAGTAGGCGTTATCGCTGAAGATAAAGAACAAGGTTTGGTTTCTATTGCTGAGCCAGTAGGCGTTATCTGTGGGGTGACACCAACAACTAACCCAACTTCAACAACGATTTTCAAAGCCCTTATCGCTCTTAAGACTCGTAACTCTATCGTCTTTGCCTTCCACCCATCAGCTCAAAAATCATCTGCAGAGGCAGCTCGTATCGTTCGTGATGCAGCTATTGAAGCAGGTGCACCTAAGGACTGCATCCAGTGGATTGAAGAGCCATCTATCGAAGCAACTGGTCTTTTGATGAACCATCCTAAGATTGCCACAGTGCTTGCGACTGGTGGACCTGGTATGGTTAAGGCTGCTTATTCAACTGGTAAACCAGCGCTTGGTGTAGGAGCCGGCAACGTCCCATCTTATATTGCTGCTGATGCTAAAGTTAAACGTGCTGTCAACGATATCATCGTTTCAAAAACTTTTGACAATGGTATGATTTGCGCTTCTGAACAAGCAGCTATCGTCGATGCAGCTATTTATGATGAAGTTAAGGCTGAATTTGAGGCACATCAATGTGTCATCATTTCTAAAAAAGCTGATATTGCTAAATTAGAAAAAGTCGTTCTTAATGAGGCGCGTACAGCTGTAAACGGCGCTATTGTAGGTCACTCAGCTATGGAAATTGCTGAAAAAGCTGGTCTTAAAGTACCTGCAGGTACGAAAATGCTTTTGGCAGAAATTCCAGATGCAACAATGGAACACCCACTTGCCTTGGAAAAATTGTCTCCAGTACTTGCCCTTATCAAATCTGATGGCGTTGAGGATGGATTCAAAAAAGCAGAAGGCATGCTCAATTTGGGAGGTCTTGGACATACAGCTGTTATCCACACTGAAAATGAAGAGCTTCAACTCCAATATGGTATCCGCATGAAAGCCTGCCGTGTTTTGGTTAATAGTCCATCAGCTGAAGGTGGTATCGGTAATATCTACAACAATATGATTCCATCATTGACTCTTGGTTGTGGTTCATACGGTCATAACTCAGTTTCACACAATGTTAGCTCATTTGATCTCTTGAATGTAAAGACATTGTCAAAGCGTCGCAATAACATGCAATGGTTTCGCGTTCCACCAAAAATCTTTTTCGAAAAAGATTCAATAACTTACTTGCGTCACATTGAAGCTGACCGCGTGATGTTGGTTTGTGACCCTGGTATGGTTCAGTTTGGTTACGCTGACTTGGTTAAACGCCAATTGGAACTTAACCGCCATAAACCAGCAGTAGATGTTTTCTCAGATGTTGAGCCAAATCCATCTACGAATACGGTTTACAAAGGTTTGGAACGCTTTGTAGACTTCCAACCAGATGTTATCATCGCTCTTGGTGGTGGTTCTGCAATGGACGCTGCTAAGGCTATGTGGATGTTCTTTGAACACCCAGATGTAAGCTTCTTCGGCGCTAAACAAAAATTCTTAGATATCCGTAAACGTACTTACAAGATTCCTTACGCTCAGAAGACAACCTTTATCTGTATCCCAACAACTTCAGGGACAGGTTCAGAAGTAACGTCATTTGCGGTTATCACTGATAGTGAAACTCACATCAAGTATCCATTGGCAGATTACGCTTTGACTCCGGACATTGCTATCGTTGACCCTGCTTTGGTTATGAGTGTGCCTGCTAGCGTTACAGCAGATACAGGTATGGACGTTTTGACTCACGCCATTGAATCTTATGTATCAGTCATGGCTAGCGACTATACACGTGGGCTTTCACTTCAAGCCATTAAACTTGTGTTTGAAAATCTTGAACATTCTTATCGCTTTGGTGATGAAGAATCACGTGAAAAAATGCATAATGCGTCTACAATGGCTGGTATGGCCTTTGCCAATGCCTTCCTTGGGATCAACCACTCACTAGCTCACAAGGTTGGTCCTATGTTTGACATTCCACACGGACGTACCAATGCGATTTTGATGCCTCACGTAATCCGTTACAATGGTCGTGATCCTCAAAAACACGCTATGTTCCCTAAATATGACTACTTCCGTGCAGACAAGGATTACGCAGACATCGCTCGTTTCATGGGATGGGGTACTGACAAACAATCAGATGCTGAATTGGTTGAAGTTTTGGCACAAAAAGTATACGAATTGGGTATTGCCGTTGGTATTGACATGAACTGGAAGGGACAAGGTGTTACTAAGAAACTTCTTCAAGACACTGTCTATACTTTGGCTGAACATGCTTATGAAGACCAATGTACAACAGCTAATCCGAAAGAACCACTTATTTCAGAATTGAAAGAAATTATCGAAGTTGCCTTTGACTACAAAGGTTAAGTGATAGCCTAAAGTAGCTCTATGAGGGCTACTTTTTTTGCTAAAAGCTACTATATCGGAGTGTTTATCCAAATTAAAAATAAAGGGCTTTCCTGAATAAGATGGAAAACGCTTTAAAAATTGTTATAATAAGCTGATAGGATGGTAACTGTTTACTTCAATCCTGGTCAAAAATTAAAAGAATCAAGGTACCCAGTAACCTCAAAGAATATTGCGGTGAGGGTAAATCAAAAGATGTCACTTTTTCAACTAAGAATGACACCAAAGATAAATTTTAAAAGAAAATCTGGGATAGAAATTCCGGATTTTTTCTGGTATTTAAATGAAATTAAACAAGTGAAATCCGAATGATTCTCTCACAAGTCACAATACGTGTAGAAATATTCTGACAATTATGCTACAATAAAGCCACACACTATCTAAAAAGAGGATTTACCATGACACTTGTATACCAATCAACACGTGACGAAAATAATAAAGTAACAGCTAGTCAGGCTATTCTTCAAGGACTGGCAACAGATGGTGGCTTGTTCACCCCATTAACAACACCTGAAGTTACTTTGGAATTTGACCGATTGAAAGATGCTTCTTACCAAGAAGTTGCTAAATTAGTCTTGTCTGCTTTCTTGGATGATTTTACGGAAGAGGAATTAGATTACTGTATCACAAATGCTTATGACGACAAGTTTGATACAGCTGCTATTGCACCAGTAGTTAAACTTAAGAACCACTACAACCTTGAACTTTTCCATGGTTCTACTATCGCTTTCAAAGATATGGCCCTTTCAATCTTGCCTTACTTGCTAACAACATCAGCCAAGAAACAAGGTGTTGATAATAAGATTGTTATCTTGACAGCGACATCAGGTGATACTGGTAAGGCTGCTATGGCTGGTTTTGCAGATGTTCCTGGAACTGAAATTATTGTCTTTTATCCAAAAGATGGTGTTTCAAAAATCCAAGAATTGCAAATGACCACTCAAACAGGAGCTAACACTCATGTTATTGCCATTGATGGTAACTTTGATGATGCTCAAACAGATGTGAAACGTATGTTTAACGATGTTGATTTGCGTGAGAAATTGTTGACTCATCATACGCAATTCTCATCAGCTAACTCAATGAACGTCGGTCGTTTGGTACCACAAGTGGTTTACTATGTATATGCCTATGCGCAGTTGGTTAAGGCAGGTCATATCCAAAACGGAGATAAGGTTAACTTCACAGTACCAACAGGAAACTTTGGTAACATCTTGGCGGCTTACTATGCACGTCAAATTGGTGTCCCAGCTGGTAAATTAATCTGTGCTTCTAACGAAAATAATGTCCTTACAGACTTCTTTGCAACAGGTACTTATGACAAGAAACGCGATTTCAAGGTAACAACAAGTCCTTCTATGGACATTTTGGTATCTTCTAACCTAGAACGCTTGATTTTCCACCTTCTTGGTAATGATGCGGTTAAGACTAAAGAGCTTATGGATGCACTTGTGACTAAGGGTGAGTATACTTTGGCTGATGCAGATAAAGATATTCTTGATTTGTTTGCAGCAGGTTTTGCAACTGAGGATGAAACAGCTGCTGAAATCAAGCGTGTCTATGATGAAGACAAATATATCGAAGATCCTCATACAGCAGTTGCCTCAGCTGTTTACGAAGCATACGTTCAAAAGACAGATGACCACACACCAACAGTTATCGCTTCAACAGCTAGCCCTTACAAATTCCCACGTGTGGCTGTTTCAGCTGTCACTGGTAAAGACAGTGGGGATGATTTCAAAGCAGTAGAAGATTTGCACCAACTTTCAGGTGTAGCTATCCCAGCTGCTGTAGATGGACTTGAACATGCAGAAGTTCGCCATAAAACAGTTGTTGCGGCAGCTGATATGCAAAAAGCAGTTGAAAGCTATCTTGGTGTATAAGAATAAAAATAGGAGCTGAGAAATCAGCCCTATTTTTATCAATATAAAAGAAAATGTTATGACAGAAACAAAGAAAATTTTAAACATAGCCTTACCGGCTATGGCTGAAAACCTCTTACAAATGTTGATGGGGGTTGTCGATTCTTACCTAGTAGCTCAGGTTGGTATTGTTGCTATATCGGGGGTTTCCGTGGCCAATAATATCATTACGATTTATCAGGCTATCTTCATTGCGCTGGGAGCTTCGAGTGCCAGTGTCATTGCTAGAAGTTTAGGAAAAGGAGACGTTAAAGCGACTAACAGAGATACCTGGGATGCTATTATTATTACCCTTGCTCTTAGTATCGTCTTGGGTCTACTCTCCATTTTTGTTGGTGGATTCATTCTTAATCTTCTGGGCACTGAGCAATCTGTGACTCAGGCTGGCAGTCTCTATTTGGCTCTAGTCGGTGGAGGTGTGGTCTTTCTAGCTTTGATGACTACCTTTGGTAATATACTACGAGCCAAGGGACGTCCTCGTATTTCCATGGTCGTCAGTCTTTTGACCAATCTTCTTAACGCACTTCTATCTTCTTTGGCTATTTTTGTTGGACATTGGGGGATTATTGGGGTAGCTACAGCTACGGTTTGTTCTCGCCTAGTTGGGACAGCCATACTATGGACTGCAATGAAATTGGATGTGAAACAGTTTGAAGTTACCAAACCTTTTAACAAGGAGTTGTTGGGAATTGCTCTGCCAGCAGCAGGTGAACGACTGATGATGCGTGCTGGAGATGTGGTCATTGTGGCTATTATTGTTACCTTTGGTACAGCCGTTGTCGGTGGTAACGCCATTGGTGAAAACCTCACTCAGTTTAACTATATGCCTGGTATGGGAGTCGCCACGGCTACAGTTATCTTGGTTGCCAATAGTCTGGGGCGAGGGGATAAGGCGCAGATGAAGCGTATAATACGAGAGTCTTATTGGATTTCAACCTTCTTGATGGTTTTGGTTTCCGGAAGCATCTTATTTTTTGGCCAAGGATTGTCAAGCTTCTTTACAGATAATAAAGCAGCTATTGCTGCTAGTCAGGTCGTTATTCTTTATTCGTTCCTAGGAAATCCCGTGACTTCGGCGACTTTAGTCTACACAGCAGTTTGGCAAGGTCTGGGTAAGGCTAAGATACCTTTCTATGCGACAACTATTGGGATGTGGCTAATCCGAATTTTCTCAGGCTACTTCCTAGGAGTGAGTTTGGGAATGGGCCTGGCAGGTGTTTGGATTGCAACCGTTGTTGATAATGTATGGCGTGCGGTCTTCCTCTATGTGATGTACCGTCGTTATCTCATAAAGAGAAAGTTTTAATGATAAATATTGAGGAGATACTTTTATTCAAAGGGTATCTTCTTCTTATTTTTTACAAGTAAGCTCGAATATGGTAAAATAAGCTGATAAAAACTTTTTGAGGTAGTAATTATGACTGTAAAAATCAATACAAAAGATGGTCAAATCGAATTGTCAGATGATGTCATCGCAACAGTAGTTGGCGGTTCAGCAACAGAAATTTTTGGCGTTGTCGGTATGGCAAGTAAGAGTGCTATCCGAGATAATTTTCAAGCACTTCTTGGAAAAGAAAACTACGCAAAAGGAGTTGTCGTGAAATCTACTGATGCAGGTATCACTGTGGATGTTTACACTGTTATGAGTTACGGTGTTAAGATTAGTGAGGTTTCAAAAAATATTCAAGAACGTGTGAAATTTAATCTTGAGAATCAACTCGGTATCAAGACTGAAACAGTAAATGTTTACGTTCAAAATATCAAAGTCGTAGGAGAAAACTAGTGTCTAAAATTACAACAAGCTTGCTTCAGGAGATGGTCCAAGCGGCAGCAACACGTCTAGGTAAGCAAGCAGAATATGTGAATTCACTCAATGTCTTCCCAGTACCAGATGGAGATACTGGAACAAACATGGGAATGACTATGGATAACGGAGCCAAGGCTGTCGCAGATCAAACAGCTTCAACAGTTGGTGAAGTTGGTCAGATTTTGTCTAAAGGTCTCTTGATGGGTGCCCGTGGTAACTCAGGTGTTATTACGTCACAATTGTTCCGTGGTTTTGGTCAAAGCATCAAGGATAAAATGGAACTTGACGGCCAAGATCTAGCTCACGCCTTCCAATCAGGTGTTGAAGTTGCGTATAAAGCTGTTATGAAACCTGTCGAAGGTACAATCCTTACAGTATCACGTGGTGCAGCTTCAGCAGCGGTTAAGAAAGCTGAATCTACGAATGATGCTGTTGAGGTTATGCGTGCAGCTCTTGATGGGGCTAAGGCTGCCTTGGCTAAGACACCAGAGATGCTTCCAGTTTTGAAAGAAGTTGGTGTAGTAGACTCAGGTGGTCAAGGTTTGGTCTTTATTTATGAAGGTTTCTTGTCAGCCCTCACAGGTGAGTATATCGCTTCAGAGGACTTCCAAGCGACACCTGCTACTATGACAGAGATGATCAATGCAGAACATCATAAGTCAGTTGTAGGTCATGTTGCAACAGAAGATATTACCTTCGGGTACTGTACGGAAATCATGATTGGTCTCAAACAAGGTCCAACTTATGTGAAAGACTTTGACTATGAAGAGTTTCAAAATTACTTGAGTAATCTTGGGGATTCTCTCCTTGTTGTTAACGATGATGAAATTGTAAAAGTTCACGTCCATACAGAGGATCCAGGTCTTGTCATGCAAGAAGGTCTTAAATATGGTGCTCTTGTCAAAGTTAAGGTTGATAACATGCGTAATCAACACGATGCGCAAGTTCAAAAAGCAGAAGCCATTCAAACTGCGACTTCTGCTCCTAAAGACTTTGCCCTTATTGCAGTTGTTGCCGGAGATGGACTTGCAGATATCTTCAAATCACAAGGTGTTGACTATGTGATTTCAGGTGGTCAAACAATGAACCCATCAACGGAGGATATCGTTAAGGCCATTGAGCAGGTTAATGCCAAGAATGTTATCATCTTGCCAAATAATAAAAACATCTTTATGGCAGCACAATCAGCTGCTGAAGTAGTGGATGTTAATGCGGCTGTTGTTGAAACACGTACAGTTCCACAAGGCTTTACGAGCTTGCTTGCTTTCGATCCTAGCCAAAGTATCGAAGCTAATGTTGAAGCTATGACAGTTAGTCTTTCAGATGTAACAAGTGGTAGCGTGACTTTGGCAGTACGTGACACAACTATTGATGGTCTTGAAATTCATGAAAATGATATCCTTGGTATGGTAGACGGTAAGATTCTTGTATCTACACCAGATATGGACCAAGCCCTTCTTGATACCTTTGACAAGATGATTGACGAAGACAGCGAAATTGTTATGATTTACGTCGGCGAAGAAGGTAATCAAGAACAAGCTCAAGCACTTGCGGAAAAATTGGAAGAGGCTCACGAAGATATCGAAGTTGAAATCTTCCAAGGGGACCAACCTGTGTATCCATACCTCTTTAGCGTTGAATAATTTAAAAATAATCATTTAGGAAGTCTTAGGGCTTCCTTTTTATTTAGATCGTTTCGATACTGTAAAGCCATTTTTTCGGAATTACAGAAATATTCTGAAAATTCCTTGACATTACTTTCCAAAGTGGTAACATATGTTGTAAGAAATTTTATAGATTGAAGGTAAGGTCATGAGAAGTGATATGATCAAAGTTGGTGTTGATAAAGCACCTGCACGTGGACTTTTGTATGCGACTGGACAGGTTAAATCTTCTAAGGATATGCAAAAGCCCTTTATTGCTATTTGTAATTCTTATATTGATATTGTTCCAGGACATGTCCACCTACGTGAATTAGCGGATATTGCCAAGGAGGCTATTCGTGAAGCTGGTGGTATTCCTTTTGAGTTTAATACTATTGGTGTGGATGACGGGATTGCCATGGGACATATTGGGATGCGCTACAGTCTTCCTTCACGAGAATTAATTGCTGATGCTGCAGAAACCGTTATTAATGCCCACTGGTTTGACGGTGTGTTCTATATCCCAAACTGTGATAAGATTACACCAGGAATGATTTTGGCAGCCATGCGTACTAATGTGCCGGCGGTATTCTGTTCAGGTGGACCTATGAAGGGTGGCGTTGATATGACTGGTCATCAGGCTACTTTATCAAGCTTGTTTGAAGCTGTAGGTACTTATCAGGCTGGAGATATGAGCAAGGAAGAGCTTGATTATTTAGAGAAAAATGCCTGTCCGACTTGTGGTTCATGTTCGGGAATGTTTACTGCCAATTCAATGAACTGTTTGATGGAAGTTTTGGGTCTTGCCCTTCCAGGTAACGGTACTATCCTAGCCGTTTCAGACGAACGTCGTGAATTGGTTCGTCAAGCAGCCACAAAATTAATGGATAACATCAAAAATAATGTTCGCCCACGTGATATTGTGACCAAAGAAGCCATCGATGATGCTTTTGCTCTAGATATGGCCATGGGTGGTTCAACCAATACCGTTCTTCATACTCTTGCTATTGCGCGTGAGGCTGGTATTGACTATGACCTTAAGGACATTAATGAGATTGCTAAGAAGACACCTTATCTCTCTAAAATTGCTCCTTCCAGCATCTACACCATGCATGATGTGCACGAAGCAGGCGGTGTTCCAGCCATTATTAATCAGTTGATCAAGAAAGGTGCCATTAAGGGTGATCGTATTACGGTTACTGGTAAAACCTTAAAAGAAAATGTAGCTGGTGCTGAAATCAAAAATGAAGAGATTATCCATCCAATCGAGCAACCTATTTCACCGGTTGGCGGTTTGTCTATCCTTTATGGAAATATTGCTCAGGATGGGGCTGTTATCAAGGTTGGTGGTGTAGATCCATCCGTTAAAACTTTCCGTGGTAAGGCTATTTGTTGCGATTCACAAGCTCAAGCTCTTGAATTAATTGATAATGGAACGGTTAAGAAGGGCCATGTTGTTGTTATTCGTTACGAAGGTCCTCAGGGTGGTCCTGGTATGCCAGAGATGTTAGCGCCAACCTCTAAGATTGTAGGCCGCGGTCTTGGTAAGGATGTTGCTCTGATTACTGATGGTCGTTTTTCAGGAGCAACTCGTGGTATTGCTATTGGTCACGTATCTCCAGAAGCTGCGGAAGGTGGCAATATCGCTCTGATTGAAGATGGGGATGAAATTGTGATTGATCTTCCTAATCGTACCCTTGATTTGCTCGTTGATGATGTAACACTTGAAGCACGCCGTAAGCACTTGAAGCCTTTCAAATCTAAGATCTCAAGTGGCTGGTTGCGCCGTTACACTGCTTTTGCTAAATCAGCGAATGTCGGAGGAACTCTGATGAGTGATGAAGAATTTGAAGAACGTAAAGCACAAGAAAAAAACTAAGAATATTATTTCCGAAGAGTTTGTGATATTTTTCTCTGAAACCCTTGCAAATTTAGTTAAAAATGTTATTATAGTATACAAGGTTTTGAATTTTTAGACAATTCGAAAAAAACAATTGCTAAAGGAGGTCCATGTGGAGAAAATTGAACTTGAAGAAGCACGCTCTGGTGCTGATTTGATTCTTGATACACTTCTTGAACTTGGGATTTCAACTATTTTTGGGTATCCTGGCGGAGCGGTTCTTCCTTTGTATGATGCTATTTACAAAAATGAAGAGATTAATCATATTTTGTCTCGTCATGAGCAAGGAAGTCTGCACGAAGCTGAAGGTTATGCTAAATCAACTGGTAAACTTGGTGTTGCTCTTGTAACGAGTGGTCCTGGTGCCACTAATGCTATTACAGGGATTGCAGATGCTATGAGTGATAGTGTACCTCTCCTGGTCTTTACAGGTCAGGTAGCAACATCAGGTATTGGTAAGGATGCCTTCCAAGAGGCTGACATTGTCGGAATTACCATGCCAATTACCAAATACAACTACCAGATTCGTGATACGGCTGATATTCCTCGTATTATTCGAGAAGCGGTTCATATCGCAACAACTGGTCGTCCTGGTCCGGTTGTTATCGACCTTCCAAAAGATGTTGTAGCTAAGGAAACTGCCTTCATCAACGATCCTGAAATCAATCTTCCAAGTTACCAACCGACGCTAAGACCAAACGAAATGCAAATCAAGAAAATCTTGAAGCAGTTGGGGAAAGCTAAAAAGCCGGTTATTGTAGCTGGAGGTGGGGTGTCTTATTCTGAATCTGCTAAGGAGCTAGTTGCTTTTGCAGAGCGCTACCAAATCCCAGTTGTTACAAGTCTTCTAGGACAAGGGACAATTGCTACTAGTCATCCCCTTTTCTTGGGGATGGGTGGTATGCACGGTTCATATGCGGCTAACATTGCTATGACCGATGCTGATTTTATGATTGCCATAGGTTGTCGTTTTGATGACCGCTTGACAGGTAATCCAAAAACATTTGCTAAGAATGCAAAGGTTGTTCATATTGATGTAGATCCAGCTGAGATTGGTAAAATTATTGCAGTGGACCTTCCGGTTGTTGGTGATGCTAAACAAGCCCTTGAAATGCTCTTAGCAGAACCGGTAGTTCAGAATAACACTGAAAAATGGATTGAAAAAGTTACAAAAGACAAAGAGCGTGTACGTTCTTACGATAAGAAAGAACGTATGGTACAGCCTCAGTCAGTTATCGAGCGTATTGGTGAATTGACTAAGGGTGACGCCGTTGTTGTTACTGACGTTGGTCAACATCAAATGTGGACAGCTCAGTATTATCCATACCAAAATGAGCGTCAATTGGTGACCTCAGGTGGTCTTGGAACAATGGGATTCGGTGTCCCAGCAGCAATTGGTGCTAAAATTGCTAATCCTGATAAAGAAGTTATCCTCTTTGTTGGTGATGGTGGTTTCCAAATGACGAACCAAGAATTGGCTATCTTAAATATTTACAAGGTGCCAATCAAGGTTGTTATGTTGAATAACCACTCACTTGGTATGGTACGTCAATGGCAAGAGTCCTTCTACGAAGGGCGTACATCAGAGTCTGTCTTTGATACCCTTCCAGATTTCCAATTGATGGCTCAAGCTTACGGCATTAAGTCTTACAAGTTTGATAATCCAGAGACAATTGATCAGGATTTGGAAGTTATCAAGGAAGACGTGCCAATGTTCATCGAGGTGGATATCTCTCGTAAAGAGCATGTCTTGCCAATCGTTCCGGCTGGTAAGAGTAATCACGAAATGTTGGGGGTGAAGTTCAATGCGTAGAATGTTAACAGCTAAACTTCAGAACCGTTCGGGTGTCCTTAACCGCTTCACAGGTGTTCTTTCACGACGTCAAGTTAATATTGAAAGTATCTCTGTAGGGGCTTCTGAGGATCCTAACGTTTCACGTATTACGATTATTATTGATGTGAATTCTCAAAATGAAGTGGAACAAATCATCAAACAGCTTAATCGTCAGATTGATGTGATTCGTATCCGTGATATCACGGATCAGCCACACTTGGAACGTGAAGTTATCCTAGTTAAGGTATCAGCACCAACCTCTAAGCGTGCTGAAATCTTGGCGATTATTCAACCTTTCCGTGCTTCGGTGGTTGATGTGGCCCCAAGCTCTATTACTATCCAGATGACAGGTGACGCTGAAAAGAGCGAGGCGCTTCTACGAGTTATTCGTCCTTACGGAATCAAGAATATCGCTCGTACGGGTGCTACTGGATTTACCCGTGATTAAAAAATCCAACCTAAATTTGTTAACCCAGCCTTAAAAAGGCAATAAAATATTTTTTTAGAAAAGAGACATATTATTATGGCAGTTCAAATGGAATATGAAAAAGATGTAAAAGTAGCAGCACTTGACGGTAAAAAAATCGCCGTTATCGGTTATGGTTCACAAGGTCATGCGCATGCACAAAACTTGCGTGATTCAGGTCACGATGTGATCATCGGTGTTCGTCCAGGTAAATCATTTGATAAAGCTAAAGAAGATGGTTTTGATACTTACACAGTAGCAGAAGCAACTAAATTGGCTGATATCATTATGGTTTTGGCACCAGATGAAATTCAAAAAGATATCTATAAAGATGAAATTGAGCCAAACTTGAGTGCAGGCAAAGCTCTTGGTTTTGCACACGGATTTAACATCCACTTCGAATTCATCAAGGTTCCTAAAGATGTTGATGTCTTTATGGTTGCTCCTAAAGGACCAGGTCACTTGGTACGCCGTACATATACAGAAGGCTTTGGTGTTCCAGCACTTTACGCAGTATACCAAGATGCTACAGGCAATGCTAAAGACATCGCTATGGACTGGGCTAAAGGTATTGGTTCTGCACGTGTTGGATTACTTGTAACAACATTTAAAGAAGAAACTGAAGAAGATTTGTTTGGTGAGCAAGCGGTTCTTATGGGTGGGTTGACACATCTTATTGAAGCTGGTTTTGAAGTCTTGACTGAAGCAGGCTATGCACCACAATTGGCTTACTTTGAAGTGCTTCACGAAATGAAATTGATCGTTGACTTGATCTACGAAGGTGGATTCAAGAAAATGCGTCAATCATGTTCAAATACTGCAGAATTTGGTGACTTTGTAACTGGTCCACGTGTCATCGGCCCAGAAGTCAAAGAAAACATGAAAGCTGCCCTTGCGGATATCCAATCAGGTAAATTTGCACGTGAATTCGTTGAAGACCATGATGCTGGCTTCCCACGTTTGAAAGCTTACCGTAAAGAAGCTGAAGAGCTTGAAATTGAAAAGATTGGTGCTGAATTGCGTAAAGCAATGCCATTCGTTGGTCAAAATGACGATGACGCATTCAAAATCTATAACTAATGTAATAGTCTCAAAAACCAGTCTAGTGCTGGTTTTTTGTGTTATGTGACTTTAAGTCCGTTTCGCTCCAAAGGTGCGAAACAAATAAACCACCCGCTATGCGGGTGCGCATCGAAGGTTATACC